>WBZV01001317.1_pt1 | contig 11557 bp, 13 predicted proteins | sample 5204221 | NCBI WGS metagenome assembly WBZV01 (sample SAMN12344360, study PRJNA552823) | activated sludge metagenome | biome: Activated sludge suspended growth; feature: Nitrification reactor; material: Wastewater; isolation source: activated sludge from nitrification reactor of wastewater...
CTCGGCCCTTACGCCGAGGCGCCGCGCGATCTCCCACGACTGGTTGAAGCCGCGCTCGCGCAAGCGCGCCTCGCTGAGCGGCGCGGGCAGGGCGAGGTCGGGTGAAGGCTCGTCGCGCAGCGCTTCGCGCAGCAGCTGCGCGAACAGCGTGGCGAGTTCGGGCTGCGCGCGGAACTTGAAGCGCCGGATCAAACCGTCCCAGGGCGCGGCGTAGTCGAGTGCGGTGATCGTGCGCTCGAAGGGCGGCGGGTCCGTGCTGCAGGCGCCGCACAGGCGCTGAGTGGCAGGCAGCGCGATCGCGCAGCGCGTGCAGCGCGGCCGCGTCGGCGCCGCCTCGCCACGGCAGCGCGTGCACAAGGCGCCGCGGCCCCAGTCGCCGCAGAGGCTGCAAAGGCCGGGCAGGGCAGCGAACGGCGAGGCGATGGGCACCGGCTCAATATACTGCCCGCCCATGAGCGAGCCGCCTGCCCCCGACACCACTGCACGCGGGCTCGATCCGCGTGCGGTGCAGGCGAGCTTGCGCCGACTCGCCCGAGCCGACGAACCGCCCTGGCTGCATCGCGAAGTCGCACGCCGCATGGCCGAGCGGCTGGCGATCATCCGCGCGCAACCCGCGCAGCTGCTCGACTGGTGGGGCTGGCTCGGCGCCGGCAGCGAGCTGCTGGCGCAGGCCTACCCGCAGGCGCAGCGCGTGCTGGTGGAGCCGACCGAGGCGCTGAAGTTGCGCAGCGAGGCGGCACTGGCGCGGCCCTGGTGGTCGCCCAAGCGCTGGCAATCGAACGCGCCGCGCGTGATGCTCGAGAGCGACGAGCTGCCGCAGGGCGCGCAGCTGGTCTGGGCCAACATGATGCTGCACGCGGTGGCCGACCCGCCGGCGCTGTTCGCGCGCTGGCAGCGCGCGCTCGCGGTCGACGGCTTCGTGATGTTCTCCTGCCTCGGCCCGGGCACGCTGCGCGAACTGCGCGCCCTTTACGAGCGCCTCGGCTGGGGCGCGGCCACGCCCAACTTCATCGACATGCACGACCTCGGCGACATGCTCGTGCACGCGGGCTTCGCCGATCCGGTGATGGACCAGGAGGTGCTCACGCTGCAATGGCGTGACGCCGACGCGCTGCTCGCCGAGCTGCGCGGCCTCGGCGCCAATGCTTCGCCTGCGCGCTTTCCCGGTTGCAGAACGCCGCGCTGGCGCGAACACTTGCGTCGCGAGCTCGGGCGTCTTGCTCAAGATCAAGGCCGCATCAGCCTGAGCTTCGAAGTGGCCTACGGCCACGCCTTCCACGCCGCGCCCAAAGCGCCCGTCTCGCAGGAGACGCAGGTGCCGCTGAGCGACATGCGCGCGTTGATACGGAGTCGAAATCCCAAATCGGTGCGGTAGACTCTTGCAGTGGATCAAAGAAACATCGAATCGATGTGCTTTGTGAAATCGCTGTAAGCAGTACGTCAGCAGGGAATGCCGCGCGGCTCGACGCCGCGCCGCAAGCTGGCGACGAAGCCCGGGTCGGGCTTCCACGAGAGGGACTGGGCAGTATCTCGCTCGCGCCACCGGGAACGTCATGGCGGCGCGGCGGTGGCGCGGCTCGAGCGGTATCAATACTGAAGTGAGAACGATGAAGACGATCAAATCACTCCGCGCGACGCTGGCGCGCATCGCCGTCACGGCGGGTGCAACGCTGGCCGCTCAGGCGGCTCTGGCCGTCAACAGCCTGCCGGGCGGTCCGGCCGTCAACCAGCTCGACCTGCACCCGCCGGTGACCAAGATCGCCGCCGAACAGCAGTGGCTGCACTGGTTCATGCTGGTGATCTGCACGGTGATCTTCATCGGCGTGTTCGGGGTGATGTTCTATTCGATCATCAAGCACCGCAAGAGCCGCGGCCACCAGGCCGCCAACTTCCACGAGAGCACCACGGTCGAGATCGTCTGGACCATCGTGCCGCTGCTGATCGTGATCGGCATGGCGCTGCCGGCCACCAAGGTGGTGGTGGCGATGAAGGACACCAGCGCCGCCGACCTCACCATCAAGGCCACCGGCTACCAGTGGAAGTGGGGCTACGACTACCTGAAGGGCGAGGGCGAGGGCATCGCCTTCCTCTCCACGCTCGACGTCACGCACCGCGAGATGTCCAACAGCGGCAAGCCGCCGGCCACCGACGACTACCTGCTCAAGGTCGACAACCCGCTGGTGGTGCCGGTCGACACCAAGGTGCGCGTCATCACCACCGCCAACGACGTGATCCACGCCTGGATGGTGCCGGCCTTCGGCGTCAAGCAGGACGCCATCCCCGGCTTCGTGCGCGACACCTGGTTCCGCGCCGAGAAGACCGGCGACTTCTACGGCCAGTGCGCCGAGCTGTGCGGCAAGGAGCACGCCTACATGCCGATCCACGTGAAGGTGCTGTCCAAGGCGGACTACAGCCAGTGGGTCGACGGCGAGAAGAAGAAGATGGCCGCCGCGGCCGACGATCCGGCCAAGGTCTGGAAGCTCGAAGACCTGGTCGCGCGCGGCGAGAAGGTCTATGCCGCCAACTGTGCCGCCTGCCACCAGCCCAACGGCAAGGGCGCCGGCCCGATCAAGCCGCTGGACGGCTCGCCGGTGGTGCTCGATGCCGACAGGCTCAAGCAGGTCGGCGTGGTGCTCCACGGCCAGAACAACGGCACGATGCCGTCGTGGAAGCAGCTCTCGGACACCGAGATCGCCGCGGTCGTCACGTTCACGAAGAACAACTGGTCGAACAAGACCGGCCAGCTGGTGCAGCCGGCCGACGTGCTCGCCGCCCGCAAGTAATCCGCCGAATTCCAAGGAAACGTCATGAGCGCTGTTCTCGATCAACACGGCGGCCACGCCCACGATCACGACCACGATCACCACGCGCCGCACGGCTGGCGCCGCTGGCTCTACGCGACCAACCACAAGGACATCGGCACGATGTACCTGCTGTTCGCGTTCGCCATGCTGATGGTCGGCGGCACGCTCGCGCTGCTGATCCGCGCCGAGCTGTTCCAGCCGGGCCTGCAGATCGTCAACCCGCAGCTGTTCAACCAGCTGACCACCATGCACGGCCTGATCATGGTGTTCGGCGCGATCATGCCGGCCTTCGTCGGCTTCGCGAACTGGATGATCCCGCTGCAGATCGGCGCGGCGGACATGGCCTTCGCGCGCATGAACAACCTGAGCTTCTGGCTGCTGATTCCGGCCGGCCTGATGCTGGTCGGCTCCTTCTTCATGCCCGGCGGCGCGCCGGCCGCGGGCTGGACGCTCTACGCGCCGCTGACGCTGCAGATGGGCCCGAGCATGGACGCCGGCATCTTCGCGATGCACATCATGGGCGCCAGCTCCATCATGGGCTCGATCAACATCATCGTCACCATCCTGAACATGCGCGCCCCGCGCATGACGCTGATGAAGATGCCGCTGTTCTGCTGGACCTGGCTGATCACCGCCTACCTGCTGATCGCGGTGATGCCGGTGCTGGCCGGCGCCATCACGATGACGCTGACCGACCGCCACTTCGGCACGCACTTCTTCAACCCCGCGGGCGGCGGCGACCCGGTGATGTACCAGCACATCTTCTGGTTCTTCGGGCACCCCGAGGTCTACATCATGATCCTGCCGGCCTTCGGCATCATCAGCGCGATCATCCCGGCCTTCGCCCGCAAGCCGCTGTTCGGCTACACCTCGATGGTGTACGCCACCGCCTCGATCGCGATCCTGTCGTTCATCGTCTGGGCGCACCACATGTTCACCACCGGCATGCCGGTGACGGGCCAGCTGTTCTTCATGTACGCGACCATGCTGATCGCGGTGCCCACCGGCGTGAAGGTCTTCAACTGGGTGGCCACGATGTGGCGCGGCTCGATGAGCTTCGAGACCCCGATGCTGTGGGCCGTGGGCTTCATCTTCGTCTTCACGATGGGCGGCTTCACCGGCCTGATCTGCGCGATGGCGCCGATCGACATCCAGATCCAGGACACCTACTACGTCGTCGCGCACTTCCACTACGTGCTGGTGGCCGGCTCGCTGTTCGCGCTGTTCGCGGGCGTCTACTACTGGGGCCCGAAGTGGACCGGCGTGATGTACTCCGAGACGCGCGGCAAGATCCACTTCTGGGGCTCGCTGATCTTCTTCAACGTCACCTTCTTCCCGATGCACTTCCTCGGGCTGGCCGGCATGCCGCGTCGTTATGCCGACTACCCGATGCAGTTCGCCGACTTCAACATGGTCGCCTCGATCGGCGCCTTCGGCTTCGGCTTCATGCAGGTGTATTTCTTCCTCGCGGTGGTGCTGCCGATGATGCGCGGCCAGGGCGCCAAGGCGCCGCAGAAGCCCTGGGAAGGCGCCGAGGGCCTGGAGTGGGAAGTGCCGTCGCCGGCGCCCTTCCACACCTTCGAGACGCCGCCGCTGCTGAACCCGTCGGCCACCAAGGTGATGGGCTGAGCGTCATGCGATACCCTGTTTCAACCATCTTGCGGCGGGCCGAGCGCCGGGCCGCTCCCAAGCCGGCCCGCATCCCCTCGGGGGATCGGCCGACGTACTCGGCGGCCGAGGGGCTGTCATGAGCACGCAAGAGCAGCAGAAGAAGGCCAATGTGCGCCTGGCGCTGATCCTGGCGTCGGTGGCGGTGGCCCTGTTCATCGGCTTCGTCGCCAAGACGGCGCTGTTCGGCCTCTGACCAGCCGCGCCGAAGCATGAGCCAGCGCCCGCACGACACCGACCCGGCCCTGCGCAGCGACAACCTGCGCATGGTCGGCAAGCTCGTCGTCATCGCCGCGCTGATGTTCGGCTTCGGCTACGCGCTCGTGCCGATGTACCGCGCCATCTGCACGGCGCTGGGCATCAACGTGCTGTCGGTGGCCGAGCGCAAGGTGCCGGGCAATGCGCCGGCCGGCGTCAACACGCAGGTCGACACGAGCCGCGTGATCACCGTGGAGTTCGATGCCAACGCGCGCGGGCCCTGGGAGTTCAAGCCGGCGCGGCGCTCGGTCGACGTGCACCCCGGCGAGATGGCCACGGTGATGTACGAGTTCCGGAACGTGCAGGACCGCACCATGTCCGCCCAGGCGATCCCGAGCTACGCGCCGCGCCAGGCGATGGCGCACTTCAACAAGCTCGAGTGCTTCTGCTTCAACGAATACACACTCAAGCCGGGCGAGAGCAAGCAGTGGCCGGTGGTCTTCGTGATCGACCCCAAGCTGCCGCGCGACGTTCGCACCATCACGCTCTCGTACACCTTCTTCGAGGTGGGCGGCAAGACGCCTGCGGAGCCGAGCACATGAGCGACGGCCTGAAGGACGCGGTGCAGCGCAAGGGCTCGTTCGTGCAGACGATGCGCGCGGTGGCGTGGTCGTTCTTCGGCGTGCGCAAGTCGCGCGACTACGAGCACGACGTCGCGCAGCTCAACCCGGTGCACGTGGTCATCGCCGGCGTGATCGGCGCGATCGTCTTCATCGGCGTGCTGGTGCTGATCGTCAACTGGATCATCGCCAGCGGCGTGGCGAAATGAGAACTGAAGAATCGGATTCCTGAGGAGAACCCATGTCGGCAACGACTCAACACGGGCAGACGCCCTACTACTTCATCCCGGCGCCCTCGCGCTTCCCGGTGCTCACCGCCACCGGCCTGTTCTTCGTCATCCTCGGCGCGGCGCAGTGGGTGAACGGCCACGGCTGGGGCGCCTGGGTCACGCTGTTCGGCTTCCTGATGTGGGCCTTCATTCTGCAGGGCTGGTTCCGCCAGGCCATCGCCGAGAGCGAGGGCGGGCTGTACGGCAGCCGCGTCGACGTCTCGTTCCGCTGGAGCATGAGCTGGTTCATCTTCTCGGAGGTGATGTTCTTCGCCGCCTTCTTCGGCGCGCTCTACTGGACGCGCCTGCATGCGCTGCCCAACCTCGGCAGCCTGGAGAACGCGCTGCTGTGGCCCGACTTCAAGGCCGTGTGGCCGAGCACGGCGCCGGGCAACACCGGCTCGCCGGCCGGCATCGTCGAGCCTTTCCAGACCATCGGCCCGTGGCCGCTGCCCACCGTCAACACGCTGCTGCTGCTGACCTCTGGCGTGACGCTGACCATCGCGCACCACGCGCTGCTCGCGGGCAAGCGCGGCAAGACGATCGCCTGGATGTGGATCACCGTGCTGCTGGGCGCGACCTTCCTGTGCGTGCAGGGCTACGAGTACGCGCACGCCTACCGCGACCTGAACCTCAAGCTCAGCTCCGGCGCGTTCGGCTCGACCTTCTTCATGCTGACCGGCTTCCACGGCTTCCACGTGTTCGTCGGCATGCTGATGCTGCTGTTCATCACGCTGCGCCTGATGAAGGGCCACTTCACGCCGCAGCGCCACTTCGGCTTCGAGGGTGCCGCGTGGTACTGGCACTTCGTCGACGTGGTCTGGCTGGGCCTGTATATCGTGGTGTACTGGGCCTGACGTCGCGCCCGTCGCCCAGCGAAGAACGCCGCGCAAGCGGCGTTTTTCGTTAGGGACCGACCGGAATGCCCTTAGGCTGGATCCAGCCCATGTACCAGGACAGCATGACGAAGGCGAACAGCGCCACCGAGATCGCCACGCGCACGGCGAGCGCGCGCATCATGCTGCCCGATCGGGGCTTGCCGTCACGACCCTCGCGCAGCATGAATACGCCGGCCGACGCGAGTGCGCCCAGGATGCCGACGAAGGCGAGCGCCATCAGGATCTTCATGCGCCAAGATTATCCGCCTGCACCGAATGCCACGAGGGCTGCATGAGGGCGCGCCGATTCCTCGTGCTGCTGGCCGCACTCGCCGGCGTGGCGCTGGCCGCGCGCCTGGGCCTGTGGCAGCTCTCGCGCGCCGCCGAGAAGGAGGCGCAGCAGGCCGCGCTGGAGTCGCGCGGCCAGGAGCCGCCGCTCGCGAGCGCGTCGCTGGCGCACTCGCCCGACGAGGCCGCGGCGCAGCAGCATCGCCGCATCACGCTGCAGGGGCGCTGGATCGGCGCGCGCACCGTATTCCTCGACAACCGGGCCATGGACGGCCGCGCCGGCTTCATCGTCGTCACGCCGCTGGCGCTGGCCGACGGCGATGCCGTGCTGGTGCAGCGCGGCTGGGCGCCGCGCGATGCGGCCGAGCGCACGCGCGTGCCGGCGGTCGCCTCGCCCGAGGGCGTGGTCACGGTCGAAGGGCGCGTCGCCGCGCCGCCGTCGCGGCTCTATGAGCTCGGCGCCGAAGGGCAGGGCGCGATCCGGCAGAATCTCGACCTCGACGCCTTCGCGCGCGAAACCGGCCTGCGCTTGCGGCCGCTGTCGGTGCAGCAGGCCGACGGCGCCGCGGCGGATGCCGACGGGCTGCTGCGCCACTGGCCGGCGCCTGCGTTCGACGTGCACAAGCACTACGGCTATGCCTTCCAGTGGTTCGCGCTTGCGGCCTTGATCACGGGTCTGTATGTCTGGTTCCAACTCGTCCGCCCCCGGCTCAAACGCCGTGCATGAGGCCGCACCTGAGGCTGCCGCACCGCTGAGCTTCACCGTGCACTCGATGCCCGCGCCGGGCCTCGAGGACGCCGGCCGCCGCACCTCGGCCGGCCGGCTGAAGATGCTGCTGATCCTGCTGGTGTGCGCGGCGCCGGTGATCGCTTCGTACCTGAGCTACTTCGTGATCCGCCCCGAAGGGCGCACCAACTACAGCACGCTGATCGACCCGCAGCGGCCGCTGCCCGAGGGCCTGCCGCTGGCCGATCTGCAGGGGCGCGCGGTGGCGGCGAAGTCGCTGCTCGGGCAATGGCTGCTGGTGGTCGTCTCCGGTGGCACCTGCGATGCCGCCTGCGAGAAGCAGCTGTGGCTGCAGCGCCAGCTGCGCGAGGCGCTCGGCCGCGACAAGGACCGCATCGACAAGCTCTGGCTGATCGTCGACGACCAACCCGTGCGCGCCGAGACGCTGCAGGCGATGAATGCCGGCGACCCGGTCACCGTGCTGCGCGTGCCGCGCGAGGCGCTCGCGCAATGGCTGCAGCCGCAGGCCGGCGGCGCGCTCGAGCGGCACTTCTACATCGTCGATCCGCTGGGCAATTGGATGATGCGCGCGCCGGCCGAGGCCGATGCGCCCAAGCTGCGGCGCGACCTCGAGAAACTGATGCGCGGCTCGGCGGGCTGGGACAACGCCGGCCGCCCCTGAACCCATGGACGCTCAACCGCTCTACGACCTCTCCCCGCTGCTGCGCATGGCGCTGATGGGCAGCGCGCTCGCGCTCGGCCCGCTGGCCTGGCTGTGGCTGCGCCACCGCGACGCCTCGCCGGGCCAGCGGCTGCGCGCGCTGATCCTGCTGACGATGTTCCTCACCTTCGACCTGGTGGTGTTCGGCGCCTTCACGCGGCTGTCCGATTCGGGGCTGGGCTGCCCCGACTGGCCGGGCTGCTACGGCAACGCCAGCCCGCTCGGCGCGCACGACGAGATCGTCGCCGCGCAGAGCGCACGGCCCACCGGCCCGGTGACGCACGGCAAGGCCTGGGTCGAGATGATCCACCGCTACCTCGCGACCACGGTGGGCGTGCTGATCATCGTGATGACGCTGGCGAGCTGGCTCGAGTCACGCCGCGGCCGCGCCGGCGTCTCGCCCTGGTGGGCGACGGCGACGCTGCTGTGGGTGTGCGCCCAGGGCGCTTTCGGCGCGCTCACCGTCACGCTCAAGCTCTTCCCGGCGATCGTGACGCTGCACCTGCTCGGCGGCATCGGGCTGCTGGCGCTGCTGGCGGTGCAGGCCGAACTGCACGCGCCGCGGCCGCTGGTGCTGCCGGCGCGCTTGCGGCAAGGCCTGTTCGCACTGACCCTGCTCGCGCTGCTGCAGATCGCCCTCGGCGGCTGGGTCAGCACGAACTACGCGGTGCTCGCCTGCCAGGCCTTCCCGACCTGCCAAGGCTCGTGGTGGCCGGCGATGGACTTCCACCACGGCTTCACGCTGTGGCGCGATCTGGGCGCGACCAAGCAGGGTGACTTCCTCCCCTTCGAGGCGCTCACCGCGATCCACTACACCCACCGCCTGATGGCCTATGCGGTATTCGCCGCGATGCTGGCGCTGGCCTGGGCGCTGCGCCGCAGCGGCACGGCCGACGCGCGCCGCATCGCCTTCGCGCTGCTCGCCATGGCCGCGTGGCAGCTGCTGTCCGGCCTGAGCAATGTCGTGCTCGACTGGCCGTTGCTGGCGGCGCTCGCCCACACCGGCGGCGCGGCCGTCCTGTTCGCTGCATTGACGGCCTGGCTGACGCGCGCGGCAGTCCGCGCCATGCGCTAGGCTCTTCGCAAGATCATGTCCGAGACCGCCGTTCACCCGCCTGCCGCCGCACCCACGCGGCCCTCGCGAGCGCGCCAGTACTACGTGCTCACCAAGCCGCGCGTGGTGCAGCTGATCGTCTTCTGCGCCGTGATCGGCATGCTGCTCGCCGCGCCCGGCCTGCCGCCCTGGCGCGAGGCGATCGCCGGCACCATCGGCATCTGGCTGGTGGCCGCCGCCGCCGCTGCCTTCAACTGCCTGATCGAGCAGCACATCGACGCGCGCATGGCGCGCACCGCCTGGCGCCCGACCGCGCGCGGCGAACTGACGCGCCCCCAGACGCTGCTCTTCTCCGCGCTGCTGTGCACCGCCGGCTGCGTGCTGCTCTACCTCGGCGCCAATGCGCTGACGATGTGGCTCACGCTCGCCACCTTCGTCGGCTATGCGGTGATCTACACCGTGGTGCTCAAGCCGCTGACGCCGCAGAACATCGTGATCGGCGGCGCCTCGGGCGCGATGCCGCCGGTGCTGGGCTGGGCGGCGGTGCGCGGCGAGGTCGGCCACGAGGCGCTGATCCTGTGCCTGATCATCTTCCTGTGGACGCCGCCGCACTTCTGGGCGCTGGCGCTGTACCGCGCCGAGGACTATCGCCGTGCCGGCCTGCCGATGCTGCCGGTGACGCACGGCAACGAATTCACGCGCCTGCAGGTGCTGCTCTACACCTTCGTGTTGTTCGCCGCCACGCTGCTGCCCTTCGTCTCGGGCATGAGCGGCTGGTTCTACCTGGCCTCGGCGCTGGTGCTCGGCGCGCTGTTCATAGTGCACGCGTGGAAGCTGTGGCGCGCCTACTCGGATGCGCTGGCGCGCAAGACCTTCCGCTTCTCCATCCTCCACCTCTCGCTGCTGTTCGCCGCGCTGCTGGTGGATCACTACCTCGGACTGCTGCTGCGATGATGACCACCCGACGCCTCGTTCTTCTCGCCTTCGCCGCCTCGAGCCTGCTCGCCGCCTGCGACAAGACCGCCGGCACGGCGAGCGCTCCGGCCGGCGGCTTCCGCGCCGTCGACATCAGCGGCGCCGAGTACGCGCGCCAGTTCTCGCTGCAGGACCCGGACGGCAAGACGCGCACGCTGGCCGACTTCAAGGGCAAGGTCACGGTGGTGTTCTTCGGCTACACCCAGTGCCCCGACGTCTGCCCGACCACGATGGCCGAGCTGGCGCAGGTGAAGAAGTCGCTCGGCGCCGACGGCGAGCGCATCCAGGGCGTATTCGTGACCATCGACCCGGAGCGCGACACGCCCGAACTGCTCAAGGCCTACATGGGCAGCTTCGACCCCAGCTTCGTGGCGCTGCGCGGCGACGCCGAGCAGACCGCGGCGACGGCCAAGGAGTTCAAGGTGTTCTACGCCAAGGTGCCGGGCAAGACCGAAGGCAGCTACACCATGGACCACACGGCCGGCTCCTACGTCTTCGACGCGGCCGGCAAGCTGCGCCTGTTCGTGCGCTACGGCAGCGGGGCCGAGGCCCTCGCTGCCGATCTCAAGGCGCTGCTGGCAGCCGGCTGAGGCGTCAGGCCGCCTCAGCGAGCGCGGCGCGCATCTTCTTCATCGCCGCGACCTCGATCTGGCGGATGCGCTCGGCGCTGACGCCGTAGTCAGCGGCCAGCTCGTGCAGCGTCATGCCGCCGGAGCTGTCGTCGTTCACCTTCAGCCAGCGTTCCTCGACGATGCGGCGGCTGCGCGCGTCCAGCGCGTCGAGGGCGCGGGTGATGCCGTCGCTCGCCAGCCAGTCGCGCTTGCGCGCTTCCAGCACGCGCGTCGGCTCGTGCGCCTCGTCGGCGAGGTAGGCGATCGGGGCGTAGCTCTCCTCGCCGTCGTCGCTCGACTGCGGCTCGAGCGCCACGTCGCCGCCGGCCAGGCGCGTCTCCATCTCCAGCACTTCCTCCGGCTTGACGTTGAGGTTGCGGGCGACGGTGTCCACCTCGGCGGCGGTGAGGGTGCTGCGGTGCGTCTCGCCGTGGGCGGCCTCGTCCTTGAGGCTCTGCTTCATCGAGCGCAGGTTGAAGAACAGCTTGCGTTGCGCCTTGGTCGTGGCGACCTTGACCATGCGCCAGTTCTTCAGGATGTATTCGTGGATCTCGGCCTTGATCCAGTGCATCGCGTAGCTGACCAGGCGCACGCCCTGCTCGGGGTCGAAGCGCTTGACCGCCTTCATCAGGCCGACGTTGCCTTCCTGGATCAGGTCGCCGTGCGGCAGGCCGTAGCCGAGGTACTGGCGCGAGATCGACACCACCAGGCGCAGGTGCGACAGCACCAGCTGGCCGGCGGCCT
>WBZV01001318.1_pt1 | contig 11553 bp, 6 predicted proteins | sample 5204221 | NCBI WGS metagenome assembly WBZV01 (sample SAMN12344360, study PRJNA552823) | activated sludge metagenome | biome: Activated sludge suspended growth; feature: Nitrification reactor; material: Wastewater; isolation source: activated sludge from nitrification reactor of wastewater treatment...
GAGGAATATTAAATCCTGTATTTTTTGCAGTGATCATGAAATGTCCGGCATAAGTGGTATTCCATTCTGTTACATCGGAGGTTCCTAGCCAATAACTGAATCCACCGCTGGGTTGTTGAAAGCGACGCAACTTTTGAAAACCTGCATCCAAATGATACAACACGGTCTGTTGTTGTGTCGGAGTTAAAGAAATCAGTTTACCCAATAAACATTGTGGAAATAAAGATGAAATAGTCTGTTCGAGACAACCATGAGGATAATGAATGAGTTTTTCAGCCCATTGAGCAATTGAAACATTTCGAAGTCTTGAAACTTCAAGTACGAGTTGGCGGGTACCTGATAATCCATACGGTTTAAGTCCGGGGTTGGACGTTTCGCCGGGATTAACCCAAGTTGAACTTACTTTCTGCGTGATCGGGTTTGGATTTGTAACCGCTATTTCCAATTCAGAAGTGGCATGAAAACCTGCTCCGGAAACTTTTGCAGTCACTTTGGATGAGCCAATGGCGCCAGTCGCTTTGATCGGAATAAAAAATGTATGGTCACCTAATTTATTTATTCTTTGATTGCTTAGTTGACCGCGAATTGTTTTTAATGCCCCTGAACAATCAACAGATAAATCGATTGACTTAATTTTTGAGTCCATCACAAAGACAGTAACCGGAACTTCCAACTCGTCCTTATGTGTCAAAGTCCGAGGCAAAGCCAATTGCGCCATCAATTCCTTTTTGACTTCGACAAATTTTTCTGAGGATCCACCACATTGCAAATTATTAGCGATGACCATAACGCGGAGTGCACCTGTATAATTTCCTATTTTAAGGTTGTGTAGTTTTGTTTCTCCCCGCTTGAGTAAATGAGGTCCACTTTTCATTACAACAGGTTTAAAACGCTTAACTTTATCCAAGTCTTTGGTATTTAATGCCGCATCCCCTCCAATACTGATGATGCCTTCTAAATCAACATCCTGATTTCCAAGGACGGCATCAAAATTATCCCATGTCATCAAGGCCAAAGCTTCTTTTGCCATCAGGTCATTATACGGTTGAGGGGTTTTAAATCGTGTAAGATTTAACAAACCTTCATCTACCAAATAAAGTTGGTAGGCCATTTCTTTTCCATGTGCTTCTTTTATTTTTATATCAAATGCTTCATCAGGCCTGATCACTTCTTTCATAGCGATTTCAGGAACAAGACGTTTTTCTAAATCTTCCACGATGATGGGTATAACACCGTAAAGTCTTTGGGGTAAATCGTTGGCTTTATTTTTTAAGCCTTGAACAAAACTAATATCCACGTAGACATTGGGTGCCATGTCCTTACTGATCTTTAGAAAATATTCAGTTTGTCCATTCTTAGCCGCAATCTTGTCTGTGAAAACAATCGAATTATCACGTATCACATGTAAAATAAACTGTCCTGTTGGTGCACCGGGTAACAACAATTTAGCAGTCTCTCCTGGAAAATAACTGGACTTATCGGGTTTAAAACTTAATATATTGACAAAATTCCTGTCATTTTCGCCGTCAGCCCATCCAGTATAAAAATAGTCACCAGTTTCATAGTGGTTCACTGAATTGGTCACCTTAATAAAATATCTACTATAACCCTCCAAAGTTAAATTAACAAAAGCAATTCCATTTGAATTGGTTGTCACCTGTTGTTTTAATATTTTCTTTTTTGCACTTGAATTCTGATAAGTACTTTCAAATCCCGACCTCACTTCATACCACCATTCATAATTCACCTCAAATACCTCTGCTTCCAATTTTCTATTCTGTACTGCTTGGCCATTTTGATCAACGACTACTACTTTAATTTTTTGCTCTTTACCCGCTTCGAGGCTTCTTTCCCCATAGGGTCCCTCAGGAATTTGAATTCCTACATACTCCTCAAACATTTTTACTTTCAATGGAAAGTAATCTGTGTTTAATTCACCGCTGGATTCTGTGATCAGGCTAACCAATTGACCATTTATATCACCACAAGTATTTTCATCATTTGAAAACCAATTGTTACTTTGCCATTTTCCTTGTCCATCCAGGTTTCCGTTATACAATTCTGTTTCACCCTGAGCCATCGCTTTTTCAGGATTTAAAAATTGGTATTCTCTGTACTTTTCAAATACTGGTGCAACTCTTTTGTATTTCCACTTTATTAATGCTTGCAAATTCGCTGCTTTTGAGCCATGTAACCAAGATGCTTGTAGCGAAATATTTTTTGATAAATCCTTTAGCATAAGTTGATCACCCATATTCCATTCACATCGAATGTTATTTGGCTTTACAGTTTCTATCCATAAAGTTTTATTCAATTCATAATTTCCAGCTTGAATTTTAGCGATATAGGATCCTGTAAGGTCATTTGAAGCAACTGGAATTTCAAATGCAAATAATCCCAGGAGATGTTGGTTGATACTTTTCTTAAATATAATTTTCCCCCGTGGATTGGTGACGGTTAAAGTCATGGGAAAAATCTCAGGCAATGGTTTTTCATTATAGGCAATAACATTCAATGAAATAGTGTCACCCGGCCTCCAAACACCTCTTTCCGTATACAGTGACAATTTCATTCCCTTTGATTTCTTTATCCCCTCTATCTCAAATTCACTTTGAGAAATGGATTTTCCTGGTTCCAATTTCAGATAAGCGAAATGACCATTGTGTACACCAACTGCATAATTAATGTTTGAAACTGAACTTGTGCGCAACATCCCATTAACATCGGTTGATCCTTCATAAACGACTTGCAGTTGCCGATCGTAAAAGGTTATTTTAGCCCCTGAAATCGGCTCCCCTGACTGAAGGTCATAAGCCATTGCGTAACTATAGCCTTCTTCTATAGGTAATTTTACAGATAATGCCAGATTAGAAGCATAAAAAGTGCGTGAACCAAAATGATCACTGTAATAGTAACTCAAACTACAAGGATCATCTGCAGAGCCATAATCATAACCTGCTTCATAATCGTAATATGCGTATTCCCTCCAATGTGAAGTTATTCCTTGTTCGTTATGATTTATTGAATAGAAATCCTCAGGTATTTGCGGCATTCCTTTTTGACAATAATAGTCTGTATATGATGGTTTAAAGCTGATTCTCAATTGGTACATTGCTCCGGCTTCAGCCTTTACTATTTTACTCAAATCCAGTCCATAACGCTTCCAATTATTTTTATTGCTGCCCGGACTAAGTTCTGCCAATTGAACGGTTTGTTGTTTAATTACCCTACCGAGCCTTACTAAGTTATATTGATCACTGTTCTGACTAAAATTAAAATGAAGGTCGTATAGAACATTGTTAGTAAATATTTTAAAAATTTCTATGTCGATGTAATTTAAATTAATTGCTTCAAAGGACATTACCACATTTTCATTATAGGGCAAAATTGACCCATTTCCAACAAACCTGACTTGTGGTTTTGCTTCTTCCAAAACATAATGCCATTGAGATTCGTCAGAAAGTTCCTTGCCTTCCGATGAACGAATCAATCGCATCACTGAAAGGTTCCCTTCTTTAGGAAATGTCGGCGAGGAAATATCAACATCCACAAAATCTACATCCTTTATCAGTTCAGGAATAGCATTGACGGTATCTACTTTTATTAAACCATCCAGATTTTGCTGAGGATCCAGGTAGTCTGAGAAATAAAATCTGCAAACTCCATTTCCCGGACGCAAAACATCCATACCCAAAACTTCAAAAGATCCTTGTGCTGGTATTTTAATTCTTTCAACATTTTGATGTTCCACTGCCTTGTGGTTTAAAGCCGTCCATTGAACAATTAGTTCGCTGGGAGATTGCATCCTTGTGATGTTTGAAACAAAAACCTTGTATAATCCTTCCTGCACTTCATCCTCATTCCATTGCGTAGTGATTCCCTCAGAGACAGGTCCTTCAAAACGAAATAATTTTTCTAAATCTTCAATTTCAACTTCTTCATTTAGGCTTACACTGATTTCAATCTGCATATTTTTTGAGGAAGCGGCCATAGGTCTTGGCATTCCACATTTGACCACCATTGATAAAGGTGCTATCCTGAACTTAAATCCTGCAAATTGTATTTCAGCAGGGATATCTTTAAAATATCTTTTTAAATCCAAAGACAAAATATATTCCTGCCCTGTTGAGACATTTTCAAGCTTAGGTTTAAAAACCAAACGGCTTTGACTTTTCCAATGATAAGTTCCCTTTAAAGAAGGCGATAGGTGGCACACTTCTTCTTTTAATTCCTTGTCTACCCATTCAGGCCCGACAACAGGTTTAGTAAACTCGATTTCAAAAAATTCATCCCGCTCCAACCATTCTCCTGAATAAGCGGCAATATATTCTTTGTATCGATCATTTTCTTTAGCAACCCAATTTAATTTAGGTTTACTGCAGCCATTAAACACAAATGCGAAAAGTAAAAAAAACAATGCGTTCCTGCTCATATGAGTCAATTCAAATGATTAAACTTGCGATAATCGAAAAATCAATTCTAAGTATAAATCCTCTTCCTTCGCGGCTCCTGATTGAACTCCTTTACTTTTTAAATCGTAAACTTTCAGCCAACCAATGGCACTTTCCAGCGCATTATTAGAATATAATCCAGCTGCCACACGATAGTCCTTAATAAAAGTTTTAAACGGTAACTTCAGTATTTTATTCAGATCTTCGTCATGAAGTTTAATGTAAACTTTGGTCAACCATATTTTTTGAAAATGGTTAAACAAAGCTCCAATGGTCATCACCAGAGGATTGGTTTTTACCTGCTTCGCCATATTCTGCCCAATCCAATAAATTTTTGCTTTATTTCGCTCACTAAAGGCCTTCTGCAACTCAAAAACATTAAATTCCTTACTGACGCCAATGAATTCAATGATATCTTTTTCTTTGATGACTGAACCGGTGGGAAATATTATTTTTAATTTTTGCAATTCATTATGGTAGGTGGCCAGATCATTTCCAATGTACTCCATCATTATTGACATGGCGCGATCTTCCATTGTAATTTTTTGTTCCTTTACCATTTCCCTTACAAATCCGGGCACTTGATAATCCGATAGGCCTTTATATTCATAGTAGAAAGATAAAGATTTGGCCAATTTCACCCAATTGCTCCGGCCATCTGGTTTTTTTGAAAACAACAGAATCACCAAGGTTTGAGGATTTGGATGGTTCATGTATGTAATCAGTGGATCAAGTTGTTTGATTTCCTGTGATTCTTTTACCAACAACAATCGTCTATTTCCCATAAACGGATACTCCCGGGCCATTTCAACCAATTGAATTCCAGAGATATCTTTCCCGTGCATGACTGTTTGGTTAAAATCCCGCTGTTCAGGAGGAATCATCTCATTGGATGCCGCATGCGTTATTTGATCTAAAAAGTAAACTTCTTCAGAATGAATGATGTAGATGGATTTAGTAGACGGACCAAGGAATTCTGCAATAAGTTGTTTATGCTCCATGGGATATGAATGAATCTGTAAAGTTAATGTAGCAAATCTTATCTTTGGCCCTAAAGTCTGCATATCGTGCACCATAAAAGGATTTTAGTCACTAATGATGATGGAATTTTCGCACCTGGGCTTAATGCCCTGGTGGAAATTGCCAGAACTTTTGGAGAAGTGATCGTGGTAGCTCCCAACAGCCCACAATCTGGAATGGGACACGCCATCACCTTGCATGAGCCCTTGCGGATCAATAAAATAATGCAGTTTGAAGGGATTGAGTCCTATGAATGCTCAGGAACTCCAGTGGATTGTGTAAAATTGGCAAAGAATGTAATTTTAAAAGACAAATCCATTGACCTTTGTCTATCGGGAATCAATCACGGTTCCAATGCCAGCATCAACATCATCTATTCCGGGACCATTTCTGCTGCCATGGAGGCTTCCCTTGAAGGAATTCCATCCATTGCATTTTCGCTTTTAGATTATTCTTTTGAGGCAGATTTTAAAGCATGTGAAAAATTTGTAACCGAGATTATTGGTAAAGCAATCCAAACTGGAATCAGAGGTTGTAAATTGCTAAATGTAAACATTCCTAAATTGGGAGGTAGTCAAATTCGAGGAATAAAAATTTGTAGACAAGCCGAAGGCCGTTGGGATGAGGAGTATAAAGAATCAAAGGATCCTAGAGGAGAAAGTTATTATTGGCTGACTGGAAACTTTATTACAAACGATTATCAAGAAGATACTGATATGTGGGCCTTAGAAAAAGGTTATATCAGCATTGTTCCATCCATTCATGATTTGACTGCACATCAAGCGTTAAGGGATAATCTCCACTTTGAGTATGCCACCCAACATGATATTTCAGTTGAATCACCCTTGTAATTCTCTGCTTTTGAATAATTAAGAATCATGGATGCGCTCAGTAAATATAACAAAACCATCATTGGACTATTGGTAGGATTGTTGGTTCCATTTACCGCATACGGAGTATTGCTGAGTTTTTATGATCTTATGGATCAAATGGAAATATTTAATCCTTTGGGTTTTTCACCCACATTTCGCGAACGCACCGTTGCATTGCTGGCTTTAGTATGTAATGTGATCCCCTTACAGTATTTTAATAAAAGGTACATGCTCTTTGCCATGCGTGGAATTGTTTTCCCTACCCTTTTTTATGTAATGCTTTGGATGTACTATTACGGACTGGAACTTCTGGGATGGACATAGGACCTAAAATTTACATTATTACGGGTGAGACTTCAGGTGAATATCATGCAGGAATGTTGCTCAGTGCATTAAAAAGCATAGAACCTGCTCTTCAGGCCAGAGGTTGGGGCGGTGACAGCCTAACATCAGCCGGAATGGAAATAGATATACGATATGAATCTGCAAATTTCATGGGTTTTGTAGAAGTCTTGCGCAACCTTCCTCAAATACTAAATCTATTCAGAATAACTAAGAAGTCCATCATACAATATAAGCCTGATTTCCTGCTGTTGGTAGATTATCCAGGATTCAATTTACGCATGGCAAAATGGGCCCACTCACATAACATTCCTGTGATCTATTTCATTGCTCCGCAAGTTTGGGCCTGGAAAGAATCCAGGGTAAATCTTTTAAAAAAGTACGTAAAAAAATTATTTGTTATTCTTCCTTTTGAACTAGAGTATTTCCGCAAGCATCATATCGACACCTCCTACCACGGGCATCCGCTTCTTGAAAAAATTATTCATTTTCATTCCACCCATGATTTCAGAGAAAACTGGAAGCTTGACCAAAGGTCTATTATTGCATTACTTCCCGGAAGCAGAAAGCAAGAAATACAAACCATGTTGCCCGAATACCTGAAAGCTGTAAGACATGAAACCAAATATCAGGTAGTCATAGCCGGGATGAAACGACATCAATCTGTGTATGAAAAATTAATCATGGAACATTGTCCGGATGCCATGATGGTGTATGATGACATGTATAGTCTCTTAAAACATGCAGAAGTTGCTATAGTGACATCAGGAACGGCCAGTCTCGAAGCAGCTTTATTTGAAGTCCCCATGGTGGTATGTTACAAAGGAAACTGGATATCTTATCAAATTGCAAAGCGTCTGGTAAAAATAAAATATATTGCTTTGGCCAACCTGATCGTTGACCAAAAAATAATTGAAGAACTCATCCAACAAGATTGCAATCCAAGTAAAATTCATGAAGAAATAACCAGATTACTTATACCCGAGAATCGGCGAGCCGCTAAAAAACAATTGCAAGGATTGCGAAAATTATTGTTTGAGCAGAATTGTTATAAAAAAATTGCCGAAGATATGACCGCCTATATGCACACTTATTTGAATACATAGAATGGATCTGATCGATAAACTTATATGGAACAAAGCTCGCAGGATCAAGGATCTGGAAAATTTTGCTGTGGAAACAGGATGGAGTTTCACAAAAGAAGAAGAGCATGGGTTACTCGATCAGTTGAAACAATTCAAACTTTTTCAGCGAGGAACCTCAAAAAAAATTCAACCCATTCTTAAAATCAATAAAAAAGATGCTCAATTCAGATTGTTTGATTATCAGTTTGTCGTAAGTACAGGTAAATCCAGTCATACTTACCGACAAACCGTATTTTTTATGGAATCAAAACAATTAGCACTCCCACAATTTTATCAGAAACCCGAATTGTTTTTCGATAAAATTATCAGTTACTTTGGATGGGAAGACATTGATTTTCAAAAATTTCCGGAATATTCGGAGCGTTATCATTTAAAAGGGGACTATGATGCAGTTATTCGGTTTTTCTTTTCTGATACCATCATTCAATTGTTAACCCAACAGAAAAGCTTATATATGGAGGGAATGCATTATTATTTTATCATTTATCGGAAATCAAAAATTATCCCATATCCTTCTTTGCCTGCCTTTGTGGACCTAAGTATGTTGCTTTCAAACTTGTTTTTAGACCGCTCGGAAGAATCTCATCAATTTCTTAATTTGAATCTGAATATTGATACCGTCTAACGCAAATTAGTTGCTTTAACATATTTGTAATGACATGGGTTTATCACAAGGAACAGACAAGAGATGAATTAAGCCCAATGAGTCATTCTTCCATTGCAATATTTTGCGCTGTCTTAGTTCAATCCATGAATCCGAAACTCTAATTATCCTTTTTTACCCGTCGGTTTTTTATTGACAGAGCTAGAATTTGTTGGTTTTTTTGAAGTTGCCTTTTTCTTTTCGGGTTTACTAAAAGCATTGGGAAGTTGTGTTTCCACAATAGCCTTAAACTCCTCCAGAGACATCTGTGCGGCCATTTCTGAGGTTACTTTTTGGCCATCTTTCTTTGGAATATTGATCAATTTCTTACCAAACTTTATGAAGGGCCCCCAGCGTCCGTTTTCAACAGACATTTTGAGGTCATCAAATTTGTGAATGAACCTATTGGCTTCCTTATCTTCCTTTGCATTAATGAGTGGAATCGCTTGATCAATGGTTATGTGATCAAAATCAATACGCTTAGGAATATTAACAAACAAACCATTCCATTTAACAAATGGTCCGAATCGTCCCTTCCCTTTTGTAACCGGCAAGTCCTTAAAAAATCCAATGGGAGCATCTTCTATTTCTTTCTGGCGTATTAATTCCAGTGCTTGTTCCAAATTAATTTCCAAGGGATTTATATTTCTTGGAAGGGAAATAAATTGTTCGTTGTACTTGACATAAGGACCAAACCTGCCAGAGCCTACGATTACTTCAAGATTTTGATGAGTTCCTAAAGTCTTTGGAAGTTTAAACAAGTCCATGGCCTCATTAAATGTGATGGTCTCCATGGATTGCCCGGGCTTTAAATTGGCAAAAACCGGTTTTTCATCTTCTTTTAATTCATCACGATCACCTAACTGTACGACCGGGCCGTATCGAGTGAGCTGTACTAAAACCTTTTTACCTGTTTCCGGATCTATCCCTAAATCCCTTCTGCCTTTGCACGCTCGCCTTGTTCCATCACCAAATCAACATTTTGGTGAAATGGGCCATAAAACTCGTCGATCATTTTAACCCAATTGAGTTGACCATCTGCAATTTCATCAAATTCCTTTTCAATCTCAGCAGTAAAACTGTAATTGATGACATCTGGAAAATGTTGTGCAAGATAATCGCATACTATGGCCCCAATATCCGTAGGGTACAAATGATTTTTTGAAGCTCCGGTTATTTCCGTTTCTGATTTTTGTTTCAATGAACCATTTGCCAATATCAAAGTATTGTAGGACCGCTCAGTGCCTTGTCGACTTTCCTTTACAACGTAACCCCTATTTTCTTCCATAATCTTACTTATGGTCGGGGCATAGGTTGATGGGCGGCCTATACCTAACTCTTCCAACTTTTTAACCAGACTTGCTTCTGTGTATCTGGCAGGAGGTCTGGTATATCGTTCGATTGCAATAATCTTTTGATAAGATAAATCATCATGGACTTTTAATGGAGGAAGAATGGAGGATTGTTCCTCATCCTCATCATCGGTTGACTCAAGGTAAAGCTTTAAGAAACCATCAAATAAAAGCACTTCACCTGTCGCAATAAACATCTGGTTTTTAACTTCCGAAATGGAAATATCCACTTCCGTTTTTTCCAACTCAGCAGCAGACATTTGAGATGCCATGGCACGTTTCCAAATCAATTCGTATAACCGTTGCTGATCAGAATCTTCACCTGCAGTGCGAAGGTCCATGTAACTGGGACGGATCGCTTCGTGAGCTTCTTGCGCCGAGGCATTTTTGGTTTTATACTGCCTTGTATGTACGTACTTTTGTCCAAATAACTTTTCTATTTCCTGAGCCATGGCAGACAAGGCTGTATCGCTCAAATTAGTTGAATCAGTACGCATATAAGTTATCCATCCAGCTTCATACAATTTCTGAGCTGCAGACATCGTGCGGTTGACTCCAAATCCCAATTTTCTGCTGGCCTCCTGTTGCATGGTTGAAGTGGTAAAAGGTGGGGCAGGATTCCTTTTAACGGGTTTTACTTCGACTTTTTCAATTCTAAATTTGGACTTTGAGCAAGCATTCAAAAAAAATTGAGCCTCCTGAATATTTTCAAAACGTTTGTTTAAGGATGCCTTAATGGTTGTCCCGGGTTGCTCATTTTTTGAAAATATAGCATCCACTTTAAAATAGGCCTCAGACTTAAACTCGTTAATTTCTCTTTCACGGTCTACGACAAGTTTAACAGCGACTGACTGGACCCTGCCTGCAGAAAGTTTATTTTTGACTTTGCGCCAGAGAATTTCACTTAATTCAAATCCAACTAAACGATCCAAAACTCTACGAGCTTGTTGGGCGTTGACAAGGTTAAGATCAACCATGCGAGGTGACTGAACCGCTTTTTGAATAGCAGGTTTTGTTATTTCGTGAAATACGATCCGTTTTACATTAGTAGGATCAAGACCGAGTACTTCGCATAAATGCCAGGATATTGCTTCACCTTCTCGGTCTTCGTCAGTTGCCAACCAAACTTCATCTACCTTACGTGACCATTCTGAAAGTTCTTTGACCACCTTCAACTTCTCGGGTGTGATGATATACCTTGGTTGAAATTTATTTTGGATATCCACGCCTTTTGTACCCTTTTCTAGGTCGCGGATGTGACCATAACTTGATTTTACTTTAAATTCCTTTCCCAGGAATTTTTCAATGGTTTTTGCTTTAGCGGGTGATTCAACAATCAGCAGTTTATTTGCCATTCAGTGCCTTTGATTTCTGATAAATTCCGCGCAAAGCTAATTTATTTTTAAAAACAGTCAACACTTTACTGCGATACGAAAAATGTCTGCAATATTGTCACGGCTTACTTTAAAATAACCAAAAATGAATATATATTACTGATTATCAATATTCTAGTGCAGCAGTAAACGACTTTTTATAAATTGAACCCAATCCAAGCAATAGAAACGCATGGATTGTCCTCATGGCCTACATGACCGAGTGGTAGCAAAGCTAATCAAGCCATACAAAATGGCTTGATCATGAGGGAACCGAGCGATACTTCGTGAGGCTTGGCCAAAAGACCATAAGGACTTGTCGGGATTAACCCTGACCAATGAACCCAAGATCATG
>WBZV01000978.1_pt1 | contig 11552 bp, 10 predicted proteins | sample 5204221 | NCBI WGS metagenome assembly WBZV01 (sample SAMN12344360, study PRJNA552823) | activated sludge metagenome | biome: Activated sludge suspended growth; feature: Nitrification reactor; material: Wastewater; isolation source: activated sludge from nitrification reactor of wastewater...
GCGGCCGCCAGCCGCGGGATCCGCTGACGACGAGCGCGCCACGAAAAGGACGGACAACGCCAAACCCGTGCAAGCCGATTGAGATAGCCGCCGCCGGCGAACGGTGCAAGGCTGCGATCCGCATGGAATGGCGATCGCCGACCGGCATGCCTTGGACACCGCATGGATTGGGCGTCCCACGGCATACATTGCCAGGGTCACCGATCCATGCGCCCCCTATCCTGCGAGATTCCCGAATTCGGCCACGGCGGCGGCGCGATCAGACTGGCGACGGCGCCTGCGTGACGGGTTCCGGATTGGCCAGCGGCATCGCAGTGGCAGGGGCGCTGCGCGGCCTGCGCAGGCGGCGCCATCCGATCACGGTACCGCTGATGCAGAGAATGCATCCTCCTGCGCTGAGCAGGATCAGCGAGATGTCCCACAGCGGGCGGGCGTCGATGAACCCGCGCAGGTCGAAACTGTGCAGGCCGTTGAAGAGCCAGCGCTTGACCCGGCCGAGATCGTCCAATCGGCTATGGATGGCGCCGGTATAGGGATCGAGATGCAACCATGTCCGATTCGGATCGTCGAACTCGACGCGCAACATCGGCAGCCGGCGCTCGATATGGCCGGACATCGTGTGCGCGCGTCGGTCGTAGTAGTAGTTGTCGTACGCCTGCAGCAGGGTCGCTTTCCCGATGGTGTAGCCCGGCATTGAACGCGCGGCGGCGGCGCGCAACGCCTGTTCGCCAAACATCTCGAACGGAACCGAGTCCGCCTTGCTCGCAGCGATCAACCGGGTCTGACCCGCCGCCCCATGGAGTACGTAGTAGGGCTCGCCCTCGAACAGCCTCACCGCCACCTCGCGTACCGGATACCCCGCCCGCGACATCGCCTCCGACGGAGACAGCGCGAACGATGCGCGAGCCAGGCCGACGCCGGCAATGGCGCGCAGATCGGGACGCAGCCCGCCCGATTCGAAAATCTTCCACGGGTTCATCGACATCAACCCGCTGAAAATCCAGGTCAGCGTGATCAGGCCGAAGATCAGGCCACTCAGGTGGTGCCATCGCATCCAGCCACCGCGGTAGGGGCTGCGCGAACCGGTACGGTAGGTGCCCGTGAAACGCCAGCGCAGCAGCCCGATCCAGATGCCGAGCAGCGCCAGGACGGTGCCGGCGAGCGACAGGTAGATGATGACGTCTGCACGCCAGCGGTCGAGCAGTTCGCCCTTCAGCGGATACAGCCAGTGCAGGATGGCGCCGGAATAGTTCCACCCGCGCTCGAAGCGGGTCGAGTCGCGCACCACTTCGCCGGTTCGGGTCGACACGTAGAGTTCGCTACCGGCTTCGTCATCGAGGGCGACGCGGTAAAGCGGGCGATACGGATCGAGCGCGCGCGACACGGTGAAGATGTCCTGCCGCAACAGTTCGACGATGCGCGGCGTTGCCGACGGCGCGAAGCGTCGCGCTGCTTCCAGCGCATGCCCGGCGTCGAACCCGGTCGCCGCCAGGCCGGAGATCGCATCCACGGAAACCTCCCCGTGCCGGCCTTCCCTGACCAGCCAGTAGGGCTTGGGCCCGATCATTGCGAGCCGCAACTCCGCCGCTACCGATTCCCCTCTCATGCTGTTCGGATTGTCCCGCCCGCCATGCCCTGCGTGCATTTCCGTTTGCGCCGCGGCCAGGGCCTGCGCGGGCGCAACGCAGCATCCGGACGGCAGCACCAGATCCGGCAGGTGCGCCAGCCGTTCGCGCGGCGTGAGCTTGGGATAGCCGACATACATCATCACGACGCCGGAGACGAACCAAAGTGCCATGAACACGCACAGCACGATGCCCGACCAGCGGTGGGCGATGTACAACCAGCGCCGTGCCCCGAGCATGTCGTGCCTCAGAAGAAGCTGCGCAGTGCAAGCTCCATGGTGCGCGGCTCGCCGATGCGCACCTGGGCACCGCCCGAAACGATGTACTCCCGGTCGCCGAGATTGCGGCCGCGCAGCGTCAGCGTGTTGCGCTGATCGATGCGGAACGAAACGTTGGCGTCCCATAACGTATAGCCGGCGAATCGCTGCGTGTTCTCGACGTTGCCGTAGCGCTCCGAAACGTGACGGCCGGATACCGTGGCCGACCAGCGCGGATCCGGATCCCATGTGAGATACAGGTTGGCAACCCGGTCCGGGATGTTGGTTGGACGATTGCCGGCGCGCGACACTGCCGCGCCGCCCACGTTCTGGATGAAACGCGCGTATTCGGCATCGACTAGCGCGAGATTGCCCTGTATGCGCCATTGCGGCGTCAGGCGTATGCCGACCTGCGCCTCGATGCCGCGCGACGACTGCTCGCCGACCGGCAGGCTGACATTGGGATCGTCCGGACTCGGCGTGGCCAGGTTCTTGCGAACGATGTGATAGGCCGCCAACGTGGCGTTGCCGCGACCGTCGAGGAAGTCGAACTTGCTGCCGACTTCGAGTTGCCTGCCCTCGGTCAGATCCCAGTCCTGGATCGGCCCGTAATTGGTCGTCGTGAGAATCCCCGCCGGCGGGTCGGCAGCAGTGCTGTACGTCACGTACACGTTGGCTGTCGGCGTGACGTCGTACATGAGACCGACGCGGCCGGTAAATGGCGTATAGGTGTTTTCGAAGGCGCGCGGGTTGGCGGCATTCACCGCACGGAAGTTGCGCACCGCAAGCCGGATGTGTTCCCAGCGCAAGCCCGTGATCAGGCTCCAGCCCGGTGCAAAACGTGTGTGGCTCTCTGCGTAGACGGCCTTGGTGAACACGCGGTTGGTGCGGTCGGGATTGTGGGGCGGCAGCACGCCCGGTATGTCGAAGAAATTCTCGAGCTCGAAGTTCAGCGGATCGACCGTGCTGACCGGAGAGATCGACGGAGACGGATAGCGCGTCTGCTTGTTGCGGCTGACATCGACGCCCAGGGACCAGATTGACGGCATGCCGGCGAGGATGCCCTTGTGCAGCAAATCGAGTTTGTCGCCGATCAGCGTTTGCGCATGGCGCGTCGGGAACGCGGAGCCACGTATCACCTGGGTGTTAGCGGCGTTGTATCGATATGCCTCGACGTTCAGGTACTCGCGGTCGGCATCGTAATGGTAAGCCGTGTTGGTCAACGTCGTGTCGTCGGAGAGGCGATACTCGAGGATCGAGCGATACCACTGCACGGTCTGTTCGTAACTGCCATTGGCAGCGTTGTAGTTCTTGAAGCGCGTGCGCGGGTCGTAGCGCGCCTCCACCGTCGGATTCAGCAGCGGCGTGCCCCAGTAGGGCTGGTGGTCCTTGGTCTGGTATTCGTATGCCAGCGTGTGCGACAGCGACGGCGTCAGGTCCGCGAGCCACGAACCGGAGGCCACCAGCGCGCGCCCGTCGGTGCGATCGACATAGCCGTCGGTCCCCTGAAAGCTCACGTCGCCACGCACGAAGTGGCGCGCATCGGCGCCCCCCAGTGGCGCATTGATGCCGTAGGCGACCTGATGCGTCTTGAAATCGCCATAGCGCATTAGTGATTCCTGCTGCATCGGCTGGCGCGTCGCGAGCTTGCTGACGTAGTTCACCGCACCGCCGACGGCCCCCGAACCATAGAGAAAACTGGATGCACCGCCCAGCACCTCGACGCGGTCGAGCAGCCACGAGTCGATCGGAAATGTGGAGATGATGTAGCCGACGTCGATGCCGTTGAACATCTGCGTCACCTGCGAACTGGTGAAGCCGCGCATCGACAGCACGCCGCCAGATCCCGGGGAACCATGCTCGGTGATACCCGGCGCACTCGTCACCGCCTCGATCGTGTCGCGCGCGCCGCGTGCGTCCATCGTCTCGCGGTCGATGATATTGATCGTCGCAGCGGTCTCGCGCGGCGTCAGTCCGAGACGGCTGCCGGTCGATGATTGCGTGTCGAGCGGCAATCGGGCGTTGGGTACGACCTCGGCGGACCGGATGATCAGCGCATCGAGCTGGGTCGGCGTCGCAACGCTGTTGCCTCCCGTTTCGGCCAGCACCGGCAGTGCAATGGCAGCGGCCATTGCGCCACAGATTCTTGCGGCACGACCGCCGCGATTTGCTGACTGCATGAACTCCTCCGTGATGGACTCATCGAAACGGAGATGCTTCACGCGCCGAGAACGCACCATTGCACGGCTGACCGACAACGGCGCAACGACTTCCGAATCCAGTGGATGAGCACTCACCCGATGGACCGTTCAACGGCTGGACACCACGCAAGACACTGCGTCCGGCCTCGACTCGCGCCGATTGAACGCACCTCCCGGGCCGGAAGTTTAGGCTTCGAACGATGACAATGCGATGCGGCAAATCGTCGCATCCAGAGTGGTCTGAACGTCGGGCTGCGGCAAAATGCCGCACTTCGCTGGCTCTTCGAATTAGCCTCGATCAAGGTTGCGCGCGCGAACTTGCCCCAGATTCGGCTTTCCTCGACCCAATGCATGGGCACGCCTGCGATGGCCGCAATACCGAAACGCAAACGCAACGAATCGTCCGAATGCCAGCGATGCGTCCTGCACAACCTCGCGGCCTGTCCGGCACGCGATCCGGCGTCGCAGGACGCCTCGGCCGCGTGGATTGACAGCATCGGCCTGCAGCCCGACTCGGTGCTGTTCAACCTCGGCGAGCGTGCGAACGCCGTGTACTGCTTGCGCAGCGGGGTGATGAAGCTGGTTCGCTACGACCTCGGCGGCAACCAGCGCATCGTGCGCATCCTCACCGCCGGCGACCTTGCGGCGCTGGAATCCGCTTTCGAGCACGCGCAGCAGCACACCGCCGTCGCCGTCACGCAGGTGCAACTCTGCCGCATCCCGGCGCCGCAGTTCCGCCAGTGGACGGACACCAACGACGAAATCCGGCGGCGCCTGCTGGCACAATCGCGCAGCGCCCTGCGCAAGGCCGATTACTGGCTCTCCGAACTTGTCGGCAACACGATTCCGGCACGCGTGCGCCTCGCACGGTTGCTGCTGCAACTGCGCGTGGGTGACAGCGACGAAATCCACCGGCTGCGCCTGGTCGATTACGGTGGCATACTCGGCATCGCGCCGGAGACCGCGTGCCGCATCCTGAATGAGCTGATGGATGACGGCGTGCTGACCAAGGCCGGCCGTACCCGCGACGGCCGCCTGTTCCGCGGCGACATCGAGGCCCTGATGCAGCTCGCGTCGGAAGAAACCGCCGCTGCCTGAACGCAGCCGTCTGCCGCACACCGGCCTGCGAGGCAGGGAGGACGGTCCTTGCAGGCAGGGCATGCCGGGAGGGACCGGCGGGCGGCCCTTGCGCGGCGGGCTGCCCGGAGATGCCCTGTCTATAAGGCTTCCAGGGCAGGCACTGCGCGACTTCAGCGCCCCTTGCGGCGGAACTCGCAAGCGGCACGGCGCAAGCGCGGCACGGTTCCCTCGCGCGGCCGACTAATGCATCCGACCCAGGAGGGCCGCGTCATGGCGGGCACAATCGGACATCCGATGCGCTAGACTGAACTGACGAAGAACGGAGGAAGTGCCATGCCCGATGGAAGCAGCCCGATTTCCGCATCGCGGTTCAGCATCAGCATCGACGGCGTGCAGGTCGGCGGGTTCGACGAACTGGCGATCGGCGATGCCGCCGGGTCGCCCGGCCGCAAACTGCAGGCGCACGAGCTGGCACATGTGGTCCAGCAACAGCAAGCGGCGCGCAGGCTGCCCGGCCGTACCAAGTACAGCAACATCACGCTCAAGCGCGGCTACATCAGCCAGTCCGCCATGCTGGGCCTCAAGGCGGCGGGCGGGCGGCGCGTTTCGATCGCCACGGCCGCACCCGGCGCGCGCGTCACCCTGCTGGGCGCACGGATCGAACGCAGCCGCGGCCAGGCCAAGGGCACCGACGTGGCGATGGAAGAACTCGTGCTCGCGCACGAAGGTTTTGGCTGACGCCGGCCCTTAACCGAGGAACAGCTTGTAGGCCGGATTCGAGGTTTCGTCGCGATAAGCGTAGCCGAGCGCGTCGAGGAAGCTGCGGAATTGCTCCATGTCCTGCGGCGGAACCTGCATGCCGACCAGCACCCGGCCGTAGTCCGCGCCGTGGTTGCGGTAGTGAAACAGGCTGATGTTCCAGCCGTGGCTCATGCTGTGGAGGAATTTCATCAGCGCGCCCGGTTTCTCGGGAAACTCGAAGCGATAGACGATTTCGTTGTCCACGCCCGTGGCATGGCCGCCGACCATGTGGCGCACGTGGAGCTTCGCAAGCTCGTCGTCGGTAAGGTCGATCGCCGGATACTCGTGCCGGTGCAGCAGTTCGAGCAGCTTGATCGATTCGCCGCGGTTATGCACCTGCACGCCGACGAAGACATGCGCTTCCAGCGCGTTCTTGTAGCGGTAGTTGAACTCGGTGATGTTGCGGTTGCCGATCAGCGAGAGGAACTTCTTGTAGGCACCGGGTTTCTCGGGCAGCGTGACGGCGAGGACCGCTTCGCGCGCTTCACCGATTTCGGCGCGCTCGGCGACGAAGCGCAGGCGGTCGAAATTCATGTTGGCGCCGCTGGCCACCGCAACCACCGTCTTGTCGTGCAGCTTGTGCTGCTTGAGCCATGCCTTGGCACCGGCCACCGCCAGCGCGCCGGCCGGCTCGAGGATCGAGCGCGTGTCCTCGAACACGTCCTTGATCGCGGCGCAGATCTGGTCGGTATCGACCAGCACCATTTCGTCGACATACATCTGAGCGAGGCGGAAGGTTTCCTCGCCGACCAGCTTGACCGCCGCACCGTCGGCAAACAGGCCGACCTGCGAAAGCTTGACGCGCTCGCCCTTGGCCAGCGACTGCGCCATGGCGTCGGCATCGACGGCCTCGACGCCGATGATCTTCGTTTCCGGCCGCAGGCGCTTGATGTAGGCCGCCACGCCGGCGATCAGCCCGCCGCCGCCGACGCAGCAGAACACCGCATGGATCGGCTTCGGGTGCTGGCGCAGGATCTCCATGCCGATGGTGCCCTGGCCGGCGATCACGTAGGGATCGTCGTAGGGATGCACGAAGGTGAGCTTCTCCGACTTCTCGAGTTCCAGCGCGTGGGCATAGGCCTCGTCGTAGGAATCGCCGGCCAGCACCACTTCGCCACCGCGCGCCTTGACCGCGTCGATCTTGATCTGCGGCGTGGTGGTCGGCATCACGATCACCGCGCGGCAGCCGATCTTCTGCGCCGACAGCGCCACGCCCTGCGCATGGTTGCCGGCCGAGGCGCAGATCACGCCGTGCTTCAGCTGCGTCGGCGTCAGGTGCGCCATCTTGTTGTAGGCGCCGCGCAGCTTGAAGCTGAACACCGGCTGCATGTCCTCACGCTTGAGCAGCATGCGGTTGCCGCAGCGGGCGGAGAGATTGCGCGCGTGGTCGAGCGGTGACTCGATCGCGACGTCGTAGACCTGCGCATTGAGGATCTTTTCGAGATAGTCGTGGTGCATGGCAGCCGGCGGACCCGGGTAAACTGGGCAGGCTGCACGATGCGCCCGCAAGCCGCGATTATAGCGGCGAACCACCCGCCAACCCGCCCGACATGGACTTCTCCAGCCTGCTCCACCCCTCGCCCGAAGCCGGCATCGCAGGGCTGTTTGTCGCCAGCTTCCTGTCGGCGACGCTGCTGCCGGGCGGCTCGGAGGCGGTGCTGTTCGCGCTGCTCAAGCTGCATCCCCATCAGGCCTGGCCGGCACTGATTGCCGCCACGGTCGGCAACACGCTCGGCGGCATGACGACCTACTGGATGGCGCGGCTGATTCCTGCACACGGCCTGCCGACGAAACTCGACTGGGTGCGGCGCTATGGCAGCGCCTCGCTGATTCTCGCCTGGACGCCGTTGGTTGGTGATGCGCTGTGCGCCGCCGCCGGCTGGCTGCGGCTCAATTGGCTCGCCTGCGCAATCTGGATGGCGCTCGGCAAGTTCGTGCGCTACGCGCTGGTCGTCTCGATCACCTGATCCGCGTCCGGGCAGGATGTCCTGCGTACGGAGGTAAGATGCGGCAAAGGGCCGGTCGGGCACGCGCCGCGGCCGATTCCCCCCAGCCGGTTCTCACGAGCCGACCCGCACATCCGCCTGCCTGCTGCATCACCCCTCAGCCCACACCACCATGCGCAACGACCACCTCCATCCTGCCGACATTCGCGGCGCCAGTCGTCTGGTGATCGATGCCATCGTCGGGATCGCCGATGTCGTCGAAGCCATGCACGTCAGCATCGCCCACCTGCCGGGTGCCAGGCGTCCGGCGTCGCCCGAGCCGGCACGCGGCATCACCGGGCTGGTCTATCGCAGCGTGCGAACGGTGACCTCGGGCGTCGGACTTGTGCTCGACAAGGCACTCGGCAGCCTGGTGCCACCGGCGGACAACGTGCGTTCCTCGTTCGGCCGCGAGGCGGTGCTGGCAGCTGTGAACGGCGTGCTTGGCGACTATCTTGCCGAAACCGGCAACGCGCTGGCGATTGCCATGGGATTGCGGCGCGATGGCCAGCCGCTGGAACTGACCCGCCAGGCACTGGCCGCGTCCATCCCCCAACCCGAACCGAAGTTGATGGTGATGGTGCACGGCCTGTGCAGGAACGACCTGCAATGGGGCGAGCGGGATCGGCTGGAATCGTTTGCCCGCGACCTCGGCTATACCGCACTGTTCCTGCACTACAACAGCGGCCGGCATGTCTCCATCAACGGCCGCGAATTCGCGGCGCTGCTGGAGCAATTGGTGGTGCAATGGCCGGTTGCGGTCGAATCGCTGGCCATCGTGGCGCACAGCATGGGCGGACTGGTCACCCGCAGCGCCTGCCATTACGCGGCGGCGGCGGCGATGCAATGGCCGGACGCCTTGCACCACCTGATCTTCATCGCCACGCCGCATCACGGCGCGCCACTCGAGCGTGGCGGAAACTGGATCGACCTGATCCTGGGCGCGAACCCTTATACCGCGCCACTTGCGCGACTGGGCAAGATACGAAGCGCCGGCATCACGGATCTGCGTTACGGCAATCTGGTCGATGAGGACTGGGCGGGCCACGACCGCTTCGCGCGGGGCGACCGCCGGACGCCAATTCCGCTGCCACCCGGCGTTTCGTGCCATGTTATCGCCGGCACCAACGGTGACGCGCCCGACGGCCTGTCAGGAAACCTGCGCGGACATCTGTGGGGTGACGGCCTGGTGCCACTGGACAGCGCACTCGGCCGCCACGCGGACCCGGCCAGAAACCTGGGATTTCCGGAATCCAGGTGCTGGATTGCCGGGAATACCGGACACCTGGCGCTGCTCGCCAGCGACGCAGCCTGGGAGCAGATTCGCCAGTGGCTCGGCGAGCGCGGCAATGACGGCGTCGCGTCGCGCCTGGCACCGCCAAGCTCCGGCGGTAGCGGGCCAGGCCGGCGCTGACCGCCGCCACCGTCGGCAACACGCTCGGCGGCATGGCGACCTACGTGATGGCGCTGATGATTCCGGCGCGCCCACGACCGTCGAAGCTCGACTGGGTGCGACGCAATGGCAGCGCGTCGCCGACCCTCGCCTGGGCGCCGTTGGTTGGCGATGCACAGTGCACCGCGGCCGGCCGGCTGGGACTGGAATGGCTCGCCAGCACGATCCGGAAGGCGATCGGAAAATTCGGGCGGCATCTGCGTGTCGTCTGGGTGAGTTGCCTGTAACCTCGGAACAGACCGGGCCGCAAGGCGCATGTACAGGCGCTCTCGGGCCATGTTGCCCCACGAGGCCCATTCCGCCTGCCTCACGCGGCAGGCATGCCCGGGAAGACCGCTGGATGCGGGTTCCAGGCTTGCCGCCTGACGGGAATCACGCAGTTTCGGCGACCGGCGTGCGGATCAGGTGGTCGAAGGCGCCGAGCGCGGCTTTCGCGCCTTCGCCGACCGCGATGACGATCTGCTTGAACGGCACCGTGGTCACGTCGCCGGCGGCGAACACGCCGGGCACCGAAGTCTGGCCGCGCGCGTCGATCTCGATCTCGCCGTGGCGCGACAGCTCGACCGTGCCCTTGAGCCATTCGGTGTTGGGCACCAGGCCGATCTGCACGAACACGCCTTCGAGGTCGAGCTTGCGGCTCTCACCGCTCACGCGGTCGGTATAGACGAGGCCGTTGACCTTCTTGCCGTCGCCGGTGATCTCGGTGGTCTGCGCGTTGGTGTGGATGTCGACGTTCGGCAGGCTTTTCAGCTTGGCGACGAGCACCGCATCGGCGCGCAGTTGCGGCGCGAACTCGAGCAGCGTGACGTGGGCCACCACGCCTGCCAGGTCGATCGCCGCCTCCACGCCGGAATTGCCACCGCCGATCACCGCGACGCGCTTGCCCTTGAACAGCGGACCGTCGCAGTGCGGACAGTAGGCCACGCCGTGATTGCGGTACTGCGCCTCGCCCGGCACGTTGACGTTGCGCCAGCGCGCACCGGTGGCGAGGATGACGCTCCGGCTCTTCAGGCTCGCGCCGTTGGCGAGCTGCACTTCGATCAGATCGCCGGGAATCAGCTTCTCGGCGCGCTGCACGTTCATGATGTCGACGTCGTAGGCGCGCACATGCTGTTCGAGCGCGGTGGCGAACTTCGGGCCTTCGGTCTCCTGCACGGAGACGAAGTTCTCGATGGCGAGCGTGTCCAGCACCTGGCCACCGAAGCGTTCGGCCACCACACCGGTGCGGATGCCCTTGCGCGCCGCGTAAATCGCGGCGGCCGCGCCGGCCGGCCCGCCGCCGACGATCAGCACGTCGTAGGGCGCCCTGGCGTTGAGCTTCTCGGCGTCGCGCCTTGCGGCACCGGTATCGATCTTGGCGAGGATTTCCTCCGCGCCCATGCGGCCCTGGCCGAATACCTGACCGTTCAGGTAGATCGTCGGCACGGCCATGATCTGGCGCTGCGCAACCTCATCCTGGAACAGCGCGCCGTCGATGGTCACGTGGCGGACGCGCGGATTGAGCACCGCCATCAGGTTGAGCGCCTGAACCACCTCGGGGCAGTTCTGGCAGGTCAGCGACATGTAGGTTTCGAAGTGGAAATCGCCTTCGAGATTGCGGATCGCTTCGATGACCGACGCGTCGAGCTTGAGCGGGTGGCCGCCCATCTGCAGCAGCGCGAGCACCAGCGACGTGAATTCATGGCCCAGCGGGATCGCCGCGAACCGCAGGTTCGACGGCTCGCCCGTGCGGCCGATGGTGAATGAAGGCTTGCGCTCGGCGTCGTCGCGTTCTGACACCGTGATGAGCGGCGACAGTTCGGCGATCTCGCGCAGCAATTCCAGCATCTCGCGCGACTTGTCGCCGCTATCGGTGGAGGCGACGAGTTCGATCGGCCTCGTGAGCTTTTCGAGGTAGGCCTTGAGCTGGTTCTTGAGTGCAACGTCGAGCATGGTGCATGCCTTTTTCTTTGTGGTGTCTCTCAGGCCGCCCGCACGAGGCGGGCGGTCCGGGGATGGGGGTGCGAGTTCTGCTTAGATCTTGCCGACCAGGTCGAGCGAGGGTGCCAGCGTTTCGGCGCCCGGCGTCCACTTGGCGGGGCAGACTTCGCCCGGATGCGAGGCGACGTACTGGGCGGCTTGCACCTTGCGCAGCAGTTCCTTGGCGTCGC
>WBZV01001319.1_pt1 | contig 11546 bp, 8 predicted proteins | sample 5204221 | NCBI WGS metagenome assembly WBZV01 (sample SAMN12344360, study PRJNA552823) | activated sludge metagenome | biome: Activated sludge suspended growth; feature: Nitrification reactor; material: Wastewater; isolation source: activated sludge from nitrification reactor of wastewater treatment...
TGGCGATGGAACCGGTGACAAGGGTCTGCATGCTGCCTCTGGATGGGAGGGGACGGTCAAGTGGCTCGGCCGGATCGGGCGGGCCGGGCGGATCGGGCGAATCAGTCGCTCAGGGCCGACACCGGCGCTGCCAGGAGGCGGGCCAGGCCGGGACCGAAGGGCGGATGGACCACGGCGGCCTCGGTGACGATGGCGCTGATGAGCGTCGCCGGGGTGACGTCGAAGGCCGGGTTGCCGACGGGCGTGCCGGCGGGAGCGATCGGCCGGCCCTCGACCATGGTCAGCTCCTCCGCCGCCCGCTCCTCGATGGGGATGGCCCGCCCGTCGGGCGCGGCCGGATCGACGGTGCTCAGGGGAGCCACCACGTAGAAGGGGATGCCATGGTGTCGGGCGGCGATGGCCAGGGCGTAGGTGCCGATCTTGTTGGCCGTGTCCCCGTTGGCCGCGATGCGATCCGCGCCCACCAGCACGGCGTCGATGCCGCCCTGGGCCATGAAGTGAGCCGCCGCCCCGTCGGCGATCAGGCGGTGCGGGACGCCCAGGCGGCCCAGCTCCCAGGCGGTCAGCCGCGCCCCTTGCAGGCGCGGCCGGGTCTCGTCCACCAGCACCTCGATGCGCTTGCCGTCCTCGTGGGCCGCGCGGACCACCCCCAGGGCCGTGCCGTAGTCCACGGTGGCCAGCGCGCCGGTGTTGCAGTGGTGGACGACGCGGCAGGGATCGGGCAGCAGGGCCGCGCCCAGGCGGCCCATGGCCCGGCAAGCCGCGCGGTCCTCCTCGGCAATGGCGTGGGCCTCGGCAAGGAGGGCGGCGGTCAGGGTGGAGGGGGGATAGGACTCAGAGGACGCATGGGACTGAGACGACCGATGGGACATCGCCGCCGCCGAACAGCCATCGGCCCCATCCGACCTATCCGTCCTACCCGTCCTATCGGTCACATCAGTCCTGCAAACTCTCTCAGCGCCTGCCGCCCCGCCGGCTTCCCACTCCCTGGCCACCGCCAGCTGCCGCTCCACCGCCCAGCCCAGGTTGACCGCGGTGGGACGGGCGGCACGCAGCAGGTCGGCGGCCGCGTTCAGGCGGGCCAGGGCCGCCGCGTGGTCGGCGGGGGGAGCGCCGGCAGGAGCGCCTTCGGCCAGCGCCAGCACCATGGCGTAGGCGGCGGCCACCCCGATGGCCGGGGCGCCGCGCACCGCCATGTCGCGGATGGCCGAAGCGGCCTCGTCCACGCCGGTCAGGCGGAGCCAGCGCTCCTCCTGCGGCAGCAGGCGCTGGTCGATCATCGTCAGGGCGCCGTCCCGCCAGGTGACGGTCCGGAACCCGCTGTCAGCAGGCATAAAGAAACGCCTCTTGCGCAGGCGAAGAGACGTTGCGGGGCTTCCTCATCTTCCGCGCACCCTCCCCGCAGGAGCGAGGTCAGGCAGGGCGCGCGGCGGATTTGGCACCTTGGCGTTCGCCTGGTTGCCGGGGCTTCGTCGGGCCGATCCCTCCACCCCTCTGGATAAGGCTGTCTGTGGTTGGTCCTCCGCTGGGCGGAGCGGGCGGGATTATAGGTCAAGGGTGGGGGGCGGGCGAAAACAAGGAGCGATCACGCCCGGGGACCCGGGCCTAGCCCTCCTCACGGCCATCCTCGCCGCCCCGCCGCCAGCCTCTCGCCAAGGTGGGCAGCATGGGCAGGAGGGCGCAAACGAAGCTGAGGAGCGGCGCCTGGTAGGCCTTCCGCCAGCCCTCGGGCCAGAGGCGGCGGCCGCCGGGCAGGGCGTCCAGGGTGATGCCGCCGGCCGCGACCAGCAGGTAGCCCGCCAGGCCCCAGGCCAGGCTGAGCAGGAAGAGGCGGACCAGGCGTGTGGGTGCGCGGGCGGCGCTCGGGTTGACCCCGTAGACCAGGACGCCGCCCAGGAGGATGAGGGTCAGGCTGAGCAGGAAGATGCCCCAGTCCACGTAGCGCGGCCGGTCGATGCCCCCGCCCGGCCAGACCGGCGAGAGGATGGAGGGCGGCGCCACCGAGAGCTGCAGGACCTCGCTGAGCGGCTGGTTGTCCTGGACCAGCGTGATCTCCAGCAGGCCCTCCCGCTCCGCCCGGATGCTGGCCTCGGCGCGGCCGTCGGCGGTGCTGACCGTGACGTCCTGCAGGAAGGCGTTGTCCGCCGGCACGAAGCGCCGGAAGGTCACCCGGGTGCCGTCGGCCACCGGGTTGCCGTTGCGGTCGACGATGGCCGAGCTGCGCAGGCGGAAGCCCGCCCCCATCGGCACCCCTTCCTCCACGTCCCAGCCCACCGGCTCCAGCTGCAGCAGGCGGTCGGGGTCCGGGCGGAGCTGCTCGCCCAGGTCATAGAGGGCGCCCGGGATGGAGACCGGGCTCTCGCCTTCTGGCGCCGCGTCGCCGAAGAGGGCCCGGACCGCCAGCTCGGCAAAGGGCTCGGAAGCGGCGTAGAGGGCGTAGTAAGCGGTCAGCCCGGCGATCTCGGTGGTGTCCAGGTGGTAGGGGGCCTCCAGGGCGAAGGCGAGGCGGCGCTGCCCCTCCGGCGCCTCGGGCCGGGCCTTCAGCAGCAGGCGCAGGGCATCGCCCGCCGGTGCTTCGACGGCGCTGAGGTCGCGGAAGCAGAAGACCAGCCAGCTCGCCCCCTCGATCAGCCCATCGGTCTCCCGCCAGGGCCGGTCGCCCCGTTGCCGGGTCTCGAAGGCCACGGTACTCTCCGGGCGCACCGCCCGCTGCTCCTGCAGCCAGAGCTTGAGGTCGCGGAAGGTGATGGCGTCCACGTCGTCCGGATCGGCCAGGCGGGCCAGGCCGGCGCCCTCGGGCCCGTAGAGGCGGCGCGTCGCGTCGACCAGCCAGGCCGGGTCCGGCCGCAGGCGGACCGGGCAGTCCGGGCAGTCCCGCCGCTCGCGGGCATCGACCACCCAGAGGATGCGCTCGCCGGGCTGCGGCGAGCCGAGGTCCATGCCCTGGGCCGGGCTGACACGGGTCAGGCTGGCCTGGGCCAGCTCCTGGGTCAGCTCGGCCAGGGAGGCCGCGGCCTCCAGGGGATCGGCGGCGCCGCCCTGCTCCTCCGGCCGGGGTTCCAGGCCGAAGAGCCGCAGCTTGAGGCGCAGGACCTGCAGCAGGGCCTCGTCCACGCGGCGCCGGAGCTCGGCGTCGACGGCGTACTGCTCGGTCAGCCAGCGGATGCCGGCCTCGATCTCCTCGGCCGCCAGGGTGGGTCCCACGCCGCCGGCCTGGGCCGTGTCCAGGCCGCTGAGGTCCAGGAGGTCGTGTCCGGCCATCAGGGCCTCGCGGATGACGCGGCGCGATCCCAGGTCCGGCGCCTCGGCCGCGGTGGCGTAACCGCGGAAGGCCGGCAGCCCGAGCCCCGGCGAGAGGCGCAGGCCGCCCCCCGCGCGCCAGGCCGCCAGCCGCGGGGCCTGGCCCTCCAGGTAGCGCAGGCCGGAGCCGTCCAGGGCAAAGGGGCGTTCGGGTTGGCGCTGGATGGCGCGGTAGCGGACGCGCGAGCTGCGCAGGGCGTCGGCCGCATCCACCGGATCCTCCTCCGGCGGGGCGGCGACGCCGAGGAAGGGCAGGAGGTCCACCGCCAGGAGCTGCTCGAAGGGCCGCTCGACCACCGCCACGGCCTCCGCCTGGCTGCGGTCGGCGGCGCCGGCCCCGGGGAAGCTGCCCACTGCCACCGCCAGGCGGCCGCCGCTGCCCTGGTGCAGGCCCCGGATCAGCTCCTGGCCCAAGCGGCCCACCCAGGCCGGGGCGGCGCCGAGGCTGGCGTTGCCCAGGTCGCCCTGACCGGCCGGCTTGGGGCCCGAATGCACATCCAGATCCGGCCCGAGGAGCAGGTTGACGCCCATGCCCGCGAGGTAGCGCCCCAGGCCGTCGCCCAGGCGGCCGGCAAGGTCCGGGCTCCAGGTGGCCCCGAGGCTCATCAGGCTGGGCAGGGGGGCGGGCCCGAGATCGGCGGGCAGGCCCAGGCTGCCGTCTGGGCCGGGCGCCAGGGCCACGAAGAGGGGCAGGTAGCGGGCATGGGACTCGCGGTGGCGGGTCTGCAGTGCGGCTGCCAGAGCGGCCACCTGCCGTGGCGCCTCCGGCCCGCTCTGGAGGTTCCCGTTCAGCGGGTCCAGGATCACGCCGCCCAGATGCCGCTCGACCACCAGGCGGGCGACGGCCGAGCTGTCCTCGGCGCCGGGCCCGGGGAAGGGCACCAGGAGGAGCTGGCCGATGCGCTCCTCCGGCGACAGGGCGGCGGCCAGTCGCTCGGCGGCGGCCTGCAAGGAGGCGGTGTCGGGCTCCGCTGCGTCCGGCTGGGCGCGGGCAGGGGCGGGGGAGCCGGCCGCGGCGAGGGCCAGAAGCAGGGCCGAGGCCAGGATCCTGGCCGGACCCGGGCCGCGCAGCGCCCGGCGCGGGCGGCTCGAGCGCTTGCGGCGCGAACAGGCAGGGCAGGCGCGGGGGGGGCGCGTCGGGGCTCGGCGGTTGAATTGGAGCATGGCCGGGGATATTATCACGGCGATCGGTGCGTGTTCCCGCTGAGCGGGAGGGAGGTTGCGATGCGAGGTCGGTGGCTGGGTACGGGCGTCGGTCTCGGGGCAGGCTCGGGCGTCGCCGCATGGCTCCTGGGGCTCGGGTTGGGACTGGGCCTCGCCCAGGGTGATCGCGGCCTTGTGCCTCCCGCTCTGGCCCAGGCATCCCAACCCCTGGAGCCGGGCCTGTGGCGCGCCGAACTGGGCGACTTCAACTACCTCCTGAACGCGGTGGCCTTCGGCGCGCAGGACATCTGGGCAGTGGGCGACGGCATCGTCCACTTCGACGGCACGGCCTGGCGGCAGACCCTGAACGGCGCCCGGCCACGCTTCCGGGCCATCGACGGGGTGGCGCCGGACCAGCTCTGGGCCGCCGGCGAGCAGGCCGCCGACTGGTGCGACGGCTACGGCCTTCTCTACCGCTACGACGGAAGGCGCTGGGTCCCCGAAGCCTCCGGCACCCACCTGCCGATCTACGGCCTGGACCTCCTGCGCGCCGACCTGGGCTGGGCGGTGGGCGGGCGCAACCAGGCGGTGATCCTGCGCTACGACGGCCGAGCCTGGCAGCCCGTGCCCGCCCCAGAGGTGGGCGGCCTGCGCGCCGTCCAAGCCCTGGCGGAGGACGACGTCTGGGCGGTGGGCGACGCGGGCGCCATCGTCCATTTCGACGGCCAGGGCTGGGAGGCGGTGGACGGCCCGAGCTTCGCCGACCTGGTGGACCTGCACCTGGTCCGGCCGGGCTTCGGCTGGGCGGTGGGCATGGACCGACAGAACCGCGGCGCGGCGGTGGTCCTGGCCTTCCGCGACGGCGCCTGGCTGCTCGACAGCTTCGGCGAGATGCCGGCCCTCTTCGCGGTCCGCTCCCTGGACCCGGACTGGACCTTGGCCGTGGGGCGCAACGGCGTGCTCATGCACCATGACGGCCAGGCCTGGCGGGAGGTGGGCCGCAGCTATCCCGGCGGCTTCAACCCCTGGGGCTTCGCCCCCCACCCGGCGGGCGAGCCGGGCGGCACGGTGGCCGGGGCGGACGCGTCCGGCGCCCTGCCCGACGGCGACGTCCCGCCGTCCAGCCGTTGGCAGGAGAACAACCTCTACAGCCTGACCTTGATGCCCGACAAGGAGACCTTGCTGGCCATGGGCTTCGCAGCCCAGGTCATCCAGGTGCGCGACAACCTGAGCTGGCGCGAACTGCACAGCGCCCATGCGATCAGCGACATCGACATGCTGGACAGCGACTACGGCTGGGCGGTGGGGCCGGGCTCGAGGCCCTTGCGGTGGGATGGCCAGACCTGGTCCGCGCCGCCGGCCCCGAGCGCCGCCCGCTGGCTCACGGACGTGGTGGTGGTCGCCCGCGACAATGTCTGGGCCGTCGGCCAACGGGGGACGGTCCTGCACTGGGACGGCCAGGCCTGGACGCAGCTGCCGCGCTTCACCTGGCTGGACATCGTGTCCGTGGCGTTCAGCGGCCCGGACGATGGCTGGGTGACGGTGACGACCCAGGACGAGGAGAGCGGCCAGCCCTGGGAATGGAACGCCCAGAGCCTGCTGTTCCACTGGGACGGCAAGGCCTGGCGCCAGGCCTTGCGCCTCTGCCACAGCAACCTGACCGACATCGCGGCCCTGGCCCCCGACCAGGTGTGGTTCAGCCAGCCCTGGCCGGAGCAGCGGGTGCTGCTCTGGGATGGCCGGGGCTTCGCGTGGCACCCCATCCGCGGCTTCGACCGGCCCACGGATGTCGGGGCCCGTGTCGGCCAGTTCAGCGTCGGTCCGGACGGCTCGGTCTGGGGCGTGAGTGACTGGATGGAGGGGATCGCCCGCCTGGAGCAGGGCCAGTGGCGATCCCTGAGGCTGCACGATGCCGCGGGGGAAGACGTCTGGCTCACCCATGTCGCCGGCGCCGCCCGCGACGGCGTGTGGGGCTGGTCCGAGGGCCGCCTGGTCTACGTGCACACCGACGGCCTGGTGGAGCCCGTCCTCACCCTCCCGGCCTACCTGGGCACGGGCGATGTCGTGCGGGGGCCTGACGGCGCGGCGCAGGTCTACGTCATCGGGAACGGGTCGACGGTGTACCGCTACCGGGCGCCGGATGCCTCGCGCCGGCAGCCGCTGGCCACCGTCACCCCGGCCCTCGCGCCGCCGATCCTGCATCCCACCCCCACGCCCTTCTCGGCCTATGACCCGGACGACCTGGAGGCGCGCCTGGCCGGCCTGGTGGACCCCGACGACGAAGGCCCCTTGCGGCTGGACAGCCTGGAGCTGATGAGCCTTGTCGCCTGGCAGGAGCTGTCGCTCGACTTCCTGGAGATCCCGGAAGATGAGGAGGAGGACTGGCCCTGGTTCTGGGACGGCCGGGGGAACCTGGACCCCTGCGACCGCGGTGCGGACCTACCGGTCTGGGTGGCCACCTACTCCGCCAGCCCGCGCTGCCCCTCGCACCTGATCCTCGTGATGGACGGCAGCGGCCGCGATGCCTGGGAGATGATCTGCTACCCGCGCCGCCTCTCGACGGTCTACCTCCCGCTCACGGTCCGCCCCCGCAGCCCCGACGATCCCATGCGCACCGCGACGCCCGCGCCCACCCTGCGCAGCCTGACCCCGGAATCGGTGCAGGACCTGCAAGGCGCCTGCCCCACGGTGACGCCCTATCCCGAGGAGCCGGAGGAACCCTAGCGCCGCGCCGCTGCCCCTCGTTCGGCGCGGGGCATCGGAGCCAGGGCCGGGGGCTGACCCAGGGCGGGGCTGACCAGGGCCGGCGGGGTGGCCGTGGGCTTCCATTCCTCGGGGATGGGGACCACCGGCCCCCCCGGCCAGAGCGGGACCTGGTTGCCGATCACCGCGGCCATGACGAAGATGAAGTTGTAGGTGGCATGCGCCGCGATGGCGGTGACGGTCCCGGCCCGCTGGCGCACCAGCCCCAGGACGAGGCCCAGAGCCAGGATCTGCGCCAAGGCTGGCGTGACGCCGTTGTGGGTGTGGATGACCGCGAAGAGCAGGCTGGTGAGCAGGAGCCCCAGCCGCGGCTGGGCCGCGCCGCGGAACAGCATCTCCTCCCCAAGGCCCGCCGAGAGGCCGATGGTCAGGGCGCCCAGGAGGCCGGCGCCCACCAAGGGGCCGAACAGCATCTCCGACAGCTCCTCGATGCCCGCCTTGGACTCCGGCAAGAAGGCCCCCCAGCCCGCCTGGACCAGGAGGGCCATCACGATGCCGACCGCCACCGTCCCAATAAACCAGCGCCAGGAGAAGCCGCCGAGGAGGCCCAGGCGATCGGCGGCCTCGCGCAGGCCGCGGGTCGCGAAAAGGCCGACGCCCAGGAAGGCCAGGACGACGAAGCCCAGCTGCTGGGCCCAGAGCGACCCCAGGGTGCTGGCTTCGGCCAGGGTCTTTGCCAGCTCCTCCTTGCCGCCGGACTCCAGCACCCCCAAGAAGCCGTTGATCACCAAGGCGGTCATGACCGAGTAGAGCACGAGGAACAGGGCCGCATGCAGGGCCATGGTGTGCACCAGCCGCATGGGGTCGATGGGAAGGAGGCGGGCCAGGAGGCGGCGCGGCCAGGGCAGGAGGAGGAGGACGGCCAGGGCCGCCGCGGCGAGGATCCAGAGGCCCATGGTCGGCATTGCGTCATGCACGACCTCGGCGATCCTGCCCACGTCCTCCGAGGCAACAGGCGATCCAGCGAGGGCGTCCTTGAGGGCCGGATCGCCGGCGTCGATGGCATCGCGAATCGCGGGACCGGCCTGCCCTGCTACCAGCATGAGGCTGCCCAAGGCCGCGACCGCGGCCCAGAAGGCCGCCAGGATGAAGGAGCCTGCGATGCGCCAGATGCCGTCCTCTTGCCGATCCGCCACGTGGGCCAGCGAGAAGGCCAGACCGATGAGGCCGAGCAGGAGGAAGAGACCGATGCTGTTCACGGAGGCGCTCCTGGGTGGGGGCAGGTCTCGGCGGGGGGGGTGCGGCCGACGGCCTATTGGGCCTACAGGGTGTCGAACAGACTCCCCTGACGGCTGGCCGCGGCTTCAACGCGCGGGGTGAAGGGACGGCCCAGGTGCTCGTAGGCGCGCCGCGTGGCCAGGCGGCCGCGCGGCGTGCGCTCCAGGAAGCCCAGCTGGAGGAGGTAAGGTTCGACCACGTCCTCGATGGTGCCGGAATCCTCGGCCAGGGAGGCGGCGATGGTGTCCAGCCCCACCGGCCCCCCGTCGAACTTGTCGATGAGGGCCGCCAGGACGCGGCGGTCCAGCTCGTCCAGGCCCAGGGCATCGATCTCCAGGAGGGCCAGGGCGCGGGCGGCCACGTCGGCGTCGATGGCGCCGCCCGCGTGCACCTCGGCGTAGTCGCGGACGCGGCGCAGGAGGCGCAGGGCCACGCGGGGCGTGCCGCGCGCCCGCCCGGCGATGGCCGCGGCCCCTTCGCGGGCGATACCCACACCCAGGACGCCCGCCCCCCGGCTGACGATCTGCAGCATCGCCGCCTCGTCGTAGAAGTCCAGGCGGTGGACGGCGCCGAAGCGGTCGCGGAGCGGGGCAGTGAGCATCGCCGGCCGCGTGGTGGCGCCGACGATGGTGAAGCGCGGCAGGCTGAGGCGGATGCTCCGCGCCGCCGGCCCCTTGCCCACCACGATGTCCAGGGCAAAGTCCTCCATCGCCGAGTAGAGCACCTCTTCCACGTCCGAGCGCAGGCGGTGCACCTCGTCGATGAAGAGCACGTCGCCCGGGCCCAGGTTGGTCAGGATGGCCGCCAGGTCCCCAGCCCGCTCCACCGCCGGGCCGGCCGTGGTCTTGATCTTGACCCCCATCTCCTGGGCGATGATGAAGCTGAGGGTGGTCTTGCCCAGGCCCGGCGGGCCGTAGAAGAGGATGTGGTCCAAGGGCTCGGCACGTGCCCGGGCAGCGGCGATCATCATCTCCAGGTTGCCGCGCAGCCGGTCCTGTCCAATGTACTCGGCCAGGCTGCGGGGCCTGAGGCTCTGCTCGGGCGCATCCTCCGCCAGGCGCTGCGGGGCCAGGGCGCCCTCGCGCTCTGCGGGGGTGGCGGCAGGGGCTGGCACTGGGGCAGCGGGCGGGCGCGGGCGTTCGATGGGCATGGGGCAACTATACCACCGCCAGGTTCATCCCTTGCCGCCTCCGCCGGGCGACGGCGATGCCACCATGGCATGGGCCCTCGCGCGGTCGACAAGCTGTGACACCCGAGCGGGCGCCACTATAATCCGGCCTCGTCCGAACGCCTCGCTGAGGCCCGAACAAGCGAGCCAGGCATGACCACGCCCACTCAGATCCATCCGCGGCTACAGGTTGTCGGGCACCCGCTGCTGGCGGTGCATCTGACGAGGCTCCGCGACGAAGCCACCGGTCATGGGGCCTTCCGCCAGACCCTGGATGCGGCGGCCAGCTTCCTGGTGGCCGCGGCACTGGCGGACCTGTCCACGGAAGCGGTGACGGTGCGGACTCCCCTGCAGGCCGCCACCGGTGCACGCCTCAGCAGGCCCGTCGCCCTGGTGCCCATCCTGCGCGCCGGGCTGGGGATGGTGGATGCCGCCCTCCGCCTCGTACCCGATGCCGCCGTCTGGCACCTCGGGCTGTACCGCGACGAAGCCACCCTCGAGGCGGTACCGTACTACAACCGCCTCCAGCCCGGGCAGTTGGCCGGCTGCACCGTGCTCGTCCTCGACCCCATGCTGGCCACCGCCGGATCGGCCATCGCCGCCCTCGGCCAGCTGCGGCTCGCGGGCGCGGCCGATCTTCGCCTGGTAGCCCTGGTCGCCGCACCTGAGGGCTTGACGCACCTGGCAACACAGGCGCCCGAAGTACCGGTAACCGTCGCGGCCGTGGACGAGCGCCTGAGCCACACCGGCGACCCCTGGCCGGCCGGCTACATCATGCCGGGGCTGGGCGATGCCGGGGACCGACAGTTCGGAACGCACTGAACCCTAACGGAGCAATGCAGCAACATGGATACCGCCAACACCCCTGACCAAGGCCCCATCGACCGCCAAGGACCTGCGTTCCAGGTCGCCATCCGCCTCGAATGGGCCGAAGACGAGACGCTGCCCGTCGTCTACGCCAACCAGGTGCAGGTAGCCCACGGCGGACCGGAATTCTTCCTGACCTTCGGTCTCCTGGTCCCCCCCACGAATCCAGCCGATCTGCCGGACGTCATCCAGATCCGCCCGCAGGCCCGCATTGCCATCGCACGTGACGTGATGCCGGCCGTGATCCAGGCGCTCAACGACAACTTCCAGCGCTACCAGGAACTCATGCGCCAGCGCGGCGCACAGGGCGGTTCGATCGGAGGAGAGTGAGCGAGCGTTGCAGGTGCAGGTGCAGGTGCAGGTGCAGGTGCAGGTGCAGGTGCAGGTGCAGGTGCAGGTGCAGGTGCAGGTGCAGGTGCAGGTGCAGGTGCAGGAATACGGGCGGGTGAAGGGCGCGGGCAAGTGACAAAAAGAAAACGGGACTGGTGGCGTTGACCTACTCTCCCACACAGTCGCCCGTGCAGTACCATCGGCGCTGGCGGGCTTAACTGCTGGGTTCGGGATGGGACCAGGTGTATCACCGCCGCTAGTAACACCACCAGACCCGTTGTTCACTGGTCTGGATGCGTCGATATATGAAGCTGTCAAAGGCCACTAGGGTGGTCCCTTAAGAGCTGAACAAGAGCCTTGTCGTCTCGTGGAAGCGAGTGAAGCCGCTCGCGCGTTAGTAGCAGTCAGCTGAGGGCCTCGCAGCCCTTACACCCCTGCCCTATCAAAGTGGTGGTCTACCACCGCGCTTACCCGGTTTCCCGGAGGGTGATCTCATCTTGGGGGGGGCTTCCCACTTAGATGCTTTCAGCGGTTATCCCGTCCCGACTTGGCTACCCGGCGATGCGGCTGGCGCCACAACCGGCCCACCAGAGGTCAGTTCATCCCGGTCCTCTCGTACTAAGGACAACTCCCCTCAAATCACCTACGCCCACAGCGGATAGAGACCGAACTGTCTCACGACGTTCTGAACCCAGCTCGCGTGCCGCTTTAATTGGCGAACAGCCAAACCCTTGGGACCTGCTTCAGCCCCAGGATG
>WBZV01001320.1_pt1 | contig 11545 bp, 9 predicted proteins | sample 5204221 | NCBI WGS metagenome assembly WBZV01 (sample SAMN12344360, study PRJNA552823) | activated sludge metagenome | biome: Activated sludge suspended growth; feature: Nitrification reactor; material: Wastewater; isolation source: activated sludge from nitrification reactor of wastewater treatment...
ACACTATCTACCCCACCGTGCCGTCCGTCCGGATGGGACGCCTCGCCGTGGATCACAGGCATCGAGGTGGAGGCTTGGGCGGCGCGTTGCTCGCCGACGCCTTGGCGCGCACGCTCCGCGCCGAAATCGCCGCCTACGCCTTGGTCGTCGACGCCAAAGACGAAACCGCCGCCGCGTTCTACCGGCATCACGGCTTCTTGCGGTTGTCCGACGCCGAACTCACGCTATTTTTGCCGCTGGCGACGGCGCGCGGCGCGGAATGAACGTCGCACGCGGACAGATCGCCCGCAACGGCGGAAGTCACCGTCGGCGAAAAGCCGTGGCGATCCCGGCCAAGCTCCACCGCGAGCCGGCGGCCCGGCGCAACGATTGCTCGCACCGGCAAGCCAACGCCGTCTTGTCGAAAACACAACATGTCGCGGTGGAAGACCTCAACATCGAGGGCATCGGTCGGACTCGGCTGGCGAAACCGGTATACGATGCCGCGTGGCGTCGCTTCCTCGACATTCTCGGCTACAAAGCTGCAAACGCTGGTGGCGGGATCGAGAAAGTCGATCCGCGCCACACCTCGCAAGCCCGCTCCGGCCGTGGCGCGCTCGTTCTCAAGACCCTGGGCGACCGTCGGCATGATTGCCCGGCGTGCGGAGCGAGCTTGGATCGGGACGTCAACGCCGCTAAAAATATCCTTATCCCGGTCGGGACTCGACCGTCGGACGCAAAGCGCGCGGGATACCGCAAGGCTTGTCCGAGAAGCCGTCTGCTTTAGCTGGCGGAGCGGTTACCCAGAACCCGATCCCGAACCCGGAACAAATGGCTGATGGCTTTCGCCATAGCCCTCGAATCGGACGGTTCTCTCCCGGCAGATTTCGCCTAAACGGGGCGGACCCTCGCGCCGGCTTGCCCGGCGGGCGGAACCGTCGAACGCTCGCCCGGCGCGGCGTCGCGATGGCTCTCCCGCCGCAGTGCGCTCCCGCGATCTGAACGCCCGGCCTGTTTTTCGGCTCGTACTGCTTTAGAATCGGGACACCGCGATGAGCCAAAAGGAAAAATAGCGCGATGGTTCCGCCCGCCGATGTCCCGCCCGCCGATGTCCCGCCCGCCGACGTCCTGATCGTCACCGCCACCAAAATCGAGAGCAAAGCGGTCCTCGACGCTTTCGCCGAGTTGGCCGGCCGGCCGGCCCGCATCGTGACCGCGAACCGCCGCACCTATCGCGACCTCGGCGCGGTGGGCGATACGCGGGTGTTTCTGGCGCTGACCGAAATGGGTTCGGGCGGACCGGCGCCTCGCAGCGGGCCGTGCAAAGGGCATCGAAGCGCTCCGACCGGGCGCGGTGCTCCTGGTGGGCATCGCCTTCGGCATGGACGAGAAGAAGCAACGGATCGGCGATATCCTGATCGCGCAGCAGCTTCAGCTCTACGACTTGCAGCGGGTCGGCGCGGACCGCATCGTCTTGCGCGGCGACAAGCCCCATGCGTCACTACGGCTGATCGACTATTTCCGCCAAGCCGATTTAGATTGGAATGACGCCAAAGTCGAATTCGGTCTGATCCTGTCCGGCGAGAAGCTGGTGGACAACCTCGACTACCGGGAGCAACTCAAGCAGTTCGGGCCGGAAGCCCTCGGCGGCGAGATGGAAGGCGCGGGCCTGTACGTCGCCTGCCAGGACGCCCAAGTCGACTGGATCGTTATCAAGGCCATCTGCGACTGGGCCGACGGCCACAAGCAGCGCAACAAAACCGCCCGCCAGCAGTTGGCGGCGGGCAACGCCGCCGCGTTCGTGGCGCAAGCTCTACAACGAGCCCCGCTGAAGCGGCCGGAGTCGCCGGTGGAACAACCTCCCGCAGCGATCCAGAACAACGGCACCGGCGCAATCGCCACCCGAGGCGGCGTGGCCGCCGGCGCGGGCGGCGTGGCGGTGGCCGGGAACGTACACGGCGGTATTCACCTTCATTCCGCGCCCGCGCCGGCAACGTTTTCGCCGGCCCTGCGCGACGCTTATTTGCGGCGGGTCATGGAACGCTGCGGTGCCCTGTCCCTGACCGGCATCGATCCGGCCGCCGCCGGGCAGCGCGACACCGACCCGCAACTGCGCCTCAACGCGGTCTACACGGCCTTGCTCACCCGCTCGCCCCGGCCGGATGAGGGTGGCGGCCTCGAACCGCGCGCGTCGAAAAAACGGGCAGAGGAAGAGCCCTTGCGCTCGGCGCTGGAGCAGCTCGACCGGCAGCAACGGCTGGTGTTGCAAGGCGATCCCGGCAGCGGCAAGAGCACCTTCGTCAATTTCGTCGCCCTGTGCCTGGCCGGCGAAGCGTTGCAGGACGAGCAAGCCCACCTGCGCCACCTAACCGCGCCCCTGCCGGACGAAGAAGGCAAGGACGGGGAAAAGCGCCAACCATGGCGGCACGGCGCGCTGCTGCCGGTGCCTGTGGTGCTGCGGGACTTCGCCGCCACGGGGCTGCCAGAACGCGGTGAAGCGACCGCCGAAACCCTGTGGAACTTCGTCGCCCAGGAGCTGAAAGCGGCCTGCCAGGCCGAATGCGCGGACTGGCTGCGGCACGAACTGCGCGAGCGCGGCGGCTTGTTGCTGCTGGACGGCTTGGACGAAGTGCCCGAAGCCGAACGGCGGCGGGAGCAGGTCAAGCGGGCGGTCGAAGCGTTCGCGCAAAGCTTTGGCAACTGCCGGATGCTGGTGACCAGCCGCACCTACGCCTACCAGAACCAGGGCTGGCGGCTGCAAGGCTTCGCCGAGGCCACGCTCGCCCCCTTTTCCGACGGGCAAATCCGCCGCTTCGTCGCCCGCTGGTACGAGCTGACCGCCGACCTGGGGCGCTTGCCCAAACCCGAAGCCGCCGGGCGGGCGGAACTGCTGAAACGGGCGATTTTCGGCCGGCCCACCCTGCACGAACTCGCCCAGCGCCCGCTGCTGCTGACCCTGATGGCCAGCCTGCACGCCTGGCGCAGCGGCGACCTGCCCGAGAAGCGGGAAGCGCTGTACGCCGAAACCGTCGATTTGCTGCTCAACCGCTGGGAACAGCGTCTCGTCCGCCGCGACGAGCAGGGCCGGTATCACTGCATTCAGCCCAGCCTGGCCGAGTACCTGAAAACCGACAAGGACCAGGTGCGCGCGGTGTTGGAAACGCTGGCCTTCGAGGCGCATCGAGCGCAGCCCGATTTGACCGGCACGGCGGACATCGCCGAGAAAGACTTGGCCTACCGGCTCTTCGATCTGCGCAACAATCCCGACGTCAACCCCAAGCGGCTGGTGGAATACCTGCGAGATCGGGCCGGGTTGCTGTACCCGCGCGGCGTCGGCGTCTACACCTTTCCCCACCGCAGCTTTCAGGAATACCTCGCCGCCTGCCACCTGACCGACGAAGACTACCCCGATCGAATCGCCGAGCTGACCCGCGCCGAGCCCAACCGCTGGCGGGAAGTGGCGCTGCTGGCGGGGGCCAAAGCCGCGCGGGGCACCGCCGCCGGCCTGTGGCAACTGGCGGACGCCCTGTGCTTCCGTGAACCGGCCGATCCCGCCGTCGAACCCGCCGACGCCTGGGGCGCCCAGATCGCCGCCCAAGCCCTGATCGAGACCGCCAACCTCGCCAAGGTCGGCCCCGCCAACCAGCGCAAGCTGGCGCGCGTCCAACAGTGGCTGGTCAAGTTGCTGCGCGACGAACGGCTACCCGCCACCGAGCGGACCTTGGCCGGCGACAACTTGGCCGCGCTGGGCGATCCGCGCTTCGATGCCGGGCATTGGCATCTGCCCGCCGAACCGCTATTCGGCTTCATCGAGATTCCCGCTGGCGGTTTCAAGATGGGCGATGACCTACACCGGGTTTCACTGCCGCATTACTACCTGGCCCGTTGGCCGGTGACGGTGGCGCAGTTCGCCGCCTTTGTCGAAGCCAGCGGCCACGAGTCCGCAGACCCAGACTGCTTGAAAGGGATCGCCAACCATCCGGTGATGTGGGTGAGCTGGCACGATGCCTTGGCTTACTGCCGCTGGCTGAACGAGCAATTGCGGAAATGCGCCCGCGAACGGCTGGCCATGGAAAAGCCGCTGTCCGAACCCGAACGCCGGTTTTGGCAAGGATTAGCCGACGGTTCCCTGGGGGCCGGGCTGCCCTCGGAGGCGGAGTGGGAGAAAGCGGCGCGCGGCGCGGATGGCCGGATTTATCCGTGGGGGAACGAGCCCGATCCCAATCGCGCCAATTACGACAAGACCGGCCTCAGTGCGACCAGCGCCGTGGGTTGTTTCCCCGGTGGCACCAGCCCTTGCGGCTGCGAGGAGATGAGCGGCAACGTCTGGGAATGGACCCGCAGTCTGTATGGCGACTATCCCTATCCCCCGGAAGGCCCGCAGCGCCAGGCGCGGGAAGACTTGGCGACCGAAGGCCGCCGGGTGCTGCGGGGCGGCGCGTTCCGCAACTATGCGAGGGGCGCGCGCTGCGCCGACCGCAACCACAACGGCCCCGACGCCCGCTACGACTCCATCGGTTTTCGGGTGGTGGTGTCCCCATCCTTCTCTGATCGATGAAAACTCTGATCTCTGTGGGTGGGTGGGTTGGCCGCGAGGTTAAAAGAACATTGTGAAGCGGCATCATCGTGGCCATACTTTTGGTATGAAAACGGCGATCTCTCTACCCGACGACATCTTTCTCGCCGCGGAGCGACAGCCGAAGCGGACGCGGAAATCCCGCAGCCAGCTCTACGCCGAAGTCCTGGCCGAATACCTGGCGCGACATGCCCCGGACGAGGTGACCGAGGCCATGAACCGGGTCGTCGAGCGGCTCGGCGAGCCCCGGCCAGATCCGTTGCTGGCGGCGGCCGCGCGCCGGATGTTCGAGCGCGCCGAGTGGTAGAGGTCCGGCAAGGGGAGGTCTGGTGGGCGGAGTTGCCGGAGCCGGCCGGGTCCGGTCCCGGATTGCGCCGACCGGTGGTCGTGGTTCAGGGCCGGGCGGCTCCCGCCGAAACTGTTCGCGCAGATTCTCCACGGCATCGATGTCGTGCTGGGCCGGTGATCCGGCAGGGGTGGCGAGTCGGGTTTTCTACACGAATCGGAGGATTTCGAGATGGACATTGCAACCGTGGCAGCGGGCGTGACGGGCGCGCTGGTTCCGGCGCTGCCGTTTTTGGTGAAAGCCGGCGAGAAAGGCATGGAGAAGCTCGGCGAGAAAATAGGCGAAGGGGTGACCGAAACCGCCAAAGCGCTGTGGCGCAAGCTGTGGCCGGCGGTAAAAGCCAACCCGCCGGCGGCGGCGGCGGTCGAGGAGGTGATCGTCGCGCCCGATGATGCGGATGCGCAAGCGGCGCTGCGGCTGCAAATCAAAAAACTGCTGGCGGCCGATCAGGACTTGCTCGCCGGGCTGGCGCAAGTGCTGGAAGCGGCCGGCCATCCCCAACACTATCAGGCGGCTGTTTATGGCGACGGCGCGGCGGCGCAGGGGCCGGGCGCGGTGGCCGCCGGTAAAGGCGGCGTCGCCGTCGGCGGCGACTTGCACGGCGGCGTGCGGATCGGCGGGACCGAGTTTATCGGGACGGTGACCAAGAAGGAGTGAAGGATTCGCCTTCGCTGCCAAATCATGCCCGCTTTTTTTCGGAAGCTGATCGCCCGGATCGCCGACGCGCTCGGCGACAGGACGCAAGACTTTCCGGCAGCGCAGCCGGAACCTGGCGAAGTGAATAACGCAGAACTTCACGGCTCGGGCGCCAGAGCCCAAGGTAACGGCGCTGTTGCGGCAGGGGCGGGCGGAGTGGCGGTCGCCGGCAATCACACCGGTGCGATCAACACTGGCCTACAGATCGTCAACCACTACCACGCCGCCAGCGACCAGCGCCTGAGCAAAGAGCAGATCGCGCAGCAGGTCGCTGGCTACCTGCACTGGCTGCAAGCGCGCACGGAAAACATCGAATTGCGCGGCATCGAGCGGGCGGGTGGTGCGCCGGTGGTGTTGCTGCCGCTGGAGACGGCTTATGTGCCGCTGCGCGCCAAATGGATGGGGAGCAGCGCGGATATCCCCTTGAACCAGGTGCTGGAGTCGGGCAATCGCCTGGTCATCATCGGCGGACCGGGTTCCGGCAAAACGACGGTGCTAATGCACATGGCTTGGGCGCTGGCGTCTTCACTGCTGAGCGGTCAACCCGATCCGGCGCGCTCGCGTCTCGGCCCTTTGATGAAGCCGAGCACGCCGGACGAGCAGGGCAAGTCGGGCAAGCCCGAGGAATGCAAGCCGAACGAACTACCGCTACCTATTTTCGTGCCGCTGGCCTCCTTCGCCCGTTACCGCCGCAACCTGGCGGGCAATGCACCGCCGCGCGAGCGGACCTTGGCCTATTTCATTTCGCACCATCTAATCAGCAAGCAGGCCGACTTCGATCTGCCCGCCGACTTCTTCGTGCAACTGCTCAAGGACGGCCATGACGTGCTCCTGCTGTTGGACGGGTTGGACGAAGTGGCGAACGAAGACGAGCGCGCCGAGGTGCGTCAGTCGGTGGAAGAATTGGTACACGGGCGCAAGGCTATGCGCATCGTGGTCACTTGCCGCACCGTCGCCTACCGCAGCGGGCGCACGGCGCTGGGCGCGCATTTCCGCGAGATCGCCGTTCAGCCGCTCGACTTCGAGCGGCACATCGCGCCGATGGTGCGCCAGGCCTACACCTGCATTTACCCGCACGATGCGCCCTTGCGCGCCGAGCGCGCGGACGACTTGCTGGGCGGCATTCAACGACTGGAAGCAGAGCGCCGCGCGCGACTGGGCGAACAGGCCGAGGCGCTGGTGGACAGCCCGCTCCTGGTGCGGCTGTTGTTGATCGTCCACTTCAACAACCGCAAGTTGCCCGACGAGCGCGCCGAGCTGTTCGACAAGGCCATCAACGCACTGCTCCAGGTGGACTACGGGCGCGAAGAGAGCGACATCCGCGAACTGTCTTCGGATTGGAAGCCGTATCGCGACATGGCGCAGCACATCGCTTTTCACATGCACCGGCAGGGCCGCGATCAAGGGCGCGAGATCGAAGAGCCGGCGCTGAAAGCGGCTTTACGTCAGGAAGAAGAGTTCAAACCGCGCATCGACGACTTCCTCGGCCACGCCCGCCAGCGTGGCAGCGTGCTGGAAGAGCGCGACGGCGCGTATCGCTTCATTCATCTGGCGCTTCAAGAATTTCTGGTCGCGCGCTACCTGCGGGAGGTGATCGGCGGAGAAGGTCGTGAGGCCATTCTCGCCTTCCTTGACGGTCGGCTGAACGATCCTTGGTGGCGCGAGCCGATTTTACTGTTGGTCGGCTACATGACCATAAACGCCACCCGGTCGGCGCGGGATTTCATCGGCGCACTGGCCCGCGCGGGTAACCAACCGAACGCACAATTTTCCGCCGCCGAGTTGGCGGCTACGGCGGCGCTGGAATGGCGCGACAGCGGCGAACCGGTCCGGGCGGATTGTGCCCGGCGCATCGTGGCGTTGTTGAGCGATTCGGAGGTGTCAACAACATCCAAGCCAATCCTGCGCGCCCGCGCGGGCGACATCCTGGCGCGCTTGGGCGATCCGCGCTTCGATGCCGAACACTGGTATTTGCCCGCCGAACCGCTGTTCGGTTTCATCGAAATCCCTGCCGGCGATTTCAAGATGGGCGATAGCTTGCACCGAGTTTCCCTACCGCATTACTACCTGGCTCACTGGCCGGTGACGGTGGCGCAGTTCACCGCCTTCGCGCGGGATAGCGGCCACAAGCCCTCATACCCGAACTGCTTGAACGGGATCACGAACCATCCAGTGGTCTACGTGACTTGGCACGAGACGATGGCTTATTGCCGTTGGCTGAACGAGCAATTACGCGAACTCGCCCACGAGCGACTGGCTACGGAAAAGCCGCTGTCCGAACCCGAACGCCGGTTCTGGCGAGGACTGGCCGATGGTTCCCTGGGGGTCGGACTGCCCTCCGAAGCGGAATGGGAAAAAGCGGCGCGCGGCGACGACGGCCGGATTTATCCGTGGGGAAGCGAGCCCGACCCCAACCGCGCCAACTACGACAAGACCGGCCTCAACGCGACCAGCGCCGTGGGCTGTTTCCCCGGCGGCGCCAGCCCCTATGGCTGCGAGGAAATGAGCGGCAACGTCTGGGAATGGGCCTGCGGTCTGTTTGGCGACTATGCCTACCCCCCGGAAGGTACGGAACGCCAGAGGCGAGAAGACCCGGCGGCCGGTGGCCGCCGGGTGCTGCGGGGCGGCGCGTTCTACCTCGATGCGAGGAGCGCGCGCTGCGCCGCCCGCCTTGTCTACTTTCCCGTTTACCGCCTCGACGGCTGCGGATTTCGGGTGGTGGCGTCCCCATTCTTCTCTGATCGATGAAAACCCTGATCTCTGATCTCCGGTGGCGGCGTACCCGGCGGCGGATTCTCCACGGTCGCCCGCCGCCAGCGGTCTTTTTCAGTCGGTCCCATCCGCCCCGCCATCTTCCCACCGCTCGGGACCGGCGCGTTCGGCCGGCCACTGCGCCAGAATCTGGCCCACTTCGACGAGCACCTCGGCGAGCGAGCGCCCGTCGTCCTCGCCCAGCGCGCCGCCCAGCTCGGCCTCGACCAGCCTCAATCGGGCCTCGGGGGGGTCGTCCAGCGGTCGGGGGGCCGCGCCGTCGGGCAGGTCCAAGGCAAAGTCGAGACCGGCGATCACGGCGCGATCCGTGCCGCGATCCTCGCCGTTCGGTCCCCGGATCAGCGCCTCCTCGTAGGCGCCCAAGCTCAGCGCGTAGGGTTCGCCGTGGCGGGCGGGGTCGTAGCAGTAAAGGCCGGCGTTGATCCCGGTCCCGGTGCGCGGGTCCAGGCCCGTCCAGGTGATGGCTTCGCCCGGTCGCACGGTCGGGCGGACGCCCAAGGCGGCGCAGGCGGCGGCCAGGGTCAGGCGGGTTCCCAAAATATCGGTTTCCAGCGGCATTTTATCCTCTAGGTTCACGCTCCGGGCGCGGCCATGCGGCGGGCGAACGGGGCCGGCGCGGCGGGTTCGTCGCGCCGCCGGCCGAGTGCCCGGACGCGGACGACCGGCGCGCAGGTGGCCGCCATCCGCCAAGGGATGCAGGCGCTGGCGAGCGCCGCCGGCCAGCAGCGCCAGCAAGAGGCCGCCCACCAGGACCGGCTGCAACGGGAGCTGGCCGCCGCCCGCGCGGAGCTCGCCGCCTTGCTCGCGACGGTCGGCGACGTGGACGCCCGGCTCAAGCGGGCGCACAACGGCCCGGCCGGCGCGCTCGCCGGCGGCGGCCGGGCGCTGCCCGGCCGGTCGGTGACGGCGATCAGCGGCGACCGCGCCTGGCTGCGCACGCCCCGAGGCAGTCAAGTCACCGTGGTGGCCGGCGAGCGCCTGAAAGGCGTCGGCGCGGTGCGCGCGGTCGACGGCCTCCGGGGCGTGGTGACGATGAGCGACGGCCGGGTGGTGCGCTGAAGCGTTCCCCGCAACCGACTCGCAACCGACCCGCAACCGACCCGCAACCGAGGAGAACCGAGGAAAACCGAAATGTCGGATCAGAACCGCCCGGTTTTTGGATTCGAAAGCGACCGCCCCCCGAGCGCCGGTCGGGACCGGGCAAAGCGGATAGCGTTTCGAGGCGCCCGCTTCGTCGCGCTGGCCGCGCTCGCCCTCTGCGCCACGACCGGCGCGGCGGTCTTGCTGAGTTTCTGGCTCTTTGCGTCGGACCGCCCGCTCCTGCGCGAGCTGCACTGCCTGACGCCGGAGGCGTTCGACCGGCCGGATCGCGCGAACGTCGCCGGAGCCAACGTCACTGTAGCCCGGTTGCGCCCGCTCCCGGAAATCCGGCTGGCGCTGGCGGATCGCGGCGGGCAGGAGCTGCTGCTGTGCGCTGTGGCGGACCGCCTCGACGAGACGCCCACCTTCCCCGCCCCCGACGGTCGCCCGGAGATTCGCACCGCGCTGTTCGTTCGGGTGCCCGAGCGGGGCGCGGTCCCTGTTCCCGGGCGATTGCCCGAAATCCCATGAGGATTACGCCCACAAAATCGGCCATGCGTTCGAGCGGCAAGGCGAGCGTCGCGCGTCGGCCGGGGACCGCGCGGCGAAAAAGGTCAAAGCCGTCAAGCCCAAGGACGTCGAGCCGAAAACCGCCAGCGCGGCGAAAGACGGACCGTCGCCAAGCGGCCTCCCATCTTATACCATCATCGAAATGTCGATAGCATCCCGCTCGCTGAGGACACTTGGGTGAGATGAGGTAAGCAAGGGAGTGGGATGGTGAGGGTTTTGAGAGGAAGAGGAGATGATGGTATAAAGCCGCCGCACGCCCGGAAGCGCGCCCGCGATCCGGGGTTACCCCACCGGCCACTGGCGCAGGACCACCACGCTGGGCTTGGGCAGGGTGGCGGCGAACGGGTTGAACGGGGCGGACGGCCGGGCGAGCTCTTCCGGCGTCGGCACGCGGAACGCTTTGTGCCCCAGCGGGGCGCCGTAATCGACCTCGATGGCTTTGATCGCGCCCGGGTCGCGCAGGTACAGGATCTGGGCGGACGGCCGGTTGCCGTCCGGGGCTTCCGCCCCCGGCAGCGCCAGCACCACCGCCTTCAGGTGGGCGAACTCCGGCTCCGCCAGCACCCGCTCCAGCAGCTCGGGATGCCGGCCCAGCTCGGCGAAGCGCAGGGGGGTCTCGGGCCGGTCGTCGCGGCCGGCCGCCCGCAGGTGGCGCAGCGCGTGCGCCTGCAGCCGCTCGGCCGTCTCCCGGACGCAGTGGATGCGGTTCAGCCAGAGCACCTCCACCTCGGGCAGGCGCGCGTGGGGCAGCGCGCGGCTGGCCTGCTGGACGCGGCCGAAGGCGACGAACACCCGCGCGCCGATGCCGTAGTGGCCCTGTCGCTGCGCCCGCTGCAAGGCCTGCCCCATCAGCCCCGGCGCGTTGTTGCCGTAAAACAGGGTGAGACCGCCGGCGGCCGGCCGCAGGCTCGGGTTGGGGAGCGGCGCGTCCGGCAGGGGCGCCTCGGTCGGGGGCGGCGTCCCGGCCGGCAGGAACAGCGCGGTCAGCAGGGTCGGGGAAAAGGCGCGCAGCGGCGCGTCGGATTCGGATCGGGTTCCGTTCATGCTATGATTATACGCGCTTTCGAAAGCGGTTTTCCAACGGGGGCCACGCCGCGCCCCGGCGCGCCCGCGCGGCCCCGCGACGCGCCGCCGGACGGCCCAAAACGCCCGCGACCTCGCTTCGAGCGCTCCCTCGGTCTCGACGCGGATTGCAGGATCACGATAGCAGGATAACAAAACCGATTGCCGCCATGCCTTCGCCGCTCCCCGATCCCGACGCGCTGAACCTCGATCTGGACCACCGCCCGGTCTGCGGGCAGGACCTGCTGTTCCTCCAGCAGTGGTACAGGCTGTCCCGCCTGGACATGTGCTACCTGCTGGGCCTCAACGACCTCAAGTGGTGCACCTACACCCGCCCGGACCGGATCCGGGAGCCGCTGGACGACCCGGCCGTGGCGCTGGAGGTCGACGACCGCCTCGGCGAGCCCGGCCGCGGGCACGCAGTCGTGCGCGGTCAGCATGCGGGCGAGCGCGGGGTCGTCGGT
>WBZV01001321.1_pt1 | contig 11539 bp, 11 predicted proteins | sample 5204221 | NCBI WGS metagenome assembly WBZV01 (sample SAMN12344360, study PRJNA552823) | activated sludge metagenome | biome: Activated sludge suspended growth; feature: Nitrification reactor; material: Wastewater; isolation source: activated sludge from nitrification reactor of wastewater...
TGATGATGAGGTCGGCAGCCTCGACCCAGCCCATGTGGCGCAGCATCATCTCGGCCGAGAGGATTTCCGAACCCGGGTTGACGTAGTCCTTGCCGGCGTACTTCGGCGCGGTGCCGTGCGTGGCCTCGAAGCAGGCCACCGAATCCGACAGGTTGGCCCCCGGCGCGATGCCGATGCCGCCGACCTGCGCGGCCAGCGCGTCGGAGATGTAGTCGCCGTTGAGGTTGAGCGTCGCGATCACCGAGTACTCGGCCGGGCGCAGCAGGATCTGCTGCAGGAAGGCGTCGGCGATCGAATCCTTGACGGTGATCTCCTTGCCCGTCTTCGGGTTCTTGAACTTGCACCACGGGCCGCCGTCGACCTCGACCGCGCCGAATTCCTTCTTCGCCAGCGCGTAGGCCCAGTCGCGGAAGCCACCTTCGGTGAACTTCATGATGTTGCCCTTGTGCACGATGGTCACGTTGGGCTTGTCGTTGTCGATCGCGTACTGGATGGCCTTGCGCACCAGGCGCTCGGTGCCCTCGATCGACACCGGCTTGATGCCGATGCCGCTGCTCTCGGGGAAGCGGATCTTCTTGACGCCCATCTCCTCGATGAGGAACTTGATGAGCTTCTTGGCCTTGTCGCTCTGAGCCTCGTACTCGATGCCGGCGTAGATGTCTTCCGAGTTCTCGCGGAAGATCACCATGTCGACGCGGCCGGGCTCCTTCACCGGGCTGGGCACGCCGGTGAACCAGCGCACCGGGCGCAGGCAGACGTAGAGGTCGAGTTCCTGGCGCAGCGCCACGTTCAGCGAGCGGATGCCGCCGCCCACCGGCGTGGTCAGCGGGCCCTTGATCGAGACCACGTACTCGCGCAGCACCTCGAGCGACTCGGCGGGCAGCCACACGTCCGGGCCGTAGACCTTGGTGGCCTTCTCGCCGGCGTAGATCTCCATCCAGTGGATCTTCTTCTTGCCGCCGTAGGCCTTGGCCACCGCGGCGTCGACGACCTTGATCATCACCGGCGTGATGTCGAAGCCGGTGCCGTCGCCCTCGATGTACGGAATGATCGGGTTGGCCGGGACGTTGAGCGAGAAGTCGGCGTTGACGGTGATCTTCTGGCCGCCTTCGGGCACCTTGATGTGCTGGTACATGGACTCTGTCTCCGCGCTTGGGGGTGAGTGGTCTTATCGGAACGTGGAATTCTATTCCACGGTGTCTGTCAATCGACTGACAAGGGCGTTGCCGCTGCCGTGATCAGAACGGCAGGCAGAAGTCGCTGCCCATCGCCGTGGCGATGCCGTGCGCGAGCGCCCAGCCCGAGGCGCCGGCGAGCATCAGCCCCGCGAGCCGCACTGCCAGCACCTGCGCACGGCCAGCGTGCTTGCCGGCCAGGCGCAGCCACAGCGCGGGCCCCAGCCACAGGCCGAGGCCGGAGCCGGCGGCGAACAGCGCCATCAGTGTTGCACCTTCGAGTGCATTCGAGCCGAGCGCGGCAACGACCAGGGCCGACTGCAGCAGGCCGCAAGGCAGCGCCACCCACAGCGAGCCCGCAGCGGCGGCACCCGCCGGGCCGCGCATCCAGATGATCTTGCGGCCGCTGGCGCCGCGGCCGAAGTTGTCGATGAAGGCGGGCTGGCGGCCACGCAGCAGCAGCCACACGCCGAGCACGAAAGCTGCCACCTGCAGCAGCGTCCACAGCGGCCGCAGGATGGCCACCTGGGCGCCCTGCGTGGCCAGCCACGAGACGCTGCCTGCCGCGAGCGCGCCGCCGGCCGCATAGCTCGCCAGCCGCGCGGCATGGAACGACACGGTGCTCGCCTCCTGCGCGACGCCACCGGCGCAACCGCGCACGATGCCCGTGCAGGCCGCGCCGCACATCGCCGCGCAATGCGGCGCACCGGCCAGGCCCATCAGCAAGGCGGTGGTGGCAAGCGCAGCGTTCATGCGCGCAGCTTAGATGATCCGGGAGAAGCGCTCCCGCGTGCGGTCGGCCTGCAGGTATTTGTCGAACACCATCGCGACGCTGCGGATGAAATACCAGCCCAGCGCCGTGACCTGGATCGCCGACGGCTCGAGCTCCACCAGCCCGGAGGCCTCCACGGCGCGCAACTGCTCGAGCTCGGCCGCGAAGTGCTTGCGGAAGTCGATCAGGTGCGCGAGCTCGATCGACTCGAATTCGAGCCGGCCCTGGCACATGATGGCCATGATCACCGCGCGGCGCAGCAGATCCTCGCGCGTCAGCGCCAGGCCGCGCACGACGGGAAACTCGCCGTGGTTCACGGCGTCGTAGTACTCGTCCAGCGTCTTGGCATTCTGGCTGTAGGTGGCGCCGACGCGGCCGATCGACGAGACGCCCAGGCCGATCAGGTCGCAGTCGGGCTGCGTGCTGTAGCCCTGGAAGTTGCGGTGCAGCCGGCCCTGGCGCTTGGCCGCGGCGAGCGAGTCGCCCGGCAGCGCGAAGTGGTCCATGCCGATGTACTGGTAACCCTGGCCGACGAAGCCGGCAATGGCCTCGGAGAGCATGCGCACCTTGTCGGCCGCCGGCGGAATCGCGGCGGTGTCGATGCGGCGCTGCGGCTTGAAGCGCTGCGGCAGGTGGGCATACGAATACAGCGCGATGCGCTCGGGGCGCAGCTCGGCCACCTGGCTCACGGTGCGCTGCAGCGACTCGGGCGTCTGCTTGGGCAGGCCGTAGATCAGGTCGACGTTGGTCGACTCGAAGCCGAGCTGGCGCGCCGAGGCCATCAGCGTGGCGACCATCTCGTGGCTCTGCACGCGGTGCACGGCCTGCTGCACGGCGGCGTCGAAATCCTGCACGCCGAAGCTCAGGCGGTTGAAGCCCAGGCTGGCCAGGTGCGCGAGCCGGTCGTGGTTGACGGTGCGCGGATCGACCTCGATCGAGGTCTCGGCGCCCGGCGCGATGCGGAAGGCGCGGCGCAGCGAGGCCATCACGCGCGTCAGCTCGGCATCGCTGAGGAAGGTCGGCGAGCCGCCGCCGAAGTGCAGCTGCGAGACCGGCTGGCCGGCGCCGAGGTGCGCGACGTGCAGCGCGATCTCCTTGTCGAGCGCATCGAGGTACTCGGCCGCGCGCTCGTGGTGCTTGGTGATCACCTTGTTGCACGCGCAGTAGTAGCACAGCGACTCGCAGAACGGGATGTGCACGTAGACCGACAGCGGGCTCGTGCCGCCGATCACGCCGCCGCCCGCGGCGCGCTGCTCGAGCGCGCGGATGTAGTCGTCGGGGCCGAAGGCATCGACGAAGCGGTCGGCGGTCGGGTAGGAGGTGTAGCGCGGGCCGTTGACGTCGAGCCGGCGCAGCAGCTCCTCGGTCACGACGGGTCGCTCGATGGGGGCGTGGGGCGTCGACATGATGGAGCGTGACTGTGCCTTGCCCCCCGTCAAGCGTCTTGACGTGAATCAACGGGCTGCCACGAGGCGAACCGGAGAATAATTCACTGCCCTCCACCACACCGGATGTGATGTTCATGACCGCCTCCAAGGCCCGCCTCGACGACGCGGAGCGCACGTCGGACATCACGCCGCGCAGCCCCATGAACCCCGTCGTGCCGATTCGGGCGGAAGCCTTCAAGGTTGCCTGCTCCAACTGCAACCTGCGCGAGCTGTGCCTGCCGGTTGGGCTGACGGATCCAGACCTGGAACGACTCGACGAGCTGGTCGCCAAGCGCCGCTCGGTGACGCGAGGTGACGCCCTGTTCCGCACCGGTGACGCGTTCCAGTCGCTCTACGCCGTGCGCACCGGCTTCTTCAAGACCTGCGTCTCGTCGGAGGACGGCCGCGACCAGGTCACCGGCTTCCAGATGGCGGGCGAACTGCTCGGCCTGGACGGCATCAGCCACGACCGCCACAACTGCGACGCGATCGCGCTGGAAGACTCGCAGGTCTGCGTGATCCCCTTCGGCCAGCTCGAGGAGCTCTCGCGCGACTTCACGCCGCTGCAGCACCAGTTCCACAAGATCATGAGCCGCGAGATCGTGCGCGACCACGGCATGATGCTGCTGCTGGGCAGCATGCGCGCCGAGGAGCGCCTCGCGGCCTTCCTGCTCAACCTCACGCAGCGGCTGCAGGCGCGCGGCTTCTCGGCCTCGTCGCTGATCCTGCGCATGACGCGCGAGGAGATCGGCAGCTACCTCGGCCTCAAGCTCGAGACCGTGAGCCGCACCTTCTCGAAGTTCCAGGACGACGGCCTGCTCGAGGTGAAGCAGCGCCACATCCGCATCCTCGACGAAGCCGGCCTGCGCCAGCTGATCACCAGCACCGCCTGCTAGCGTGGCCAGTGCCGGCCGCGGTCGGCGTTGATCTGTTCCGGGCGCGTGTCGAGCAGCGCCATCAGCGCGCCGGCCACCGAGATCACGCTCCAGAAGATCAGGAAGGTGATGGTGTAGACCGCCTGGGCCGACCAGTTCAGCGCCTCGCCGCCGAACCAGTGCAGATCGGCCGGGTCGACGACCACGAAGACGAGCATCTCCAGCACGCCGGCCATCAGGAAGGCCGGCCAGAGGATGGTCAGGGCGCGTTGCTTCACGGGGTCTCGGTCTCGCCTGCGCTCATTGCTCGGCCGGCGTGGCCGCGTGGTTGCGGCCCTGCAGGGCCGGCGCCATCGCGTCCTTGGGGCTCAGCTTGGGCGCCATGTTGTCGCCCGGCCGCACCTCGCCGTGCGGCGTGGTGGCGATCACCGGGTCGATGTGCTTCCAGGCGATCACGGCCGTGGCGATGCTCGCCACCACCACCGACAGCGGCCCGCCCACCACCACCCAGACCATGGGCACGCGGTACCACGGCGTCGTCTTCTGCTTGTCGTCCTGCATGTCCATGTCCTTTGCGGTTCAGCGCGGCACGACGAAGGTCGACTTCTCGCGCACCTCGACCGCGCCGCCCGCCGCATCCGCCAGCCGCGTGATCGTGAATCGTAGCGGGTGCGCGCCGCTGCCCAGGCTCGCCGCCGTCTCGGGCGGCAGTTGCACCGCCACCGGCACCCAGCGCGCTTCGGTGGGCCCGACCTGCACCTCGGCGCGCGGCGCGCTCACCACCACGCCCGCCAAGCCGTCGACCTCGATGCGGAAGCGCTGCGGCGACTCCAGCGCGTTCATCAGCTGCAGCCGGTAGACGTTCTCGACGCGGCCGTCGTCCACCAGCCGCGCCAGGGCGCCGCGATCGCGCACGACGTCGACGCGGAAGGGCGTGCGCAGCGCCAGGCTGGCCGCGAAGGCGGCGACCACCAGCACCATGATCGCCGTGTAGATCAGCACGCGCGGCCGAAGCACGCGGCGGAACATCTGCTCGCGCGTCCACTGCTGCGCGATGCCGTTCTGCGTCGCGTAGCGGATCAGGCCGCGCGGATAGTCCATCTTGTCCATCACGCCGTCGCACACGTCGATGCAGGCGGCGCAGCCGATGCACTCGTATTGCAGGCCCTTGCGGATGTCGATGCCGGTCGGGCAGACCTGCACGCACAGCGTGCAGTCGATGCACTCGCCCTTGCCCGCGTCCTTCAGCGCAGCGTGGCCCAGCGACTTCGGCCGCGAGCCGCGCGGCTCGCCACGCGCGGCGTCGTAGCTGATGATCATCGTGTCATGGTCGAACATCGCGCTCTGGAAGCGCGCGTACGGGCACATGTACTTGCAGACCTGCTCGCGCATGTAGCCGCCGTTGCCGTAGGTGGCGAAGCCGTAGAACAGGATCCAGAACCACTCCCACGGCCCGAAGCCGAGCGTGGGCACCGCCGCGGCCAGCTCGCGGATGGGCGTGAAGTAGCCGACGAAGGTGAAGCCCGTCCACAGGCCGAAGGCGATCCAGACGAACTGCTTGGCGCTCTTGCGCGCGATCTTCTCGCCGTTCCAGGGGCCGGCATCGAGCCTCATGCGCTTGGCGCGATCGCCCTCGATGCGGTTCTCGAACCACATGTAGATCTCGGTGTAGACCGTCTGCGGGCAGGCATAGCCGCACCACAGGCGCCCGGCCACCGCGGTGAACAGGAACAGGCCGTAGGCCGAGAGGATCAGCAGCCCGGTGAGGTAGATGAAGTCCTGCGGGTACAGGACCAGCCCACCGATGTAGAAGCGGCGGGCGCCGAGGTCGAACAGCACGGCCTGGCGGCCGTTCCATTGCAGCCAGGGCAGCCCGTAGAAGAGCAGCTGGGTGGCCCAGACGAGCCCCCAGCGCCAGGTGGCGAACCAGCCGCTGACCGCACGGGCGTAGATCTTCTTCTGCGCGGCATACAGCGAGACGATCTCGCCGGCCGCATCGGGAGCGGAGGCCCCCTTGGCCGCCGCGTGCGTGTCAGTCATTCAGCCTTCCGTCGTTACTGGGTGCCGGCACCCTGGGCGAGGTTCCACACATAGGCCGCCAGCACGTGGATCTGGTCGGCGGTCATGCGCGAGGCCTGGGGCGGCATCACGTTGGTCTTGCCATTGTTGACCATCGCGACGATCGCTTCCTCGCCCCAGCCGTGGAGCCAGACCTTGTCGGTCAGGTTCGGCGCGCCGAGGGCCTTCATGCCCTTGCCGTCCGGGCCGTGGCAGGCCGCGCAGGCGCCGAACTTGGGCTTGCCCAGCTGGGCGGCCAGTTCGTTGTGCGGACTGCCCGACAGGCTCAACACGTAGTTGGCGACGTTCTTGACGTCTTCCGACGTGCCGACCGCCGCGGCCATCGGGGGCATCATGCCCTGACGGCCGTTGGTGATGGTCGCCTTGACCGCGTCGAAGGAGTCGGTCGCCAGTCGCGAGGCCACCGGCAGGGTCAGGTTGGGGAAGCCCTTGCTGCCCTTGGCGTCGGAGCCGTGGCACTGCGCGCAGTTGTTGATATACAGCCGCTCGCCGATCGCCATCGCCTGCGCGTCCTTGGCGAGTGCCTCGGGCGTCTGGCTGGTGAACTTCGCATACAGCGGCGCCATCGCCGCCTGGGCCTTGGCCTGCTCGGCCTCGAGCTGGCCGACGCTGGTCCAGCCGAGCTGCCCGCCGAAGCTGCCCAGGCCGGGGTAGAGCGCCAGATACAGCACCGCGAATACCACCGTGATCACGAACAGGCCCATCCACCAGCGCGGCAGCGGGTTGTTCAGCTCGCGCAGGTCTTCGTCCCACACGTGGCCGGTGGTGTTGTCGCTGGCCATGACCTTGCGCCGGCTGGCGATGATCAGCAGCCCCAGGCAGGCCGCGAGGCCGAGGATGACGACGGCGGCGATGTAGATCGACCAGCCGTTGTTGATGAAGTCGCTCATTGTTGGTTTCCTCCACGCAAGGCGCCGCCGGCGCCCTGCTCCTCGACGAAGGGCAGTTGGGCCGCCTCGTCGAACGCTGCACGGTTGTTGCGGGACCAGGCCCAGACGATGATGCCCAGGAAGGCGATCATCGAGACCACGGTCATCAGGCTCCTGAGGTCATTGACGTCCATGACGCGCCTCCCTCACTTGGCAGCCGAAGCCGTGCCGAGCACCTGCAGATACGCAACCACCGCATCCATCTCGGTCTTGCCCTTGACGTCGTCGCCGGCCTTGGCGATCTCGTCGTCGCTGTAGGGCACGCCGACCACGCGCAACGCCTTCATCTTGGGCGCCATGTCGGCCGGATCGATCGTGGACTTGTTGAGCCACGAATAGGCCGGCATGTTCGACTCGGGAACGAGGTCGCGCGGGTTGTTCAGGTGGATGCGGTGCCAGTCGTCGCTGTACTTGCCGCCGACGCGGTGCAGATCCGGGCCGGTGCGCTTGCTGCCCCACTGGAAGGGATGGTCGTAGACGAACTCACCCGCCTTGGAGTATTCGCCGTAGCGCAGCGTCTCGGCGCGGAACGGGCGGATCATCTGCGAGTGGCAGTTGTAGCAGCCCTCGCGGATGTAGATGTCGCGCCCGGCCAGCTGCAGCGGCGTGTAGGGCTTGAGGCCCGGCGCCGCCGTGGTGGTCGACTTCTGGAAGAACAGCGGCACGATCTCGACGAGGCCGCCCACGGCGACCACGAGCAGGATCAGCACGATCATCAGGAAGTTGTTGGTCTCGATCTTCTCGTGCGAGAGACCGGTGGCTTGGTTGTTTGCCATTTGTTCGGTACTCCTCGAGGTTCAGGCGTGGGCCGCGACGGCGGGCACGGGCACGGGCTCGTACTTGCCGGTGGTGGCCGTCTTGATCGTGTTCCAGCCCATGATCACCATGCCGGTCAGGTACAGCAGGCCGCCGGTCAGGCGGATCACGTAGAACGGGAACGTCGCCTTCACGCTCTCGACGAAGCTGTAGACCAGCGTGCCGTCGGGATTGATCGCGCGCCACATCAGGCCCTGCATCACGCCGGCGATCCACATCGCGGCGATGTACAGCACGATGCCGATGGTCGCGATCCAGAAGTGCAGCTCGATGGCGCGCGTGCTGTACATGGTCTTGCGGCCGAACATGCGCGGGATCAGGTAGTACAGCGTGCCCATCGACACCAGGCCCACCCAGCCGAGCGCGCCGCTGTGCACGTGGCCGACGGTCCAGTCGGTGTAGTGAGACAGCGCGTTGACCGTCTTGATCGACATCATCGGGCCTTCGAAGGTCGACATGCCGTAGAACGACAGCGAGACGATCAGGAACTTCAGGATCGGGTCGTCACGCAGTTTGTGCCAAGCGCCCGAGAGCGTCATGATGCCGTTGATCATGCCGCCCCAGGACGGCGCCAGCAGCACCAGCGAGAACAGCATGCCCACGCTCTGCGCCCAGTCGGGCAGCGCGGTGTAGTGCAGGTGGTGCGGGCCGGCCCACATGTACGTGAAGATCAGCGCCCAGAAGTGCACGATCGACAGGCGATACGAGTAGACGGGGCGCTCGGCCTGCTTGGGAATGAAGTAATACATCATCCCCAGGAAGCCCGCGGTCAGGAAGAAGCCGACCGCGTTATGGCCGTACCACCACTGCACCATCGCGTCCTGCACCCCGGCGTAGGCCGAGTAGCTCTTGGTCAGGCTGACGGGAATGGCGGCGCTGTTGACGATGTGCAGCAGCGCCACGGTCAGGATGAAGGCGCCGAAGAACCAGTTCGCCACGTAGATGTGGCGCACCTTGCGCGTGCCGACGGTACCGAAGAAGACGATGGCATAGGACACCCACACGATCGCGATCAGGATGTCGATCGGCCACTCGAGCTCGGCGTATTCCTTGGCCTGGGTGAAGCCCAGCGGCAGCGAGATCGCCGCCGCCACGATCACCAGTTGCCAGCCCCAGAAGGTGAACCAGGCGAGCTTGCCGGCGAACAGCGGAACCTGCGAAGTGCGCTGCACGACGAAATAGCTCGAGGCGAACAGCGCGCAGCCGCCGAAGGCGAAGATCACCGCGTTGGTGTGCAGCGGCCGCAAGCGGCCGTAGCTCAGCCAGGGGATCCCCAGATTGAGTTCGGGCCAAGTGAGCTGCGCGGCGATGATGACGCCGACCAGCATGCCCACGATGCCCCATAGCACCGCAGCGAGCGAAAACGCCCTCACCACGGCGTCGTTGTAGACCGGCCCGCTCTTCGCGGCCGCCGACGCGTTGTTGACCATCGGGATCACTCCTTCCTTGGCTGTTCTGTTTCCGGATGAAATCATTGTTCCGCTCAGGGTCATTATTGAACTTGATCGCTGTCAACTTTTCCCGAAGGCGGGAAGCGGGCTGTGTCGTCTGCGCCGAGGATGCGTTCGCCCTCGCGCTCCAGGTCGTCGAACTGCCCGGAATTGAGCGCCCAGGCGAAGATGCCGATCACCGCGAACACCAGCACGACGGACAGCGGGATGAGGATGAAGAGGATGTCCATGCCGATCAGCCCTGCCCCGGCGCCGGCGCCAGCTGGGCCACGCGCAGCGCGTTGAGCACCACCAGCAGCGAGCTCGAAGCCATGCCGATGCCCGCGGCCCAGGGCGGCAGCCAGCCGACCAGCGCGAGCGGCACGCAGGCCGCGTTGTAGAGCGCCGCCCAGGCCAGGTTCTGGCGGATCACCCGCAGCGTGCGGCGGCCCTGGCGGCGCGCCAGCAGCACGTCGCCGAGACGCTCGCCGAGCAGCACCACGTCGGCGCCGCCGCGCGCCACGGCCGAACCGTGGGCGAAGGCGAACGACACATCGGCGCGCGCCAGCACCGGCGCGTCGTTCAGGCCGTCGCCGACCATCGCCACGCGCCGGCCCTGGGCCTGCCAGGCGGCCACCGCCGCGAGCTTGTCGGCTGGCGTGGCGCCGCCCTGGACCTCGGTGATGCCCAGCCGCTGCGCCAGCGCGGCGGCACGCGCGGGCGCGTCGCCGGACAGCAGCGCGAGCTGGATGCCTTCGGCGCGCAGGGCCGCGATGGTCGCGAGGGCATCGTCGCGCAGTTGCTCGCGCAGCACGAAAGCCGCCTGCGCATCGCCCACCGGGCCGAAGCACAGCGCGCCCTCGGGAACGTCGGTCGAATCCGCCAGCTTCGCATCGACCCAGGCGCGCCGGCCGAGGCGCCAGCGCGTGCCGTCGGCTGCCGCCGCTTCCAGGCCCTGCCCGGGCACTTCCTCGACCTCGTGCCAGGCCGGCCCGCGTGCCGCGTCGCCGGCGGCGCCCACCAGGGCCCGCGAGGCTGGGTGCGTGGAGAGTTCGGCCAGCGACGCCGCCCGGCCGAGCAGCGCCGCGGCGTCGCCGCCCGCGCCGAGCACCAGCGTGTCGCCGAGCTCGAGGCGATCGCGTGTCAAGGTACCGGTCTTGTCGAACACCACCATGTCGATGCCGGCCAGCCCTTCGAGCGCCTCGATACGCTGCAGCAGCACGCCGCGCCGCGCCAGCGCGCCGGTGGCGGCGAGCAGCGCCGAGGGCGCGGCCAGCGACAGCGCGCAGGGACAGGTGACGATCAGCACCGACACGGCCACCCACAGCGCCCGCGACGGATCGATCATCGACCACACCGCGGCCGCGCCCGCGGCCAGCGCGAGCACGGCCCAGAGGAAGGGTCCGGCAAAACGTTCGGCCTGCTGCACGAGGCGCGGCCGCTGCGTCAGCGCGCTGCGCATCAGCGCCACGATGCCGGCCTGGCGCGTGTCCTCGCCGAGGCGCAGCACCTGCATCAGCACCGGCGCGCGCAGATTCAGGCTGCCCGCCACCAGTTCGTCGCCGGGCTGCTTGGCCACCGGCTCGGACTCGCCCGTGAGCAGCGCCTCGTCGGCCAGGCTGCGCCCTTCGAGCAGCACGCCGTCGGCCGGGAAGGCCTGGCCCGCGGCGACGCGCACGCGGTCGCCGGCGGCCAGCCGCGCGATCGCCACCAGTTCGACGCCGCCGTCGGCCCGCACGCGCTCGACGCTGTCGGGCAGCCGCGCCGTGCCGGCTTCCAGCGAGAGCGCCACCTTGTGCCGCGCGCGCAGCTCCAGCCAGCGCCCGCCGAGCAGGAAGAAGACGAACATCGTCAGCGAATCGAAATAGACCTCGTGGCCGAAGATGCCGCCGGGATCGAAGGTCGCGCCCGAGCTGGCGATGAAGGTCACGGCGATGCCCAGCGACACCGGCACGTCCATGCCGAGCCGGCCGTGGCGCAGGCTGTTCCAGGCGCCGCTGAAGAACGGCCCGGCCGAGAACAGCAGCACCGGCAGG
>WBZV01001322.1_pt1 | contig 11537 bp, 11 predicted proteins | sample 5204221 | NCBI WGS metagenome assembly WBZV01 (sample SAMN12344360, study PRJNA552823) | activated sludge metagenome | biome: Activated sludge suspended growth; feature: Nitrification reactor; material: Wastewater; isolation source: activated sludge from nitrification reactor of wastewater...
TTCGTCTGCTTGGGGTTGTTCCGTTCCCCCTCCTTTGGAGGGGGTTAGGGGGAGGCCAGCGTCTGTATCCAGGGGTTGTGTAGCCTCATAGGGGAATTTTTCCGGGATTCGGAGGCTGGCCTCCCCCCCAGCCCCCCTCCGAGGGAGGGGGGAGGAGTCGTACTGTATATACCCATATCCTGTATCCGGCCGCGTAGGCTGAATGCCCAGGGTAAGCAAGGCTTCGTGAGAGGAGGTGAACTCCAGCGCGTAGCGCAGGTCGTCGAGGAAGGTGTCTTCCTGGAGGATGATATGATCGGAAGGGGCGACGACGAGGTTGGCCTTGGGGTTGAGGGCGTGGAGCTTCAGGGCGGTATACGCCACGCAGGGCGCGGTGTTGTTGCGCGAAGGTTCGGCCAGGATTTGTGTGGGCTGGATTTCGGGGAGTTGTTCCAGGACGAGCTCCCGGTAGGCGGCATTCGTAACGATATAAATATTGGTTACCGGGCATAGCGGGCGAAAGCGGTCGAACGTCAGTTGGAGGAGCGACTTGCCGACACCCAGAATATCCAGAAACTGCTTGGGCATAGCTTCCCGGCTCGCCGGCCAGAAACGGCTTCCTACTCCGCCGGCCATGATCGCTACATACGTGTTTTCGGGGGTATACATGAGGCGTCTTTTTTTCACAAGATACAAAATGCCCATTGAAGCCTGAATGTCTCTTTTTTTCATTTTCGGGTAATTTTTTTGCTCAATATTGATCTTCGTTTTCTACCTTTGGCAAGTAACTCCCAGGCAAATGCTCGACGCGCTTATTTCCTCCCAAACCCGCATCAAGCTGCTGTTGAAATTCTTTCTCAACAGCGACACCACCGCCTATCTGCGCGGTCTGGAATCGGAGTTTGGCGAGTCCAGCAACGGGATACGCCTCGAGCTCAACCGCCTGGAAGACGCCGGGATGCTTGTCAGCCAAACCGAAGGCAACAAAAAAGTCTTTAAAGCCAATACCCGCCATCCGCTTTTCTCTGAAATCCACAGCCTCGTGCGCAAACACCTCGGCCTCGATCAGATCGTCGACCAGGTTGCCCGCCGCCTCGGCGCCCTGGACAGCGTTTATCTGGCCGGCGCGTTCGCCAAAGGCATGGATTCACAAATCATCGACCTCGTTTTTGTCGGCGATGTCGACAAACTTTATTTGCTGGAACTGATCGAAAAAGCGGAAGGCCTCATTAAACGAAAGATCCGGTATTTGATCTATACCCCAGGGGAGTTTGAACTGCTGCCCGGCTTGCCTTCCGGCGAGCCCCAGCCGTTATTGCTTTGGGCGAGAGGAAGTGGCGAAGTGACGGGGTAAAAAGTTGCGAAGTTGCGAGGTTGCGAAGTAATTTAGGCGCAAGGCTAAAGGCGCAGGGCATAAGGGGAGCCGTCGTTTCCTGTTGTCCGTGTAGGCGAAAGGAAGTAGCGAAGTAGCGTGGTAGCGAGGTAGCGAAGTGATGAGGTTGGGAAACCGGACCTAATACGTTATTAACAAAGGGAATAAAGGCAGAAGGAATGGCTCTGTTGTTATTCCCCCTCCTTTGGAGGGGGTTAGGGGGAGGCGGGTTTCTGCATTGAGGGGCAGGGTAGTCTCGGAGGGAAATTTTTCCGGAATTTGGGGGCTGGCCCCCCCCCGGCCCCCCTCCGAGGGAGGGGGGAGAGGTTGGTTTCGTCTGCTTGGGGCAGATAGGTTCCCCCTCCTTTGGAGGGGGTTAGGGGGAGGCCTCACTAGTAACGAAGTAGGATAACCACCTAGCCACCTAACCACCTAGCCACCAAACGCATGAACGACTATTTAATCATAGGCGCTGGAATTGTGGGGCTGGCAACTGCCCTGAACCTGCTGGAAAGACAGCCGGGGGCAACCGTTTGTATAGTGGAAAAAGAAGACCGCGTGGCCGCCCACCAGACCGGGCACAACAGCGGCGTCATCCATTCCGGGATCTATTACCGGCCGGGGAGCCTGCGCGCGCTCAACTGCCTGGAAGGCTACCAGGCCCTCCTGCGGTTTTGCGACGAACACCACGTGCCTTACGAGATCTGCGGCAAAGTGATCGTAGCCACCCGGGAAGCGGAGCGCCCCCTGCTCGACCGGATTATGGCCCATGGGAACGCCAACGGACTGACGGGTATCCGGCGAATGAGCCGGAAAGAGACCCTTGAAATAGAACCCCACGTGGCGGCCCTCGAATCGATTTGGGTACCGCAAACGGGAATTATTAACTACAGGAACGTAGCAGAGAAAATGGCTGCGCTGATCCGGCAAAAAGGAGGCGAAGTGTGCACCGGATTCCGGGTTGCCGGAATTCGGAAAAACGACGCAGAAGTGACCGTTGAAGGCCCTGCCGGCGACCTCAGCGCCCGGGTGCTCATCAACTGCGCCGGGCTGTATTCGGATAAGGTAGCCGCCCTGACCGGCCAGGATATGCGCGGCATGCGGATACTCCCGTTCAGAGGGGAATACTATACCCTCAAACCGGAAAAGCAATACCTCGTGCGCAACCTGATCTACCCGGCGCCTAACCCGGCCTTCCCTTTCCTCGGGGTGCACTACACCCGGATGATCGAAGGCGGGATCGAAGCCGGACCCAATGCCGTGCTGGCCTTCCGCAGGGAAGGGTATTCCCGGTGGGATATCCACCCCGGCGAACTGGCAGAAACCCTGGCTTTCCCGGGATTCCGCCGCATGGCCCGAAAACATTGGCGCTTTGGCCTCGACGAATTCAAACGTTCGTTCTCCAAACGCGCCTTCGTCACTGCCCTCCAACACCTGATCCCTGAAGTGGGATTCGACGACCTGGAGCGCGGCGGCGCCGGCGTCCGCGCTATGGCCTGCGACGCCCAGGGCAATCTGATCGACGATTTTGTCGTTCTGGAAAGCCGGAACGTCGTAAATGTCTGCAACGCCCCTTCCCCCGCAGCGACCGCCTCCCTGGCTGTCGGACGCGTGATTGCGGAAAAGGCGATGAACCTTTGAACTTATAAAAACACATCATGGAAAAACTTCAAATGGTCGACCTGAAAACCCAGTATCAGCAGCTGAAACCTCAGATCGACCAAGCCATTCAGGAAGTCATCGACTCGACGGCCTTTATTGGGGGGCCTGCGGTAAACCGCTTTAAAGAAAGCTTGCAACAGTATCTGGGGGTGAAGCACGTCATCCCTTGCGCTAACGGCACCGACGCGCTGCAGATCGCCCTTATGGCCGCCGGGCTCCAACCCGGCGACGAGGTGATCGTCCCCGCGTTTACTTATGTGGCAACTGCGGAGGTCATCGCCCTGCTGCAACTCAAACCGGTGATGGTCGATGCGGACCCGCATACCTTTAACCTGACGGCAGAGATCTTCGAAGCCGCTATCACCCCCCGCACCAAAGCGGTTGTACCGGTACACCTCTTCGGCCAAAGCTGCGATATGGGGCCTATCATGCAGGTGGCGGAGAAACACGGCATCTGGGTGATCGAAGACAACGCCCAGGCCATCGGCGCCGATTATACGTATCCGGATGGGCGCAGGGTAAAAACCGGCGCTATCGGCCATATCGGCTGCACCTCTTTTTATCCGTCCAAAAACCTCGGCGCCTATGGCGACGGCGGCGCCATGTACACCAACGACGACGCCCTGGCCGCCAAACTGCATATGATCGCCAACCACGGACAGGTGCGCCGCTATTACCACGACCTGGTGGGCTGCAACTCCCGTCTCGACGGTATCCAGGCGGCTATCCTTGACGTTAAGCTCAAGCACCTCGACGAATATGCCGCCAAACGGCAACAGGCTGCCGCTTTTTACGACAACGCTTTCGCCGGCATCGCTGGGCTTCATGTCCCCGCCAGGCAGCACAACTCTACCCACGTCTTCCATCAGTACACCCTGCTGGTAGACGGCGGCCGCCGGGATGCCCTGGCCGAACACCTCCAGAGCAAAAGCATCCCCACTATGATCTATTACCCCCTCCCTCTATACGAACAGGAAGCCTTCAAACCGTTTACAGACATCACCTTCCTGCCCGTCACCGACCACTTGTGCAAAGGCGTCATCTCCCTGCCCATGCACACCGAACTGACCGGGGAACAACTGGCGTATATTTCGGATGGGGTGGCAACTTTTTTTGGGTAACGAGATGACGAAGTAACGAAGTAACGGAGTAACGAAGTAGTATATATGCATGTAAGGGGCTCGCTACCTCGCTACCTCGCTACCTCGCTACTTCGCTACCTCGCTACTTCTCTACCTCGTAACTTCGCAACTTCGAAACTTCGAAACTTTTTAACCATGTTTGACCAACTGATCTCCAAAGAAAAAGCGATTTCTGTAACCGGCCTGGGATATGTGGGCCTGCCGCTGGCCCTGGAATTTGCCAAAAAATTCCGCGTCATCGGGTTTGACATCAACGAAGAGCGGGTGCAGATGATGCGCGAAGGGACCGACCCGTCCCAGGAACTGGACCGCGAAGCCTTTTTGAATAAAGACATCGTATATACGAGTAATTTCGAAGACCTGAAGCAGGCCCATTTTCACGTGGTGGCGGTGCCAACTCCCATCGACGAGCACAACAACCCCGACTTGACGCCGCTGTACAAATCGTCCGAAACCATTGGCAAAATCCTCAAACCGGGGGATTACGTAGTCTTCGAATCCACCGTTTATCCGGGTTGCACCGAGGAGGATTGCGTGCCCATCATGGAACGGCTCTCCGGTTTGAAAATGGGTCCGGATTTCAAAGTCGGCTACTCTCCCGAACGGATCAACCCTGGCGATAAAGAACACACGGTGGAGAAGATCCTGAAAGTGGTGTCGGGCAACGATCCGGAAGCCGCCGAGGTCGTCGCCCGGGTATACGGAGAAGTGATCGTGGCAGGGGTCTTTCAAGCCAGCACCATTCGTGTCGCCGAAGCGGCAAAAGTGATCGAAAATACGCAGCGCGATCTCAACATCGCGTTCATGAACGAACTATCGCTGATCTTCGACCGCATGGGGATCGACACCAACGAAGTGCTGGAAGCGGCTGCTACCAAATGGAACTTCCTGCGTTTCTCCCCGGGGTTGGTAGGTGGGCATTGCATCGGCGTAGACCCTTACTACCTTCTCCACAAAGCCAAAGAACTGGGCTTTACTCCCCAGGTCATCACCGCCGGCCGGCGCATCAACGACGACATGCCCGGCCATATCGCCAAGCGCCTCGTGCAGATGCTGATCCAGGCCGGTAAAAACCCCGGACAGTGCAAAGTGCTGGTCAAAGGCATCACGTTTAAGGAGAACGTCGCCGATATCCGGAATTCCAAAGTGGCGAACCTCATCCGCGAGCTGATGCAATTCTCCGTCAATGTCCACCTGGTCGACCCCCACGCGTCGCCCAACGAGGTCGCTCACGAATACAAACTGACGATGGCAGATCAGCCCGCAGATAACTACGACGCCGTGGTAGTGGCTGTAGCGCACGATGCCTACAAGCCCCTGAGCCCGGACTATTTCAAAAACCTGATGAACGGCGCCCCCCTCCTCATAGATATTAAAGGCATTTACAACCGGGCAGATATGGAGCAGGGCGGAATCGGTTACTGGAGGTTGTAGAAGTTAGACGTTAGACGTTGGACGTTAGACGGGAGACGGTGGACGGGAGACGGTGGACGGGAGACGGTGGACGGGAGACGGTGACGGGAGACGGTGACGGTGACGGTGACGGTACAGCGGTAAAACAAACTAACCCCGAAGGGGTGATAAGATTATAGCTTTTGAAAACAAAAAGATATGTCAAAACCCAGCGAACCAATCAATCAGCTGCACGAGGCGGAGGCCCGGTGGTTCGCCGTGTATACGGGGTTCAAACGGGAGAAACTGGTACGGCAACGGCTGCAAACCAGAGGTATCGAGTCGTATCTGCCGCTGCAACGAACAACAAGGTACTACACGAGAAAGATCCGCCATGTTGACCTGCCGTTAATATCGTGTTATGTTTTTGTCAGGATTGTGCGCAAAGAATATGTTCCTGTTTTGGAAGACCCCGATGTTTTGTATTTTGTCAAACAGCGGTCAGACCTGATTGCCATTCCCGAAAGGGAAATCGATATTCTCAAAGCAGTCACTGGCGAGCACATTGAAGTGGAAGTGACGCCGATCGCCGGGAGTCCAATTCCAGGCGATGAGGTCGAAATCATCAAGGGAAGACTATTTGGCCTCAAAGGCACATTGATCGAACAACAAAACAGCCGTCGCGTTGTGATCGAGCTGGAACAACTCGGGCTGGCGCTCCGCCTCCAACTGGAACTGGATCATATCCGGCCTACCGGAAACCGGAAAGAAGCCCCGGTGGCTCCCTCCGGGCGTGACAAGGATGGATATTTGGGTAGGTTTTAGGGCGTTGAGGCGTTAGGGCGTTTAGGGGTTTAGGCGTTTAGGGATTTAGGCGTTGAGAGTTAAGAGAGACTATTTATATACTTTTGACTGATTTAGAGATTGTTATTTTTAATTTCTCCGAAAAGCCCGTGCGACTTTTCGTCGGCGAAGCCATTTTTAAAGTAGCGAAGTAACGGAGTTCGCAACCCCGTAACCTCGCAACCCCGCAACCTCGCAACCCCGCAACCCCGCAACCCCGCAACCTCGCAACCTCGTAACCCCGCAACCATGAAAATACTAATCACCGGCGCGGCCGGATTCATCGGGTTTCACCTGGCCAAGCGGCTTATTGACAATGGGCACGAGGTGCTTGGGCTCGACAGCATCAACGACTACTACGATGTGCGCCTGAAGTACGGGCGGCTGGCCGAGCTGGGCGTCGAGCAGAAAGCGATTCAGTATGGGTGGGTGGAGGAAAGCGAAACCGAGCGCAATTTCCGGTTCATACAACTCAAGCTGGAGGACAGGGTAGCGCTCGATGAGTTGTTCAAAAAGGAATCCTTCGATGCCGTCGTGAACCTGGCGGCGCAGGCGGGGGTGCGGTACAGCCTGATCAACCCCTACGCCTATCTCGACAGCAACCTCACCGGTTTCCTCAACTTGCTGGAGTGCGCGCGGCATAGCCGCGGTATGCGCCACTTCGTTTACGCCTCCAGTTCCAGCGTATACGGGCTAAATGAGGCCATGCCCTTTTCTACGGGCGACAACGTCGACCATCCCGTGTCGCTGTACGCCGCGACCAAAAAGAGCAACGAACTGATGGCCCATACCTACAGCCACCTGTTCAAGCTCCCCACCACCGGGCTCCGCTTCTTTACCGTCTACGGCCCCTGGGGCCGCCCCGATATGGCCTTGTTCCTGTTTACCAAAGCCATCCTCGCCGGAGAACCCATCAAGGTGTTCAACCACGGCAAAATGCAGCGCGATTTTACCTACATCGACGATATCGTGGAAGGCATCGTCCGGATCATCGACCGGCCACCTTCCGGCAACGAGCAGTGGAGCGGCCTCGATCCCGATCCTGCCTCCTCCCCGGCGCCCTACCGCGTGTACAACATCGGCAATCACCAGCCCGTGGAGCTCCTCGAGTTCATCGCCGCCATCGAAAAAGCCCTCGGCAAAGAAGCCGTCAAGGAATTCCTCCCCATCCAGCCCGGCGACGTGCCCGCCACCTACGCCGACGTCGCCGACCTCGAACGCGATTTCGGATGGAAACCCAGCACCGGTATCCAAACCGGGATTGGGAGGTTTGTGGAGTGGTATAGAGGGTTTTTTGGTGGCTAGGTGGTTGAGTGGAGACGCAATGTTTTTCGTCTGCACGGCTCCTGGCAGTGTGTTTTCCGCCATAGGGGACTGGCCTCCCCCCCAACCCCCCTCCGAAGGAGGGGGGAGTAGCGCAGCCTCCGAAATTTGAAACATAACCTTGCCCCTGCATAGCTCCCCCTCCTTTGGAGGGCGATCCGTCCAGACCGCAGCGTCTGGGGGTTGGGGGGAGGCCCAACGATGCCCGAATGGTCTCCTCAAGATATACCGGATTAAGAGATGGCCAGGATACATTACGCCTTACGCCTTTTCACGGTCTCCCGGCGGTGCGGTAGATTCCGCCATAGGGGACTGGCCTCCCCCCCAACCCCCCTCCGAAGGAGGGGGGAGTAGCCCAGCCTCTGAGACTTGAACCTACCCCCGCATTGCTCCCCCTCCTTTGGAGGGGGTTGGGGGGAGGCCCAACCGCGGATTAAGCAGTATTCCAACGTTTTGAGATAGCTTCTAACTACCACAGATGCAAAACATTGCGTCTCTACGTTTTCACTAATCAGCCACCCAACCCCCCAATTGAACATTTTCCAAAAAATCCCCCACTACCCGTCGTACTCCATCCTGGGCCGCGACTTCCACTCGCACCTGCTGCCCGGCATCGACGACGGCGCAAAGACGCTGGAGGACAGCCTGTCGCTCATCCGGCAGATGCGGGAGCTGGGGTTTGAACGGCTGATCACTACGCCCCATATCAATTCTGAATACTACCCGAATACCCGGGAAATCATACTGGGCAAGCTGGAAGAGGTGCGCGCCGCGCTGCGGGAACACCAAATCCCCGTGGAGCTCCACGCCGCCGCAGAATATTACCTCGACGACCACTTCGAGCGCCTTCTCGCCTTCGGCGAGCCCCTGCTTACCCTCTGGGATAACTACGTACTGGTGGAGATGTCGTTCTTCGGCGCGCCACCCAAACTGGAGGAATATATTTTTCGCCTGCGCACGAAAGGCTATGCCCCCATCCTGGCCCACCCGGAGCGCTACGGCTTCCTCCACCAGGATTTTGGCAAATACCAGCGCCTCAAAGACATGGGCTGCCGCTTCCAGGTCAATATCCTCTCCCTGAGCGGGTATTACGACCGCCCCATCCAGCAAGCCGCCGAAAAGCTCGTCCGCCTTGGTATGGTCGACTACCTGTGTACCGACCTCCATCATCAGCGCCATCTCGATCACTTGAAGGAAGCGTTGGGGAGTAAGGGGGTGCGTAGAGCGATTTGTTTAGGCGAAAGAGGAGAAAGAGGCGAAAGGCGAAAGGCGTAAGGCTTAAGGCGAAAGGCGTAGAAGATTTGTAGGTTTTAAGGTGTTGAAAATGAGTTAGATGGAATGGGGGGTAGAGGTTGAAGGGCAGAAAAATAAGGGGTGACTTGGGGGATATCTAGGGCTTGCAAAGTTTTGAGGATTTCCGAAAAATTGCTTCAAAAAGATGGGCAATTTTAGAGAGCTCCAGGCTTGGAAAGAAGCGAAAACATTAGCCGTAGACATTTATAAAAATACCCAGGCAGATTCGCTTTTCCACCGGGATTTTCGTTTTAAAGATCAAATTCGGAGCGCTGCGGTTTCCATTTCATCCAATATTGCGGAGGGAGATGAATTAAAAACGGATAAACAAAGCGTCAGTTTTTTTTATATCGCAAAAGGCTCCACAGCAGAACTCATCAATCTGCTGATTATTGCCGAAGAAATTGGATATTTGCCCGAACAAAAAGCCAAATCGCTGATCACCCAGTGTGAAGCCATTTCCAAAATGCTTCATGCCCTCATAAAATACCGGTCGTCTTGAAAAAAATTCAACAAAGCCTCCTTCTCCTTTTTCTTCGGAAAAAAAATATGCCCAAGGTCCTAAGCCCTACGCCTGCCTTACGCCTTACGCCTTACGCCTTACGCCCCAAACAAGCCTTGTGCCTTGTGCCTTACGCCCCAAACAAGCCTTGTGCCTTGTGCCTTGCGCCCCAAACAAGCCTTACGCCTTACGCCTTACGCCTTACGCCTCTTATGGCTTTCCTTTGGTTAATGGTATGGTTTCTTGCCTTCGGTTGCGTCAGCCACGAGCAGCTCGTCAACTTCAACCAGGGGCCGGAATTTCCGGCGGCGGGGCAGGCGATCGCGCCGGCGCCCGAGCCGCTGATCCAGCCTTTCGACGCGCTGGCGCTGTCGATCAACGCCCTCGACCCCGAAGCGGTGGCGCCCTTCAACCTGCCGGCGACCAACCCAACCGGCGCCCTGGCGCCGACCGGCTCAGGTCCCGCCCAAGCAGGCGCTAACTACCAGGTCGATGCGCAGGGGAATATCGAATTGCCCTTGGTTGGAACGTTCCACATCGGCGGGCTTACCGTAGCCCAGGCCCGCGACAGCATCGTCGCCGTTCTGACGCCTTTTGTCAAAAACCCGTTTATCACCCTGCGCCGCTTCGCGCAGTTTCGCTTTACGGTGCTCGGGGAAGTCAAAACCCCTACCACCTTTACTCTCACGGAAGACCGCGTCACCGTGCTGCAAGCTATCGGCATGGCCGGCGACCTGACCAACTACGGCGACCGCGAACATATCCTCGTCGTGCGCGAACAGAACGGACAACGCCTCTACGGCCACGTCAACCTCCGCGACCGCAACGTGTTTCAGTCGCCCTACTTCTACCTCCAACGCGACGACGTGCTCTACGTGCAGCCGTTGAAGCAAAAAGTAGCTACGGTAGCCGATCAGACGACCCGCATCTTGCCTTGGGTGTCAGCCGGAACGGTCTTCCTTAACCTGGTGATCATTTTGACGAGGAGGTAAAGGGCGTAAGGCGAAAGGCGTAAGGCGCAAGGTGTAAGGTTCAAGGGTTCAAGGGCGGTTGGCGCCTGACTCGTCAGCCGTTCCCCGTCTGCCGTTTCTTGTTGTCTGAATCACGGATTATACGGATGACACGGATTTCACGGATATACGCCCCCTTGAACTTTTGAACTTTTGCCCTACACCCTACGCCCTTACGCCTCTCAACCTCGCTACTTCGTAACCTCGTAACTTCGCAACTCCGCAACTTCCCCACTGCTTCGTTGGCCCCCTAACCCCCTAAAGGAGGAAGCGGAACATGGGAGGTGTTTCCGGCCGGGCCTCCCCCCCCAACCCCCCAGACGCTACGGTCTGGACGGATCGCCCTCCCAAGGAGGGGGAGTTGCACTTTGCTCATAAGCAAGTTTTTATAACGAATATCAACAACCACTCAACCACCAGCGACTTAACCACTTAGCCACCTAACCACTACTCAACCACCTGGAAGAAAAACCCATCCGCGAATCCCACCTCCGCTCAGTGATCAAAGGCATCACCTGGCGGATTTTGGGCACCCTGGATACCATGGTGATTTCTTATCTGATCACCGGCAGCGTAAAGTGGGCGGTGTCGATCGGCGGGGTGGAAGTGTTTACCAAAATTATGCTCTACTACCTGCACGAGCGGGTATGGCAACTGGCGCCCAGAGGGGCAGTGCGGAAATGGGTGAGGCGTAAGGCGTAGGGCGAAAGGCATAGGGAAGGTTCAGGGGTGGTTAGTGGTTGACTCGAAGCTATCTCAAAACGTTGGATTGCTGCTTAATCCGCGGCCGGGCCTCCCCCCCAGCCCCTCCAGACGCTGCGGTCAGGACTTATAGCCTCCGAAGGAGGGGGGAGTAGCCGGCCTCCAAACTTGAACCAAACCCCTGTATAGCTCCCCCTCCTTTGGAGGGCGATCCGTCCAGACCGCAGCGTCTGGGGGTTGGGGGGAGGCCTAACGATGCCCGAATAGTCTCCTCAAGATATACCGGATTAAGAGATGGCCAGGATACATTTCGCCTT
>WBZV01001326.1_pt1 | contig 11514 bp, 8 predicted proteins | sample 5204221 | NCBI WGS metagenome assembly WBZV01 (sample SAMN12344360, study PRJNA552823) | activated sludge metagenome | biome: Activated sludge suspended growth; feature: Nitrification reactor; material: Wastewater; isolation source: activated sludge from nitrification reactor of wastewater treatment...
CGCCCGTTCGGAGGTCCGCGAAGCCTATTCGGCGTATCGCAACAGCTTCGACATTGCAAAGCATTACCGGGACGAAATCGTGCCGCTCAACAAGCGGATCGCCGAAGAGAACCTGCTGCGCTACAACGGCATGCTGATCGGGGTCTTCGATCTGCTTGCCGATGCCCGCTCCCAGATCAGCAGCGTGAACAGCTACATCGAGTCCCTGCGTGACTACTGGATTGCCCAGAGTGATCTACAAATGGCCCTGATCGGCAAGCCCTCCTTGGCCGCCGCCGCGCGCACTTCCCCGGCCAGCACCGGCCGTCCGGATCACTGAACCGAAAGGACACCCGATGACATCCCGTCGCGCATTCATCCAAAGCCTGGGCCTGACCGGTGGCGCCGTGGCCGCGGCCTCGGTCAGTTCCGTCGCCATGGCCGCACTTCCTGAACTCATCCTGAAGGAGGACCCGAACACGGCGCCTCCGCATTTCCCGCGAGGCGTCACCGGCGCCGGTCGGCCCTATAACCCGGTGGTCACCCTCAACGGCTGGACGTTGCCGTGGCGCATGAACAAGGGCGTCAAGGAGTTTCACCTTGTGGCCGAGCCGGTTGTGCGGGAGATCGCTCCTGGCATGAATGCCCACCTGTGGGGTTACAACGGACAAAGCCCCGGCCCAACGATCGAAGTGGTCGAAGGCGACCGGGTCCGCATCTTTGTCACCAACCGCCTGCCCGAGCACACGACCATTCATTGGCACGGGCAACGCCTGCCCAGCGGAATGGATGGTGTCGGCGGACTCAATCAACCTCAGATTCCCCCTGGCAAGACCTTCGTCTACGAGTTCGTGGCACGCCGGCCAGGCACCTTCATGTATCACCCCCACGCCGACGAGATGACCCAGATGGCGATGGGCATGATGGGCTTCTGGGTTACCCATCCGAAGGAGCGGCACCCCCTTATCGACGAGGTGGACCGGGATTTCTGCTTCCTCCTGAACGCCTACGACATCGATCCCGGCAGCTACACACCGAAGGTGAACACGATGCTCGACTTCAACTTGTGGACCTTCAACAGTCGGGCATTTCCGGGCATCGACTCCCTCAATGTGCGCCAGAACGACCGGGTACGTATCCGCGTCGGCAACCTGACGATGACGAATCATCCGATTCACTTGCATGGTCACGAATTCACGGTCACCGGCACCGACGGCGGCCCGACGCCCAAGGGGTCGCGCTGGCCGGAAGTGACGACCGACATCGCCGTCGGGCAGATGCGTCAAGTCGAGTTCATCGCCAACGAAGCCGGTGACTGGGCCTTCCATTGCCACAAGAGCCACCACACGATGAATGCGATGGGCCATGACGTGCCGACGATGATCGGGGTCGATCACCGGGAGGCCGCCAAGCAGATCACCGATCTCATTCCCGACTACATGGTGATGGGAGAGCGCGGCATGGCCGACATGGGTGAAATGGAGATGCCGCTGCCGGACAACACCCTTCCGATGATGACAGGCCAAGGCCCCTATGGTGCGGTGGAGATGGGCGGCATGTTCACTGTCCTGAAAGTCCGTGCCGAGCAGAAGGTCGGCGATTACTCCGACCCCGGCTGGTACAAGCAGCCTCCCGGCACCCGTGCCTATGAATGGACCGGGCCCGCCGCTGAGCCGCCGCGCGCAAAAACCCAGGGGGGGCAATCCATGCCGGCGACGGGCAAGCCCGCAGCAACCGAAGTGCAGGTCCGAAAGCCCGGCCCGCATTCCGGTCACTGAGTTCCACTCACGATAACAAGCACTGAGGAACCCCATCATGAACAAGACTCTGATCACCCTGGCGGTTCTGGCTGCCGTGGGTGCGGCTTCAGGGGCCGTCCTTCTTTACTCCGGCGCCATCAACGTTGCCGCCGACGAGCCCCATCACCCGCTGACCTATCGTTTGCTCGAATTCGCGCGTGAGCGCTCCATCGCAGTTCGGGCAAGTGAGATCAAGCCGCCTGTTGATCTGACGAATCCGGAACGGGTCCGCCGGGGCTCGGGTAACTACGACGCGATGTGTGTGGGATGTCACTTGTCTCCGGAAGCAGAGGACTCGGAGATCCGGAAAGGGCTCTATCCGACACCCCCAAAGCTGACCGTCAAGCCCGAAGCTGCGCTCGACCCCCAATTCGCCCAGGCCCGTCAGTTCTGGATCATCAAGCACGGAATCAAGGCTTCAGGCATGCCCGCCTGGTCGAAGGGCGGGATGGAGGATGAAGCGATCTGGGATCTGGTTGCCTTCCTCCAGAGGCTGCCCGGGCTGACTGCGGCGGACTACACGGCGCTTGTGGCATCCAGCGAAGGACACAGCCATGGTGGGCTTGATGCCCATGAGGCTCATGAAGACCATAGCGACCATGCCAAGGATGAACCCGTCTCTCCCGTCGTCGTGGAGAAGAAGGGGCACACGCATCCGCCCGGCTTCAAGCACACACACTAAGGGCCCAAGGACCGCAGAGCCTCTGCCTGAAGATTACAGAAATGTAATTTTCAGGACAGCTTCTCGTCGGTGTGCGCTTGCCAGAATGAGCCATCCCAATCACCAAAGGAATCATCATGAAACTGCAGACGCTGATCTTGTCGTCCGTGCTGGGCCTGATGGCAGGCACCGCCCTGGCTGGGGCCTCGGTCGATGTGTACAAGAGCCCGTATTGCGGTTGCTGCGGGAAGTGGGTGGAGCACATGCGTGCCCAGGGCTTCGACGTGAAGACGCATGACGTGGAAGACGTTCCGGGGCAGCGCAAGAAGCTCGGCATGCCCGACGCCTACGGGTCGTGCCACACGGCCAAGGTCGGCAACTACCTCATCGAGGGGCATGTCCCGGCGGCGGATGTCCAGCGCCTGCTGAAAGAGAAGCCCAAGGCCGTTGGCTTGGCGGTTCCCTCCATGCCGCCGGGCTCCCCTGGCATGGAAAGCGCCAAGCCGATGCCCTACGAAACGCTGCTCGTCAAAGCCGATGGTTCGACCAGCGTGTTTGCCCGTCACTGACATCCGATATCTCTCATGAAGGAAATCCCCATGAAAACTCCGTTCATCGTCCTGGCCACTGTACTAGGCACTGTATTTTCCATTCCTGCCATCGCTGCCGACGAGCATGCGGATCACACCGCCATGCACGGTGAAAAAAGCGGCGTTTCCGCCCAGATGACCGATGGCCTCGTCAAGAAGGTGGACAAGTCTGCCAGCAAGCTCACCTTGTCCCATGGCCCGCTGCCCAACGGCATGCCGGCAATGACCATGGTGTTCCGCGTCAAGGATCCGGCCTGGCTGGATCAGGTGAAGGCCGGCGACAAGATCCGCTTCATGGCGGACCAGATCAACGGTGCGATGACCGTGGTGCATCTGGAACGCAACTAAGTTGTTCGTGTTGCCGTGCATCGGGTCGACATATCGCTTCTCAATCATGAGCAACTCACCGCAGTGCTCATGATTGGCGGTGCTGCCGGCCTTGTGCTGGCCGTGCTCGGGTTCTGGCTTCTCAGGAGGCGGCTCAGCTCAAAGTCGACGAGAGTCGCCAAGGTGCAGTCGCGTGAGCGCAAGGGGCGACGTAAGAAGTGACGGCTTGTTGGCGAAGTGACTTCGCTTGCCAGAATCCGACAATATTCAGGGAGTCATCAATGAAGATGCGTACGAAACCGCGCGCAAGTTGGTTGTACGCCGTGGTGCTGGGGGCATTCAGCCTGGCTGCGCAGGCACAGGACGCCTCGCTTGGCGCCAATGTCGAATCGCTATTGGACTTCGCCCGCAGCCGCAATCCTGAATACGCCTCGATGCGTTTCGAGGCTGAAGCTGCCGCCGAGCGAGTCACACCGGCCGGCGCCTTGCCGGACCCGAAGTTTCGAACCGAATTGCGTGACATCACCCGGATGGGTGAGCAAAACCCGACGCTGGCGCCGGCCCGAGTCGGCAGCACACGCTACCTGCTGATGCAGGACGTGCCCTGGCTCGGGAAGCGGGATCTCAAGCGGGAAATCGCCGAACTCGATGCCCGCGGCGCCGAAGGGCGTGCCAGCGGCACCTGGGCAGAACTGGCGGCCCGGATCAAGACCGCCTATTCCCAGCTCCAGTACGTCTATCGCAATGAACAGCTGACCCGCGAAATCCTCGACCTGATGACGCGCCTGGAGAAGATCGCCCAGGTGCGCTACGCAGGTGGCTTGGCGGCTCAGCAGGACGTGATTCGGGCACAGGTGGAGCAGACCGGCATGAAGAGCGAACTCGTCGCCCTCGAGAATGAACGCCGGCAGCTCCAGGCAAGGTTGAATGCCCTCCTTGCAAGGCCCAGCGCGTCCCCCCTGGCTGCGCCAGAGCGCCTGAGAACGCTCCCAGCCCCGGCCCAGCTCGACCCGTTGGCCCTTGAGGAGCGTGTGCGGACAAAGAACCCGCAGCTCTTTGCCGAAGAGGCCCGGATCCGCTCAGCCGAGAAGAACCGCGAACTGACTTACAAGAACCGCTACCCGGACTTCACGCTGGGGGTCTCGCCGATCCAGTACCAGGGTTCCGTGAAGGAATGGGAGCTGATGGTCGAACTGAACCTGCCCCTGCAGCAGGGCTCCCGCCGTGCCCAGGAACGGGAGTCGGAAGCCATGTTGTCGGCCGCCCAAGCCCGTCGCGACGCTACCGCCAACCAGGTTTTGGGGGAACTGGCCGAGAACCTGTCCGGCTTCGACGCCGCCCGGCGCACCGAAGCCCTTGCCGCAACCAGCTTGTTGCCGCAATCCGAACTGACTTTCAAGGCGGCATTGGCCGGCTACGAAACCGGCAAAGTGGATTTCGCCACCTTGCTCGACGCCCAGCGGCAGATCCGTCAGGCCCGTCAAAACCGTATCAAGGCCCAAGCCGACGCGCAGATGCGCCTTGCAGAAATCGAACGAATCCTCGGAGAAGATCTATGAAAACAGGCGCAGGTATTGCGATCGGCCTGTCGATCGCCCTGGCTGCCGGTGGCGGCTACTGGCTGGGTCAGCGACCGGCAGCCAGTCATGACGCTGCCGCCACTCAGGTTGCTGCCTCTCCGGCAGGAGGTGCAAAGAAGGAACGCAAGCTACTGTACTACCGCAACCCGATGGGCCTGCCGGACACCTCGCCGACACCCAAGAAGGACCCGATGGGGATGGACTACATCCCGGTCTACGAAGGGGAAGCTGACGACGAGCCCGCAGCAGCGAACTCCATCAGGATCAGCACCGAGAAAGTGCAGAAGCTCGGCGTGCGCACCGAGGCGGCGGAACTGCGCGTCCTCGACAAGCAGGTGCGCGCGGCCGGTCGGATTGAGATCGACGAGCGGCGCAGCTTTGCCATTTCCCCGAAGTTCGAAGGTTACGTGGAGCGCCTGCACGTGAACGTCACCGGCCAGCCGGTCGCCAAGGGCCAGCCGCTGTTCGAGGTGTACAGCCCGGAACTGGTCTCCGCTCAGCGCGAATACACCATCGCCGCCCAAGGCGTCGAAGCCTTGAAAGATGCTGGTAGCGAAGCCCGGAGCGGCATGCAGCAACTGGCCGAATCGAGTTTGCTGCGCCTCAGGAACTGGGACATCTCGGAGGAGCAGATCCGTTCGCTGGCAAAATCCGGTGCATCCAAGCGCACGCTGACCTTCCGTTCCCCGGTTTCTGGCGTCATCACTGAAAAGAAAGCGCTACAGGGGATGCGCTTCATGCCGGGCGACACCCTGTATCAGGTGGCCGACCTGTCGTCGGTGTGGGTTGTCGCCGACGTGTTCGAACAGGACATCGGTCAGGTGCGTACGGGGGCCATGGCGAAGGTGCGCATCAATGCCTACCCGGACAAGGTCTTCGAGGGCCGCGTGACCTATGTTTACCCGACCCTCAATCCCGAAACGCGGACGGTGCCGGTTCGGGTTGAACTGGCCAATCCCGGCCAGCTCCTGAAGCCCGCGATGTTTGCGCAGGTAGAGGTGCCGGTAGGAGGCAAGGGACAGGTCGTGACCGTGCCGAATTCGGCTGTCATCGACAGCGGCACCCGCCAGATCGTCCTCATCGCGCACGGCGAAGGGCGCTTCGAGCCGCGGGACGTGAAGCTGGGTGGGCGTAGCGAGAACCATATCGAAGTGATGGATGGCGTTAAGGCCGGCGAAAAGGTCGTCGTTGCCGCCAACTTCCTGATCGATGCGGAAAGCAACCTGAAAGCAGCGGTCGGCGGCTTTGGGCATTCGGGCCATGGCGGCGCACCGAAGCCCGGCAAGGACAGCGAGAAGCCTGCGCCGGCGCCCCAGGCGGCTGGACACCGGGCCGAAGGGACGGTGGACAGTGTCGATGCCAAGGACGGGACGGTCAGCCTGAATCACGGCCCTGTCGCCAGCCTCAAGTGGCCGGCGATGACCATGGAGTTCAAGGTGACCAATCCGTCACTGCTGCAGGCCTTGAAGCCGGGCCTCAAGGTGGAGGTCGAGTTCGTCGAGCGCCAGCCCGGCGAATGGGTGATCACCTCGGCGGCCCCCGCCGGCAAAGCAGCCACGTCGGCGCCGGCTGCCAATCCTCACGCAGGCCACTGACACAGGATCCATCATGCTGGCCAAAATCATCGACTGGTCGGGCCGGAACCGCTTCCTGGTTCTGCTCGCCACGCTGTTCATTCTCGCCGCCGGGGTGTTCGCGGTACTGCGTACGCCCATCGACGCGCTACCCGATCTCTCCGACGTGCAGGTCATCGTCTACACCGAATACCCGGGGCAGGCACCACAGGTGGTCGAGGACCAAGTCACTTATCCGCTGACCACGGCGATGCTGTCGGTGCCCAAGTCCAAGGTGGTGCGCGGCTTTTCGTTCTTCGGGGCATCCTTCGTCTACATCATTTTCGAGGACGGCACCGACATCTACTGGGCCCGCTCGCGGGTGCTGGAGTACCTCAACTTCGCTTCCGGTCGCATGCCGAAGGGGGTGACACCACAGATCGGGCCGGACGCCACCGGCGTCGGCTGGGTGTATCAGTACGCGCTGCTGGCCAAGGACAAGACCCTCGCCGAACTGCGCACGATCCAGGACTGGTATCTGCGCTATCAGCTGGCCAAGGCCCATGGCGTGGCGGAAGTCGCTTCGATTGGTGGCTTCGTGCAGACCTATCAGGTCACTGTCGATCCGGTGAAACTGCGCGCCTATGGCATTCCGCTGATGAAGATCGCCCAGGTGATCCGCGACTCCAATCGGGATGTAGGTGGCCGCGTGGTGGAAATGGCCGAGACCGAGTACATGGTGCGCGGCAAGGGCTACCTGCGCGGCAAGGACGATATCGAACGCTTGGTGGTCAAGGCCGACAAGGGCACGCCGGTGCTGATCCGCGACATCGCACGGGTCGAGCTGGCACCCGACGAGCGTCGGGGGCTCACCGAACTCAACGGCGAAGGCGAAGTGGTGGCCGGCATCGCGATGGCCCGCTATGGTCAGAATGCGCTGGAAGTCATCCATAACCTGAAGGGCAAGATCGCCGAGATCGGCCCCGGCCTGCCGGAAGGTGTGACCGTACAGACGGTCTACGACCGCTCCGAGCTGATCCACCGGGCCATCGAGACCCTCAAGGGCACGCTGATCGAAGAATCGATCATTGTGGCGCTGGTCTGCGTGGTCTTCCTTCTCCATGTACGCAGCGCCCTGGTGGCGATCCTGATGCTGCCGGTGGGTGTGCTGATGGCCTTCATCGCGATGCGCCTCTTGGGTATGAACTCCAACCTGATGAGCCTGGGGGGCATCGCCATCGCCATCGGGGCGATGATCGATGCGGCCATCGTGATGATCGAGAACGCCCACAAGCACCTGGAGCGACTGCCGGACGGCCACTCCACGGCCGAACGTTTCGAAGCCATGTTGACCGCCTGCAAAGAGGTGGGGCCGGCACTGTTCTTCTCGCTCTTGATCATCACTGTCTCCTTTCTGCCGGTGTTCACACTGGAAGGTCAGGAAGGCCGGCTGTTCTCCCCGCTGGCCTACACCAAGACCTTCTCGATGGCCGGCGCAGCGATTCTGTCGGTCACCCTGGTGCCGGTGCTGATGCTGCTGTTCATTCGAGGCAAGATCATGCCGGAGGCGAAGAACCCGGTGAACCGGGTGCTGATCTGGGTGTATCGGCCGATCATCGCCACGGTGATGCGCTGGAAGAAGATGACCATCGTCCTCGCGGTGATCGCCCTGGCCGTATCGGTCTATCCCGCCTCCCGCCTGGGCTCCGAGTTCATGCCGACCTTGAACGAAGGCACTTTGCTCTACATGCCGGCCTCCCTGCCGGGTATGTCGATCACCAAGGCCGCCGAGCTGATGCAGACCCAGGACAAGATCATCAAGAGCTTCCCTGAAGTCGAATCAGTCTTTGGCAAAGCCGGCCGTGCCAATACGGCCACCGACCCGGCACCGACCGAGATGTTCGAGACCGTCATCAACCTCAAGCCACAAGCCGAATGGCGGCCGGGCATGACGACCGACAAGCTCATCTCAGAAATGGACAAGGCGCTGCAGTTCCCCGGCGTCGCCAATGCCTGGACGATGCCCATCAAGGCCCGCACCGACATGCTGTCCACCGGCATCCGTACGCCGATCGGCATCAAGGTCTTCGGCAAGGATCTTGGTGAAATGGAGAAACTGGCCAAGGAGATCGAGGCGGTCGTCAAAACGGTGCCGGGCACCACCAGTGCCTTTGCCGAGCGCATCACTGGTGGCTTCTACCTCAACATCGAACCCGACCGGGAACAGCTGGCCCGCTACGGCCTGGCCGTCGGCGACCTGCAGGACGTCATCGGCAGCGCGCTGGGTGGCGAGATGGTCACCACCACCGTTGAGGGCCGTGAGCGCTTCGGCGTGACGGTACGCTACCCGCGTGAGCTGCGCTCCGATCCCCAGCAGATCGCCCGCGAAGTGTTGGTACCGACCATGGGGGGCACGATGGTGCCGCTGGGGCAATTGGCGAAGGTCGTGGTCGCGAAAGGCACCCCGGGCATCCGTACGGAGAACGCCCTGTTGTCGGCCTATATCTTCGTGGACATCCGCGACCGGGACATCGGTGGCTATGTGGCCGACGCGAAGAAGGCCGTCGCCGCGCAAATCAAGTTCCCGCCCGGCTACTACGTCACCTGGAGCGGTCAGTTCGAGTTCATGGAGCGCGCCATCGAGAAGATGAAGATCGTCATCCCGATCACCTTGCTGACCATTTTCCTGCTCCTCTATCTCAATTTCCGGCGCATCACCGAAACACTGATCGTGATGCTGTCAGTGCCCTTTGCATTGGTCGGCGGCGTGTGGCTGATGTGGCTGCTCGGCTACAACCTGTCCGTCGCGGTGGCAGTGGGTTTCATTGCCTTGGCGGGCGTGGCAGCGGAGACCGGCGTGGTGATGCTGATCTATCTCGATCACGCCTGGGAAGCCGTGAAGGCGACGTGCCGCACTGCAGGGCGTGCCCCTAACGTTGGCGATCTCTATGAAGCGGTAATGGAAGGCGCTGTCGAGCGTGTGCGCCCGAAGATGATGACCGTCGTCGCCATCATGGCCGGCCTCTTGCCGATCATGTGGGGGACGGGCACCGGTTCCGAAGTGATGAGCCGCATCGCCGCACCGATGGTCGGCGGAATGATCTCCTCGACGGTGCTGACCCTGGCGGTGATCCCGGCGATCTACGCACTGGTGAAACAATGGCGGCTGAGCCGAGGAGTTGAGAAATAAGCATGAGTCACATAAAGAAACTCGTTTTAGTTGTTATGGCATTGAGCAGCATCTCTGTTAGTGGACAGGGATGGGAAATACCAAAACAAAGCCCTGGACTTAAACCAGACGTACAGGCCGGGAAGTCACTTTTCAATAGCCACGATCTGCCTGCCATGGATCGGATCTGAAGGGGACTGCGAAGGGGCCTCCGTTCCTTCATCGCATCTACCTTTCATCTCATCACTCTGATATGGCTTTTCAGATTGCAGCAAAGAATGGCGTTCGTTCCCACCATTGGCAGTTTGGGGACATGCCTCCGATCCTCCTAGTTACGCCAGACAGCGTGGCACACATAATCGCCTACATTCGTCGCGAGCAGCAGAAAGCTGTTATCGAATAAGTAAGAGTAAAAATACGTTTGAACATGATAAATACAGTAGGAGTCTTCCTTTCTTAATGATGTCTGAAATGTAATTCGAGCCTCACCTGATTGTCAGTCAGAGGGTCTCAAACTGATCGCTCCGCGTTGTATGCGGAAACAGCAGAGAGACAATTGACATGACAATCAGAACTTTACACTTGGAAACGGGGCGACATCTCCTCGGTGGGGCAATGCAAACCAAGCACCTTGTCCATGGCTTAGAGGAGCGTGGAGTGCCTGCTCTCCTTGTCTGTCCTGACAACGGTGAGCTTTATCGTGCGGCGACGCGAGAGGGGCTTGATGTTCAAGGCGTGCGTTATGGAGGTGATCACGACCTAAGGTTGCTCCTGACACTGAGCAGGATCATCCGCTCGGCAAAACCCGATATCGTACATTTGCACAGCCGCCGAGGCGCAGACATCTTGGGCGCCTTGGCCGCAAAATGGGTTGGGCATCCAAATGTAATCATAACTCGGCGTGTGGACAATCCTATCTCAGTAGGAATGTTAAACGGCTTCTGCATTGGAAAAATCCCGAAGGCAATAGTGTGCGTCTCTGATGGGATTTCAAGTGTAATGAAAGAGGCGGGCTTTCCTTCTGAAAAAATAGCAGTGATTCATAGCGCGGTTGATGCAAGCGCATATGACTCGACCTTGAGTAAATGGGAGGCCCGGAAGATCCTGGGCGTTTTGCCGGCATCTCCGTTGCTGTGTGTGATCGGGCAACTTATTCCGAGAAAAGGGCACCATGTCCTTCTGGATGCACTTCCTTCATTAAGGATTAAATTCAAAGACATCCGTGTCCTGGTTGTAGGAAACGGCCCCTATCGCTCCAGGCTTGAAGCTCAGGTTCGTAAGCTTGATCTTGGAGGGTGTGTGCAATTCACGGGTTTTCGTTCTGACATCGCCACAATTCTCCGTGCCAGTGACATGTTAGTCCATCCAGCACTTCGAGAGGGGTTTGCCAATGTCGGTCTTCAGGCGATGGCAAGCGGAGTCCCTGTTGTCACTACGAGTGTGGGTGGAATGCCAGAGATGATTCAGAACGAAATATCGGGTCTTGTTGTCCCCCCTGGAGACTCAAAGTCGCTAACTCAGGCTATAGAAGAGTTGCTCTCCAATCCAGGAAGGTGTTCCATGATGGGACGTCTGGGGCAGGATATTGTCAGGGAGCGCTTCTCTGTTGAAAAAATGGTCGATGCAAACCTTGCGCTATACCAAAAAATTTTGGCTTCGCATCATTCTTGATTCAGACCACAGGAAATATGTGCAGATTTTGTTGTCAACCTAAGGAGGCGCTGATTTAACCTAGAAACCCCAGTTGCCGCCGGCTGATTCTGCGTCCAAGCTTGTGGGGCGTGGTTTTTCGTCGAATATTGGGAGTCACCTGATGGGTGAATCGAAGCGGAAACGTTTGCGTGGGCAGGAAAGTG
>WBZV01000935.1_pt1 | contig 11512 bp, 25 predicted proteins | sample 5204221 | NCBI WGS metagenome assembly WBZV01 (sample SAMN12344360, study PRJNA552823) | activated sludge metagenome | biome: Activated sludge suspended growth; feature: Nitrification reactor; material: Wastewater; isolation source: activated sludge from nitrification reactor of wastewater...
GTGTTACCCTTAATTGATTCTAAATCCTCCTGAGATTGCTCTTTAAATGCGTTAAAACAGCTATTATAATAAGCTTGTTCAATAGCAATCTTATCTGTGCTACCAGATACTTGAGGTTTAACAGGATTTAGATATAATTCTTTTTGTTGTTCTTTAGATAATAAACTAAATGCTTCAAATTTAGTATTAAATCTTTGTTGTTGTTTAATAAAAACATCATTGAAATGTGATTTAGTATTACCAACAATTGGTTTACCTGATGCATCCACGAAGGTTATGCTTTTCTTTTTTCCATTTCTGTGTTTACTTGGCTGAAATCCCACGAAGGGTCTAATTTCTACTTTCATTGTTTTTTTGTTTAATTTTTAATAAAATAAATGTAATATCCAAGCTCCTAATAAGGTTAACCAAGGTCCTAAAATCAAAGTAACCCAACCATTTAATTCATCTTTATATTCTTTTTTAATTCTTTCTGGACTAAAACGTACAAAACAATTAATAAAAAACATAATTCCCGCATATTGTAACCATGTAAACTGTGGAAATTGAGGATATAGTGGTATAATAAACCATGTTGAAATGATTGTGGCTACATATCCCCAACTAAATGACCCATATAAAACTACCGATGGTACAAAAAATATAAAACCTAGAAATATTAATAAAAATTCCATAATATTGTTTTAATTAATTAATCCTAGAGTGGGGAGTTTCCTCCCCCTCTAACTTTCTATTTACCTAACATATGCTTGGCTTTATTTATCCATAATATCTCTGCTGTAGTTAAACTACGGTTATCAGGATATTCTCTTGGTATAAATCTTTCAACTATAATATTAGGATTTCTTTGTGCTTTTAAAGCATCATTTAAATTATTAACTCGACCTTTACAATACACATAAACCCCGTTCTTATTAGCTGTTGTTCTTAATCCTGCTTCTGTGAATGATACTCCTAATGGTTTTCGTGTATATTTATCACGCATAATTACCATAGGATTTCTTTCTAACAATTCTTTCGCTTGAACAATTTCTAAATTTAGGTTTCTATTCTCTCGCCACATTCCTTTCATTTGTTTTTCTCTGTTAAATTTTCTTCATTTTCTCTTAATTTAAATTAAACAATACACACTATCTTTATATTTACTTATATAAAATCCTTTTCAATTATTTACTAAGGATATTTAAAATTTATTTATTTTTCAGCTAAAGCTGGGGTTAATATTACTGTTATTAATTTAAGTATTAACTCAACTTGACTATTACAATTGTTGTTGTAGTTGTTAGAATTGTTGAAAGCTAACTCACTAGAATGTAAGTTATTAATATTTAACCTGTTTAATTTACTTTAATTTTTTATAAATACTTATAAAAGTTTTACCAATATAATCTGATGTTTGTCTATCTTTGAAAAACCCAACCTGACCATGACAATGGCTGCTGAAGTAGTCAGAACCGATGAAAGCCAACCCACCAGAATTATTTAATGTAAAATATGGATACCATTTATATTGTAATTTATCAGCCCAATTTTTAGTCCATTCTTGATTATATAATCTTTCAATTTGTTTTAATTGAGCAAAAGCTAATAATTTATTAGCATCATAACTATTTTCAAAGTCATTTTCTGTATATTCTTGCTCATTTAAAGCTTTACATACTTCTTTATAAGTTGTAATTTTAAATAAATCTATTGTATCTTCTTTATTTATTAATACTTTTAAAGCATCTAAATCTTTCTGTAATTTTTCTGCTTGTTTTTTTAATTGTTCTTTGTTGTTTTTCATAAATATTTTCTTTGTAAATTAATTGAATTACACCAAGATAACCAACCATTATAACTAGCAATTGATTTAATATTCTTGTTGTATTTAATCATTTTAATAAAATTGTTTTTAATACTTTTTCTTAATAAAACATGACTGTGATAAATTTTATAACCTACAAAATCTACTCCTCTAGATTTAACTGGGAATATCTGCCAATTACTTAATTCTAAATCTAAAATATTAAATAAATATGTTTGAATATTTAATTTTAACTTATGTAAATATTCTTTAGAATTGTGTAGAATAACAATATCGTCCATATATCTAAAATAATATTTTACTTTTTGAATTTCTTTTAACCAATGATCAAAATAAGTTAAATAAAAATTGGCAAAAAATTGACTCAAATAATTACCAATTGGTAAACCATTTTCATTAGAATCAATTATACCATCTAATAATGTTAATAAATCTCTATCTTTAAATTTATTTCTTAAAAATTGTTTTAGAATACTTTTATTAACATTAGGATAATATTTTTTAATATCTAATTTTAAACAATAAATAGTATTTATCTCATCTTTTAAAGCTATTTTAACGTCTCTCAAACATTTATGAATACCTTTATTAGGTATGCAACTATATGTGGTTGAAATAAAGCATTTTAGAAAAATAGGAGATATTATATTTAATATAGCATGATGCACAATTCTATCAGGGTAATAAGGCAATGAAAATATTTCTCTTTCTTTTTTATCAAAAATAGTAAAAACAGAGTATTTAGAAGTTTTAAATTCTTTATTTAATAGAACTTTATGTAACTCTAAAATATTAATTTCTCTGTTTTTACTATGATTAATTACTCCATATTGCCATTTTTTACCTTTTTGAGCTTTTTTATCAGCTACTTTAAGATTATCTAAAGATATTATTTTTTCATATAAATTTCCTTTTCTTTTCATTACTTAGTTTATAACTCTTTTTCAATTATTTACTAGAGAGTTTTTAACAGATTTGTTTTTTACCAATTGGTAAAGTAATATAATATTTTTATTATTAAGTATAGATGAGTTGAAGAATTCTGATTGTTGTTCCAATTGTTAGTAGGATTAACTCTGTAAGAATTACTAGAATTATACTATATTACTTATGAGAATTAATTATTTGACCAATAATCTTCCCAATATTCTTTAAAATTAATATAACTAGCTTCTGAAAGATTACTATCTTTATAGTAAAGACGAGCAGAAGAACCCTGAAAGCTGTACCAATAGCTAGCAGGACCAACCCTGCAAGAAACACCAGAAAAATATTTATATGGTATATATTTATATATATTTGTATTTTTCCAATCTAATATTATACCTTCATTATATATTTCTGCAACTTTAGCTAATATATAACAAGCGTTTAAATATTTTTCAAATTTATCCTTAGTTGATAACAAATAAGGAGTTTTAAAATCTTTGGTATGACGTTCTAAAGTTGAAATATCATAAACTATTCTTGTAACATCTTTTGGTTTAAAAAAGGCTTTACCAAATGTTTCTTCTAATATTTCTTTTAGTTCTTTATTTGCAGTTTTGTATAATTCTAATGCTTTAGAATCACTTAATTTTAATGTTTTCATGTTTTTATTTATGTTTTTATAAAAATATACTTATAGTTACTTTATTAATATCTACCCATTTAACTTTAGTATTACCATCTAATCCTATTTGCACAGGATAACTTTTATCTTGGTATTTAACTACATTTTGATGTTTTAGTTGTTCTTTTATTTCTCTTTTTTCTAGTTTTTTCATCTTTAAAATATTTATTCTTTTTACAATATTCAACAAATTCCCATAGAAAATCTACTGGATGTTTTTCACTAAAACATAAAGCTTGACTAATACCAGTATAATTACGACTACCATAATAGTAATAAGCACTATTACAACTAATCTATTTCTTTTAAAAAGTTAAATGTTAAATACTTGCCCATTAGAACTACAACCTTGATTAAACTTACCATCTGTTACAACAGAGGCATTAATAAAGAGTGTATTTCTATTAGATAATTGTGTAGTTCCTGAATTAAAACAACCTTCTGAATCATGGATATGTCCAAAAACATGTATTTTAGGTATATTTTTAAATACAGCTTTAGTTAAAGCAGCATCTCCACAATATTCAAGATTGTGATTTCTATCATGTGAAAGGTCTAAAATACCTTTAGGAGCACCATGAGTAATAAGAACATCAATATTAGTTGTCAAAGCTTCCCAATATTGGCTTAATTTACCTCTATCTTTCATAAAATGCCATGTTCCAAAAGTAGGAGTATAGGGGCTTCCAAATATAAGTTTATCCTCTAAATCTAAATATTCATGTTCTAAATAATGAATACCTAAATCTTTTACTTTATCTACATTATATTTTTTCATAGCCCAAGTATCATGATTACCTGCAATTAACACTTTATGTTTAATAGGTAATTCACTAAACCATTTAATAAAATCATCAAATTCAGGTTGATTTCTGTAAATATCATAATAATTTGTAGAATCTCCTGCATGTATAACACATTCTACAACATCTGTAGGAATAATTAAACTTTTATGTTGTGCGTGTGTATCTGAAATAAACCAAGTTCTCATAAAATTTGTATTAAAAAGTGAAAAAACATCATCATTCTGTATTAACTAATTGTAATGGAAGGTATCTTATCTATGTTTCAAGTATAATTATCTTACAACTAGAAAAATACAGAATGATAATAAGGTTAGAAATATTTCATTAATAGTTTAATTACTGTATACCATGATAACCACATTTTATCATAATTAGGTATTATATGATTACTATCATATTCAAGTAAAGTAAACACTAATGCTACAAATACTCCAAATGCATAAATTAACAGTAAAAATAAAGCTTTCTCCATAATTATAATTTGAATGTGATAAAAAAGTTCGCCTCAACAGAGAAAATCTGCTGTCCTAATTAAAGTGAGAGGCTGGCTATTAAATAGGAAAACTCACTAACCTATTTAACTTATAGCTGGCTTTCAGCTGTTTGTGATAGTAATAGGACTCGAACCTATTATATATTATATACTATAATATATACCATATTATCATAAAAAATGCTGGTTTTTAATGAGAACCAGCAAACTCAACAGATTATTCTCCTGCAAGAGCTGCACTAGCTGTAGTAGTTGTTGCAGTAACACCTACTTCAGATGCATCAAATCCAAAGTCATCAGCTGTAGCCATAGCTGCATTTTCAAGATGACTCATTTGAAGGTATGCTTTACCTTCAACTACACTAACAGTAGTAAGATAGGTCTTTCCTACTTCAATACCCTTAGAATAGTTACCTTCGTAAATTGCTGCTGAAGCTAATTGCTTAGTTCCATTAGCATTTTCAAATTCCAATGATACTACTTTGTAGTTCTTACCATTAGTATTTTGAAGAATGGTTGTTCCAATACTTTTAAGAGTAGCTGGAAATTGAGCCTGTGGAACACCTGTTGTCGGATTTGCTTTGAAATTGAATTTCATTTGTTTTATGATTATAATTGTTAAAAAATTTGCTTTTTCTTGGAAAAAATGCTAAAACACCCTTGAATTATTCTATATTATAACCCTATTCAAGTAGGAATCAGATGCTAAAAAGCATCACCAAAGTTGTCAATAAGACTAATTTCCTGATTGTCAGGATTTACGCTTAAAAAGTTTGCTTCTGAATCATTTAAAATGTCCATTGTCGCAGTTCTTAAAGCGTCTCTTTCAGATTGTGATAGTTCAGGCATAGTTAATTTTTCTGCTCTGTTTACTAATTTTGTTTCTTTTACGAGAATGTATTATCTTTTTCTCTTTATAATCACTTGTTCTCGTAGATTTACCACGTCTAATACCATGATAAGGATTATCTCCAAATATTAATGGAGAAGTAACCTGATAAGGTGTTGGATTAATAAAGATCATAGGTAATAAACTCCCTAATATTTGTCTTATGCCCATATAATAGCTTTTTGTGCATTCTTAGACCATATTTGATCTATGGTTAAACCATGTTGAACATCTACATTGTATTTGTTCTCAATAGCTAAACCAAATTCTTTTTTAGCTTTTTTAAGAGCTAATAACTCTTCATTATTACGCTTTACAGCGGTTTTTACATGAAAAGCTTTGTTTGGAATGAATCCTTCTCTGTTAAGAGTGTCTTCACCTTTACGTAAAATGAATCCACAACCTCCTAAATCAGCACAAATACCTTGTGCTTTGTTTAATGGGGTTATAATTCTTTTGTTTTTGCCATTTCCTAAACTGAGTGTGGCGTAGAACTCAGGATTTACTCTAATCACTTGATTAGTTAAATCTTTTTTATATATAGTTAACATATACTCGTTAATATCAAAATAACATTACCCCTTGTGAAGTAGAAATGATGCATTAATATTAAACATAAAAAACTAATCCCTCATCCCCTGTTGTTCAGAGTCAGGATTAATTTAAAAAAGCCTTTTGTCATCATGCTTAGGATTACGTAGAATATCACTACCTTTCTATTGTGTTTTTTCAAGTTTTTCTGATACATCTATTGCAACAAATACACTCGGAATCCAACCAAAGACTATCATAATCATTGTTGTAACATCATGATTAACATAATAGTTGAATTTCAGTGTATCATCAATATCAAATGCCCATCCAATTGCAGCTAAAAATAGCCAGGTAATAATGAATGTGAAGATTACAGATAACATGATAATAGTATTTTTCATAACTTCTTTTATTTGTTGAGTTTTGTTAAAATGGTTTCTAAATCAGATAGCACGCGCAAGACTAAAAGTTAATTTAACCTTTTAGACACACAGACGAATACATAAAGTGTGTTCCCCCGAAGGGGAACAACACTATTATTCTGCAACTACGAAAGAATCACCTGCTTTCATCTTACCAAAGTCTTTGTTAGCTGTTAACAGCTTAATGGTAACAACGTCTTTAGTGAAATCTTTAGTAGCAAAGATGTAATTGTCTGCTTTGTAGTAAAGTTTACCTTTAGAACTTGTAAACTTCTCAAGAAGTTTAGTTTCAATGTTACCAAAGGTTGTTACGTCAATAGGTGACTCCGAAGGAGTTACACCTGCAGCTTCTAATTTGCCAATTAATTGGGCTTTTGTTAAGTTTGCCATTTGTTTTGAGTTTTTGTGACACGGAGTATTTGCTCCGCAGATTTTAGGTGGGGTGGTTTGTGGGGTAGGCTTAATCTCTCACTTATTCATAAAATTCTAAAAAAATTTAAAAAAATTTTAGAAAAAAATTAAATTTGTGCTTTGTATAAAGTGACTTTCTTTTTTATTTTTAACAAAAAATAAATGTCAAAAAGGTTGCAGAATTAAAAAAAATTTCGTATCTTTGCATTGTTCTAGTATTAATTGATACTTACAGCTTTAAGAGAACATTTAAAAGTACATGAAACTTGAAGCATAGACAGAGGGTTAGTAGTTCTAAATAAGAACAAGGTTTTCTCCTCTAAGAACAAAAATGTTTTAGATTTAATACTTTAGTGCCTGATTCTTTGGGTAAATCCAACAAAGAACAATAAGTGGAAAAAACAGGACTTCGTAAGATTTGGCTTAAAAACTGCTAAAGGATAAAAACTAAAATAAAAAGGACAAACTTATAAGGGAAGAGTCTGTCTAATTGAAAGTAAAAAATAAATAAAATGAATAATAGTAAAGAATATTTAAGAGCAAAGAGTTGTATAACAGATGGAGATATAGTGTTTATAGATTTAACTAATCTAATGAATTATACTAAATTGGTACAACTAGAGACAATGCTAGACTTTGTAGAAACTAATCATCCTGAAGCTTATGGAATGATTAATTCAATGAAATTTGAAATAAGAGTAATAATGAAGGATATTAATAAGGAAGAAGAAACACCTAACACACTTAATTATTAAATAAAATTTTTTATTAAGGTTAGTTGAATATTGAAAAAATAATTTGTATTTTTGTAGAATGATTTCAAAAACATATGAATCTATAAGTAAAAGAGATTTTTATTATAAGTTCTTTGAACTATTTAATGTACTTCAAAGTAACCATAAAATGAAACTCACTGAGAGACAAATAGATTTCTTGGCAGAATTTTTAGCACTAGATGATAGTTATAAATTTACTAGATTCAGGGCTATAGGAAAAAAGAAAGTTATGGATGCTTTTAAACAAAGAACAGGGGAAGAGATTTCTGTACAGAATTTAGATGCAACATTGAGTGCTTTAAAGAAGAAAGGGATTTTAATAGAGCAAACAGATAAAATTAAGTATTTAAACCCTAAAATTGAAAAGTTTATAGACCCTAATAGCAAGAGCTTTGAGTTTATATTTAAGTTTAACATAGAATGAGAAGTATTATAGACACAATAGACGAAGCTATTCGTGATTACAATTGGGATAATGATGATGAAGCTACAAAACTGGTTATTGATACCTATACATATGCTACTTTATTTGAGGAATTAGGCTTATCACCAGACAGAGTATTGAATGAATACAGAGGTCTAGTAATTAAGGTAGACCCAGATGAAGATAATATATGCAGGATATTATAACAAAGAAATTAGCTGAAAAACATAATAAATCTGAGGAGTTAATAGACTATATTATCAAGGATTTGTGGAGAAATATAAAAGGTGAGATAGGTAAAGATGAAGGTAAAGAAATACTTCTAAAACACTTTGGTAGCTTTTATATAGATGAAAGAAATCTAAGGTATTCTATTAAAAATTATACAAAAGCATTTGAGAATCTAGAGATTTACTTTCAGGATAACAAAGATGAAATGAGTGATGAAGAATGGTATAGTTATATTTATAGATTTAACTCATTAACTAAGGGATTTAATAAGTTAAAAAAAATTGAATCTTCTATTGAAAGAAGAAAAAATAGAGTTAAAGGTGCAAGGGGATTATGAGTTTACTATATTATATGATTTATATGAAGAAACTGGTAATATAGATGAAACTGGAAATTCTGAATATAGATTAAGAAAGAAGGATTGTAAAAGACAATGGTATGTATCTGATATACAAAACATAACAGACATCAGAGAAATACCAAATAAACATGGTGTAATTTACAAAAGTAAATGTGAAATATATCATAGACCTGAAGCTAAATGGATGATGGTCAAAGGAAGCTTTAATGAAATAAAGCAATTATTGAAAGCAGATAGAAAAACAGTAAAAGGATTTTATGGAAGTAAATGATAGAGGAGAAGTAAGTGGTAAACCAAAAGGTAAAATATTCATGGCACCATCATTAGTAGATATGAGTGGTAATAAACTTACAGCAGAAAAGAAGAATGAGGTATTTGAAGCATTAGCTAAATCTGAGAACAATGTTCTTTCAGATGAAGAATATCAAAAGGAGATTGATGATACAGTAGAATATAATGAAAATCTAAAGACAGTACCTGAATCTTATAATAAGATTAAACTAAATGGTAATGCTGTAATGATTAGGTTGTTTAAACATCCTAGTATTAGGAAAGTAGGTTCAATGTATATTCCTAATAAACTTGTAGTACCATATCAAACAGAAGGTGGTAAATATGCAACAATGGAGAATCCACTTCAATATATTCATGAAGGAGTTATTTATAATATCTCAGACCAATGTTCTGAAACCTTCAGAAGTAAATTTAAAGTAGGAGATGTAATTGATCTAAAGTTAGGAATCAACCTAATGCAACAAAGAACATATTTGAAAGTTGAAGACTTTTATAATGGTGAATTTGATAATCATTTTATCATTAATGAAAGCATGATAGAAAAAGGAAGTTACTAATGGAAATTAAAGATTTTATCTTATTAATTAAAAGTTCAGAAGTAAATGCACATATATACCATTGGAATACTACTTCTTATGCTCGTCACAAAGCCTTGGAAGATTATTATGAAGCTGTTAGATCTACTTTAGATCACTTTGTAGAAGTATCTCAAGGAAGATTTAATGAGAAGTTTCTAATTCAAGGAACTATAACAATTTCTGATAAAGAACCAGTAGAATATTTTTCTCAATTAAGAGAAGTAGTCACACAGTTTATTAACTATAAACTAAAAGATTACAAAGATTTAGAAAATATAGCTATTGAAATTCTAGAAGAAGTAAATCAATTGAATTATTTATTAACTTTATGATAATGAATTTTAAAAGAATTACTATAAGTAATATAGCAAATTTTGTAGAAGGTTATGGTAAATGGTTTATAGATAATCTATTACCTAAACATACTAAAGAACAAATACTATGGAGGGCTACGCAATGTCCTCCAGAATGTGCTAAGAATAGAAAATGTGCACACTGTGGTTGTGATTATCCACAAAAACTTTATTTAAATAAGTCATGCAACAAGACTAAACAACTTCCAGATTTAATGGATGAAAAGTCTTGGGAAGACTACAAACTCAATTTGAAAAATGATAAGTTACCTAAGACCCATATGGGAGGATAAAAATGGACAACCTAGTATAAGAAGAGTATTAGCTCTAATATTTACAGGAGGTATTATAAGAATGGTAGAACATAGTTATATAAATAACTGTAATATTAATAATGACGCTTTAATGACTCTTTGTGGTACTATGTTAATCCTTTTAGGACTTATTACATGGCAAAACATAAAAGATTTTAAACAAACAAATGGTAGACCAAATAACAATCAAGAGAATACAACTGATCCATCCCAAAGTCAGGGAGGAAGTGTTGAACATGTTTAATGAAGCTTCTAGTAAATTAACTAGTTGGTCATTAAGATTTGCTTATACACTAAGAACATTTCAAGAACAAGATTTAATATTTCAACAAGGAAGAACTAGACCTGGAGCTATTGTAACATGGGCTAGACCTGGACAAAGTTATCATAATTATGGATTAGCTTTGGACATCTGCTTAATATCACCAGATGGTAAAATGGCTTCTTGGGATACATTGAAAGATTTTGATGGAGATGGTGTATCTGATTGGATGGAAGTAGTTAAAGTATTTAAATCCTATGGATGGGAATGGGGAGGTGATTGGGCTAAACCTAAACAAGATACACCACACTTTCAGAAAACATTTGGATATAATACAGCTACTCTACTTGATAAATTTAAGAAGTCAGATTTTATTCCAGGAACTAAATACGTAAGTATATAATGGGATTACTGCAAGTAGTTAATATAGAAGAAGATTTTTGGAATCTAAATCAAGAGATAAAGTATATGTCACCTTTTAATAAGATATATACATCTGATTTAAGTAAAGATAAGGTATACAGCTCACAAGTTATGTGGGCTATATACTTATATACAGATCCTGATTCTAGATTTGCTAGAATGTCTGAAGATGAAAAGAGAGAAGAGATTAATCTAAATTACTTAGGTAATAAAGATTTTGATTGGAATGATGACCAAATTAAAGAATTAATTAATGGTTATCAAGATAAGTTACTAACTAAATTACAAAAGAGTTATTTAAGACTACTTAAAAAACTAGAAGATAGAGATAATTTTATTAGTAAAACTCCATATAATGAAAAAAATGCTGCTACCTTAGATAAAATGTTTGCTAATAGTTCTGCTATTTATGAACAATTATCTGAAATAGAAAATCAGTTATCAGAAGAAAAGAAATCTGGACAGATTAAAGGTGGTAGGAAAGAAAGTTTAAGTGAAAGAAAGATATTATGATATTCAAAT
>WBZV01001327.1_pt1 | contig 11507 bp, 10 predicted proteins | sample 5204221 | NCBI WGS metagenome assembly WBZV01 (sample SAMN12344360, study PRJNA552823) | activated sludge metagenome | biome: Activated sludge suspended growth; feature: Nitrification reactor; material: Wastewater; isolation source: activated sludge from nitrification reactor of wastewater...
CAACTGGCGATGTCGTCAACAAATACTGCGGAAGGTTAGCGCGAAATTCGCGCATCCCAACTTTTACTATAGCGTTCATAAAGAAAAGCCCTCGATAAAATTGTGTACTCATGTGTACACTATAACACATAAGTTCCTTTTGTCAAAAAGGACAGGTATACAAATTGTATAGGGGTTTATAAACCCCGTTTATAGACCCCTTTATGATATTTATTGAAAAAGTAGTAAAAAGCAATTAACTAAATGATAATTTGTGAAATTAGTTAATTTAAACTAATTGATGTTATGTTAACTTTTATGTATCATATTTTCTATTATTATTAACAAATCAGGAAGTTACACATATGGAAATCAGTCGGGTTAAAATCGGCGAAATAGCAAAGATCACGGGTACCAGCCTCCCCCTCATTAGTCGCCATTTTAAAGAATATGACGAGCCAAAAGTAACACGGGTTAATAACCGCATTGTTGGTATCAGCCCCGAAGCGGTAGAAGAGTATTTCAAATCGGTCGGTTTAAACTATTTCTATCAGCCAGCGATTTTTCTATCTGCTAATTTGTGCGGCGGTGTTGGCAAGACTACCAGTATTTTAAACCTGGGCGCGTGTCTTAGACGTATTACAGATAGAAAAACACCTATTGTTTATGTTGATGGCGATTCACAAGGTAGTTTTACCTCCGCGATTTTCGGAAAGCCTGCCGATGATAACGAGCCGATATTAATTGATTTCTTGGAGAATAAAGCATCGATTGACGATGTTTTAATCGAGGTAAAAGACAATATCTGGTTTGTTAAATCAAACCTGAATCAATCGTGGATTGATAAGGTATTAAGCAAACCTCAAGATATTAAAAAAGGCATGTTACGATTTTATAACGAGATTTTCGCCAAGTTTGGTAGTAACACGAAGATATTTCAAGATCACACCCCTCAGTTATCAAACCTCTTTGCTTCGAGCGTATGCGCATTAAATCAACTTGATGATTCAATACGTAAGGTCGTTTTAATACCGATTAGGAGTGATAAATTCGCAATACAAGGCGCTGATTATATCTTAAAAGAAATTAGTGACCTAACCGAAACGTTTTCTCTGCAAAGCAATATTGATATTCATTGTTTCTTTTCAAGCATAGATAAACGGGTTTCTACTACTGCTGAAGCATTGAGAATCACCAGCTCAAAAGAAAACATCATTAAGCATTTATCCTCCGTGGTTATTCGTTATTGCTCAGAGATTCCTAAAAGCATCATGGCATCAACTAATGTTTTCAGTTCTGGAAAAAGCAATAACGCAGCCGAAGATTATCAGGACTTGTTGCAATATATTTTCAGCTATCAAAACGCTTAACTCTTAGGGATAACACATGGCTAAACTTAATGATGTTGCCGAATCATTAAACGTAAAACTGGATATTAATCCCCAGCCCACTACTCTTTCTCATGAAAAAACTACTGGGCATAAACGCCGCGCATGGATTACTAACGAAAATAGTGACGAATCTAAAGGGGTCTATACACCCCTTAACTCCACTAATGAAAAGGGGTCTATAGACCCTATTTATAAACCCCATTCATCAACCCCTTATATAAACCCCATTGATCAACCCCTTTACCAAAAGGGGTCTATACACCCTATTTCAAAACCACTTAATATTGATCTTAGTAAATTACGCGGTAATCCATTAAAAATTGCCCAATATATTTTTGAGTTACTCAAAAAAACATCCGTGATAGCTACTGAAAAAATTACACTGCTAGAAATGATGAAAGCCCTAGAAATATCGAAGGATTCTGCAAGAACAGGTCTGCGCTTTTTATTGAAAAATGAACTCGTTAAACGTGTAGGTTTTCAAATTGGTAAGCATGGTTGGTCTAAATATGAATTAAAAAAATCTCTCTTTGATGAACTTGAAAATGCTTATATAAAGGGGTCTATACACCCCTTAAATCTAAAGGGGTCTAATAGTAGTAGTTATATTAATACTACTACTACTACAGATAAACCCCTTTCAAATTGGAATTTTGACATCACTTCCTATCTTCAGTTTGGTTTTACCTCCTCACATATTAAGCAACTCGCTGCTCTTGGTGTAATCTCTGCTACTGATGTTGAGCAATCGTTAAAAGAGTTTAGTTTTGATCTTGAAAATGATTCTTTACCCCAAATGAAAAAAACAAAGATTGAATTTCTGATGGGCATTCTAAGGAAAGGAGGTAAGTATATATCTACGGCTTACATAAACGAGGATGACGCCGCGATCTTGGAAATGGCTAGGCGAGCATCAGAAAAACAAGAAAACCTCTTAAAAGCGAAATTTGAGGCTTGGGAAGCAGGTCTCAGTGATGATGAAAGGAAAGAGATTGAAAAGAAACTACCAACATACTTGATGGTATTACATCGTGCTCACGGTGTGAGTAGTGCAGAGGTTAGAAAATGGTTGTTTGATTATTATTTGCAGGTAACAAACTAAAAAAATCATTACAACCCTAAAAACTATTCAAAACATAAAAGCTAAAAGCGTTATCCAAAATAGGTAAGGGTTCTTTTAGGGCACATCTAAATCATCAAGACCTCATCCACAAGATAGGCTGAAAAAGCATTGCTCTAATTAGAGATTAACTACTCCACATAAACAGGTTTTAAAACGACAATGTCATCCATGCTATGACCTGATAGGGAAAGTATCGTAACCGCTTGTCCTGGACGCAGTTCCCTAAATAGTTGCGCATCGACGACTCCTTCCCGTGATTCAGTAATCGTTCTGCTGCTATTTCCGTTACCTTGACTATCTGCTAATTTTTTTACCCTTGCTCTTCCTACCAAGCGTTCCATGAAATCGAGCGTAATTGGGTCTTCTGTCCGTAAGCAAAGCTTTTGCCGGAAGTTCTGCAAGAGTGCATGTGCCAGATCATGGTTGCCAAGAGCGGCATAGAAGCTTGCTATGGATTGTGATGAGATGATGCCAATGGTTTTGCTGCTTCTGGATTTGTCCCAGAAGTTTAAATCAGATAATCCGTCACGGTTTGCGCTTACTATCTCTTGATATTCATCACATATAAAAAACACAGGGTTATTTTTGTTCTGGATAGGGTGCTGGTTCCTGTTTTGCATGAGGTTAAAGAAACACAGCTTGATGAAGGTATAGGCGACCTTACCACCTAATCCCAAGATGGAGAGCGGCATATCAACGAGGTACACACACCCATTTAACATGTCTTCCATTTTTGCGGGTTCACTGTGGCTAGAGCAAAACGCATCGAGCAGGTCAGGGTGATTAAATGGTGCTAGTGCTTGGGCAATGGTTGCGTTCACTCCACTTTTTATCTTGGCGTCAAAGTGAGAAAAGATAAGGTCATAAGGTCATGATAGTTGCAATAGGTTTTTAATAACCGTACTTCTTTTTCTGGGAGAGTAGGGAGGAGCGCATCAATTTCATTCGATCGAGGCATGAAGCCGAGGAGCCACAAGTAGGCAAGCGTTGACCGGGCGAAGCAGGCAACGCCTATTGCCGTAGAGTCGTTGTGGCGTTCCGCAGCCGCAGGACGGACTTGGGCTTATAGCTGTCGCGTCATTTTCGTGTGCCTAGACAAGGACGCTCTTAGGCACATCACGAAAATAGCGACTCGCTTGGTTGATGGTTTCTTGTGAATCCAGTTCAAACAAATATTGGTGCAGGCTTTGTAAATCATAACGATTAGGCAGGAAAGAAAGCATCCCTAAGGTATTGCGACACAGTTCACTTGCGGTATCGACCCAGAACGAATCAACGTTGCCTTTACTTCCCAACAGAAAAGCTGATTTTAAAAAGGAGGCTGCTACTTCCGGCGTTAGCCCTTCAATTAAATTCATTCGCCTATGGTGTGGCCCTAATATCACGAGCTCACGATTTGTCGCTGCTGCAAATTGACTGACTGCTTCTTTCACATCGCCTTTAATATCAAAAATAAGCCCGCCACAATGCTGGTCTAGGCACTGCAAGAGAAGAGGTTGCATCACACAAGTGGTTTTACCTGAACCAATGCCACCTAATACCAAGACATTTTGGCAAGCATCTTCCAGTGTCAAGGCGACTTGCTGGTTGGCTGCCATGCCTGCGCGGTGCCAGAGCGTAGATAATAATCCTGTGGATTTACCTAACCACAAACTAAAGCCTGTTGGTTTTGTTATTTGAACGATGGCTATATCATTTTCTACATCAGATGAATCAATCTCAACCATGTTGCTTTCAATGATTTTATTTTTTAGCCAATCATAGCGTTTACCAAATTGATCTAATATCTTTGCGTTTGGCTTTTTGCCTGTTGTGAAAATGATTTTCATAATAACAATGTGAGGCCAATAAAGAAAAAGCATCACAAACGAAATGGCGCATACCAAACCGAAAGTAAATCCAGCCAGTAGACCGAGAAAGACTCCTGAGAATATAAAAATGAAAATACTGATAATAATATTTTCAAACAATGGATTTTGTTTGTGTTCAACAATAGGGATTTCACCACGCAAGACAGGTGATGTTTCTTGCCTAGACTTTCGTAGTTCCGTTAGTATTTCCTCCATTAATAGAATTAACTCTCTGGTAGTAGTTCAAGATCAAATAAGGAACGGTCTGAGTTACGTTTTAGGTATTTATCCATTAATGACTTAATTTCATCCCATTTATTTTCTTTAATGGCGTTATCAAGAAAATAAGACCCGATGAGTATTTTTTTTCTGGTATCCATTTTTCGCATCGATGATTTAAGGCGCGCTTCTTTCTGTTGAATGCGAGCATTTAATTTATCACGTTGCTCTTTGAGTTTTTCCAGCGCATATTTCGATTGCTTGGACATTTTCAAATTCCTTGTCAGCTTTTTCATGATTAAGCGGAATCATACACCGTTTCAATAGAAAATCCAGTGTAACGATATAGAATATTTGCGAGCGATAGCGAGCTCATTTTAAGTCCCACTGACGAATGAAGTGCGCGCTTATACGTTGCTGCGCAACGTGCGCTCTGCTAGACTTCATTTTGTTAATTGAAGTTGTGAAAAAATAGTCTTTTAAAATGGATGTTACTCACTAAGCATGGCGATCTATCACTTTAGCGGAACAGTCATCTCACGATCGCAAGGACGAAGTGCCGTTGCTTGTGCTGCGTATCGTTCTGGTGAAAAGTTACAAGATGAAAGATGCGATAGAGAGCATGATTACACCCATAAGCAGGACGTTGCCCATACTGAAATACTCCTACCCGATAACGCACCACAATGGATGGGTTCCAGAGAGAAATTGTGGAACGCGGTTGAAGTAAACGAAAAACGAAAAGACGCACAACTTGCACGAGAATTTAATTTTGCCTTGCCACGTGAACTCACCATTGAACAAAACACTGCGCTAGCGAAAGACTTCGTTAAAGAAGCCTTTGTCAGTAAAGGCATGGTCGCTGATCTTTGTATCCACAATGACAAACAGCCTGATGGTCAACTCCATCCCCATGTGCATGTGATGTTGACCATGCGGGAAGTGACGAATGACGGATTCGGACAAAAGGTGAGGGCGTGGAACGACAAGGCGATGTTGCTCACTTGGCGAGAGGAATGGGCGGATATTGCTAACAAACATCTTGCTTTGCATGGCCATGATTTACGAATTGACCATCGCACCTTGTCTGAACAAGGCATTAACCTTGAGCCACAACACAAAATCGGTGCGGCAGTTGCGAAAGACCGATTAGTACGAATGGAAGACCACCAGCGCATTGCACGGGAAAATGGGGGAAAGCTTCTAGCTGACCCATCGATTGCCCTGAATGCCATCACGCGTCAGCAATCTACGTTTACGCATCAAGACATCGCACGGTTTGTGAGTCGTCATACGGTTGATGCTGACCAGTTTTCCCTTGTTTATGAAAAAGTAAAATCACATGAATCCATTGTCCAATTAGGGTTGGATGAAAAAGACCGTGAGCGGTTTACGACGAAAGAAATGCTATCGCTGGAAAGCAAGATGATGGAACGTGCAGTTACTCTATCGAAATCTGATACCCATGCTGTCAGCGATACTCATCAAGCAAATGCACTCTCTCAAAAATCTCTCACCTTAGAGCAGAAAACCGCGTTTGATCATTTGGTAGGTGAGGGTGATTTAAAATGCGTGGTGGGATTTGCGGGCACGGGAAAAAGTTATTTGCTTGGTGCGGCTAAAGATGCGTGGGAGAAAGAAGGGTACGCCGTGCATGGTGTGACGCTTTCTGGCATCGCAGCGGAAACGCTTTCCGGCAGTAGCGGGATTGACAGCCGAACATTTGCCAGCCGTTGCTATTATTGGGACAAGGGGGAGCAGCTTTTAACGAACAAAGATGTGCTGGTGGTGGATGAAGCGGGGATGCTCTCATCACGCCAGATTGGGCGGTTGATGGAAGAAGCTCACCGAGGAGGGGCTAAGGTCGTGCTGGTGGGTGACACGCAGCAATTGCAGGCGATTGAGGCGGGCGCTGCGTTTCGTGCGATTGCAGAACAAGTGCATTATGTGGAACTGACTGATATCAGGCGACAGGTAGAACCCTGGCAGCAGGATGCAACCAAGGAACTGGCAACTGGCAAGACCACTGATGCCATTAACCGCTATGACCAGCATTCCCATGTTCACGATTTTGAAACCAAAGCCACGGCCAAAGTTGCGCTCACCGAAGTATGGAACGATGCAAGGTTGAGTGACTCCACCAAGACCCAGATCATGCTTGCTTATAATCGCGATGATGTGCTGGAACTGAACCAGATGGCGCGCAGTTTGCGCCACAGCCAGGGCGAGCTTGGCAAAGACGTCACCTTCCAGACAGAGCGTGGGATGCGGACATTTGCGGAACGTGATCGGGTTTATTTTTTAAAGAACGACAAATCATTGGGTGTGATGAATGGCACGCTGGGTACCATTGATGCCATCAAGGACGGGGCAATTACGGTTCGTCTGGACAATGATGGGCGCTCCAGTGTTGAGCGTCATGTCACTGTGACAATGGAGCGGTATAACCAGCTTGATTATGGTTATGCAGCGACTATCCATAAAGCACAAGGGGTGACGGTAGATAGGAGCTATGTGCTGGCTTCAAAGTTTCTGGATGCGCATTCCACCTATGTAGCGATGAGCCGCCATCGGGAAAGTGCGGATTTGTTTTATGGCCGCGATGTCTTTTTAAGTAAAGATGATCTAGTTAAGACGTTAAGCCGTGAACGTACCAAGGACGTCACGCTTGATTATTTGAATAATCGGGACAGACAGCAGGAAGGTGTTGTCCGTGATGGCTTCATGGAAAAGACAGCGGATGTAGAAAAAACCTTTAGCCACGAAGAAAGGCGGGCAGCAAGACAGGAGAAGCTTAAAGCCTTTACCGAATCAGCCATGATGAAGCGTGAGGCGGAGCGTATTCAGGATGAGCGGTACCGTTCCATTAAAACGATGGACATTGATGACTGGATGAAGGAGTACTCGCCAGCAACCACAGAACGTGCCAGCACATTACGCAGTGAGAGGGTGCCAGAGCATGAGAAAAAAGCCTTGTCGTTGGTGAATGAATTTAAACGGCTGGAAAAGATGGTTGAAAAGGGTGACCGTACTAGCCATATGGCACAAGACCATCTTGAAAAACTGGCGGACAAGATGTCGCGCCAAAAAGATGTCATGCAATATGTGCGTGAAAACCATGCGCAAATGGAGAAGCAAATCGACAGGCAAGCAAGAGAGTTTCAGCGTGACCGCGGATTAGAACTAGAGCTATAAGGCCAGACAGACAATGAGTACCATCAACATAGAAGCGATAAAAAAAGAACTGAAACAGGCGAAAGCGGATTCACAGGCAGACCACCTTGAGGCGTTATTATATGAATTTGTCAACTTACATGAAAAGTTGTCGAAAGGCGCTGCCAGTCGTGATAGTGAGATTGGTGGACGCATAAAAGAATTTTCCCTCCAGTTGAGTGAGCTTGAAAAACTTGAGAAGACAGTCAGGGATGACATTCGAGCCAGCATACGTAAAGAAGCAGAGAATACGGCCATTTATTATGGCAAGACGATAGGGGATGCTGCCAGAAATAGAGTTGATTTAGCGATAGCAAACCTTCAGCAAGCAGCAAGTGAAGCTACAATCACGTTAAAACGCTATCAGTCAGAAGTGCGACTGACCCAGTGGAAAATTATTGGTGCATCCATTGTGGCTTCTGTTTTTGCCAGCGTATTAATCCTGTTTTTCCTGATGCCAAAACCGACTCTACCGCTGACCGATTTGCAGCTGCAAAGATATCAGCTTGGGAATGCTTTTTATGATTTATGGGAAACATTGCCCAAGGACAAGAAAGACTGGTTTTTGGGTAAGACTAAAATGAAAAAAGTGGTTTAATAAGTCATGTAGACTTACCAAGGTGGAGGAAAAGGATATTCGAGATTAGCTTGTGTGATGATCTGAATGTTTTTGTATTTTTCATAAGCTAGTAGAAATTTCGATCATAGCTCCAGATGTTATTCGGGGCGTTAAGTTCGTGAATGGCACACGGCAGATAGATGAAAATGGTTCAGTGAATGAGGAAGTGGTGAAGTGACCCCAATGTCTAGACCAGTGATCAAAAATATTTTAGGTAACTCTAGCCCCTCTTTTTGTTAATAAAAATTACCATTGTTATGCTTGTGGTTATGTCGGCGAGAAGCCGGCGAGTGTGTGCAAGCTGTGGTTAACGCGCCTGCTAGCGTTGTCCATCAGTTTGTGCACACGTCCCGTAGGGCGCTGACTGGTCCAAAGGACTCATCCACATATCCACAAGCTTTTCTTTCCTGCTCAAAATAAACGGAGGCAGGTGTTTTATAACCTAACGCTTGATGCCAGCGCTTCTGATTATAAAATTCGATATAAGCGCGAATCGCATCCCGTAATTCCTTCACGCTACCATATTCATTTAAGTAAAATTCCTCGCATTTAAAGCTTCTCCAGAAGCGTTCAATGTAAATATTGTCGTTACATCGTCCCTTGCCAGTCAAGCTAATCGTAATGCTCCACTCCTTCAAGTAATCGACCCAATCATCGCTTGTAAATTGGCACCCCTGATCACTGTTGATAATTTCCGGCTGAGCATCCGCCAGCGCTGATTTTAATGCGTCCATGCAAAACTCGGTGTCCAACGTATTTGACAGCGACCAGCTAACGATATAGCGGCTATACACGTCAATTAGCGCTACCAGATACATAAATCCTGTCGGCGTCCTCAAGTACGTTATATCTACCATCCAAACCTGATTGGGATGCGTAATTTCCATGTTGCGCAGCAAGTACGGATGAATCGCGTGCAATTTGTTTCGACGGCTTGTATTGGGGCCAGGATAGATTGCATGTATCCCTCCCCAGTTCATCAGTCGCTGCACACGCTTGCGATTGACCTGCATTCCTTTTGATCTTAGTTCTTTCGTGATTCGTCTATAACCGTAAAACGGTCGTCGTTCCCATATGTCACGAATCGCATTAAGCAGATCAATATCATCAATATCCAGTGGCTTTTCATTGTAATACAACGTGCTGCGATTCAATCCAAGTAGGTTACAAGAGCGTCGCATGCTCAGCTCTTTAGGCGCAATTTCAACTAATTCTCGTCGCAGCTTCCTTGGTAGTTGTTCCACACTTTTTTTAAAAAATCCCGCTCAACCGTCAGTTGACCAATTTTTTCATAAAGCTTGCCTTGCTCACGCTCGAACTTGTTCTCTGAATCCTTCATTTTGTTTGTTTTATCAAATACATTCGCGCCTTGCTCAATCAATTGTTTTTTCCATGCTGTAGCCTGGCTCGGTGAAATTTCATAACGTTTGCAAATGTCATTAATCGTTAATTCGCCCTTAATCATTAATAATGCGACTTCAAATTTGATGGCGGACGACCACTTTCTATTTTTGCCCATTTTTGCCTCCAATCGGAGGGCTATTTTACCTAAATTTTCATTTTTGTGTGGTCTAAATTGTGGGGGTCATTATAATCTGTCGGGCCAATTTTTCAACTAGCGATGTTAGAAATGGGAATGGATGTCAAAAAATTGAGGGAATTAGGTACTCCATTTAAAAAAGATCGACGCGTGAGAAATACTCAATTTGAAGTGATGCCGCTCATAGAAAAAGAACTAGAAGGCGAACATACTGGTTATCATGCTAAATTATCTCCTGATTATACAAAATATCAGTTATATGAATATTCCATGAAACGCGGTATTTTTATGGACTTTTTGCATCAAGAGTTATTGCGCCTTAATAACAATAAAGACATTATGCATTGGAATTGTGATTTAAAGCAGATTATTTCGACAGAAAACGGGAATAAAAAACTTGTTTTTGCTAATGGAAAAACCTCAGAGGAGTTTGATTTTGTAATTGGAGCCGATGGTGTACACTCACAAGTGAGGAAATTGCTTTTTGATCAAGAACCTCCTCACCATGTTGGAGCAAATATAATCTACGGTGTAATACCAAAAGAGATCCAGAAATTTGAAGGGGATAGATTTCATATTGTGATAGGAAATAAATTTACAACAGTAGCAGCTCGTTATCTTGAATTAGATAAATCTATTTCAACGTGGTGGTCAATTTTATACCCTGATCAAGAAGATATTGAAAAATCAAATACAATTTTTTGGGAAAAAAGAAATGACGTGCATTGTATCAGGAAGCTTGCTACTCAATTAGCAGAAAAAGATAATAACCCAGTATTAAATGAATTGATTGAATTAACTCCTATTGAAAATTTTAAATACTCTGGAAAATTTCTTGAACGCGATCCATTATCATTGGAAAAATGGGGAAAAGATAACGTTGCTTTAGTCGGTGATGCAGTTCATGCCATGATGCCATGGGCTGGTGTCGGAGCAGGTATGGCAGCAGAAGATGTATTGGTTTTAGTATCATTATTTGAGAAGTATAACGTTTTTGAGAATATGGAATCATCCGAAAAATCATCGGGAAATGATTTATTTTCTAAAGTATACGAAGAGTATAAAAAGGAAAGAATTAATCGAATTACATATTTTTATATTACGACACACAAAATAGCACCTAAAGGTTTACTGTCTGAAGATGATTTTCACTTGCATATGGTAGATATTAAGACTGAATATGGAGATCAGCGCGCACTTACTTCAGCTGTTCATTTTAATGATTTACTCAATCATCAACTTTCCTCTTTAGAAATGCGGCAAGAATTTTTTGAAAAATTGGAACATTCTAATTTAAAAGAAAATGATGTAGCCTGCATAGGCTTACAAAAGAAAGATTCTAATAGTTTATCCTGTCCTTCTATGCGGTTTACGACTTTTCCTGGTAACTCAGCAGAGCAAGATGAATTGTGTGAAGAAAAAGCTATTTTTAAAAGTACTTCAAATTCATTTTAATGTTTTTTAACATTTTATTTCGCGCCCGGGAGGCAGCTTGATAAGGCATGCATGGGAACATTTTCGGGCGGTCTGCCTAGAACCCCATTTAAGTAAAATTCCTCGCATTTAAAGCTTC
>WBZV01001328.1_pt1 | contig 11506 bp, 12 predicted proteins | sample 5204221 | NCBI WGS metagenome assembly WBZV01 (sample SAMN12344360, study PRJNA552823) | activated sludge metagenome | biome: Activated sludge suspended growth; feature: Nitrification reactor; material: Wastewater; isolation source: activated sludge from nitrification reactor of wastewater...
CGACCCGGCCCCACCCGCTGTTCAGCGGGCTGGTGCGTGCGGCGTTGGCCCGGCAATCCGATGGATGAGCGCTGGCAGGGACCGGTCGAGGACGGATTCGACGCTCATGAGGTGGTCGGGCGTCGCACCCAGTTCGCCGGGGCGGTGTGGGACGTGCGCTCCGACGATGTGCTCATCGGTGACCACAGCGTCACCCGGGACCTGGTGGTGCATCCCGGCGCGGTCGGGATCATCGCGTTGGACGAGCACGACCGCCTCCTGCTGATCCGGCAGTACCGGCACCCGGTCGGCAGCTATCTGTTCGAGCCGCCCGCCGGCCTGCTCGACACCCATAAGGAGTCCGCACTGGCTTGCGCCAAGCGCGAACTCGTCGAAGAGGCGGGCCTGCAGGCGCACGTCTGGCACGTGCTCATCGATTTCCTGAACTCACCGGGGGGGACCTCGGAGACTTTCCGCTGTTTCCTGGCCCGCGGGTTGGAGCAGGTTCCGGGGGGGCGAGCCCACACGGGTGAGGCCGAGGAGGCGCACCTGCCGCAGGCGTGGGTGTCGCTCGACGAGGCGGTGGGCCTGGTTCTGTCCGGCAAGATCCAGAACCCGACAGCCACCAACGGCATCCTCGCGGCCGCAGCGGCGAGGGCCCGGGGGTGGTCGGATCTTCGTCCTGCTGATGCCCCATGGCCTGTGCGAGACTGGGTCGAATCGCTCGGCAACGTGCGCACACCACCGGTGTAGCGCGGAAACGGATGAAGCATGCGTGTCGGTGTTCCGTCTGAGGTCAAGCAGCAGGAGTACCGCGTGGCGATCACGCCGGCGGGGGTTCAGGAACTCGTGCGGAACGGGCACACAGTAGTGATCCAGGCCGGTGCCGGGCGGGGCTCGTCGCTCACCGATGAGGAGTTCGAGGCGGCCGGTGCGAGTATCCTTCCGACGGCGGAGGCCGTGTGGGGATCCGCGGACATGATCGTGAAGGTCAAGGAGCCCCTGCCCAGCGAATACGGGTTCCTGCGTGAGGACCTGCTGCTGTTCACCTACCTGCATCTCGCGGCGTCGCGGGAGTGCACCGAGGCACTGTTGAACGCCAAGACCACCTCGATCGCCTACGAGACCGTGGAACTTCCTGATCGCACGCTGCCACTGCTCGCGCCGATGTCGGAGGTGGCCGGCAGGTTGGCACCGCAGGTGGGAGCACAGGCGCTGCTGAAGGCCAGCGGCGGGCGTGGCGTGCTGCTGGGCGGAACCCCTGGGGTGCACGCGGGCAAGGTCGTCGTCATCGGCGCGGGCGTGGCGGGCCAGAACGCGGCCGCTATCGCGCTGGGCATGCAGGCAGAGGTGCTCCTGCTCGACCGCGACATCGCGCGCCTGCGCACGATGGATGCGATCTACCAGGGTCACATGCAGACAGTGGCCAGCAATCAGTACGAGATCGAGCGGTGTGTGCTCGACGCGGACATGGTCATCGGTGCGGTCCTCATCCACGGTGCCAAAGCGCCCAAGTTGATCAGCAACGAGCTGGTGTCACAGATGAAGCCCGGGTCGGTGCTCGTGGACATCTCCATCGACCAGGGGGGGTGCTTCGAGGACTCCCGGCCGACCACCCACGCCGACCCCACCTATGAAGTCCACGACAGCCTCTTCTACTGCGTGGCCAACATGCCGGGGGCCGTCCCGCACACCTCAACGTGGGCGCTGACCAACGTCACCTTGCCGTACATGCTCGATCTGGCCAACCACGGCTGGCAGGAGGCGTGCCGGCGTGACCACGCCCTGGCGCTGGGTCTGAACACTCACGCCGGCGAGATCACCTACAAGGCGGTCGGAGAGGCCTTCGACCTGCCGAGTGTCTCGCTGGATTCCGTCCTGGCCTGACCGACATGGCCGTTCCCGTGGACGCCGCCGTGACGGGATATCTCGAGCATGTGATCGTCGAAAAGGGTCTGTCCGGCAACACGGTGGCGGCATACCGCCGTGACCTCGACCGTTTCGAGGTGTGGCTCGACGAGGTGGGCGTCGCGGATCTTGCAGCCGTGTCTGCGTCGCAACTCGGCGATTTCGTGACCTGGGCCTCCCGCGACGCCCGGCTGAGTGCCTCGTCTGTGCGGCGCACGATGAGCAGCGTGCGGGGACTGTTCAAGTACCTCGGCGCGGAGGGGTTGATCGACGTCGATCCCACCGAGGACGTGTCGTCACCCAGCATCCCGCTGCGATTGCCCAAAGCCCTGTCGGTGCATGACACCGTCGCCATGGTGGAATCGTGCGATCCCGAGACGATCCTCGGGATCCGGGACCGGGCGCTGCTGGAGTTCCTCTACGGCAGCGGCGCGCGGATCAGCGAGGCCGTGGACATGACCGCCGACGCTCTCGATCTGGACACCCGGTCGGTGTTGCTGCGTGGCAAGGGTGGCAAGCAGCGACGGGTGCCGATCGGCTCGTATGCCTCAGCTGCGGTAGAGGCGTACCTCGTGCGGTCACGGCCGGCGCTCTTGGCCAAGCGGAAGGCGGGACGGGTGCCGCGGGAGGTGTTCCTCAATATGCGCGGGGGCGCGTTGTCGCGGCAGAGTGCGTACGGGATCGTCGCTGCTGCTGCGGAACGGGCCGGGGTTCCCGACGTGTCGCCGCACACCCTGCGCCACTCCTTCGCCACCCATCTGCTCGAGGGTGGCGCGGACGTCAGGGTGGTGCAGGAGTTGTTGGGTCACTCATCGGTGACCACGACACAGATCTACACGAAGGTCACGATCGACCGCCTGCGCGAGGTGTACGCGGAGTCGCATCCACGGGCACTGGGGTAGGGGGGCGCCGGTCTGACTGCCGTCGCCACTGCCGCGCCTTTGTGACGTTGTTGCCGCCTGGACGCCGCGTTTGCGACGTTGTTGCCCTTCAGACGCCTCTGTGAGGGCAACAACCTCGCAAACGGGGCCAGAGCGCGACAACAACGTCGCAATCGGGTGCCGCTGTCGAAAACGCTCCGCGAGAGACCGCAGCCCAGCCGTAGGACCCGGGCGTGTGGCTACCCGGAGTTCCCGTGCCCGCGGGTTACGGTGGCTTGGTGACTGCAGCGCCCGTGCACGCCGAGGAGCCCAGCGGCTTCGCGGTGCATCTGGAGGAGTTCTCCGGGCCGTTCGACATGCTTCTGCAGTTGATCTCCAAGCACAAGCTCGAAGTCACCGAACTGTCGTTGAGCACGGTGACCGACGAGTTCCTGCGGTACATACGCCAGCAGGGGCAGACGTGGGATCTCGAGGAGGCCAGCCACTTCCTGGTCGTGGCGGCCACCCTGCTCGATCTCAAGGTCGTGAAGCTCCTGCCCGGCGCGGAGCTCGAGGACGAGGAAGACCTGGCGCTGTTGGAAGCCCGGGACCTCCTGTTCGCCCGGCTCATGCAGTACCGCGCCTACAAGGACGTGTCGGGGATCTTCGCGCAGATGATGGCCGATGCGCCCACGATGCTCCCGCGTACCGTCGGTCTCGATCCGGATCTGCACGGACTTCTGCCGGATGTGGTCCTGGGTCTTGGTCCCGAGGCGTTCGCCGCACTGGGGGCGCTGGCCTTGACCCCCAAGCCGGTGCCAGAAGTGGCCACCGACCACGTGCACGCCCCGCCGGTCAGCGTCCCCGAGCAGAAGGAGATCCTGTTCGAGCGCATCAAGGCCAACGGAAGGGCCACGTTCCGCGACCTCATCGAGGACGCTGAGAACCGCATGATCGTCGTGGGACGGTTCCTGGCGTTGCTCGAGTTGTACCGCGACGGGACCGTGCGCTTCGAGCAGGAGAAGGCATTGGCAGAGTTGACGATCGTGTGGGAGGACGACAGTGACCCATCGGGTGATTGATCTGACGGACCGACTGGGTCCGCAGTCCACCGAGATCACGCAGGAGACCCACGATGAACTCGGCGCGCCGTCGTTGCCGGCCGCCGTCGAAGCGTTGCTTCTGATCGCCGACGAGCCCATGTCCGCCGAGGACCTGGGGGTGGCGCTGAACACCCCGCCCGACGAGATCACCGCCACGGTGGAGGGTCTGCAGAGCGAGTACGCGACCTCCGGCCGGGGCTTCACGATCCGCAAGGAGTCCAGTGGGTGGCGCTATGTGACCGCCGCGGACTGCTCGGAGTTGGTCCACCGTTACGTGAAGGATGGGCAGTCCGCCCGGCTGTCGCAGGCGGCTATGGAGACCCTGGCCGTCGTGGCGTACCGCCAGCCCGTGTCCCGGAGCCGGGTCAGTGCGATCCGCGCGGTCAACGTCGACGGGGTGATGAAGACGCTGGTGACCCGTGGCTTGATCACCGAGGTGGGACACGACGCCGAGAGCGGCGCGGTGTTGTATGCCACGACCGAGTACTTCCTCCAACGGCTCGGTATCGCCTCGTTGGACGAATTGCCTCCGGTGGCCGACTACCTCCCGGACCTTGCCGACCTCGACTCCCCGGAACTCACCGGCGAGATCTGAGTGGACGGCGAGCGACTCCAGAAGGTCCTCGCCTCCGCAGGCGTGGGCAGTCGCAGGGTGTGCGACCAGTTGATCGCGGACGGCCGGGTCACCGTCAACGGCAAGGTCGCCGTTCTCGGGACCCGCGTGGATCCCCAGACGGCGGTGATCCACGTCGACGGCACCAGGATTCCGACCCGCGCCGAGTTGGTGGTCCTTGCCTTCCACAAGCCGCGCGGGGTCGCCTCCGCCATGACGGATCCGAAGGGTCTGCCCTGCGTCGGTGACTTCGTCGCCGATCGTCCGGAACGCGTCTTCCACGTCGGCCGGCTGGATGTGGACACCGAGGGCCTGTTGTTGATGACCAACGACGGTGAACTCGCCAATCGGATCGCCCATCCCTCGCATGGCGTCTCGAAGACGTATGTGGCGACCGTGCGTGGCCGGGTCGATCCGGGACTCCGAGCCCGGCTTCGCAAACCCGTCGACCTCGACGACGGCCCGGTGAGCATCGATGCCAGCCGGATCATCGCGGTGGAGGACGAGCGCAGTGTGGTGGAGGTGTCGCTGCACGAAGGTCGCAACCGGATCGTGCGGCGACTCTTCGACGCCCTCGGCCATCCGGTGCAGCGCCTGGTACGCACCCAGGTGGGCCCGGTGAGGCTTCGCGGGCTCGGGCCCGGGGATCTGCGCGAACTCAGCGGGAAGGAACTGCAGGCGCTCTACACCGAGGTCGGCTTGTAGTCTTCGGGTGTGGCTGTACGAGCGGTGCGCGGAGCGACACAGGTGACCGAAGACGCGCGGGATCCGATCATGGAGGCTGTGGGCGAACTCGTCACCGAGATGCTCGCCGTCAACGACATCGATCCCGCGGATGTGATCAGCATGATCCTGACGTCGACGCCGGATCTGGTCTCGTGCTACCCCGCGACGGCGGCCCGTCTCGCCGGGCTGGAGGACGTGCCGCTGCTGTCCGCCACGGAGGTCGCCGTGCCCGGGGCCATGCCTCGGGTCGTGCGGGTGATGGCCCACGTGGAGTCGCAGCGCGCTCGGTCGCAGATCCAGCATGTGTACCTTCGTGGGACCGAGGGCTTGCGGCAGGCCACCGCGAATGACTGACGTTCTCATCAGGGGCGCCGGCCTGCTCGGCACCTCGCTCGGCCTCGCGCTGTCCCAGACCGGAGCCCGCACCTACCTGGAGGACCTCGACCCGTCGGCCGTCGGCACGGCAGTCGCCATGGGCGCGGGCTCGGACGAACCCTGCCTGACGCCGGACGTGGTGTTCGTGGCGGTACCGCCGGATCAGACCGCGGATGAAGTGGCGGCGGCTCTCAAGGCGTACCCCGAGGCGACCGTCAGCGACGTCAGCAGCGTGAAGTCCGAACCGATCGAGGCGCTGCAGGCCCGCGGGGTGGATCTGAGCAGGTACGTGGGCGGGCATCCGATGGCCGGGCGCGAGGTGTCGGGGGCGGCCGCGGGTCGCGGTGATCTCTTCGAGGACCGGCCCTGGATCCTCACTCCGATCGGCGTGACCTCGCCACACCGGCTGGAGCAGGTCGCCACCCTGGCCGAACAGATGCACGCTGTGGTGCGGCTGATGGATCCGGACGAGCATGACCGGGCGGTGGCGTTGTGTTCGCATGCCCCGCAGGTCGTCGCCTCGTTGCTGGCCGCGCAACTGCTGGGGGCATCGGCCGCAGACGTGAGCGTCGCGGGACCCGGTGTGCGCGACACGACCCGGATCGCTGCGAGCGACCCCGGCTTGTGGGCCCAGATCCTCCTGGCGAACGCCGAGCACGTGGAGGTCTACCTCGAGCGCTTCGGGCAGGACGTCGCAACCTTCCAGAAGGCGTTGACCACCCGTGACGAGGCCAGTGTGCGCGAACTCCTGGGCCGCGGCGTGCAGGGTCGCGGACGTCTGCCCGGCAAGCACGGCGGTGAGGCGGCAGATTTCGCCACGGTGTCGGTGGTCATCGAGGATGCCCCCGGGCAGTTGGCGGCCTTGTTCGTCCGTGCCGGCGAGGCGGATGTGAACCTCGAGGATGTCCGCATCGAGCACACCCTTGGGCGCCTTCGCGCCATCGCGCACCTGGTGGTGCGTCCGGAGAGCGAGCAACGACTGCGGGACTCCCTGCTCGATGGTGGGTGGCGGCTGCGGGGCTGACGGCGGTTCGGTTCCCCTCGGGATCTCGCTCCGGTTAGAGGTTGTGTACTCCGGTTAGAGGTTGGCGGGGTGTTTGGGTCTAACGGATGGACCGGGGACTAACGGATGGACCGGGGACTAACGGATGACGTCGGTTCGGCACCGGTCACGTGCGCGGCCCCCGGTAGGCTCGCACCATGCCGCCAGTCATCGTCGCCATCGACGGACCATCCGGGTCAGGGAAGTCCAGCGTCTCCAAGGGTGTGGCCAGCCGGCTCGGGTTCGAGTACCTCGACACGGGCGCGATGTACCGCGCTGTGACGTGGTGGGCGCTGGACAACGGTCTGAGTACCGAGGAGATCGCAGGAAGGCTCGAAGACTGCGCGATCATCAGCGGCACCGATCCGACTGCGCCTTTCGTCACGGTCAACGCCGTCGACGTCTCCGACGCCATCCGCACTCCTGAGGTGACGGCGGCGGTCAGTCGCTACAGCGCCATTCCGGAAGTGCGGACGATGCTGGTACAGATGCAACGCGAGGCGGCCGGGAACGCAGGCACGGGCCTCGTGGCCGAGGGCAGGGATCTGGGCACGGTTGTCTTCCCCGACGCCAACCTCAAGGTGTACTTGACCGCAGACGTGCAGGCGCGGGCCCAGCGGCGCGCAGCCGAGAACGCTGAGCGTGGCCACGACACCGACGTCGCGGACACACATGAGTCCTTGGCTGCCCGCGACGCCGCCGACAGCGGCCGGGCTGTATCGCCACTGCAGATCGCCGTGGACGCCGTGGAGGTCGATGCGACCTACATGACCCTGCCTGACGTGATCGACCATGTGACCAAGCTCGTCCTGGAGCACTCGTGACCGAACAGCAGCCCGGGGATGACGTCTACGTCGACGATGTGTCCGGGGACGAAGAGGACTACGAGGTTCTCGCGCGGGCCGCTGAAGCCGTCGCTGAAGCCGACTACGGCGAGGTCGAGATCATCGAGCCGACGGTCCCGACCCTGCCGGTGGTCGCGATCATCGGCCGGCCCAACGTGGGGAAGTCCACTCTCGTCAACCGCATTCTCGGGCGGCGCGAGGCGGTGGTCCAGGACATCCCTGGCGTGACCCGTGATCGGGTGCGCTACGAAGCCGAATGGGCCGGGACCGACTTCCAACTCGTGGACACCGGCGGCTGGGAACACGATGCGACAGGGATGCGCGCTGACATCGCGATGCAGGCGCAGCGAGCGGTCGACGAGGCAGACGTTGTGGTGTTCGTCGTCGATGCGACCGTAGGAGCCACCGACGCCGATGAGCGCGTCGTTCCCATCCTGCGGGCCTCCAAGAAGCCGATCGTGCTGGCCGCCAACAAGGTGGACGATGGCGGCACCGAGGCAGACGCCACGGCCCTGTGGTCACTGGGTCTGGGCGAGCCCTACCCGGTGTCCGCACTGCACGGCCGCGGCAGCGGCGATCTGCTCGACGAGATCGTGGCAAGACTTCCCGAGGAGGGGTCGGGCCAGATCATCGCCGGTCCTCGCCGGGTGGCCATTGTCGGGCGTCCCAATGTGGGCAAGTCCTCATTGCTGAACAAACTGGCAGGCCATGAGCGGGCGGTCGTCGACAACGTCGCCGGTACCACGGTGGATCCCGTCGACGAGGTGGTCGAACTCGGCGGTCAGGAATGGCTGTTCGTGGACACCGCGGGAATCCGCCGGCGTGTCAAAGAGGCCAGTGGACACGAGTACTACGCGTCCATCCGCACCCAGCGCGCGATCGAGCGAGCCGAGGTTGCGCTGGTGGTGATCGACGCCAGCGAGCCGATCTCGGAACAGGACATCCGCATCGTGCAGATGGTCGTGGATGCCGGACGAGCGCTGGTCATCGCGTTCTCGAAGTGGGACTTGATGGACGACGAGCGTCGTCGGGAACTGGCCCGTGAGATGGACCTCGACCTCGTGGGCGTCCCGTGGGCCGAGACCGTCAACATCTCCGGGCTCACCGGCCGTGGGGTGGAAAGGATCGGCAAGCATCTGCAGAGGGCCCTGGACTCCTGGCAGACACGAGTGCCCACCGGACGCCTGAACAAGTTCCTCGCCGAACTTGTGGCCTCGCACCCCCACCCCGTGCGTGGTGGGCGGCAGCCGCGGATCCTGTTTGGCACGCAGGCTGCGGTCCAGCCACCTACGTTCGCACTGTTCACCACCGGGTTCCTCGAGCACGGGTATCGGCGGTATGTCGAGCGCCGACTGCGGGAGGATTTCGGGTTCGTCGGCACCCCGATCCGGATCAACCTGCGCATCCGGGAGAAGCGCAAACGCCGGTGACGGGTCGTGTCTTGTTCACGGCCTTCCCGCGATCTGCGGCAGGAGGTACTGCTGATAGGCGGCGAGGTGGATCGCGTGCAGGCCACCGACCACGGCCACTGGGATCAGGTAGTTCCTCAGTTCGCCGTCGATGATAAAGAAGTCGTCGATCTCGTCGGGGCCGTAAGTCCTGCGTTTGCGATGAGAGGTTGAGAGATAGACCTTCCACGTGTTCCCCACGTTTACGGTCGTTGTCTTGACCTGAATGCGGCGGAGACCCAGCGCGGAGCCCACAACCAGATCGTATCGGCTCGGCTCGAGTGGCCAGGACACTGCGAGACCACTCAGGGTGAACCATGCGGCGGCGAGCAGAGAACCGGCACGATCGAGGTGTTCGATGGACGGCGTTGGCTTCTGATTGACTGGCCCCACCACGGTGGGCGCCAGATGCGCTGCGTCCAAATTGAGTCGAGCAGCATGCCCCCTCAATGCCTCGATGTCACATGTGTCGTGGAGGTCGAGGGCTTCGGCTACCTCGAACCACGAGTTGCTCTGGGCGATGGCGCTCCGTAGGTCGCCTTCTGTCCCACCACGTCCGCCCCGAAAATGGTTGTAGCGAAGTCCCAGGGAGTCGGCGTGGGAGCGCACAGACCTCATGGCTCCTGATGAGGTTGCCACTGGTCCGAGCTCGCGCAAAACCCCTCTCCACGATGTTGATACCGCGATGGCCGCGGCAAGTTGTCGATCTGTGTAGGTGCGATTGCGGCTCATGTTCGGACCGTAGAGCAGACCACCGACATGTCTTCGTCGTCCCCGCGCCGTACGCCTCGACCCGGATGTCGCACCGTGGTTGCGAAGCAGAATCCTCATGGGGGTCCCACGGAAGACCTGCTCGGCTCACCGGTATCCTGTGGAGGCACGCAGTGAGCGTGCGGACGGGCTGTAGCGCAGCTTGGTAGCGCACCTGACTGGGGGTCAGGGGGTCGCAGGTTCAAATCCTGTCAGCCCGACAAAGAGAAGAACCCGGCAGACTTGCCGGGTTCTTCCGTTTTGGTCTCGATTGAGCCTGCCAGCCCGATGAAGCCGTCCCCCAGACCAACCGTCAGAGCTTCTTGCAGTTGAAGGGTTTCACCGCGCTGTTCGTCGCGTAGGTGGTGGGCGTGCCTGCGGTCCCGTCCGCGGCGATCGGCGTGAACGTGGCCAGCCCCACGATCTTGCCTTTGAGGGTCTTGCGGTTGAGCTGGAGGTTGTAGTTGATCTGCCATATGCCGGTCGTATTGACGTCGAAGTCCGAACCGTAGCTGGTGCCCGACAACGACATGTGGATGAGCTTCTTGCCGGCAACGTTGTTGTTCGGCTTGGCCAGGGTGGCAGTCCCACTGAGTTGGTTGACGTAGTTGTCCACAAGGACATCCGCATTCGTGCCGCGTTCCACGCCACTGACCCACCACGTCCGTTGCTTGGTCGGGTGGTCTGCAGGGTCGATATCCAGGGACAAGACGCTTTGTGTCGCTCCCAGACCGCCGTATCCGAACCGCAGGCAGTGGGCCCCGCCCTTGTCGAGTGCTGTCTTGCTGTCCGCCTGGGCGCCCGCCACGGGGAGCAGCGTCAGTGCTGCAGCAGAACCAAGAGTCACCAGAGTGCGCATGAACATATGAACCTCCCACCGGGGTTTCGGCGGCGCGACGATCCCACTTGAGTGCTTCGCCCGGGCATATTGACGAACGCAGGGCTGGGTTTCTGGGGTGTGTTCGGCTTTGGTTCTGCCGCAGCGGGCTTGGCCGGCCTCAGGCCGGATCCCTCACTTGCCCTTCTTCTTGTACTGGCACCGCAGCGCGCCGGCGAACACCAGGCCATCGGTGCCGTCGCGGTTGAACATGAACTGATATCCGATGCCCATGGTCTTCCCCTTGCCGCGGAAGCGGACCTGGCCGAAGCCGGGGGCCGGGAAGGGTGGCACGTACAACGTGCTGAAGGCGGTGTCCCCGTTCTTGGTGATCGATGCGTACGGGTCGGCGTTCGGGCCCTGCTCGAGGTCGTAGTTCCCGAACCCGTCGAACGAATCGATACTGACGAACAGCCGATACCCATTCACGACCGGAGTGAGGGCCTTGAAGTCCCCCTTCGATTTCCTACATCGGGCCGTGGTGAAGACGGCTACCTGGGTCTCACCGCTGAACACGGTGACTTCCGGCGTCGGGTCGGGTTTCGCCTGGACCGGACCGAGTGATGACATGGCAAGGGCGACGATCGCTGCCGTGCCCGCCACCCGTGCGGTGACCTTCATGCTGTGAACCTAGACCTGGATGTCGGCGGCGGCTATGGTCCGTTCGATCGACGCTGGGCGGACCATCGGATGGTCTGGGTCTCTGATCTGCGGGGCTCGGGAGACGCAGGGCCCTGTGCTCAACGATCTATCCGCGTACGGTGGGGAAGGGTGAACACATGACCGAGCAGCAGCCGTATGAAGTCCTCGAGCGGTACCCGGGCTTCGAACTGCGCCGGTACCCCGAGCACATGGTTGTCGAAACAGATGTCCAAGGTCCGTTCGGCGTGGCAGGCAACCTCGCATTCCCGAAGCTTGCCCGCTACATCGGTGGGCACAACCATTCGTCTCGCAAGGTGGCGATGACGGCGCCGGTGGTT
>WBZV01001330.1_pt1 | contig 11498 bp, 8 predicted proteins | sample 5204221 | NCBI WGS metagenome assembly WBZV01 (sample SAMN12344360, study PRJNA552823) | activated sludge metagenome | biome: Activated sludge suspended growth; feature: Nitrification reactor; material: Wastewater; isolation source: activated sludge from nitrification reactor of wastewater treatment...
CGGGTTGCAGGTCGTGGAAGGTCATGCTCTTGCCCAGCAGGCTCAGGTAAAGCTCCTGGCGCGCGTCGCGTTCCACACGCTCGCCGATGACCGAGCTGGCGAAGTTGCGACCTAGCTGTAGCACCGACCGCGAGACCTGGCTGGCCAGAATAACGACCGCCGCCAGAGCGATCCGATCCATATCGGGTGGGTCGGCCAGGGCGGCATTGAAGGCAATGCCGATGAAGACGGGCATGGCCGCGGCCAGCGCGGCATTGCCAAACGCGCCAAGCGACATGGCCAGGAACAGCCAGCCGTGGCGAGCGAAGTGGGACAGCACCCAACGGCCGGGCGAGCGGCGATTCGAGCGCTGCTGGAGGTCTATGGCAAATTCGCTCATGGCGTGGGGTGCCGCGGGTCAAGAAAAGACCTGTCAGGTCTGGCCAGACCTGACAGGTCCAAAAGGCGGCATTGCCGGAGTTAGTGTGTCGTCGTCGTTGCGGGCGTCCCAATTGACTCGGCGGCCCGCTTGGAGCGCATGACAGCCCAGCCCAGAAGGGCGACCAGGGCGACGATGACCACAATGACGATCGCGTTGCGGTCGGTATAGCGCACGACGATGGGGGCGATGATCAGGCTGACCAGGTTGACGACCTTGATCATCGGGTTGAGCGCCGGGCCGGCCGTGTCTTTCAGCGGGTCGCCGACGGTATCACCGACGACGGCCGCCTTGTGGCGCTCCGACCCCTTGCCGGTGTTGGCGGCTACGTCGCGCTCCTCATCCTCAATCAGCTTCTTACCGTTGTCCCACGCCCCACCGGTGTTGGACATGAACACGGCCAACAGCATACCCGACACGATAATACCCGCCTGGAACCCGCCCAGCGCCTCCACCTGCAACAGCAGGCCGACGGCGATGGGCGTGATGACGGCCAGGATGGCCAGATTGATCAGGTCGCGTTGGGCGGCAACGGTCGAAATCATGACGGCGCGGGCGTAGTCGGGCTTGACTGTACCCTCGATGATGCCCGGAATGCGGAACTGACGCCGGACTTCATTGACCATGTCATGCGCGGCGCGGGTGACGGCGCGGATGGCCAACGACGAGAACATCCATGGCACCGCCGCGCCGATCAAGACGCCGACAAAGACCATTGGGTCAGAGACGCGGATGCCGTTGGCCAGCGCCTCCGGGTCAACCAGCGTCACGTCGGTGATGAACGAGCCGAAGAGCGACACAGCGGCGATGACCGCCGAGCCGATGGCGATGCCTTTGGTGATGGCCTTGGTCGTGTTGCCCACGGCGTCCAGGTCGGCCATGATCTTGCGGGCCTTCGGCTCCAGATCAGCCATTTCGCCGATGCCGTTGGCGTTGTCGGAGATGGGGCCGAAGGAGTCCATGGCCACATTGTTGCCGGTCAGCGTCAACATGCCGATGCCGGTCATGGCCACGCCGTAGAGGACGAAGGTGAACTGGATGACCCCGGCCGAGAAGCGTTCGGAGACGAAGGCCGTCACGTCCACGCTCTGATAGATGAGCACGGCAGCGACGATAGTCGCGGCGATGACGAGGGTTGACCAAACGGCCGACTCATAGCCATTCGACAGGCCGGAGAGGATGGTCGTCGCCGGGCCGCCGGAGGTGCTGTCGCGAATCTCCTTCACCGGGCGGTAGTGCGTGCCGGTGAAGTAGTCGGTCAGGCGGTCAATGACAATGGCCAGCCCCACACCGGCCGCCGTGGAGAGAAACGGCCGCCACCAGCCGCCGGGCACGTCGGCCATGTAGAAGACGGCGATGGCCCCAAAGAGAACGACGGAGATGGCTGCCGAGGTCAGAAAGCCCTGGAAGATGGCCCGCATGGCGTTGCCGCTGTCGTCCGACTGGCCGCGCACCAGGTAGGTGCCGACGATGGAGGCCAGCACGCCGATGCCACGTACCAGCAGCGGGTAGAGAATCCACTCGTTGTGACCGGTAATGAGCGTCAGCGTGACACCCAGGATCAGGCCGGAGACGATGGTGACTTCGTAAGACTCGAAGATGTCGGCGGCCATACCGGCGCAGTCGCCGACGTTGTCGCCCACCAGGTCGGCGATGACGGCCGCGTTGCGGGGGTCGTCTTCGGGCATGTCCTGCTCGACCTTGCCCACCAGGTCAGCGCCGACGTCGGCGGCCTTAGTGTAGATGCCGCCGCCAACGCGCATGAACAGGGCCACTAACGTGCCGCCAAAGCCAAAACCAAGCAGCGCGTCGGGTGCGGCGTTGGCGAAGATCATAAAGATAAGCGTGCCGCCCAGCAGGCCCAGGCCGTCGGTGAGCATACCGGTAATCGTGCCGGTGCGGTAGGCGATGCGCAGGGCGTCCTTGAAGCTGGTGCGCGCGGCGTTGGCCACGCGGACGTTGCCCTCAACAGCCATGCGCATACCGATCTGGCCCACGGCCAGCGAGAAGCCCGCGCCCATGATGAAGGCGATGGCCCGGCCCAGGCCGACGATGAGGCGAATTTGCCCTTCGCTGGAACCTGCGAACACCTCTTGCGAGAACTCCGTTGGCGGCACGATGTAGACGCTCAGGAAGAGGGCCACAGTCAGCACGGCGATGAAGGGCAGGATGGTGCGCAGTTGTCGCCCCAAATAGGCGTTGGCCCCTTGCCGAATCGCCTCCCACACTTCTATCATCCGCTCAGTACCCTTATCTTCGGCCAAAATCTGCCGTCGAAGGTATACGGCATAAAGAAGGCCAATAACGGCGATGCCCAGCACAGCCCAGACGGCAATCGTCTCAAAGCTGGTCAGGTCCATTCTGAGAAAACGAAACAATTGATCCATACAGGGTTGTCGAACCTCCTCGTCACTACGGGTTTGGCTGAGCGAACGACGTTTACCGATCGCTCCAGTTGTAAAAGCAGGTTAGGGGCACGACCAAGCGGCTTGTATGGCCCTGAGCCACGATTGCTATCACGCTTGACCAAAACGCCAAGCCCCAGCCCGCCCATGCATCGGCCGAAATAGCCGAAGTTTCTACACGTATCTTAATGTATGATCGCCAAAAGGCGCAAACAATAACCACAGCTAAACAGCGCTTCGGCGTGGTGATGATATAATGACCCTCTATCCGATGGGGTGAAGTGACCGATGACGACTCAGCTCGTTTTTGCCCCGGCTTATGGGCACACCAAATATCAACATCCAGAGAGCAGCCGGCGCACAGCCGCGCTCTGGCGGTCGCTGGAAGGTTCCGGGCTGCTGCCGGATTTGAGCCAACTTGCGCCCACGCTAGCGACGGTTGACCAATTGCGGCGGGTGCATACGCTGGAATTGATCGAATACGTTCACCAGGTGTCGTTGCGTGGCGGCGGGCTGCTCGACCACGGCGATACCTACGTGACGGCCGAAAGCTTCGAGTTAGCGCAGTTGGCCGCTGGTGGCTGTTGCGCCGCGGTCGACGCGATCATGAGCGGCGCGGCCAACAATGGCTTTGCCCTCATTCGCCCCCCCGGCCACCACGCCGAAACTGACCGCGTCAGCGGCTTTTGCCTGTTCAACAACGTCGCTGTCGCCGCGCGCCAGGCCCAGGTCGTCCACGGAGCACAGCGCGTGGCCATCGTTGACTACGATGTACACCACGGCAACGGCACCCAGGACGTCTTCTATGAAGATGACTCGGTGTTGTTCATCTCCGTCCACCTCTACGCACCCTACTTCTACCCCGGCATCGGCGGCATGCACGAGATCGGCGTTGGGCGTGGCCGGGGCTACACCCTCAACGTACCCTTCCCGCCCTATGTCGGCGACCGCGGCTATGGGCGCGCCTTTGACGAATTGATCGGCCCGCGGCTGACGGCGTTCCAGCCCGATCTGCTGCTCGTCTCGGCCGGGTTCGACGCCCACTGGGATGATCCGCTGGCTTCGGCCGGGCTGAGTCTGCGCGGCTACGCCGACATCACCCGCAAGCTGATCGGCTATGCCGAAGCGCTGTGCGGCGGGCGCATCCTCTTCATCCTGGAGGGCGGCTACCATCTAGACGTACTAACTATCGGCGTGCGCAACGTACTCCACGCCCTGCTGGGACAGGATATTGTTCACGATCCGTTCGGCCTCATGCCTCAGGAAGAGCACGATGTTTCCGACCTGCTGAGTCGTCTGAAGGCCCATTACTTGTTAAAATGAGACAAAGCGCTGATAATAGCGGCGCAAGTTGACCATAACGAAATACCCCGCCACGGCCTACTAAACAGCCGCGCACTACCGGCGTGTCGCGCCCCAGCCACCAGTGGCCGGAAGAGGAAAAAGTATGGACAGCAATACCGACGACCTTGATCCCGAAATTCCACCCGACGTCTCGCCCGAGGAGTTACAGGAGGCGTTGCGCTGGCTCGATGAGATGGCGGGGCGTCCCAGCGTCGGCTCACCGGTTAGCGAGGCGACAACGGAGTTCCCCTTTGAAGGGCTGATCGAAGGCGAAGAGGGCGAACTGCCCGATTGGCTGCGCGAAACCCCGCCTGGGACTGACTCGCCGCTGACAAACGATGGCGAGTTAGAGAGCCGCCTCGATTGGCTGGCCAAGATGGCCGAGCGCGAGTCCATCGAAGAGTTGCCGACGCTGGAGTGGCGACAACTGACCGATGCCGCGGCCGCGGCCGATGACGAAGCGCTTGGGATAGAGCAGGATACGCAGCCGCCGGTTATTGACCCGGCACAGTTTCCGATCGAGGCCTCGCCGGTCGAACCACTGAGCGCCGAAGTCTTCATGAACGTGCCGGAACTGCTTATAGAAGAACCACAAGCACCAGGCGAGCTTCCGTCAGAGGGGGACACCGTGACACCTACCTCGCTACCAATAGACGAGGCGGTAGACGAGACGATTGAGGAGCAACACGATAGTTCACCGGCCGCCCCCATGACCGCCGAGGCGCTGCTGGACACGTTGCCCCCGGACGAGGAGTTGCCGCCCATCAATGATCTGGACGCGGCGATGGCCTGGATCGAAGAGCTGGCCGCCAGCCAGGACGCCCCCGTCGAAGACGTGCCCAGCGTCGCCGACCGGGCACTCGCCTCGAAGCTGCTGATGGAGGCGGGACTGTCATCAGATGAACTGGATAGGCTGACGACCGGCGGCGAGTTGGCCCTGGGCGATCTGTCTCTCTTAGAGGGCAACACACCGATCAACGCCTTCGTGGCCGAAGAGGATTTCGCCGACACGATCGTGTTGGTGGAAACGATGGCCGCGGAACAGGGCCAGCCGCTGGTCATTCCGCCCTCCGAGCCGCCGGCCGCGGACGAAGTTTCCTTCGACGACGCGATGGCCTTTCTCGATGAACTGGCCGCCCAAGAGCCGCTGGGCGCGGTGACACAACCGATTGAACCGATCGAGATGGACGCCAGCGAAGTGGCAGCCGTTAGCGCTGAGTTGCCGTTCGCAGTCGAGGAATTGGAGACTTTCCCGGTTATACCGGACGGGGCGATGGCCCCGCGAACCGACGCCGAAGTACAGCCGCTGGAAGAGACACTGTCAGCCGAAGACGTGCCGTGGGCGGCCGAGGAAATGATCGGCGCAATTGACACGACTGAAGAGCCAATTGACCTGAGCAGCGAGACGGACGAGCTAGTTGACTTAAGTAGTGCGGTAGCCATCGAGGAAGTAGCCCTCGGCGCTATGAGCGACGCCGAGCTTTGGCCGCCAAGCGCCCCCGACGAAACCGTGGCTGAGCCTGGCGATCTGAGCGCCCAGGCAGCCGCGGAACTAGACAGCGCGGCTTCAGGAGACGAAATGGCCCATCTGCCATCACCACTCATTGGCGCAGCCGCGGCGGGCGTCGCGGCCAACGGCGACCACGCCACTATCCTTGAGCAATCGCTACGCGCCGTGGACGCCCTGGCCCTGCCGCCCGGCCTATCGCTGGCCGAACTCGACTTCTCAATGCATCGCAGCGGCGCGACACCGGCACGGCGAAATCTGCCGGCGGCGGTCGAGTGGCTGGAACTGGCCCTCGGCTTGTCGGGGCCGACGACGCCACCGCCCACGGATGAAGACCTCGTCGCCCGAATGCCCGACGACCCCGACGCCGTGCTGGCCTGGCTGGAACAGATGGCCGAAGAAGATACGGTTGACTCGTCACCCCAACTGGCCGTGACCGACGCCGCTTCCGCCCCATCGGAACCGGCTGTTTCTCTGGAGCGTTCGGCCCAGGCGACCAAACCGCTCATCGAGGAGCTTTCGGAAGACGATCTGCTGAGTATGCCCGAAGACCCGGACGCGGTGATGGCCTGGCTGGAAGGGCTGGCAGGGGGTGGGCTGACCGTCCAACGCGAGGAAGCCACGCCCGAGGCCATCGCCCCGCCGGTCGCGCCAGACGAGCCTGAGCCGCCGGCTGAATCAGTGGCCACCGGGTCGCGTTCTCGCCGCCGGCGCGGGCGCAAGTCGCAACGGTCGGCTCAGCCGCAGCCAGTAGAGGAAGTTGGGGCCGAACCGACCTTTGTGGAAGACGTGACGATCGCCCCCCCCGAGGCGCCGGTTGAAGAGGTGGACTTCTCGTTTGAAGAAGTGAACGGCGTGGTGGAAGAGCGGGGTGACGAACTGCCCGAAGCGGCCGTTAGCGCGGCCGTGGAGGAAGATGGGCTACTGGTGTGGCCCGCGGCCGATGACCTGCCGGACGTGTTGCCACTGCCCGCGCCCGCGCCGGAGGCCGAGGTCTACCCGGTCGCGCCGCCTGTGCCCGCCCGCCCGCGCCGCCGTGGGCGTCCGCCCAAGAGCGAAGCGGCCAAGACAACCGAACCGGCCGTTCTCGTCATTGATGTCCAAGATGCGACAACCGACCAGAGCGCGGACGAAGTCCAGGTTGAAACTGAACCAAGTGGCGAGGCCCCTCCTCCCCCACCGTCCCAGGAGGCAACGCCCCCCGCCAAACCGGCGTCGTGGGTAGACTTGCTGAAGCCACTGCGCTAATCGTTCGTAAATGACAATCATCGGAGTAAGACACACAAAATGGAACACACTCTTGTCTTGGTAAAGCCCGACGGCGTGCAGCGCGGGCTGATCGGGGAGATCATCACCCGCCTGGAACGGCGGGGCCTGAAGTTGCGGGGCCTGAAGTTCATGCAGATGTCGCGCGAATTGGCCGCGGCCCACTACGCGGCCCACGTCGAGCGGACGTTCTACGCCGGACTGGTGGAGTACATCACCTCCGGGCCGATTGTGGCCATGGTCTGGGAAGGCAAGGACGCCATCGCCATCGTGCGCAAAACAATGGGGGCGACCAACGCCGGCGCGGCCGAACCGGGCACAATTCGCGGCGACTTCGCCGTCGAGATCGGCCGCAACCTCATCCACGGTTCCGACGGCCCGGAGAGCGCCGCCCGCGAGGTTGCGCTGTTCTTTGGCGACGAGGGGCTTGTCAGTTGGGAGCGGGCCACGGATCGCTGGATCCGCGAGTAAGATAGGCCAAGTCGAATGGAGTGCGCATCTGAGGATGCGCACTCCATTTAAGAAACTACTGCATCCGTACCACGACGCGCCCGTTGTGCCACAACGACTCCAGGTCGTAGTAGTCGCGCTTTTCGGGCGAGAAGAGGTGGATAACCACGTCGCCGAAATCTACCAGCACCCAACCGTCGGAGGGTTGGCCCTCCACACCCTTGGGCATGCGGCCGCCCTGCTTCTTGGCGCTTTCCAGCGCCGCCTGGCTGAGGGCGCGCAATTGAGGCTCCGATTCGCCGGTGCAGAGGATGAAGAAGTCGGCGAAGACGGCCTGCATGTGGATGTCGAGCACGAGAATGTCGCCGCCCTTTTTATCCAACAGAGCGTCAACCAGCAGTTGAGTCAGTTCCAGACCTTCCAGATAACACCTTCCTTGTTTTCTATCGTAAGTTTGGACGCAATTGTAGCTGAACGAGTGACGAACTACGAACTCAGAACGACGAACGACGAACGAAGAGCACGACTAACGACCAACGACCAACGACTATCAACTGACCACTGACCACCGACCACTGACCCATGTTCCGCCTTCCCACCCAACCCAGCAGCGACCACACTATTTGGACAGTCGGCGAACTGTCGGCCTACGTGCGCCAGATGTTCGACCTGGACTATCGGTTGCGCGACATTGACGTGAGCGGCGAAATTTCCAACTTCACGCGCGCGGCGTCGGGCCACCTATACTTCACGCTCAAAGATATGACGTCACAGTTGAAGTGCGTCATGTGGCGGTCGCAGGCCGAACGGCTGCGCTTTCGCCCGGCCGAAGGCGACGCCGTGATCGCCCACGGCCGCGTCTCCGTCTACGAAGTCGGCGGCGTCTACCAGCTCTACGTTGACCACCTGCAACCGGCCGGGCGGGGCGATCTGGCGGCGGCCTTCGAGCGATTGAAAGACAAGCTGGCCGTCGAAGGGCTATTCGACGCCAACCACAAGCAGCCCATCCCCGACTTCGCGCGCCGGATCGGGATTGTCACTTCGGCCGACGCCGCCGCCCTGCGCGACATCCTCACCGTCTTGCAGCGGCGCAACCCGCTGGTGTCGGTGCTCATCGCGCCGACGCTGGTGCAGGGTGAGCAAGCCCCGGCGCAAATCGTCCGCGCCCTGCGCCGGCTGGATGCGCGTGAAGACATTGACCTCATCCTCATCGCCCGCGGCGGCGGCTCCATCGAAGACCTGTGGGCCTTCAACGACGAGCGCGTGGCCCGGGCCGTCTACGAAGCGCGCCACCCCATCATCAGCGGCGTGGGGCATGAGACCGACTTCACTATCACCGACTTCGTGGCCGATCTGCGCGCCCCGACGCCCTCGGCGGCAGCCGAGTTGGCTGTGCCCGACCTGGCCGGAGTGCGTCCGGCGCTGGCCCAGATAGATATGGCGCTGACCGTGGCGGTGGTTGATGGGTTGGCCGCGCGACGCCAAGCGGTGCGGTCGCGCGCCCAAGTGCTGGCACTACTCAGCCCACGTCGCCTGCTGGACAGTGACCGGCAGCAAGTAGACGCGCTGACCGGGCGGCTGGACAGAGGGATTCGGCGCGCAGTGGATCGGCAGCGGGGGCGGCTGGCGGTGGCCGGGGCGGCGCTGGCGGCGGTCAGCCCACTGGCCACGCTGGCCCGCGGCTTCGCCATCGTGCGCGATGCCGACGGCCGCCTCATCCGCGCCGTGGCCGAAGCGCGGTCGGGCGCGACCATTACCATCCAGGTCAACGATGGCTCCTTTGGCGCAAAGGTGACAAGTTAGACTAGCGACTGCTCCAAAAAGCAACGTCACCCTCGGCCAGGCGATACGGCCGCCCACCGGCAGCGTTCACGACCAGGATGACGTCACCGCCCTCTTCGCGCACGGGCAACACCAGCGCGCTGCTGTCGGGCGACCACAGGCTGTGGCTCAGCGCGTACTGGTCGAAGAAAGGCAGAAACTGAGTCAGGAAAACGATGGTCGGCTCAAAATCGAGCAGCCGCAACCCCTGGCCGCTGACCACATCAACCACAGAGAGCGTCAGAAAGCCCTGCGTCTGTTGCGCCCGGCGCGTCCGGTCGGCCCGATAGCGCGTCTTGGCCAACGCATTGACGCCATCGTCCTCGATAGTGCCGTTGAGCGTGATGTAGGCGATGGAACGGCCGTCGGGCGACCAGAAGAAGGCCAGCACCGTCTGCCGCGTCAGCAGCCGCGTTTGGCCGGCCACCACGTCGAGCACCCGCAGCGGCCCCCAGAACGGGTGGCTGTCGGCCGTGCCATTGGTAAAAGCCAGTTGGTTGCCCATTGGGTTCCAACTCAAAGCCATTGAAGCGGACGGCTCGAAAGAGCGTCGCTCGCCGGTCTGCGTATCCACCACGGTCAGCGCGCTCAGCCCCTCATTCTCTTCAGCAAAAGCCCAATAGCGGCCGCCGGCGGCAATGCCCGGCGCCTGGAACGCCCCCGGCGTGGCCAGATTTCCGGCCTGGGTTTCGCCCTGCACGCCGATGAGCGACAGCGCCGCGCCCTGGTCTTCGCCGCTGTGGACGAGCAGTTGTCGCCCATCGTCGCTCCAGTCCCAATAGAAGGGCGCGCCGGTGGCCAGCAGGCGACTGGCGCTGCCGCCGTCGCTGGCAATGACCTTCAGCCCCATTTGATTGCGCGGCTGATTGGCCAGGAAAGCCAGACTGGTGTTGTCGGGCGACCAATAGAGGTAAATAGGCGTCTCGTCGGCGCTGAAGTAGACCTGGTTTTCGGGCACGTTGTCCGCGCCGACGACGTCGGGCAGCACATAGATGCCGCCGCCGCTAAGGCGCGTACCGATGACGGCCAGCCGTCGGCCGTCGGGCGACCAGGCGGGGAACTGGAAAAAGACGCTGCGCCCTTCGCTGGTCAGCACGCGGCGATCCTGGCCGGTGGGCGAGAGCGTCTCGACCTGCCCCTCGGCGTTAACGATGACGATGCGGTTGATTGTGGGTTCGGCCGCAGTCGCGGAGGCGGGCTGTTCGGTGGCCGGCAAGGGCGTGGGCAGCGCGGCGATGAGCGTGGCTGGGGCGAGCGTCGGTTGGCGGGCGGCGGCCGTCGTTTCGCCGGGCGTCGCCGTGGCCGACCGCTGGGCCACAATGAACCACGCCGCCAACGAGGAACCGATCAGCGTGACGACGAGCAACAGCGACACGAACAAAAACAGGCAGCCGCGTCGCCGCGGGGGGCCATCCGGCGTGATGTCCGGCGCGGACTCGGCTTCAAACGAGTCTGAAAAGCGGTCGTCGTCGTCGTACATAGCGCCTCTTGTTACCGTTCGTGATCTCGCGCACGGCCGCCTGTGACAATCGTCTGCCGGCCCAGCGCACAGTCAAAACAACCCACGGAGCAAATTGTAACACCCCGCGCCGCCAAAGCCTGATGCAGTTCACGAACTCTTCAGCGTCGTGGTAAAATCGAGGGCCATGACGACCCAACAAACCAATACGTCAGAAAACGCCCTATCCGGCTTCATTCGCGCCGCGGGCGTCATCCTCGCCATCTCCTACCCGGTGTTGGCCTTGTCTACGGGCGCGCGAGCGCTCTATCAACTGTTCTTCAAAGAAGGCGTGACCAACCTCTTGCCGCCGCTACTCAGCGCCGTGGCCGCCATCTGCTACCTGCTGGCGACGGTGGGCTTCGTCGTGCGGCGGCGCTGGGCGTGGCGGCTGTCGGTCAGCATGCTGGTCTTCGAACTGGTCATGGTGCTGCTCGTCGGCACACTGAGCTACGTGATGCCCGACACTATTGGCCGCACCGTCTGGGCGCACTTCGGCGCGGACTACGGCTACTTCCCGCTCATCCAGCCCATTCTTGGCCTGGCCTGGCTGTTCAACCGGGAGACGAGAGCGGCGTATGAATTAGGGGGCTAGGTTCCAGGTTCCAGGGGCCAGGGAAGAGCGCTCTTCCCTGGCCCCTGGAATCTGGAACCTGGCCCCTACTCTTCCAGGCTGTGCTCCGCCTGGATAAAGCGCCGCGTGCGCGTCTTGGAGCGAATCAGCAGCGAGTGCGTCTCGGCGTGGCTACCCTTGTAGGCGATGCCGGGCAGGAGCGAGGTGTCGGTGAT
>WBZV01001333.1_pt1 | contig 11488 bp, 8 predicted proteins | sample 5204221 | NCBI WGS metagenome assembly WBZV01 (sample SAMN12344360, study PRJNA552823) | activated sludge metagenome | biome: Activated sludge suspended growth; feature: Nitrification reactor; material: Wastewater; isolation source: activated sludge from nitrification reactor of wastewater treatment...
CAATCTGTGGTTCCATTCCCCCTATGAACGCCGCCGACATCACCATCGTCATCGTCGCCTGGAACCAGCTACAGAAGACGCTCGACTGCCTGGCGACCGTGGCCACGCTGGACATTCCACCCGGCCGCGTGCTGCTGGTGGACAACGGCAGCACCCCGCCGTTGGCCGAGGCCGTCGGCGCGCGCTTCCCGACGGTCGAGATGTTGCGCTTGCCCGACAACCGCGGCTTTGCCGGCGGCTACAACGCCGGCATTCGCGCCGCGCTGGACGATGGCGCGGCGGCCGTGCTGCTGCTCAACAACGACACCCTCGTATCGCCCGACCTGCTGACCCATTTGGCGGCCGAGATGGCCGCGAGCAACGACGTGGGCCTGGTGACGGCCAAGATCGTCTACGCCGCCGAGCCGCAACGCATCTGGACTGTCGGCGCGAACCTCAACGTCTTCCTCGACCTGAAGGACGGTGGGCAGGGACAACTGGACAGCGGGCAGTGGGCCGCGCCGCGCGACGTGGATTTCGCCCCGTTCTGCGCCATTCTCGTCCGCCGCGCCGTCTTCGCGTCGGTTGGCCTGTTGGATGAAGCGTTCTTCCTGTACTACGAGGACATGGACTACTGCCGCAGGGCGCGGCGGGCCGGCTGGCGGGTGCGGCTGTGCCCGGCGGCCGTCGTGCGCCACGACGTCAGCGCCAGCAGCGGCGGCCGCGACAGCCCGCTGGAGCGCTACTGGATGGCCCAGAGCAGCGGGCGCTACTTTCGCAAGCACGGCCGCGGCCCGCGTCTGCTGCTCATCGTCCCCTTCCGGCTGGCCAGCGCGTTGAAGACGAGCTTACGCCTGCTGCCGGCCGGCAAGACGACAGCCCTGCGCGCCTACTGGGCCGGCCTGTGGGCCGGCTGGCGCACGGGGCGGGCCACCACACCGCCGCCGGCCTGGCTGCGCGGCCCTACTCAATAACCTCAATCGCCGCCTGCAAATAGCGCCCCGTGCCGGCCAGCAGCCGGTAGTGGAAGCGGTAGGAGCCGGCGAAGTCCTCCAGCGCCCGGAACTCGTGCGTCACGCCATAGGCCGAGCCGAGTTCGTCGAACAGGATGACGTCGCCGGGGCGCAGCTTGGGGGCCAACGTCGTCAGCACGTAGAGCGTCGAGCTGTAGAGGTCGGCGTCGAGGTGGATGACCGTCCGCCGGTCGAGCGGGTGGCGGGCCACGAAGTCGCCCAGCGTGTCCTGGAACAGGCCGATCTCCAGAGCCACGCGCGGGTCATCGAAGGTGGGAATCTGGCCACCGGTGCTGAACGTGCCCGGCGGCAGGCCGACCCAGCCATCGGGTAGGCCGGTGAAGCCGTCGAAGCCATAGAAGCGCGCCGCCGGGTCGCTGTTGTGGGCCGCCCACCAGCGCAGCGATTCGCCGTGGAAGACACCGAACTCCAGGTAGTCAATCGTCCCGCCCAGCCCGTGGTGGTCAATGACGTATTGGTAGAGGTCGAAGCGCGTCGGCAGCGTCGGCGCGGCGGCGTTGGCCCGCGACCAGTGGTAGAAGCGGGCCGAGTAGGCGGCCCGCAGTAGCAGCTCGTCAACCGGCCGGGTCAGCCCGTAGAGCCGCGCCTTCAGCGACGGCGACCAGGGTTGGGTGTTGGGAGGAGTATTGGAGTTGGTTTGCATGGCAGTCACGCGGCCAATGTTACCACGCCCGGCATTGTAGGGCGATTTGGCAAATCGCCTCGCGGCCGTTGGCGGTGGGGCGTTGGCCCGCTACAATGGCGGTTTGGGAGTAATCATCTATGCGACTAGGACGAGAGGGGCAACTGGCCCTGCTGCCGAAGTGGATCAGCGAGAAGCTGGACGTTCACCTGTGGGAGACTAACCGCCTGCTGGAGTTAGCCCAGCGCGAGCTGCCGGCGGGGGCGCGACTGCTGGACGCGGGCAGCGGCGAAGGGCAGTATCGCCACTACTTCGAGCATACGCGCTACGTCGGCGTTGACCTGGCCGTGGGCGACCAGGCGTGGGACTACACCGGGCTGGACACACAGGCCGACCTGTCGCGCCTACCCTTCGCCGACGACAGCTTCGACGCCGCCGTCTGCTTCCAGGTGTTGGAGCACGTCAACGAACCGGCCCAGGTCATCAGCGAGATCGGCCGCACACTGCGCCCCGGTGGCCGCTTCTACCTGTCCGCGCCGATGGCCTGGCACCAGCACCAGAAGCCCCACGACTTCTTCCGCTACACTTCCTATGGCTTCACTCACCTGCTCGAGAAGGCGGGGATGCGCGTGGTGGAGATGCGGCCGTGGGGCGGCTACTTCTGGTTCCTGTCGTTCAACTTCCAGATGATGCACGACCGCCTCTTCCCGCGCGGCGACAGCGACCTGGCCTATCTGCTGAAGCTGCCGCTCATTCTACCCATCTACTTCGTCTTTTTCCTGCTGCTGCCGCTGCTGCTTTTCTATCTCGACCGGCTGGACCGGGTGAAAGACCACACACTGGGCTGGGCCTGCATCGCCGAAAAGCTTCCCCCCGATGAACACCATCCAGCGCCTGCTTAGTAACACGCTTCTGGCGTTTCTAAGCAGCGTCATCGTCAAGGCCGGCAACGCTCTGCTGTTCATCCTCATTGGCCGGCAACTTGGCCCAGCGGCCTCCGGCAGCTTCAGCCTGGCCACGACCTTCTTCACCTTCGTCTTCGGCCTGTCGGCGCTGGGGCTGCACGAGATCATGGTGCGCGAACTGCCGGCGCGGCGCGACGAGAGCGGGCGCTACCTGGTCAACTACGTCACCTTGCGGCTACTGCTGTCGGCCGCCGTCTATGGCTTGCTGCTGCTTGGTTTGCGCCTCTTCGCGCCCTACTCCGAGACGACGACAGCCGTCATCGTCATCCTGTCGCTGGCGGCCATTCCCGAAGCGGTCTTCAGCATGTGCCAGTCGCTCTTCGAGGCCCACGAACGGCTGCTGACGCCACTGCTGGCCTCGACGGCCAGCACGGCGCTGAAGCTCATCGCCGGCTTCTGGCTGCTGGCCCGCGGGGCCGACGTGGTGACCATCGCCTGGGTCGTGCCGCTGGCTTCGCTGCTGAGCCTGCTGGTGTTCGCGCCGGGGCTGGCCCGCCTTTTCGGCCGCACGCCGCAACGCCTGCCGGCGCGACTCGACCTGGGCTTCCTGCGCGCCCACCTGGCGGTCATGCCCAGCTTCTTCATCATCCAGCTCTTCTCGCTGCTCGACTATCAGGCCGACATCCTGCTCATCTCGCTACTGCTGACCGAAGACGACGTGGGCCACTACGCCGCGGCACAGACGATCCTGCTGGGCTTCAACCTGATGCCCGTGGCGGTGCGCACGGCGCTCTACCCGTTGATGAGCCGCTACTACGTGGAGGCCCCCGACAAGCTGGCCGTTCTCAACGACAAGATCAGCCGCTATCTGCTGGCGGCCATCCTGCCCGTGGCCACGGGCGTGACGCTGCTGGCCGAGCCGCTCATCGCTCTCGTCTATGGGCCGGAGTTCGGCCCGGCCGTGCCGGTGCTACAGATCACCATCTGGGCCGTCGTCTGCCTGTTCCTCAACGTGCCCCATTCGCGGCTGGCGCTCATCTACAACCGGCAGCGCGACGCGGCGCTGCTGCTGGGCCTAACGACCGGGCTGAACGTGGCCCTGAACCTGCTGCTCATTCCGCGGGCGGGCATCATCGGCGCGGCCGTGGCCCGGCTGCTGGCCAGCCTGGCCCTGTTCCTCGTTTTCTACGTCTACACGCAGACGCGCCTGACGCGGGTCAGCCTGATGCCGTCGCCGCTGCGGCCGCTGCTGGCCACGGCGTTCATGGCCCTGGCGGTGTGGCCGTTGCGCGGCTGGCCGCTGGCCGTGCCCGTCGTCGTGGGCGCGGTGGTCTATGTCGGCGCGGCCCTGCTGCTCAACATTGTGCCCGAAAGTGACCGCGTTTACTGGCGCGAAGTCGTGCGGCGGCGCTAATCGAGCGAATTACTCCCTCAAATACTCCGAAAGGATGATTGACTGGGGCGCGCCAGGCCCTAAAATGCTACTGTTAGCAAGATTAGCTATTCACATTTGTTAGGAGACAACCATGCACAAGAAGATTCTCGTACTCGTCTTGGCTCTGTTGCTGGTCAGCGTCGGCATCGTCTCGGCGCAGTCGGGCAACCTGCCAGGCTCCGGCTGGTGGTCTGGGCAGCAGATTCAGAACGTTGGCTCGGCCTCGACCTCCGTTCAGTTCACGGCCTACGATGCTCAGGGCCAGGACTACCCCTGCGGTAATCCGAAGTCCGCGTCCCCCGGCCAGTCGGTCAACTTCCTGACCAATACGGACTGCACCGTGCCGGCGGGCTTCGTCGGTTCGGCTGTCGTCAGCGCCGATCAGCCGATCGCCGCCATCGTCAACGTGGTCAACATGCCCACCGGCACGGCTGCCGGCATGTACCGCGGCACCGACGGGGCGGACGTGGCCAATACCATCGCCTTCCCGCTGATGAAGAATAACTACTTCAACCGCTCGACGACGCTCTACATCCAGAACGCCAGCAGCAGCCCGAACAACATTAGCGTGACGGTGCGAGTCGGCAGCGCGACCCACACCAAGACGTTCAACAACGTCCCGGCCAGCGCCATGGTGCTCGTCGGCCCGGCCGATGTCAACCCGGCCATGGCCAACAACAGCTTCGGCAGCGCGACGGTCACCGGCAGCGGCGCTCTGGCCGGCGCGGCGCTGGAGTACCAGAACGCCGTCCCGTTGGGCAGCAACCTCCACGCCTACACGGCGTTCGGCCCGCAGGACTTCGCGCCCAAGGCCTACTGCCCGCTCATTCGCAGCAACTTCGCCAATCTCAACACCGGTATTCAGGCCCAGAACCTGTCGAGCAGCGCGCAGGCCATTCGCGTGACCTACTCCTACCGCATCAACAATACCGGCGCGGTGCAGACGAAGGTCGTGACCTCCGGATCCATCGCCCCGAACGGGGCGGCCACCTTCGCCACCTGGAATGACCTGCCGGCGCGGGTCGTCGGTGGCGCTACGGTCGAAGGCGTGGGCGGCGGCAACATCGCCGTCATCGTCAACGACGAGACCTTCACCCTCAACCCCAATCGCGTGACGGCCTACACCTGCTTCCCCGATTCGGCCAAGACCAACAAGGTCAACCTGCCGCTCTACAAGGAGTACTACCTGGGTGACACCTCCGGTGTCCAGGTTCAGAACGTGGGCACGGCCGCGGCGAACATCAGCGTTACCTACTACCCGCCGGGCAACACGGCCGGTGTGAAGTTCACGCAGAACAACATCGCTCCGGGCAGCAGCGCGACGTTCTACAACGTCTCCGGTAGCGGCGCGGTTTCCGGCAACGCTGCCTCCTTGCTGGGTACGTTCGGTGGCGCGGTCGTTGACGCCAACCAGCCCGTCGTCGCCATTGTGAACGAAGAGCCGGGCACCAAGGCCGGCGCCCGTCCGCCCTCGTCGCAGGACGCGAAGCTGTACGAAGGCTTCAACGAGTAATTCGCTTTGCCAGGCGTCAGGCGTAGTCAGCTGCTCGTCTGACTAGCTGAGAAAAAAAGAAGCCACCTGAACAGGTGGCTTCTTTTCTTTCCTCCTTTAGGCTAGAATCGCCCCATGCGTCCAAAAACAAGACTTTCCCCTACACCTACACCCTATCTCTTCGCTGTGTGTGTGCTGGCGTTCGCTTTGCTGACCGTCGGCTGTGGCGGCGCAACGACGACAACCACACCAACACTTCCTGCTGCCACCGACGCCGCGGCGGGCGACGCGCTGGCCGCCGGCGCCACGTCAACAGCGCCGGCCGCGCCCGATGAGAGCGGCTATCCCGTGCCCCTCACCGAGGCCGAGGCCGCTTCCGCTTACCCGGCCGAGGGCGAAGCGGCCCTCCCGGCTGAGTCCTATCCGGCCCCCGCGGTCGAAGAGACCTTCCTGGAGCCACGGTTCCGCATTGACCAGCCGGTCAGCGCCGCGGCCACGACCATCACCGGCCAGGCGCCGCCCAACATGACCCTGGCCGTGCTCGATGTGACCTACAACGGCGCGCCGCTGGGCATAGGCCAGAGCGACGCCAACGGCGCATTCTCCATTCCCGTCACGGGCCTGGTGGCCGGCAACCGCATTGGCCTGGCCATCGGCGCGCTGCCGGAGGGCATGGACCTCGTCCAGACGGCTGAGACGTACTTCCCCCATCGCGGCGAAGGCTTCCAGAACCTGCCCAACGTCGGCGTCTTCTACGATACGACCCTGGTGCAACCCTGACCAACCGCGGCCGGCCGCTCCGGGGCGGCCGGCCGCTTTTCGCTCATGGCACTCTTCGTCGCCGCCCTGCCGCTGCTGCTGCTCATGGTTCTGGCCAACTGGGTGGCGGCGCGGGGCAGCGCCGGCACGCGGACGGCTTTTCACCTCGGCCTCTTCGTCCTCCATCTGCTGATCCTGATTGCCGGCATCGTCCTGCGTTGGTGGCCGCCGGACTCGGCCATGCTGCTGGGCGGCTCTCTGCCGTTTGACCTGGCGCTGGGCGGCGCGCCACTCATCGGCATGGGCCTGTGGGGCATGGCGGTCAGTCTGCGGCCGGCGCGGCTGTGGCTGGCGCGGCTGCTGCCGGCCCTCGACGTGGAGTCAGCCGTCCACACGCTGGCCCTGGTCACCATCGGCTATTTGGCAGGCAACGTGGCCCTGACGCTGGCTCCTGGCCTGGAGTTGCTGACCGAGAGCGCCGTGGAGGCAACGCTGCTAGATATTCTGGCCCAGGGAGCCGTCTTTGTGCTGGCGGCCTTCGTGGGCGTGGGTCTCTTCCAGCGGCGCGACGGGGCGGCGGCGGCCGAGCGATTGGGGCTACAGCGGCCAACGGCCCGCCAGTTACTCGCCGGCGCGGGGTGGATGTTTTTCTTCGTCTTTTTGCAGGGCTGCATCACTTTCACGTGGGCACTGCTGTCGCCGGAAGAGGCGCAGCAGATTAGCGGCCTCAATGAGGCGCTGTTGGGCAACATAGACACCATCGGCGAATGGTTCCTGCTGGCGGCGGCCGCCGGGCTGAGCGAGGAGTTGCTCTTCCGCGGCGCGCTGCAACCCATCTTCGGCATCGTGCCGACTTCGCTCATCTTCGCCATCAGTCACGTGCAGTATGGCTTCATCAGTCCGGCCACGCTGGCCGTTTTCCTGCTCAGCGTTGTGCTGGGCATCATCCGCAAGCGTAGCAACACAACCGTGGCCATCCTCGTCCACGCCGGCTACAACTTCACTATCGGCCTGATCAGTTTGCTGGCCGTCTATCTGGAGTCGCTGGTTGGCTAACGCTGGTAGACCTCGCGCCGCAGTTCGGCAATGTAGGGCAGCGTGCGGTGGTTCTCGGCATAGTCCAGCCCGTAGCCGACGACCCAAACGTCGGGCGCTGTTTGCCGTTCGCGCGCCGTTCTGATATAATCTTTTCTGCAATCGGGGCATGGCGCAGCTTGGTAGCGCGCTTCAATGGGGTTGAAGAGGTCGTGGGTTCGAGTCCCGCTGCCCCGACCTCACGATCGAGACGCGGCGTCGTTCACCGGCGCGGCGTCTCTTTCTTTATTCAACTGTGGAGTGTGCCTGGTTATGAATAACAAACCGATCCGCGTTCGCCGCGCGGTGGTGGCCGTTTTGTCCATCGTGGGACTGCTGCTGGTGGTCGGCGCGGTAGCCACGGAGTTGTTCGGCCTCGATCTGACACCGGGGTTCGGCGTGCTGCAAACCCTGGCCTTCCTGATGGGCATCACGGCCCTGACCATCGCCATTTATCTGCTCATGGCCGCCGGCCGCCCGCCGGACGCGCCGCGCTCATTGCAGGCCGGCATCGGCGTGCGGCTGTCGCTGACGGGGCTGGTATTCTGCTACGTGACCGGCTTCGCCGATCTGATCCGCATCGGCACGCACGTCCAGCCGGAGTTCGAGCGGCCGTTCATTGGCCCGCTGCAACTGGGGGGGCTGGTGGTGGGGCTGCTGCTATTGGCGAGCGGCATCCTCCTCTACTACACCAGCCGCGGCAAACGGGAGTCGTCCTCGATGGAGTTTATCCTCAACGGGAAAAAGTAGCGCAGGATGTCATCCTGCTGTCTTCTCCGCGACTGTAGGGCGGGATGGTATCCCGCCGTCTGCTAGAGGCACGAAAGGCGCGAAGAGGCGGGTTGCCAACCCGCCCTACTGAAGGCCGCTCAATTCAAACGGCTGGCTGAGCAGCGTGAACACAGCCGACGCCGAGCCGATGGGCCGCTGGTAGGTAACGGCAAATTGCAGCGTCTGGTTGGGGGGAACCGTCCACGGGAAGGGCGGGTTGGTGGCCAGCAAGAGGTAGTCGGAGCCGGTCGGCGTGCGCAGGGAGATGTCCTCCGGGGCAATGACCAGCGGTTGCGCGCCGACATTCGTTACCTGCCCGACGATGATCAGGTTGTTCAGGTCGGGGGTGATGGTCGCCTCTTGCAGCGAGATGACGGCGCTTTGCCCGGCGTCGCCGCCGGCCGTGAAGGCCAGTATGGCTTGAATCTCCGTCCCGTCGGGCGCGGTCACCGTCCAGGTCAGGTTGGGGCTGACCAACCCGGCCGGAATCTGGTAGCCGGCCGTGGCGCTGACCGACTGCCCGGCGTTGACAAAGCCGCCCAGGGGCGGGAAGTTGCCCAGCCGGCTGGCGATGGGGTTCAGCGCGTACTGGTTGCCCAGCTCGTCGGACAGAGTGAAGCGGTAGGCGCTGGTGTCAATGGCCGTCAGGCCGACATTCTGCACCACGAAGTCAATTAGGAAAAAGCCAAAGCCGGTGGGCGCTTCGGGCCGGTTGGTCAGAAAGGAGCTGGCCTGCACAGTGAACTGGGCGTCGCCCAATTGCGCCGTCTCGCCCAGTTGGATGACGTTGCCGGTCGCCCCCGGGTCGGCGGCGGCCACTTCGTAGCGCCCGCGCACCACCAGCCGATCAGCCTCGTCGCCGCCCAGCAAGATCAGGCTAATGCCCGGCGACAACTGACTGAAGACGCTCCGGTCGGAGCTGGGCACGCGGCTGCGGCTGTCGAAGGCGAAGTTGTGGACGGTGCCACCGCGCGTCGTCACTGTCATTTCATCGCCCGGGGCCAGCGACTCCAGCAGGGTTTGGTTGGCCTCTGTATCGGGCAGGCCAAAGACGTAGTTGACGATGGTGCCGGCAACCCAGGCGGCATTCTCTTCGCTGATCTCCGGGTTCCACAGGCCATCCACACCGATGCTCTCCGGCTGGACGAGGCGCTGTTGGTCGAGGATGCCCAGCGTGGCCGGCGCGTCGAGGGTGACGGTGAAGGTTCCGGTGTCGCTGACGCCGACGATGACCGCCTGGTCGTTGGCGGCGGGGGCGGTGGCGTCGGGGAAGGGCGTCGGCTCGCCGGCCGTCACGCCGTCGGTCGTCGTTCCGCTGCCCAGGCGCGGCCGCAGCAACAGGAAGCCCAGGATGCAGGCGGCCAGCAAGGCAACGACGGCCACAATGGCCAGCAAGAGCAGGGCCGGATTGGCCGTCAGGCGCTGGAAAGGGCTGCTGGTGGGGGGTTGCGGGTCGGCCGACATAGTTCCTCACAGATAGGACGCCGGCGGCGCGTCCGGGGTTCCGCTTCTTAGGGGATACCGATGGGCAGCGGCAGTGGCGCGACGCGCACGCTGATGTTCGACTCGCCCGTGCCCACGATCTGGGTGTAGTTCAATAGCGGCACTTCGACGCGCACCGCGCCGCTGCTGGGAATGGCCTCGAACCGCACAGTCCCGGCCTGGTTGGTGTAGCCGAAGGCCAGCAGGCGGCCGTTGGTGTTGTCATAGAGGGCCACGGCCACGTCCTGGATACCCTCGTTGATCTCCGGCGTAAAGTTAAAGTTGCTGTCGTAGAAGACGGTGACGTTGACCGTGGCCGTCTGCAATGCGCCGCTGGGCGGGGTGGCCGTCGGCAGGGGCTGAATGGTTACTTCGGGGATGACCACCGGCGACGGCGTCAGCAGCGCCGACAGGTCGAACGGTGTCGGCGTCGGCAGGGGGGTGATGGTCGGGGCGATAATGCCGCCGCCGCCACCGCCCGTCGGCGGCGACACAAAGGCAGTCGTCGCCGTGGCCGTCGGCGGCACGCTGCTGGTGCAGGCCAGGGTGTAGGTGAACTGCGCCGCCTGGGCCAGCGGCACGGGATTGACCGGGCCGACGAGCACGTGCAGCCAGCCGGTGTAGAAGGAGGTGAAGGTCAGCCGGCTGCCACGGTCGCCCGGCGCTTTGTCGTCGTTGCCCAATTGGGGGTTGAAGTCCTCGCCATTGGGGCCGAGCATGATCATGTTGGTGTCGGTGACAGCCGACAACTGATTCGTTTCGCAGGTGACGGTGACGCCCGGCTTGACCCAGATGCGATAGAAGTCCTGGTCGGGGCCTTCGTTGAAGGGCGGCACAAAGTTGAACGCCTGCGATTGGTTGTCGCCGAAGAGGCAGGCGATGTCAATCCGGCCGTTCGGCTCGCAGGTGTCGGAGCCGGTGCGCGTGGGCAGCAGGGTGGGCGTGGCCGTCGGCGTCGGCTGCTCCATGGCGTCAATGGCAAAACAGTAGGTGCGGTTGGCGGCGTCGGCCGGGCTTTTGTTGACGACGCGGGCGAAGTAGAAGCCGGTCGTGTCGGCCTGGACGACGAGTTGCGAGTGTAGTTCGCCGGCCGGGCCGAAGTCGTCGTTCTCGGCGATGGGTTGGCCGTTCTGATTGTAGACCTTGAGCACGGTGTCGATGCCCGGCGAGAGGTCGCTGGTGGTCAACTGGTAGAAGGTTCCGCTCTTGACGGCAAAGCGATAGTAGTCCAGGTCGCCCGGTGGCCAGAGAGTCAACTGGCAGATGGCTGTCGCCCCCGGCTGCACTTCGTAGGCCTCTTCGAGCGTATTATTCGGCTCGCTGAGGTCAACGAAGATGGGCGTGCCGGTCGTCGTCGTCGGCCGCACCGTGGGTGTGGGCGTCGGGTCGTCGTCAACGATGGTCAGCACCGCCTGGCCGGGGGCCAGTGTGGCGTTGCCGGAGATCAACCGCAGCACCAGGTTAACCGTGCGATTGGTCTGGCTGGACGTGGCATTGTTGATGATCGGGACGCTGAAGCTCTGGGTGGTCTGCGTCGAATTGCTAAACGTCAGTTGGCCGGTGGTCGTGGTGTAGTCCTGGCCGGCGATGGCCGTGCCGTTCAGGGTCAGATATTCGACGACAATGGTGTTATCGGCCGCCGGAGCCTGGTTGATCGTCACCTGGATGGTCGCCGGCCCCTGATTTTCGTTGACGGTAAAGGAAGTAGAAGTGAAACCGAGCTGGGGCGTGGTCTGTTGGGCGGGGATGGCCCCGGCCGAGCGAGGGCGCAAACCGGCCCCCAGATAAGCCAAAGCGACCATCATTCCCAGGAGCAGAAAGGGGAGGTGCTGCCATGTGCGCGGACGTGTAAAGCGTCTTTTCATGTACGTATTGTCTGGCCTCCCGCGCGGCAGTCGGCGCCACCCGGACAGATGGATTATAGGCGCATAGGGG
>WBZV01001334.1_pt1 | contig 11469 bp, 11 predicted proteins | sample 5204221 | NCBI WGS metagenome assembly WBZV01 (sample SAMN12344360, study PRJNA552823) | activated sludge metagenome | biome: Activated sludge suspended growth; feature: Nitrification reactor; material: Wastewater; isolation source: activated sludge from nitrification reactor of wastewater...
AGTCGGCCAGCGTCTTGCCCGCGAACGGCCCGGCGATGAGCTGGCCGAGTTCGAGCACCTTCAGGCCGGCGAGGGCGTCGACGTTCATGCCGCCGCCCTCACCCGCGCCGTCACCTCGATCTCGATGCGCATGCGCTCGTCGAGCAGCCCGGCGCAGATCATGGTCGCGGCCGGGCGCACCGGGCCCATCACCTTCGCCAGCACCGGCATGGCGGCGTGGAAATCCTCGCGCGTGGGCACGATGTAGTGCACGCGCACGATGTCGGCGAGCGTCGCGCCCGCGTCGGCCAGCGCGCGCTCGATGTTGCGCCAGCACTGCTCGGCCTGCGCGGCCGCGCCCTCGGGGATGCTCATGCTCGCGTAGTCGAAGCCGGTGGTGCCGGAGACGAAGATCCACTCGCCGTCGACCAGCGCGCGGCTGTAGCCGATCTGCGCCTCGTAGGGCGAGCCGGAGCTGATGAGGCGGCGCGTCATGCCGCATCTCCCAGCACGACGCGCTCGTAGGCGTGCAGCGCCGGCAGGCCGCCGGTGTGCACGAACAGCACGCGCTCGTTGGCGCCGATCTCGCCGCGCCGCGCCAGGCCGATCAGGCCGGCCATCACCTTGCCGGTGTAGACCGGGTCGAGCAGCAGGCCCTCGCTGCGCGCCGCGAGCTGCACCGCCTCCACCATGGCCGCATTGGGCACCGAGTATTTGGGCTGCCAGAAGCCGCCCACGCATTGCACCGCCTCGGCCGGCACCGTGAAGCCCAGGCCCAGCAGGTCGACCACGGCCTGCGCTTCCTTGAGCACCAGCGGCGCCTGCTGATCGGGGTCGCGGCTCACGCCGATGCCGGTGAGCGGAATGCGGATGTTGTTGCCGAGAAAGCCGGCCACCAGCCCGCCGTGCGTGCCCGAGCTGCCCGAGCCGACCACCACGCGGTCGAAGCGCAGGCCCTGCTCGAAGCACTGCTGCTGCAGCTCCTGCGCGCAGGCCACGTAGCCGAGGCCGCCGAGCGCATTCGAGCCGCCGCCGGGGATGACGTAGCCCTTGCGGCCCGCGGCCTTCAGCTCATCGGCCACCTTCGTCATCGCCGCGGCCATGTCGGTGCCGGCGGGCACCACGGTGAGCGCCTCCACGCCCATCAGGCGGAACATGAAGTGGTTGCCGCTGCCGTGCGGGTCGTAGCTGTCCGGCACGCGTTCCTCGATGACGAAGCGGCACTTCAAGCCTTCCTTCAACGCCGCGGCCAGCGTGATGCGGCAATGGTTGCTCTGCGGCGCGCCGCAGGTGATCAGCGTGTCGGCGCCCTGCGCGAGCGCGTCGGCGACGAGGAACTCGAGCTTGCGCGTCTTGTTGCCGCCGGGGAAGAGGCCGAGCATGTCGTCGCGCTTGACCCAGAGCTCGGGCCCGCGGCCGCCGGGGCAGCTGGCGGCGAGCGCCGCCGACAGATGCGGCAGCGGCTCGAGCGGCGTGGCGTAGGGCGTGTAGCGGCGGCGCGGGAAGCAGGAGAGATCCATGGCAGGACGAGGGTGGTCGCGGGAGACCACCATCATCCCAGATGACGCTAGGCCGGTGCCGGCATCGACGTGTCGGAGAGTACGTCGCCGAGGCGGAAGCACAGCTCGGCGCCGCGCCCGGCGCGCGGCTCGGCCCAGATGCGGCCGCCCATCGCCTCGACGGCGCGGCGCGCCACGCTCAGGCCCAGGCCGTGGCCTTGCTGGCGTGCCCCGGGGGCGCGGAAGAAGGGCTCGAACAGGCGCGGCGCCAGCTCGGCCGGAAAGCCGCAGCCGTTGTCCTTCACGCACACCACCACGTCGTGCCCGTCCACCGTGGTGTTCACCTCGACGCAGGGTTCGTCGGCGTCGCTGGAGAACTTCACCGCGTTGCCGATCAGGTTGACCAGCGCAGTGCGCAGCAGCACCGGGTCGGCCAGCAGCACGCCGGGCATCGCGCTGCAGCGCACGTTGGCGGCTCGCGCCGCGGGCTGCGCGAGCCGCACCTCGTCGATGGCCGATTCGACCACGCGCGCCAGCTGCACCGGCACGCGCTGCGCCGGCGCGTCGCCGACACGCGCCAGTTCGAGCATGGCGTTGACCATCTTCACGGAAGCGTCGCATTGTTCGGCGATGAGCGGCAGCGCGCGGTTGGCGAGCGTGGCGTCGCCGCGCGCCATCGCGTCGACGGCCGTGCGCGCCAGCTGCGCCATGCCGCCCAGCGGGCCGCGCAGGTCGTGCGAGACGCCGCGGTTGAACGATTCCAGGCCGGCCACCAGCTCGTGCAGGTGCGCGGTGCGCTCGGCGACGCGCGCCTCGAGGCGCTGGTTGGCATCGCGCAGCTGCGCCTCGGCCTCGGTGCGGCGCTCGATCTCGCGCGCCAGCGCGCGGTGCCGGCGCAGCAGGCTGACCGTCAGCACCAGCATGCCGAAGGCGATCACCGCCACGCCGGTGTAGTAGCGCAAGTCGCCGCTGTCCACGCCGGCGGCGGCCAGCGCGAAGGGCAGCAGCGGCAGCGTCAGCAGCGCGATGCCGAGCAGGCCGTGCGCGTTGCCCGGCTCCTGGCGCGCGCGCTCGAAGGCCAGCAGCGCCACGCCGAGATAGGGCAGCAGGCCGGCGACGTGATAGCTGCGGTGCGAGAGCACACCGCCGACGGCCAGCCAGGCGATGCTCGCCAGCGCGGGCAGGCAGCACAGCAGCACGAAACGGCGCATCCAGCCCGAGGGCCAGCCGAGGTAGAGCGCCACGCCGATGGCGCGCAGCAGGATGGCCACGCCGACCGCCGCGGCCGAGACGCGCTCGGTCAGCGTGTCGATGTCGGCGCCGGTGTTGGGCGCCAGGCCGCTGAGGAAGTACCAGCCGGAGGCGACCGCGAAGCCGATCGCCAGCAGCCAGGTGCCGGGCTCGCGCGAGCGCAGCCACACGGCGGTGAACATGACCGCCAGCACGACCATCACCAGCGCTTCGACGACGACGATGCTCAACCCGATTGCCTGCAACAATTTGTGCGCCGATGCTAGCGGCGCGGCACGCGCCGCGCGATTGCGCTGGCGCAGAGCGAGGCCGTGGCGGTCTACTCGATCACGCAAAGGGGCCAGGGTTAACCCCGGAAGCCGGCTCGCTACCATGCCCTCGCCGCTGCATCACCCCATGGATCTCTCCGACCCCACCGCGCTGAGCGCGCTCGAACTCTCGCGCGCCATCCGCGCGCGCGAGCTCTCCTGCCGCGAGGTGATGAGCGCCTTCCTCGCGCGCATCCAGCGCCTGAACCCGCGGTTCAAGGCCCTCGTCAACCTCGCGCCCGACGAGGCCCTGCTGCGCGAGGCCGATGCCGCCGACGCCGAACTCGCGCGCGGCCACTGGCGCGGCTGGATGCACGGCCTGCCGCAGGCGATCAAGGACACCGGCCAGGCCGCCGGATTCCCCACCACCTTCGGCTGCGAGCTGCTGAAGGACATGACGGCGCGCGAGGACAGCCTCTACGTCGCGCGCATGAAGGCGGCCGGCTGCATTGTCGTAGCCAAGACCAACATGCCCGAGTTCGGCCTGGGCTCGCACACCTACAACGCGCTGTTCGGCACCACCGTCAACGCCTGGGACCGCACGCGCAGCGCCGGCGGCAGCAGCGGCGGCGCGGCGGTGGCGATCGCGCAGCGCCTGCTGCCGGTGGCCGACGGCTCCGACTTCATGGGCTCGCTGCGCAACCCCGCGGCCTGGAACCACCTGTTCGGCCTGCGCCCCAGCCAGGGCCGCGTGCCGGGCTGGCCGCGGCCGGATCTGTTCGTCGCGCAGCTCGCCACCGACGGCCCGATGGCGCGCACCGCGGCCGATCTCGCCGCGCTGCTGCGCACCCAGGCCGGCCCGGATCCGCGCGTGCCGCTGGCGCTGGCCGAGCCGCTTCCTGATGCCGAGGCACCGGCACGCAGCTTCGCCGGAATGCGCATCGGCTGGCTGGGCGACTTGCGCGGCCACCTCGCCGTCGAGCCCGGCATCCTCGAAGTCTGCGAAGGCGCGCTGCGCACGATGGAAGCGGCCGGCGCGATCGTCGAGCCGCTCGCACCCGGCTTCTCGCCCGCCGCGGTGTGGGAGGCCTGGCTGGTGTGGCGGCGCGCGCTGGTCGCGCCCGGCGTCGCCGCCGTGCTCGGCCTGCCCGGCGCGCGCGAGCGCATCAAGCCCGAGGCGCTGTGGGAGCACGACCAGGCGCAAGGCCTTTCCTTCAACGAGTTCATGCGCGCCAGCACGCTGCGCAGCAGCTTCCACGCGCAGATGCTCAGGCACTTCGCGCGCTTCGACCTGCTGGCCCTGCCGGTGGCGCAGGTCTGGCCCTTCGACGCGGCGCAGACCTGGCCGCGCCAGATCGCCGGCCGCAGCATGGACACCTACCACCGCTGGATGGAAGCGACGCTCTACGCCACCTTCGCCGGCGCGCCGGCGCTCAGCCTGCCGGCCGGCTTCGATGCAGCCGGCCGCCTGCCCATGGGCCTGCAGCTGATCGCCGCACCGCGCGCCGACGCGCTGCTGCTCGACGTGGCCGCGGCCTGGGAGGCGCTCGACCCCGGGTGGCTGGCGCGGCGCCCGCCCGAGCCGGCAGCCGCCGCAGAAGCCGTCTGAGCCACGGGGCCAAGCCGTCCCCGGCACACTGGGCGGCATGAGCGCCTTCGGCTTCGACCATTCCTACGCCCGCGAGCTGCCCGGCGCCTCCGTCGCCTGGAAGCCTGCGCCGGTGCCGGCGCCGCGGCTGCTCTTTCTCAACGACGCGCTCGCGCAGAAGCTGGGCCTCGATCCGGCGGCGCTGCGTGCCGACGACGCCGCGGCGATCTTCGCCGGCAACACATTGCCCAGCGATGCACAACCGATCGCCCAGGCCTACGCCGGCCACCAGTTCGGCGGCTTCTCGCCACAGCTCGGCGACGGCCGCGCGCTGCTGCTGGGCGAGCTGGTCGACCCGAGCGGCCGGCGCCGCGACATCGCCTTCAAGGGCTCGGGCCGCACGCCCTTCTCGCGCGGCGGCGACGGCAAGGCCGCCATCGGCCCGATGCTGCGCGAGGTGCTGATCGGCGAGGCCATGCACGCGCTCGGCATTCCGACCACGCGTGCGCTGGCGGTGGCGGCCACCGGCGAGCCGGTCTACCGCGAGCGGCCGCTGCCCGGCGCGGTGCTGACGCGCGTGGCGGCCAGCCACCTGCGCGTCGGCACCTTCCAGTTCTTCGCCTCGCGCGGCGATCTCGAAGCGCTGCGCCGCCTGGTCGACTACACGATCGCGCGCCACGACCCCGAGCTCGCCGGCACGCCCGATGCGCCGCTGGCGCTGCTGCGCGCGGTGGCGCGGCGCCAGGCAGCGCTGATCGCGCAGTGGATGAACGTCGGCTTCATCCACGGCGTGATGAATACCGACAACATGACGATCTCCGGCGAGACCATCGACTACGGCCCCTGCGCCTTCATGGAAGGCTACGACCCGGCCGCGGTGTTCAGCAGCATCGACCACGGCGGGCGCTACGCCTACGGCAACCAGCCCAACATCGCGCGCTGGAACCTGGCACGCTTTGCCGAGGCGCTGCTGCCGCTGCTGGCCGATGCCGACGACGAAGCAGCAGTGCAGCGCGTGGTGGCGCAGGCGATGGAGGTGATCGACGCCTTCCCGGCCTGGTACGAGGCCGAGCTGCTGCGCGGGCAGCGCGCCAAGCTGGGCCTCGCCGATGCGCAGGAAGGCGACGCGGCGCTGGCCGCCGACTGGCTCGCGCTGCTGCACGCGCAGCGCGCCGACTTCACGCAAGCCTGGCGCGCGCTGGCCGATGCGGCCGAGGGCCGCGAGGCGCCGCTGCGCTCACTGCTGGCCGAGCCTGCCAGCGCCGACGCCTGGCTGGCGCGCTGGCGCGAACGGAGCGCCCACGATGCGGCGCGCCTGCGCGCGGCCAACCCGCGCATCGTGCCGCGCAACCAGCGTGTCGAGGAGGCGCTGGCCGCCGCCACCGAAGGCGATCTCGCGCCCTTCGAGCAATTGCTGGCAGCGCTGCGGAAACCCTTCGACGACGCGCCCGAGTTGGCGCCTTATGCCGAGCCGGCACCGGCGGAAATCACCGCCGGCTACCAGACCTTCTGCGGCACCTGAGCGTCACTCGATCTGCACGTTGGCGCGCTTGACGAGGCCCGCAAACTTCTCGGTCTCGTCCTTGATGCGCCGCGCCATCTGATCGGGCGTGTCACCGATGGGCTCGGCGCCGATCTCGTCCATGCGCTTCTTGAACTCGCTCGAGTGGATGGCCTTGATCATCTCGGCCGACAGCTTCGCGCTGATCTCCTTGGGCGTCGCCACCGGCGCCAGCACGCCGAACCAGGTGCCGATGTCGAAGCCCTTGAGGCCGGCCTCGGCCAGCGTGGGCACCTCGGGCAGCGCCGAGGAGCGCTTGGCCGTGGTCACCGCCAGCGCGCGCAGCTTGCCGGCCTTCACGTGCGGCAGCACCGGCGTGATGGTGTCGAAGGACATGCTCACCTGGCCGCCGAGCAGGTCGGTGGTCAGCGGGCCGCTGCCCTTGTAGGGCACGTGCAGCAGGTCGACGCCGGTGAGGTTCTCGAACTGCGTGCCGATCAGGTGCTGCGCCGTGCCGTTGCCATTCGAGCCGTAGCTGAGGCGGTCCTTGGACGCCTTGCCCAGCGCCACCAGATCGGCGACGTTCTTCGCCGGCGAGGCGGCGTTGACCACCAGCACGTTGGGCACCATCGCGATCGTGGTCAGCGGCGCGAAGTCGCGCTGGAAGTCGTAGGGCAGCTTCTTGTAGACGGCGCTGGCGATGGTGTGGTGCACCGCGCCGACCAGCAGCGTATAGCCGTCGGGCCTGGCCTTGGCGACGAGGTCGGCGCCCAGCGTGGCGCCCGCGCCGGGCTTGCTCTCGACGATCACGGTCTGGCCGAGCGACAGCGTCAGGCGCTCGGCGAGCGCGCGCGCCAGCACGTCGGTGGTGCCGCCGGCCGGGAAGGGCACGATCAGAGTCACGGGCTTGGCGGGCCAGGTGTCGGCATGGGCGGCGCTGGCGGCGAACGAGGCCGCGGCGACCAGCAGCAGGAGGCGGCGGGTGGGGTTCATGGCCTGCACTCCTTCAGCGCGCCGCGGCGGCGAGTTGGCGGCACACGGCCTGCGTCACCTCGGCGGTGGTCGCCTTGCCGCCCAGGTCGCGCGTGTGCAGCGCGGGCGTGGCGGTGACGGTCTCGATCGCCTGCATGAGCTGCTTCGCCGCGCCGTGTTCGCCCAGGTGCTCGAGCAGCATCACGCAGCTCCAGAAGGTGCCCACCGGATTCGCCAGGCCCTGGCCCATGATGTCGAAGGCCGAGCCGTGGATGGGCTCGAACATGCTCGGGTAGCGGCGCTCCGGATCGATGTTGCCGGTGGGCGCGATGCCCAGGCTGCCGGCCAGCGCGGCGGCGAGATCGCTGAGGATGTCGGCGTGCAGGTTGGTGGCGACTATGGTGTCCAGGCTCGCGGGCCGATTCACCATGCGCGCGGTGGCGGCGTCGACCAGCTCCTTGTCCCAGGTCACATCGGGGAACTCGCGCGCCACCTCGGCGGCGATCTGGTCCCACATCACCATCGCGTGGCGCTGCGCATTGCTCTTGGTGACCACGGTCAGCAGCTTGCGCGGCCGCGACTGCGCCAGCTTGAAGGCGTAGCGCAGGATGCGCTCGACGCCGACGCGCGTCATGATCGACACGTCGGTGGCGGCCTCGATCGGGTGGCCCTGGTGCACGCGCCCGCCGACGCCGGAATACTCGCCCTCGGAGTTCTCGCGCACGATCACCCAGTTCAGGTCTTCAGGTTTGCAGCGCTTCAGCGGCGCATCGATGCCGGGCAGGATGCGCGTCGGCCGCACGTTGGCGTACTGGTCGAAGCCCTGGCAGATCTTCAGGCGCAGGCCCCACAGCGTGATGTGGTCGGGGATGTGCGGATCGCCGGCCGAGCCGAACAGGATGGCGTCCTTGGCCTTGAGCGCCTCGAGGCCGTCGGCCGGCATCATCTCGCCGTGGGCGCGGTACCAGTCGCCGCCCCAGCCGAAGTTCTGAAACTCGAAGGCGAAGCGGCCCTCGGCGGCGGCGAGCGCCTCCAGCACCTGCTGGCCGGCCGGCACGACCTCCTTGCCGATGCCGTCGCCGGGAATGGTCGCGATGCGGTAGGTCTTCATGCGGGGCCTCGATGCGTGTAGTGGAACGTGGTTGCACTGTAGGAAGACCCGGGTGACGCGAATCGGCGCTAGAGTGAATCCATCGTCAACCGGAGGTGAACGATGGCCAGCGCGATTCCCCCCGTCATCCAGCCCGGCGAACTGGGCTTCGTCGTCACGCTGGCGGGCAGCGCCAGCCTTAGCAGCGCGGCACGCGAGCTCGGCCTGTCCAAGGCCGCGGTGAGCAAGCGCCTGGCGCTGATCGAGCAGCGCTCCGGCGTGGCGCTGGTCAACCGCACCACGCGGCGCATGAGCCTGACGCCCGAGGGCGAGATCGTCGCCGAGTGCGCGCGCCGCATCCTCGGCGAGATCGACGAGCTGGGGCAGTCGCTGCAGCGCTCGCGCCAGGCGCCGCGCGGCCTGCTGCGTATCAACGCGACGCTGGGCTTCGGGCGCAGCCACGTGGCGCCGGTGATCTCGCGCTTCGTCAAGCGCCATCCGGAGGTGGAGGTGCAACTGCAGCTGTCGGTAAACCCGCCGCCGCTCACCGACGACGCCTTCGACGTCTGCATCCGCTTCGGCGAGCCGCCCGATGCACGCGTGATCGCGCGCCGCCTCGCGCCGAACCGGCGCCTGCTGTGCGCCTCGCCCGCCTACCTGGCGCGCCACGGCGTGCCCAGGACGCCGCAGGATCTGCTGCGCCACAACTGCATCGGCATCCGCCAGGGCGACGAGGCCTACGGCACGCTGCGCCTTTCCACCGGCAGCGGTGCGCGGCGTCGCAGCGAGACCGTGAAGACGCGCGGCACGCTGGCCACCAACGACGGCGGGATCGCGGTGGCCTGGGCGCTCGAAGGCCACGGCATCCTGATGCGCGCCGAGTGGGACATCGCGCGCCACCTGAAGAGCGGCCGCCTCGTGCCGGTGCTGCCGGCCTGGCAGACGCCTGAGGCCGACGTCTACGCCGTGGTGCCGCAGCGGCTGCAGCTGGCGACGCGCGTGCGCGCCTTCGTCGACTTCATCGCCGACGAGTTTGCCGACCTCAAGGCTGCTTGAAGCCCTTGACGGTTTCCCAGGCCACGTTCTGCAGGTGCTCGGCCACCTCGGCCGGCAGCCCGGCGGTGTACTTGTTGCCCACCGGCGAGAAGCCGTAGACCGTGGCCATCACCGTGCAGGCGGCGAGGTAGGTGCCGGCCAGCGTCGGGTGGCGCTTGTCGGCCACGTAGAGGTTGATGTCGGGCCGCTTGGCGATCGAGTTTGCGAACGCCAGGCCCGCGGGCACCACGCGCGCGCGGTTGTCGGCGCCGGCCTTCAGGTAGGCGGCGGCGAGCTGCTCGGTCATCTCGGGCTTGTCGGCATAGGCCCAGGACATGAAGAACACCGGCTCGGCGCCATGGCTGCGTGCGATCGCGCTGTTCTTCGCGGCGTACTCGGTGAAGAACTTCGAGAGCTGCGGGTGGATGGGGCACTGGCTGCAGTCCATCATGATCACCACGTCGAAGGGCTTGGCGAAGCTGTTGAAGACGACGTTGTTGCCGGCGTCGAAAGAGTACGAACCCACGCCGCCCGGCTTGAAGTGCGATTCGAGGTCGTGCCAGTTGATGCCCGAGCCGCTGATCGTCACCGAGGTGGCGCGGTAGCCCTTGGTGCCCGGGTCGGCCGCGGCGATCAGCGAGCCGACGTGGCCGTGCATGCTGTTGTTGTAATAGAAGAAGCTGTTGCCCACCCACAGCGCCGTCTTCACCGGCTCGACCGATTTCGCCGGCGGCATCGGCTTGGAAGCGCAGGCGGACAGCAGCAGCGCGGCGGCGAGCATCAGCACGGCGCGCAGGTTGAATCGGATCATCGAAGCCTCCTCGTTGTCGGTTGCAGTGTGGCGCATTCTTGCAGGCGTCAGAATCACGCCATGAATACCACCCCCCTGCCGAATCGCCGCCGCTGCCTCGCCCTGGGCAGCTCCTTCGCCGCCGCACTCGCCCTGCCCGGCATCGCCCGCGCGCAGGCCGCCTGGCCGTCCAAGGCGGTGCGCTTCGTCGTGCCCTTCGCGCCCGGCGGCAGCAGCGAGATCGTCGCGCGCACCACGGCCTTCGAGCTGAGCAAGGCGCTCGGCCAGTCGGTCTACGTCGAGAACAAGCCGGGCGGCGCGGGCAACGTGGCGATGCAGGAAGTGGCGCGCGCGGAGGACCAGCACACCATCATCCTCGGCCACATCGGCACGCTGGCGGTGAACCCCTACATCTTCGACAAGCTGCCCTACGACCCGGTGAAGGATTTCAAGCCGGTCTCGCTGCTCGCCAAGGTGCCCAGCCTCTACCTCGTGCGGCCCGACCTGCCGGTGAAGGATCTGCGCGAGTTCATCGCCTACGCGAAGAAGAACCCCGGCAAGCTCAACTACGGCTCGGCCGGCAACGGCAGCGCGGGGCACCTCGCGATGGAATACCTGAAGATGGTCAGCGACACCTTCATCCTGCACGTGCCCTACCGCGGCACCGGCCCGCAGCTGACCGACCTGCTGGCCGGCCGCCTCGACGCCGCCAGCGTGGGCGCACCGGCGGTGATGCAGTTCATCAAGACCGGCAAGCTGCGCTGCATCGCCACCGGCACCACGCAGCGCCTGGCGCAACTGCCCGAGGTGCCGACGGTGGCCGAGCAGGGCTTCCCCGGCTTCGAGATGACGCAGTGGTACGGCGTGCTCGCGCCGTCGAACTTGCCGCAAGCGGCGGTGGACAAGCTGGCCGCGGCCTGCGCGTCGTCCGTCAAGCAACCGGCCTCGACCGAGAAGTTCAACGCCGAGGCCGCCATCGCGGCGGGCAGCACGCCGACCGAGTTTGCACGCTTCATCGCCACCGAGCAGCAGCGCTGGAAGGCGGTGGTGGCGCGCGCCAAGATCAAGCCGGACTGATCACGGCACGCGGGCGGCGCTTGGCGCCGCTGCGCGGCGTTTCGTCGCGCGGGGCAGCGGCGGCAGCGGCGTGGCGATGACACTGGCGCCACACAACGCCATCGAGGTCTGCCATGAATACCCGCTCCCTCATCGCCCCGGTCATCCTCATCGCGCTGGGCACCGCCTTCCTGCTCTCCAAGCTCGGCCTGCTGCCGCCGCTGGGCCCGCTGTTCGCGCATTGGTGGCCGCTGATCCTGATCGCCGTCGGGGCCTCGCTGCTGCTTCGCCGCCTGCCCTGAAGGGCGCGGGGCCGGTTGCACTTGTTGCGACGTTGATGTCCCAGGAAGTGGTGTAAGTCCTTGAGTGCGCGGCAGTTCGCGGAGGGTGGAGCCCGTAGGGCGTAACCCGCAGCGAACTGCCGCGCGGCGGCGGCCGTCCCGGGTGGGGTGGTCATCGT
>WBZV01001335.1_pt1 | contig 11467 bp, 10 predicted proteins | sample 5204221 | NCBI WGS metagenome assembly WBZV01 (sample SAMN12344360, study PRJNA552823) | activated sludge metagenome | biome: Activated sludge suspended growth; feature: Nitrification reactor; material: Wastewater; isolation source: activated sludge from nitrification reactor of wastewater...
CGCAACCACTGCCGCACGGTGTTCCTCGACAACCCCGTGCGACGACTCACCTCGCGGATGGATAGCCCATCACGCAAGTGCACCAGGGAAGACGATCTTGGAAGCGTTATGCGCAGTCGGGCAGACCTACGTCGCAGGCGGATTACTCGGCTTGCGGCCCTTGCTGCGCATAACGGCGGACTGGCCTAAATAGGCGAAATGTGCAGCTGCACATATGGTCTACCTGGGTTCGAGTCGTTCGCGCGCTTAGTGGGCGTGCGCGGACGCGGTCACCCGGGGTCTCGGCTACGGCCGGCCAGATGATTCCGCCAACAGGCGCTTCAGTTCTTCTCGCCTCGCCGCATCACCGTCGAGTGCGATGTTCCAGAGCAGTTCGCGCTCCAGCGCCTCGCGGCCAGGGTCTTCGCTGACCAGGCACAGGCGGCGGGGCGCGTCGGCTGCTGGCCTGGCGCCGTAGCGCTCGAGCTCAACATCCATCAGCCAGCAGAGGAACGCCGCGTCTTCGGAAGCTTCGGCGTAGTAGCGCTTGCAATCGCGCACGTAGGCTTCGAGGTCATCCCAGGTCTCGACACCCATCGGTTCGAAGCCGGTGATCCGCGTCCACCGGCGCATGTCGAGCTCGCTGAGCGCCAAGCGTTGGCCGTATCGAATCATCGGAACTCCTGCATCATCCGGTGCGCAGCTCGTCCACGTACGGCAGCGCGATGATCGAAGGTCTCACCCGGCCCGCCTCGTGGAAGCAGACGCAATCATCAACGCCGATCGGGTGCGCAGCCAACAGATCGCCGCCGAGCTTTCCGAATGGCGCCTTGCCGATCAATGGGACGAGCCCCAGGAGTTTGCCGCGCCACCAGCGCAGCGTCGCTTTGCGGCCGGCCGAGAGATCGTCGAACCGCTGACCGCCCATCCGCACCCAGAGAAGATCGCCGATCAACTCGCGTCCGCCATGCAGCTGCAGCACGTCCCACGTGCGCAATCGTTTCACCGCCTCGGCAATCGCTGCCGTTGTTCCCGGCGTCAGCATGTCGTACAGCCCTTCGGTGAGCGTGCCAGCCGTGGGGAGCTTCGCGCATCGCTCGATCAACTTGGCCATGATGAACTCGAAGCCCGAGACGCCGCGCCCCAGCCTCGAGCCCGAAGTCTGGAGATCGTAAAGCGTCACCACGCCGGGATCGCGTGCCAGACGCTCGTCGAGTTCGAGCCGCGGATGGCTGAAGACCACGAGCTGGCTGAAGCGCGCAGCCGGCAGGTCCAGGCCCTGGGCGCCGAAGTAGCGCCGCAGGGCTCCGACCTTGGCCAGGTTGTGAGCGACCAAGCTGTCGAAGACTTGCTCTTCACCGGAGCGGCGCTGATACAGCCAGCGCTCGCCGTCCAGACGAAGCCGGCCGCTCCAATGCTTGACCTCCACGACCGCAATTCGGCGAGGCGTCACGACGAGCAGGTCGATCTCGTAGCGGCCGGCGGAAGGGTGAGACGGGTCGCGCGGTACGCGCTTGCCACCGAACAGGTGCCCGAACCGCGACGACTGATGCCGACCCATCACCCGCCGCAACGACAACTCGCCCCGCGCGCCGGCCAGCACTTCCGGAAGTTCGGACTGCGGTCGGACCGACATCAATTCGCGCCAATCGCCCAGCCTGCGCTCCCAGCTGTCGTCGGCAGGCCGAAGTTCGGGGACGCCCGGCAACCGGAAATCTTCCGGTTCCGTGTCGCGCGCGGGCAGGTTCGTCAAGGCAATGTCTCCGGCGATCAAACTGCCTGGGATCGTGGCTGCCGAATCCGCAGCTTCAAGAGGCGCGTCGCGCTTGGCTCATCGGCGTCGTCCAAGGGACTGGCGCTCGCGCCGGTTGCTCGAACATGTCGAATATGTTTGACATTCCGATGCCGCACGCAGAAGATGGACCCCATGTCATCCATCCATCTCGCCGAGATCGGGGTGCTGGTGCGCCAGCGCCGTGAAGAGTTGGGGCTGTCGCAGGCACGCCTGGCGCGGCTGGCCGGCTTGTCGCGGGCGACGATCAATCAGCTCGAGACAGGCGCCATCGTCGATTTGGGCGTGAACAAGCTGACTCAGCTGCTGGACTTGCTTGGGCTCTCGCTGCGAGCCGAGCACCCGTCGACCCCAGGCCGAGGGCTGGAGGCGATCAGCCGCACAGCCAGCGTCAGCTATCGGCAGTCCCTGACACCCGCGCAACTGTCCAAGGCCCTGGCCAGCGGTGACCTGCCTTCGAGATGGCTGCCCCATGTGTCGACGATGCTCGACGAGGCCCCGGCCAAGTTCATCGTGGCCGCCGTCGAGGAAGCGGCCCGTGCGCAGGGCGTGCCGACCAAGACGGTCTGGCAGCATGTGCTGCGCTGGGCGCAAGAGCTGAAGTCGCCGCGGGCTGCTTGGGCATGAGGGCCGATTCGACGGGAGGGCAGCCACGCCGCCTACCGCCCGGCCCCTGGCGCGTCCTGCTCACGCACGCGTTCCGCCTCATCGACGAACTCGGCACCCACGGCCTGGCCGACCCTTTCTGGACGCTGGGCGGCGGGACCGTGTTGATGTTTCGCTACCGCCATCGGCGCAGCAAGGACATCGACATCTTCGTGCCCGATCCGCAGTACCTGGGTCACGTGTCGCCCCGGCTGAGCGACGTGGCCGAATCGATTGTCACCGACTACGTGGAGGGGGCGGGGTACGTCAAGCTGCTCCGTCCGGAAGGCGAGATCGACTTCGTCGCGTCACCCAACCTGACCGACCAGCCCTATGACACATGGCGCGTGCTCAAACGGCCCGTGCGCATCGAGACCGCAGCGGAGATCATCGCCAAGAAGCTCTGGCACCGGGGCGACACGCCAAGCGCTCGCGACCTCTTCGATCTGTCGCTCGTCATCGAGCGCGAGGGTGCTGCGCTGCGGCGAGCGCATGGCTTTCTGACGCGGCATCGCGAGGCATTCCTCGATCAACTCGTCAGCCGCGCGGACGTTCTTCGCGCGCAGTTCGAGGCCATCGACACGCTCGACTACCGGCCGACTTTCGACGAAGCGGCCAAGCGCGCCACGCTGTTCCTGCGGGGCCTGCCAGCGCCCACGAAGGGCTGACGGCACGCACTCAGCCACTGTGACGGATTTGTGCCGCGAATCCTGAAAAGCAGGCTGAAAACGGCCCCGCTGCGGCACAAAATGAACGGGATGAGAAACCAACTTTCGCCTTGCCTGACAACGACTTGCGTCGCATTTTCCAAGCTCTCGGGATCGACTGTTAATCCGTAGGTCCCTGGTTCGAGCCCAGGTCGGGGAGCCAAACATCGAAGGCCCCGCACTCACGTGCGGGGCCTTTTTGTTGTCCACATGCGCCTTGTCGACTGTTCGTGATCAAGTCGAACAGGGATTGCCCGCATCGGACGCGCCGGCAGAGGGTGAAACGGGCCTGAGGCTTGTCCACATCGCCGGTGGAGAACCCTGTGCACAAGCGGTGGAGTCCGAAGCGAGGCCCTTGCGCCGTGCGGGTCTGCGCTGGATCGCCTGGCGCCGCAGCAATCGGCCGTCGCGCTTGCCCGCACGCACCAAAGCGGCGACCATCGGGCATCCCCACATCCCACGACGCACGATGTCCATGCCGCTGCGACCTTTCGCCCTGGTGCCGGCCTTCCTGCTCGGGTTGCTCCTTCCGGCGACCCCGGCCTTCGCGGCCGCCGACACGGCGCGCGCCACCGAGCGCTGCGAGCACGAGGTGGCCGAGAACCTGCGCCGCCTGCGCGGCCGCGACGCGAAGGAGGTGCAGTTTCTCGCCGCGCGCCGCGTGCTCACGCCGCAGAGCGACGACGAAACCGCGATCCGCGGCGAGGGGCGTTACCGCACGGCCGGCGGGGCGAGCGTGAGCTTCAGCTATGGCTGCGCCTACAACGCGGCCAGCGACAGCACCTCGGGCGTGGTGCTGCGCGAAGCCGGCGGTCAGCGCGCGGCGGCGGCCGAGAGGAGCTTCGATCCCGATCTCACCAACGTCTCGCCGCAGGCCTGCGAGAGCGCTGCCGCCGAGGCACTCAAGAAGCTGCATCCGCGCGTGGCCCGCATCAACTTCGGCTCCGACTCGCGGCGCCTGCAGCCGGCCGAGCTCGGGCGAGTGGCGATGACGGGCGACGGCTCGGTGGAGCGCGCGCCGGGCATGAACCTGATTCCGTTCAGCTACCGCTGCGAAGTCGAGCCGCGCAGCGGCCGCGTGACGGCGATCAGCACCAAGGAATAGCCGCGCTCGCCGCCTGTCAGTTGACCGGCGTGAGCTTGGCGACCGACAGCGCCAGCCACTTCATGCCGTGGCGGCCGAAGTTCACCTGCGCGCGCGCGTCCTCGCCGCTGCCTTCGAGCGTGACGATCACGCCCTCACCAAACTTGGTGTGGAAGACGCTCTGGCTCACGCGCAGGCCGTGCGACGACGACGCCTTTGATGTCGTCGGATAGGAGCTCGCCGGCCGCGGCTCCACGCGGCCCGCGCCGACGATCGAACCGAGCCCCGAGCCTCGTTGCCAGGCCTGCTGGTACTCGCGTGCGAAGCCCGAGCCGAAGCCCTGGTTGCGCGGCGTGATCCACTTCAGGCAGCGTTCGGGCAGTTCGTCGAGGAAGCGGCTCTTGACGTTGTAGCGCGTCTGGCCGTGCAGCATCCGCGTCTGGCTGAAGCTCAGGTACAGGCGCTGCCGCGCGCGCGTGATCGCCACGTACATCAGGCGCCGCTCCTCCTCCAGCCCGTCGTGGTCGGCGAGGCTGTTCTCGTGCGGGAACAGGCCTTCTTCCAGGCCGCTGATGAAGACGGCGTCGAACTCCAGGCCCTTGGCCGAATGGACCGTCATCAGCTGGATCGCGTCCTGCCCGGCCTGGGCCTGGTTGTCGCCGGCCTCCAGCGAGGCATGCGTGAGGAAAGCTGCCAGCGGCGACATGATCTCGCCGGTCTCGGCGTCGGGCGCCTGCTGCGCGGCAGCCGCACCCTGCTCGTCCACCGGCAGCGCCACGGCATCGCGCCCGAAACCCTCCTGCGTGACGAAGGCCTCGGCGGCGTTGACCAGTTCCTCCAGGTTCTCGAGCCGGTCCTTGCCTTCCTTGTCGGTCTTGTAGAAGTCGACGAGGCCGCAGGCGTGCAGCATGTGCTCGATGATCTCGCGCAGCGTCAGGCCCTTGGTCGCATCGCGCATCGCGTCGATCAGCGCGACGAAGGCCTGCAGGTTGGCGCCGCCCTTGCCGGCCACCGCGGCGACGCTCTGCGCGAGCGAACGGCCGCTGGCGCGCGCGGCGTCCTGCAGCAGCTCGAGCGTGCGCGCGCCGATGCCGCGCGTCGGGAAGTTCACCACGCGCAGGAAGCTGGTGTCGTCGTTGGGGTTCTCGATCAGGCGCAGGTAGGCCAGCGCGTGCTTGACCTCGGCGCGCTCGAAGAAGCGCAGGCCGCCGTAGACCTTGTACGGAATGCCGGCGTTGAACAGCGCGCTCTCCAGCACGCGGCTCTGCGCGTTGCTGCGGTAGAGCAGCGCGATCTCGTGGCGCGGCAGGCCCTCGCGGTGCAGCGCCTGCGCCTCCTCGACGAACCACTGCGCCTCGGCGAAATCGCTGGTGGCCTCGTGCACGCGCACCGGCTCGCCGGCGCCGGCCTCGGTGCGCAGGTTCTTGCCCAGGCGCTTCTCGTTGTGCGCGATCAGCTCGTTGGCCGCGTCGAGGATGTTGCCGTAGCTGCGGTAGTTGCGCTCCAGCTTGATCACCTGCTCGACGCGGAACTCGCGCTCGAAGGCGCTCATGTTGCCGACCTGCGCGCCGCGGAAGGCATAGATGCTCTGGTCGTCGTCGCCCACGGCGAAGATCGCCGCCTGCTTGCCGGCGAACATCTTCAGCCACGCGTACTGCAGCTTGTTGGTGTCCTGGAACTCGTCGACCAGGATGTGGCGGAAGCGGTGCTGGTAGTGCTCGCGCAGGGCGGCGTTGTCGCGCATCAGCTCGTAGGTGCGCAGCATCAGCTCGGCGAAGTCGACCACGCCCTCGCGCTGGCACTGCTCCTCGTAGCCCTGGTAGACCTGCACCATCACGCGCGTGAGCTCGTCGCGCACCTCGACGTCCTTGGGGCGCAGGCCGTCTTCCTTGGCGCCGGCGATGAACCACGTGACCTGCTTGGGCACGTAGCGTTCCTCGTCGAGATTCATCGCCTTGATGACGCGCTTGACGGCCGAGAGCTGATCGGCCGAGTCGAGGATCTGGAAGCCCTGCGGCAGGCCGCTGAGCTTCCAGTGCGCGCGCAGGAAGCGGTTGCACAGGCCGTGGAAGGTGCCCACCCACATGCCGCGCACCGGCAGCGGCAGCATCGCCGAGAGCCGCGTCAGCATCTCCTTGGCGGCCTTGTTGGTGAAGGTGACGGCCATCACGCCGGCGGGCGAGACCATGCCGTTGCTGATCAGCCAGGCGATGCGCGTGGTGAGCACGCGCGTCTTGCCCGAGCCCGCGCCGGCGAGGATCAGCGCCGGCCGCGCCGGCAGCGTCACCGCGGCGAGCTGTTCGGCGTTCAGGCCGCGCAGCAGGCCGCCGGCTTCCATCACCTCGGGCGGTGGTAGCGCGGCCGCGTCGTGTTCATCGAAGAGCGGGATGTCGCGGTCGTCGTGCGGCGCTGTCGAACTCATCGAGGCATTCTAGGATCGGGGCATGGTCTGGCCTTTCTCCTCCCCTGCCTCGCGACCTGCCGTCGGTCTCGCCCTGCAAGGCGGCGGCGCGCACGGCGCCTATACCTGGGGCGTGCTCGACGCGCTGCTCGAGGCCGGCCGCTTCCGCTTCGACGCCATCAGCGGCACCAGCGCCGGGGCCATGAATGCGCTCGCGCTGGCCGACGGCTGGATGCGCGGCGGCGCCGAAGGCGCACGCGAGGCGCTCGCCGCCTTCTGGCGCGCGGTGGGCACGCAGCTGCCCTTCGAACAATGGCTGGTGGGCACGACCGAGAGCCCCGGCCTCGCGCCGGGGCTGCGCGCGCTGATGCACTGGACACGCCTGTTCTCGCCCTACCAGCTCAACCCGCTGGGCCTGAACCCGCTGCGCGACGTGCTCGCCGCGCAGATCGACTTCGAGCGCCTGCGCCGGCGCGACGCGCCGCGCCTGTTCATCGCCTCCACGCACGCCGGCACCGGCCGGCTGCGCCTGTTCGCCAACGACGAGTTGAGCGTGAACGCCGCGCTCGCCTCGGCCTGCCTGCCCACGCTGCACCAGGCCGTGATGATCGGCGGCGAACCCTATTGGGACGGCGGCTACAGCGCCAACCCGGCGCTGTTCCCGCTGCTGCGCTCGGGCACGGCCGATCTGCTCATCGTCGCGCTCAGCCCGATGGACCATGGCAGCGTGCCGGTGACCGCCGAAGACATCCGCACCCGCGCGCTCGAATTCAGCTTCAACGCCGGCTTCCTGCGCGAGGCCACGCTGCTGGCCGAAGCGAGCGCCGAGGCGCGCCGCTCGCGCTTCGCCTTCGGGCGGCTGGAGCGCCGCCTGCGCGCCCTGCGCACGCACCTCATCGACGCGCACGACGACCTGGGCTCACTCTCGTCCGAGACCAAGCTGATCGCCCACCTGCCCTTCCTCGAGCGCCTGCGCGATCTCGGCCGCACGCGGGCGCAGCGCTGGCTGGCCGAGCACGGCGCGAAGGTCGGCCACGCTTGCAGCGTGGATCTGGCGGCGCGCTTCGCGCCGCCGGCGCGCTCCGCGTAGAATTCGCCACCGGGCCCAAATTTTGGCGCCCGGTTTTCTTTTGGCGAACCGGGTTTTCCAAGTCAAGCGCTCGCATCTTGTTCAGGAGCCGCTTCATGGAAATCTTCGACTACGACAACATCCTCCTGCTGCCGCGCAAGTGCCGCGTCGAAAGCCGCAGCGAGTGCGATCCCTCGGTGGAATTCGGCGGGCGGCGCTTCGCGCTGCCGGTGGTGCCGGCCAACATGAAGACGGTGCTCGACGAGCCGATCGCGCAGTGGCTGGCCGCCAACGACCACTTCTACGTGATGCACCGCTTCGAGATCGACAACGTGGCCTTCGCCAAGCGCATGCGCGAACGCGGCCTGTTCGTCTCGATCAGCTCCGGCGTCAAGCCGGCCGACTACCAGGTGATCGACCATCTCGCGCTCGAAGGCATAGGCGCCGACTACATCACCATCGACATCGCGCACGGCCACGCCGAGAGCGTGCGGCGCATGATCGCGTACATCAAGGAGAAGATGCCGCGCGCCTTCGTGATCGCCGGCAACGTGGCCACGCCCGAGGCGGTGATCGACCTGGAGAACTGGGGCGCCGATGCCACCAAGGTCGGCGTCGGCCCGGGCAAGGTGTGCATCACCAAGCTCAAGACCGGCTTCGGCACCGGCGGCTGGCAGCTCTCGGCGCTGAAGTGGTGCGCGCGCGTGGCCACCAAGCCCATCATCGCCGACGGCGGCATCCGCCACCACGGCGACATCGCCAAGAGCGTGCGCTTCGGCGCCTCGATGGTGATGATCGGCTCGCTGTTCGCCGGCCACGAGGAGTCGCCCGGCCGCACCGTCGAGGTCGACGGCCAGCTCTTCAAGGAGTACTACGGCTCGGCCAGCGACTTCAACAAGGGCGAGTACAAGCACGTCGAGGGCAAGCGCATTCTCGAGCCGGTCAAGGGCAAGCTCGCCGACACGCTGCGCGAGATGCGCGAGGACGTGCAAAGCTCGATCAGCTACGGCGGCGGCACCAAGCTGGCCGATCTGCGGCGCGTGAACTACGTCGTGCTGGGCGGCGAGAACGCCGGTGAACACCTGCTGATGTAGCGCTGCGGCCGCTGACGCTCGGCAGCAGCAAGCGCGGGCACGAACATGTAGCCGTGGCCGCGGATGGTCTGCAGGAAGCGCGGGTGCGTCGGGTCCGGCTCGACGCGCTTGCGCAGGCGCATCACGGCCACGTCGATGGCGCGCGGCAGCAGACCGTCGCTGCGGCCGTGCGAGGCGGCCAGCAGGCGCTCGCGCGACACCGCCACGCCGGGGTTGGCCACCAGCTCGGCGAGCACGGCGTATTCGACGGTGCTCAGCACGTGGATGCAGCCGTCGCGCAGCAGGCTGCGCGAGGCGATATCGAAACGCAGCGCGCCGATGTCGACCGGCGCCATCGCCAGCATCGGCTGGCCCGGCGCCACGTTGGCGCGGCGCAGCAGCGCCTGCACGCGCGCCAGCAACTCGCGCATCGGGCAGGGCTTGCCGAGCACGTCGTCGGCGCCCATCTCGAGGGCGAGCACGCGGTCGATCTCCTCGTTGCGCTCGGTCAGCAGGATCAGCGGCACGCGGTCGCCCTCGCCGCGCAGCTGGCGGCAGGCCTGCAACCCGCTCTGGCCAGGCAGCGCCGCGTCCATCACGACCACATCGGGCCGCTGCCGGTGCATGCGCCGCAGCAGATCGGCCGCGGACTCCATGGTCGTGACGGTCAGGCCATGGGCCTCGAAGTAGCGCGCCAGGCCGTCGCGGCTGGCGCGGTCGGCATCGACGACGTGGACGTGATAGCTGCTCATGGCCGCATGCTCGCGAGCCTGCGTTGCGGCGCGATGCCGCAACATGTCCGAATGTGTCTGGCGGCTGCGCCAGCCTGTCAGTTGGCTGTCATGCCGCGCCGCTCGCCGGGCTCGACCCCGGCGCGGCGCAGGCGCTGTGGCTGCGCGGCTGTCGCCGGACAACTCCCGGTCTGCAGGTAGGACAGCGCTGCCGCGGTCAGCGTCTCGGCCGGGTCGCCGAAGCTGCCGGAGAAGTCGTCAGCCACCGCGCAGGTCGGCGCGATGCCGGCCTCGTAGTCGGCCTGGCCGGCCGCGTTCACGGCCTTGAAGTTGACGGCGCTGAAGACGTTGCCGCAGGCCTCCACCGGGCTGAAGCCATAGGGCTTGCCGCAGCTCGTGCCGCCGATGGTGACCACCTGCTGCGCATGGGGCCGCAGGCCGTTGACCAGCAATTCGCTGGCCGAGCAGGTGCGCAGCCCGGTGAGGATCACGACGCGGGCGAAGGCCGGGCCGCTCGCGCCGCTCATCACGAAGCTGCGGTTCGCGGCCTGGTGCGCCGCGTTGTAGTTCAGCGTCGCGAAGACCTTGCCGGCTTGCACGGCCCCCACCACCTGCGAGGCGAAGTGGTTGGCGGTGGAGATGCGGCCGCCGCCGTTGTAGCGCAGGTCGATGATCAGGTCGGTGGCGCCGGCGGCCTTGATCGCGTCGAGCCGCGTCGTCAGCTCGCTCTCGGCCTGCACGATGAAGTCCTTCAGCAGCAGGTAGCCGACCTTGCCGGGCAGCGTCGCCGAAGCTGGTACTGGCGTGAGCGAATACTCGGCGGAGGTGAGCGCCACACGCTGCGCGACGCCGCCGCGTTCGATGTCGATCGTTATCTGCACGCCGGCGCGCCCCGGACTGAGCACCGCGAAGTCGCCGGCGGTCATCAGCGCGGCGTCAGCCACGCCGTCGATCGCCTTGATCACATCACCGCGCTGCAGCCGGCCCGCCGCCGGCGACAGCGGCTCGACGTAGCGCACCTTCAGCGGCAGCAAACCCTCGCGACCATTGACAGCGACGCCGTAGTCGGTCGCCTTGCCTTCGGCGAAGAACTGGTTGTAGCTGGCGGCGTCCTCGATGTAGCTCCAGGGCTCGACGCCGATGCCGGGATAGTTCGTGTACTTGAGCGCCCGGAAGTAATCCGACAGCGTCGCGTAGCCGGCCGGATCGGGGTTGGGCGAGAGCCCGCTCCAGTAGTACCAGTCGAGCATGTAGCTGCGCAGCCAGGTCTTCTGGCTGGCGAGGTCGCAGGAGGCGCCGTCGCCACCGCCGCCGCCGCAGGCGGCGAGCAGCACGGCCGCGGCGAGGCCGCAAAGGTGCCGGGCGAAGCGCTCGAGCGTCATGGCCGCGCACCTTAGCAGCAGGGCACCTCCACCTACAATCGCGCTCTCCCCGCCTTGCACTTCGTTTCACGGCTGCCGGCCGTGCCTGCTCGCGCCATGACCGAACTCGCGAAATCCTTCGAACCCGCTGCCATCGAGGCCCACTGGGGCCCGCTGTGGGAATCGGCGGGCGCCTACCGCCCCACGCTGGATACGAGCAAGCCCTCGTTCTCCATCCAGCTGCCGCCGCCGAACGTGACCGGCACGCTGCACATGGGCCACGCGTTCAACCAGACCATCATGGACTCGTTGACGCGCTACCACCGCATGCGCGGCTTCAACACGCTGTGGGTGCCGGGCACCGACCATGCCGGCATCGCCACGCAGATCGTCGTCGAGCGCCAGCTGCAGGAAGCCGGCATCAGCCGCCACGAACTCGGCCGCGAGAGCTTCCTCAAGCACGTGTGGGACTGGAAGCACAGCTCGGGCGCGACCATCACGCGCCAGATGCGCCGCATGGGCGCGAGCGTGAGCTGGGAGCACGAATACTTCACGATGGACGACAAGCTCTCGAAGGTGGTCACCGACACCTTCGTGAAGCTCTACGAGGAAGGCCTGATCTACC
>WBZV01001339.1_pt1 | contig 11431 bp, 10 predicted proteins | sample 5204221 | NCBI WGS metagenome assembly WBZV01 (sample SAMN12344360, study PRJNA552823) | activated sludge metagenome | biome: Activated sludge suspended growth; feature: Nitrification reactor; material: Wastewater; isolation source: activated sludge from nitrification reactor of wastewater...
CCGCAACTTCAATCTCACCTTTCCGATCTGCGATGCGCTGTTCGGCACCAGCGACCTGGACAAGGGCGTGATCGGCACGCTGTTCAACGGCATGTCCGACGCAGCCCGCAAGCCCGAGGACCGCGCCCGTGTCGAGGCGCAGCAAAGCGAACGCGGCCGCGCTGCCGCCAGGAGTCTGTGATGCCCTCAGTTTCCGAGGCACGGCTGGAAGGCCGGGCCGCCATCGTGACCGGTGCCGCGCAGGGCATCGGGGCCCGCTACGCCGCGGCGCTGGCCGCGGCGGGCGCCGCCGTGGCCTGCTGCGACGTGCTCGATGCCGAACCGGTGGCGGCACGTATTCGTGATGCCGGCGGGCGCGCGATCGCGCTGCGCGTCGACGTCACGTCCCAGGAATCGGCGCGCGCGATGGCGGCGGCCACGCTCGAGGCCTTCGGTCGCATCGACGTGCTGGTCAACAACGCGGGGCTGTTCGCCAACCTGGCGATGAAGCCGTTCGACCAGATCGACGCCGCCGAGTGGGACCGGGTGATGGCGGTCAACGTGCGCGGCAGCTTCGAGTGTGCCAAGGCGGTCGTGCCGCAGATGCGCGCGCAGGGCTACGGCAAGATCGTCAACATCGGTTCGGGCACGGTGTTCAAGGGTGCCCCGATGCTGCTGCACTACGTGGCCTCCAAGGGTGCCGTGACCGCGATGACGCGTGCGCTGGCACGCGAGCTCGGCGATGCCGGCATCCGCGTCAACACGCTGTCGCCGGGGCTGACCGCCAGCGAGAACACGCTGGCCAATCCGGCGTGGCAGGGGGCGGTGAGCGCCAACAACATCGCCAGCCGCGCGATCAAGCGCGAGGTCACCCCCGAGGACTTGTGCGGCACGCTGGTCTATCTGGCCAGCGCGGAGAGCGACTTCGTCACCGGCCAGGTGATCGTGGTCGACGGCGGCTCGGTGATGCACTGACGAGGCCGCCATGACACTCGATGCACAACTGCTGATCGATGGCGCCTGGTGCGCCGCGCAGGGCGGGGCGACCGCGGCGTCGCTCAATCCCGCCAACGCGCAGACCATCGGCCGCTACGCCGCGGCCGGCCTGGCCGATGCGCATGGCGCGATCGCCGCAGCCCGCCGAGCCTTCGAACGACCCGACTGGGCCCAGGCGCCGCGGCTGCGCCAGCAGGTCATGCTCCATTGGGCAGACGCGCTGGAGCGCAAGAGCGATGAACTGGCGCGACTTCTGACGCTCGAGAACGGCAAGGTGCTCGCGCAGTCACGCGGGGAGATGGCCGGCGCGATCTCGGAGATCCGCTACTACGCCGGTCTTGCGCGCACCTACCCGGGCCACGTGTTCGAGGTCGAGCCGGGCACCTTCTCCACCTTGATCAAGGAGCCGGCCGGGGTGGCCGGCCTGATCATCCCCTGGAACGCCCCGGTGGTGCTGCTGATCCGGGCCCTGACGCCGGCGCTGGCGGCCGGCTGCACGGTGGTGATCAAGCCGGCGCCTCAGTCCGCACTGATCACCGCGGCGGTGATCGCCGAACTGCACGCCGTACTCGCCGCGCTGGGCGACAGGGTTCGAGGCGTCGTCAACCTGGTGAGCGAGAGCGGCCACGAAGTCGCCCAGGCGCTTGTCACCTCCCCCGAGGTGGACGTGATCAGCTTCACCGGCAGCAATGCCACCGGGGCTCGCATCATGGCGGCGGCCGCGCCGACGATGAAGAAGCTGTCGCTGGAACTCGGTGGCAAGGCGGCCTGCCTGGTGTTCGATGACGTCGACGTGGAGCGCGTGGCGGGCCAGTTGGCCGCCGCCGCAACCATCATCTCCGGCCAGCAGTGCACCGCGGCGCGGCGCGTGCTGGTGCACGCTTCGAAGTTCGAAGCGATGAAGGCGGCGCTGTCGCGCGCGCTGTCTTCACTGGTGGTGGCGCCGGGGGACTCGCCGGGCGCCCAGGTCGGCCCGCTCATCGATGCTGCCTCGCGCGAGCGAGTCGCGGCGCAGATCGAGCGCACGCTGGCCGAAGCCGACGAGGTGGTCCTGCGAGGCGGCCGGCCCGGGGGTGCGCTCGCGGCGGGCTGCTTCCTGTCTCCCACGCTGGTGGCACACCGCGATACCGGTGCCTTCTTCATGCAGGAGGAGATCTTCGGCCCGCTGGTCGTCATCGAGCGATTCGAGGACGAGGCCGAGGCCGTCGCGCGCGCCAACCACAGCGAGTACGGCCTGGCGGCCAGCGTGTGGACGCACGACGGTGCGCGGGCGATGCGCGTCGCGCGGGCGCTGCGCAACGGCACCGTGTGGATCAACGACCACAACAAGCTCTTCGCCGAGGCCGAGACCGGTGGCTACCGGCGCAGCGGCCTGGGCCGACTGCACGGAGTCGATGCACTCGTCGACTTCACCGAGATCAAACACATCTATCAGAACGTGGGCGTCGTTGGCGCCTGACCCCTGCACCCGAGGAACTGCCATGAAACTTCACGAACTTGCCCATCCCGCGGCTGTGCTGCCCGCCGAGCTTGACGGCTTCCGCATCGAGCTCAGGCCCGAGCAAGAACGAGCCGACATCGTGCTCGACCGGCCGCCATTCAACGTGGTGAGCATGCTTGCGCGCGATCAGCTTCGCATCGCGTTCGAGGCGTTGGATGCCGACGAGCGCATCCGCGTCATCGTGCTGCGCGGCGCCGGCGAACACTTCTCCAGCGGTGGCGACATCAAGGGCTTTCTCGCGGCGACGCCCGAGCACGTCAGCAAGCTGGCCTGGAACGTCGCGGCTCCGGCGCGCTGCAGCAAGCCGGTGATCGCGGCAGGGCGCGGCTATTGTTTCGGCGTCGGCTTCGAGCTGTCGCTGGCCTGCGACTTCCGGCTGGCCACGGAGACGACGCTCTATGCGCTGCCCGAGCAGAAGCTCGGCCAGATCCCCGGATCCGGAGGATCTGCGCGCCTGCAGAAGATGGTGGGCATCACGCGCACCAAGGACATCGTCATGCGCTCGCGCCGCATTACCGGCCGCCAGGCCTTCGAGTGGGGCGTGGCCACCGACTGCCTGCCGGACGGCGAGCTCGAGAAGGCCACCGATGCGCTGGTCGATGAACTGCGCGCGTTCTCGCCGATCGCGCAGCGTACCGCGAAGAAGCTGCTCAACGACACCGAAGACTCCCCGCTGTCGATCGCGATCGAACTGGAGGGGCACTGCTACTCGCGCCTGCGCAGTTCGGAGGACTTCCGTGAAGGGGTCGAGGCGTTCCACAGCAAGCGCAAGCCGAACTTCGTCGGCCGCTGATCAGATCGATCCACCCCACGCAAGGAGGCCACATGGCCACTGAAGTCTCCAGGCCGCGCCGCGCGCTGTCGCTGGCCGCCGGCGCCGTCGCGCTGGCGGGCCCATGGATCACCACGGCGCGCGCCGCCGACTATCCCGGTGGGCCGCTTCGCATCGTCGTGCCCTACCCGGCGGGCGGGTTCAACGACACGCTCGGGCGCCTGGTCGCCAAGCAGCTGTCCGCGGCGTGGAAGGTGAGCGCCGTGGTGGACAACAAGCCGGGTGCCGGAACGGTGATCGGCACGCAGGCCGTGGCCACGGCCCCGGCCGATGGCCAGACGCTGCTCGTCATCCAGTTCCCGTTCGCCACGAACCCCTGGCTCTACAAGCTGCCCTACGACAGCGAGCGCGCGTTCGCCCCCGTGATCCTGGCCGGGCGCTCGCCGATGGTGCTGGTCACCCATGCGGGCAGCCCCTATCGCAGCGCCGCCGATGTGATGGCCGCGGCGCGCGCCAATCCGGGCAACATCAACTACGGCACCTCGGGTGCCGGCTCGTCCAATCACCTGGCCATGGTGCTGTTCGAGAGCCAGGCCGGCGTGCGCATGAACCCCGTGCCCTACAAGGGCAGCGCCCCGCTGATGACCGATCTGGCGGGAGGGCACGTGGGCCTGGCCGTCGATCTGCTGCCGCAAGTGCTGCCCTTCATCCAGTCCGGCAAGGCGCGCGCCCTGGCGATTGCCAGCCAGCGACGATCCCCGCTGCTGCCGGATGTCCCCACTGCGGCCGAGATCGGCCTGCCGGGCTACGAGGTGTCGTCCTGGCATGGCCTGGTCGCTCCGGCAGGCACGCCGCAGCCGGCGCTCGACAAGCTCAATCGCGAGATCAACCGGATCCTCACCGAGGACGAGGTTCAGCGAGCGTTCGCTGCACAGGGCGTCACCCCCGACGGTGGCTCGCCCGCAGTGTTGCGCGACTTCATCGCCAGCCAGATGGCGTTGTGGAAGCGCGTCATTCAGCAGCACGGCATCAAGGCCGAGTGAACCCGGGCACAACCCAAGGAGACAAACCATGATTCGATACCACGTCAACACGATCGTCGCCGCGCTCGCGCTTGCCGCGCCGCTGGTCGCATCCGCCCAACCCGGCCCGATCCGCGTCGGCGTCGTCACCCCGCTGTCGGGCACGTACGCCGGCATCGGCCAGCAGGTGAAGTGGGGCCTGGACCTCGCGGCCGCACAGATCAATGCAGCCGGCGGCGTGATGGGCCGCAAGCTGGAGCTGGTCTACGAGGACGAGGAGGCCAACCCGGCCGTGGCGACTCAGAAGGCCGAGAAGCTGTTCCAGGTCGGCAAGGTCGACTTCCTCACCGGCACGGTCAACTCTGGCTCGACCCTGGCCGTGGGGCAGGTGGCCGAGCGCAACAACCGCTTGATCGCGACCACGGTGTCCTTCGCCGACTCGATCACGGCCGACAAGTGCAGTCCCAACGTGTTCCGCGTCAACGCGCGTGCCGGCATGCAGAGTGCCGCGCTGGCCGACTGGATGGCCTCGACGCACAAGAATGCCAGTGTCTTCTACCTCGGGCCCGACTACGAGATGGGCCGCAGCACGGTGGCGGCATTCAAGGCGGCCGCCGAGGGCAAGGGCGCCAAGACCGTCGGCGAGGTGTTTGCGCCGCTGGACAACAAGGACTACTCGCCGTACTTCGGCCAGATTCGCGGCGCACGCCCGACCGTGATCTACACGTCGGTGGCGGGCAACGACACGGTGCGCCTGTTCACGCAGATGGCCGAGTTCGGCGTCAACCGCAACGTGCAGGTCGTCGGCGCGTCGGGCACGGTGACCTCGCAGAACCTCGGCGCCATCGGCAAGGCGGCGGATGGGTTCGTCACCGGTGTCGGCTACGCGTCCAGCATCGACTCAGAGGCCAACCGCAAGTTCGTCGCCGAGTTCGAGGCGGCGAACAAGGCCAAGCCCGATCTGTACGGCGCCGACTCCTATGGCGTTCTGTTCCTCTACAAGGCGGCGGTGGAGAAGGCCAAGAGCACCGACACCGACAAGGTGCGCGACGCGATGCGCGGCCTGCAGTGGGCCACGCCGCAGGGCACGAAGACCATGCGCGCGGGCGACCACCAGGCGATGCAGGACATGTACGCCGTGAGGGCGGAGGGCGGCCAGTTCCGCATCGTCGGCAAGGTGGCTGCCGAGGCGGCGATCGGCGCCGACGCCTGCACCCGATTCTGAGAACGCCGCCATGCTGGACTGGCTGCAGTTCGTGCTGGCGCCGCAGGTCGTCAACGGCCTGTCGATCGGCGTGGCGGTGGTGTTGATGGCGCTCGGGCTGACGATCATCTTCGGCCTGCTCGACGTCATCAACATGGCGCATGGCGAGTTCTACGCGATCGGCGCCTACGCGGCGCTGGGGCTGATCGGCGCGGGCCTGCCGTTCTGGTGGGCGCTGGCGCTGACGCCGCTGCTGATGGCGCTGGTGGGCTACGCGACGGAGCGCGCGCTGATCCAGCGCGTCTTCCACAGCAAGGACCGCCACACGCTGACGCTGCTGCTGACCTTCGGCATCGCCATCATCCTCGAGGACATCTTGAAGATCGTCTTCGGCGCGAATCCGCTGCGCATCGAGCAGCCGATCACCGGCGCCACCGAGATGTTCGGGCTGTTCTTCCCCAACTACCGCCTGTTCCTGATGGCGGTGGGCGCGGTGGTGATCGCGGCGGTCTGGCTGCTCGTATTCCGCACCCGGCTCGGCGCGATGGTGCGCGCCGCCGCCTTCGACCGCCACATGGCCGCTTCCCTGGGCGTGCCGGTCAGCGTGGTCTACGCCGGCACCTTCGCCTTCGGGGTGGCGCTGGCCGGCCTGTCGGGCGTGCTGCTCGCGCCGATCTACTCGGTGTTCCCGACCATGGGGCGCGACTTCGTGCTGATCGCGTTCAGCGTGGTGATCATCGGCGGCATGGGCTCGATCAAGGGCGCGGTGATCGCCGGGCTGCTGCTGACCCAGGTGCAGTCGATCTCGAGCCTGGTCATCTCCCCGGTGTGGAGCGATCCGCTGTTGTTCGGAATCATGGTGCTGGTGCTGATGTGGCGCCCGCACGGTCTGTTCGGGAGGCTCGGCCATGGCTGAGGTACTGACCATGGTGCGGGCGAGCGCCCCGTCTGCCGGCGCGCGGCGGTCCGCGGTGCGCTGGTTGAGCTGCGGGTTCTTCGCGATCGGCCTGCTGTTCGCGGCCGTGGCGGCCGCACGCGGCGACGTGTTCTTCTTCCGCCTGGCCACCGAGGCGCTGATCTTCGGCGGGCTCGCGCTCAGCGTGGACCTGCTGCTCGGGCGCACCGGCCTGCTGCCGCTCGGGCAGGCGCTGTTCTTCGGCTTCGGCGCCTATGTCTCGGCGCTGACGCTCAAGCACCTGGCGCCTTCCCTGCCGCTGGCGCTGGCGATGGTGCTGATCAGCGGCACGCTGGTCGGCCTGGTCGGCGGGCTGATCGCGATCCGCGCCAAGGGCGTGTACTTCGCGCTGATCAGCTTCGGCCTGGCGCAGGTGGTCAGCAAGATCGTCTTCAACACCCGCGAACTGGGTGCGTCCGACGGGCTGATCGGCGTGCCCGCGCCCGTCATCCATCTCGGCGTGGCGAGCCTCGATACGGCTCACGCTCCGAGCTTCTTCCTGCTCGTGCTGGCCGGCATGGCCGCGGTTCTGGCCCTGCTGATGCGTCTGATGGACACGCCGTTCGGGCGCCAGCTCGACGCGATCCGCACCAACGAGCAGCGCCTGGCCTTCCTCGGCTTCGACCCCTGGCGCTACAAGCTGGCCGCCTTCGTGCTCGCTGCCGACATCGCCGCGCTCAGCGGCGCGCTCTACCCGATGCTGCGCGGCTTCGTCTCGCCCGAGCTGATGTTCTTCCAGGTCTCCGGCAACGCGGTGATCAACGTGATCGTCGGCGGTACCGGCAGCTTCATCGGCGCGCTGTACGGCTCGGCGCTGCTGACGGCGCTGAAGTCGGTGGTCGGGTCCTTCACGGCCCACCACGCCATCGTGATCGGCGCACTGTTCGTCGTGTCGGTGATCTTCTTCCCCAAGGGGCTGATCGGCTACCTCGCGCCGGCCCTGGAGCGCCGCTGGAGCCGCCGATGAACGATGCCATCCTGCAAGTGCGCGACCTGACGGTGCGCTTCGGCTCGCTGGTCGCGGTCGATGGCGTCGGCTTCGATGCGCAGCGCGGCCACATCACCGCCGTGATCGGGCCCAACGGCGCCGGCAAGAGCAGCCTGTTCAACCTGATCAGCGGCGCCATCCGGCCCAGCGCCGGCCGCGTGCTGCTCGAGGGGCGCGACCTGACCGGCGCGAGCCCCGAGCGCATGCTGGCCGCGGGGCTGTCGCGCTCCTTCCAGATCACCAACCTGTTCTTCGAACTGCCGGTGCGCGAGAACCTGCGCCTGGCGGCGCAGTTCGTCGAGGGCGGCCGCGGCCTGCTGCGCCACGTCTCGGCCAGCCGGGCGGCGCAGCAGCGTGTCGAGGAACTGATCGAGCGCTTCTCGCTGCAGGGCCGCGCCGACGAACTCGCGGGCTTCCTGTCGCACGGCGAGCAGCGCCGGCTGGAGATCGCCGTGGCGCTGGCGGCGCGGCCGCGCCTGCTGCTGCTCGACGAGCCGACGCAGGGCATGAGCCATGCCGATACGCAGGACACCGAGGCGCTGATCCGCGACCTGGCCGCGGAGGGCCTGTCCATCCTGCTGGTCGAGCACGACGTGGAGTTGGTGATGAACCTGTCGGACCACGTGGTCGTGATGCACCAGGGCGCCAAGCTCGCCGAAGGGCGGCCGCAGGCGGTGCGCGCCGACCCGGCCGTGCAGGCAGCGTATTTCGGGGAGGCGGCCCATGCTTGAGCTGCGCGACGTTCACACCCATTACGGGCTGAGCCATGTGCTGCAGGGCGTGAGCCTGCGCGTGGGGGCCGGCGAGGTGGTCGGCCTGTTCGGCCGCAACGGCGTGGGCAAGACCACGGTGATGAAGACCATCGCCGGCTGGGTGGCGCCGAGCCGCGGCTCGGTGCGGCTGGAGGGACAGGAGATCGGCGGCGCGGCGCCGGAGCGCATCTGCCGGCGTGGCGTCGGCTTCGTTCCCGAGGACCGGCGCATCTTCCCCGGCCTGACGGTGCAGGAGAACCTGGTGCTCGGCTTCATGCAGAGCCCCGGCCGCAGCCGCGCCGAGGACCGGCGCCGCCTGGACGCCATCTACGAGCGCTTTCCGCGCCTGGCGGAACGACGCGGCCAGATGGCCACGACGCTGTCCGGCGGCGAGCAGCAGATGCTGGCGATGGCGCGCGTGCTCGTCGGTGAGCCCCGGCTGCTGCTGATCGACGAGCCCACCGAGGGCCTGGCGCCGATGATCGTCGACGAGATCTTCGCGCTGATGGAAGGCCTGCGCCGCGACGGCATCCCGATCCTGCTGGTGGAGCAGAACATGCATCGCGCCATCGGCCTCGTGCAGCGCTTCTACGTGCTGGAGCGGGGCGCCGTCGTGCTCGAGGGCGACGGCGGCAACCGCTCGCACCGCGAGGCACTGGTTCGGCAATTGGCGGTCTGACATGGTGGCCGACGACCGGCGCATCGCCTGGCTGCTGGCGGCCGAGACGCTGGAGCGCGGCCGCGTCGAGGCGAGGGCCAGCTTGTCAGCCGTCGCGAAGGCAGGCTTCCGCACGGTGGCGATGAGCGCGTCGACATCGGCCGACGCCATCGGGCGGGATCTCGAGGAGGAAGCGAAGCGCATGGGCCTGCAGTGCATCCTCCTCGAGGATTCGCTGCACTACCGGCTCGGCGCCGCGCTGGGCGAAGCGCAGCGCCGGGCGCAGGCCAGTGCACTCTCGCGTGACGGGTTCGACGGGTTCATCGTGTGCGCGAGCGGCGGCGGCCGCATACGGGCCGAATCCCTGCTGGCAGCGGCGCGTGCGCTGCTGCGTGATCTGGACCAGCGCGACTGGGAGTCGTACCACTAGGGCCTGCGCTCTCAACGACCCGCCGGGCCCGCCCTTGACCGGCTCGCCCGAAGCGCCCAAAGTCGCCGGCACGCCTGCGCGCCTGCCGCGACTCACCGATGCCATCGCGCCTGATCCACACCGCCGAGCACGGTCTCGTCGTCTTCTGCGGCGCCGGCGTGTCGATGGTGCCGCCGAGCAGCCTGCCGTCGTGGTGGGCGCTCAACGAGCAGATCGTCGCCAGCCTCGCCGCGCTGATCGAGCGCTACTGCGGTGCGGCGCAGGCGCAGGCCTGGGCCGCGCTGCTGAATGCGCGGCGCACGGCGGGATCGTTCCCGCCCGAGTACCAGGCCGAGTTGATCAGCAGGCACTTCGGCTCGGCCTACTTCAAGGTGCTGCAGTGCCTCGACGGCGAGACGCCGAACGCGGTGCACGAATCGCTCGCCGCGCTCGCGCAGGCGGGCGTCGTGCGCGTGATCGTCACCTCCAATTTCGACCGGCTGCTCGAGCGCGCCTTCGCGCGCCGCGGCGTGCCGCTGGACGTGCACATCACGGCGGCGCAGTTCGAGGCGCTGGCCGATCGGCTGGCGGGCGAGCCGTCGCCGGCGGCGCCGTGCCAGCTGCTCAAGCTGCACGGTTCGGTGGAGGAGCCGGACACGCTGGTCGACACGCTTGCGCAGCGCATGCGCGGGCTGTCGCCGGCCATCTGCAGTGCGACGCGCTCCTGCCTGCAGCGCTACCACTGGCTGTTCCTGGGCTACTCCGGCGCCGACCTGGAGGCGAACCCGCACTACCTGGGCTTGCAGGCCGAGGCGGCCACCGCGGTGGGGTTGTCGTGGCTGGTGCGCGACGACGCCCGCGTGACGGTTCCGCCGAGCGTGACGCGCATCGTGTCGCTCTTCGGTGAACGCGGCGAGCTGCTGCGCGGAGAACTCCCCGGCTGGCTGCAGCAGGCCTTCGGTCGCTGGCTGGCGCCGGCCGCAGACCCTGCTGCCGCCACGCCGCTGACGCCGTCCGTGCCGGCGCGCGAAGCCCTCGTGCGCCACACGCGCGAATGGGCCGAGGCGCTGGGCCCCGAGCGCGCCGCACTCGTCATCGCCGACATGCTGGGCCATGTGGCCGGAGATCCGGCGGCCGCGCGTGAGCTGCTGACCAAAGTGCTGGACACCGCCTCGACGCCCCCCAATGCGCGGCCCGCGCTCGCCAACGCACTGGCGAATACGCTGAACAGCCTCGGCGACATCGCTGCGGCGCGGCAGGTTGCCGAAGCCGCGCTGGCGCGCCTGCCGGCGGGCGAGGGGCCCGAACGCATCGGCCTGCAAAGCACGCTCGGCCTCATCGACTTCGGCGCCGGGGCGTGGGAGGCGGCGCTCGCGGCGTTCGACCGCGTGGCCGCCGACAGCGCCGCCCGCGGCGACGACGAACGGCGCGGCATCGCGCTGCACAACCGCGCGATGGTGCTGGAGCGGATGGCTCGCTTCGACGAGGCGGCCGACTGCTACGGCGAGGAGCTCGCGCTGGTCACGCGCCTGGGCGACGTGATGGCGCAGGCGCAGGCGCAGAACAACCTGGCGGCGCTGCACCTGCGCACTGGGCACTACACGCAGGCGATCGACGCGGCCCGTGCGGCCATCGCGCTTCGCGAGCGCCTCGGCGACGAGCTCGGCGTGGCCCACGCGATGGGCAACATCGGCTCGGCGCTGAGCCAGCAGGGCGACGTGAAGGGCGCGCTGGCGGCGTACGAGAAGATCCTGGCGGTCTTCCGCCGCATCGGCCACCGGCAGGGTGAGCTGACGACGCTGTTAAACCTGGGCACGGTCGCCCGCGAGGCGCACGACCACGCGCGTGCCGAAGCGCCGCTGCGCGAGGCGCTGGCGCTCGCGACGGCGACCGGCCATGGCGGCGAGCGCCTGCGCGCGCTGTGGGAGCTGGCCGCCGCCTGCCGCGAAACCGGGCGCCCCGACGAGGCGCGTGCGCTGCTGGCCGAGGCGCTGGTGCTGGCCCGCGCGGCGCAAGACCGCGCCGCCGAGGCCAATGTGCTGGTCGAGACCGGCGTGCTGCACTGGCGCCGCGGCGCGCTGGCCGAGGCCGAGGCCGCGCTGCGCGACGGCATCCGCCTGCGCGAGACGATCGCCGAGCCGACGGCGCTGGACGCTGCGCGCTCCAACCTGGCGCTCGTGCTGCGCGCGCAAGGT
>WBZV01001202.1_pt1 | contig 11426 bp, 12 predicted proteins | sample 5204221 | NCBI WGS metagenome assembly WBZV01 (sample SAMN12344360, study PRJNA552823) | activated sludge metagenome | biome: Activated sludge suspended growth; feature: Nitrification reactor; material: Wastewater; isolation source: activated sludge from nitrification reactor of wastewater...
CTCAGGCACGGCCGGTTCCTGCAGCAAGGTGACGGTGCCGATGTCATACCCTTGTTTCTGCAGCACTTCTTTCGTCAGCGTCAGCCCGCCGCGGTCTGTGTCGTCAAGACTCCGCTCACCGTGTCCCTCCAGGAACACCACCCGCTTCTTGGTGTCTTTGGACACGCGGACGAGCGCACCGGTAATTTCCACCTCAGCCGGGGACGTGATGCGAACTGATTGCGGGCCGCTTTCAAAGATCGCGATATCGGTTCTGGTGATGCCATAGTTTTGTGCGACTTTCGGCTGACGCTCGGGGTCGATGAATTGGACGGTCAGCTTGGAACTGGCCTGCCGATAACTGTCGAAGCGTTCTTTGTAGGCCTGGTACCCGGGGTCCTTTTCCCGCGTGAATACCGTGATGCTGATATCCCGGGTGAGGTTGCGAAGGACGCGGTACGTTTCCGGCGCGAGCGTGTAGTTCTGATTCTCGGAGAAGTCCCAGCGGATCGAATGCCGAGCCGCCAGGAAGTTCACGATGGCGAGGATACCCAGAAACAGCGCCACCATCAGCGCGCTATTGGCGCTCATGCGGGTCGATCGTTGGGCGGAAAAGGTCTTGAGGCGGTCAAAGTGAATGGCAAAGGCCCAAATCAAGGAGACGAGGGCCAGCCCTTCCAGGACTGTCACGAGCCACAGTTTGTCGGGCACGAGGGTATAGGCGAGAACCCCGGCAATGGCCAGCCCGGTTCCGATGGCGCCGATGGGAAGGAGGCGTCGCGTCATTTCCATCGTGACGAATCCACTACGCGGTGAGCGAGGAACAACATTAAGACGGTGCCACTGACGTAATAGACGAGATCTTTCGTGTCGACCAGCCCACGGACCAAATGATCGAAGTGTTCCATGAACGAGAGGTAGGAAACCACGTGACCGGCCGGCGTGTCACCTAAGAGCGAGCCGAGACCGGCCAGCAGCCAACACATCAAGAGCAGGCCGAAGCTGGTAAAGGCGGCCACGATCTGATTTTCTGTGATGGAAGAGGCGAAGAGGCCGACGGCCAGAAAGAACCCGCCGAGCAGCGCCATCCCCAGGTAGCCGGTCAAAACGGGGTACCAATCAAAATCGCTGAAGAGCGCCAGTGTGAGCGGGACCAGGGTGGTGAGGAGCAGCATCCCGATAAAAACAAGGTACACGCTGATGAATTTGCCGACGATAATCTCGCTGACCCGTATCGGGGCGGTCATCAAAAATTCAAAGGTCCGCAGTTTTCGCTCCTCTGCCAGGAGTCGCATGGTGAGGATCGGAAGGATCAACAGCAGCACGAAGCGCATGCTGGCAAAGAGATTGCGGAAGACCAGGTCGTTCAGGTTGATCTGCGCGGAGCTTCCCTGCATCTGCATCAACTGAATGGCTTGGGCGCCGGTAAAAACAATATAGAGGTAGGCGAGGAAACCGAAGGTCAGCAGGAAAACTCCGCCCACGACATAGACGATCGGGGAGACGAAATACGAGCGCAGTTCTTTGGCGATAATGGCTTGAACCGGTGGCATCGGGTTAGTGTCGCTCGCTTTCGCTTGTATCGTTCGTCTTCGGGAGGCCGTCTTCTCGCTGAGTCAATTTGAGGAAGACGTCTTCCAAAGTCATGGAGACCGGTTTCATTTCAATCAACCCCCAGTCCTGTCCCACTGCGAACCGTGCCACTTCTTCCCGGATATCTCTGCCGAGGGCGCACTCGATAAGAATGGTGTGGGCCTCGGAGGTTGTCAGCACATGCTCGACCCCGGGGACCTCGCGAAAACGCTCGAGGACATCCGACGGAGGGGTTTTGAGGGTCACGCTGATCTTCTCCGATCGCCGGAGCCGGGCGGACAGTTGGTCGGGCGTGTCTTCGGCGACGATACGGCCGCCGTTGATGATTACGACACGCTGACAGACGGCCGTGGCTTCAGGAAGAATATGGGTACTCAAAATCACTGAGTGAGAGCCGGCCAGGCTCTTGATCAATTCTCTAATCTCGATAATTTGTTTTGGGTCGAGGCCCACCGTGGGTTCGTCCAGGATCAGAACCGGTGGATCGTGAATCAGCGCTTGGGCTAGCCCGACTCGCTGCCGATACCCGCGTGACAGATTGGCGATGAGTCGCTGTCGGACAGATCCTAGAGAAAGCCGTTCCATGACACGGTCCATGCCGGCCGTCAACTCTGTGCCACTGAGTCCGCGGAGTTTTCCAACGAAGGCAAGGTATTCGGAGACAGTGAGTTCTTGATACACCGGTGGCGTCTCGGGTAGATAGCCGATGCGCTTTTTTACCTCATCCGGTTGCTCTGCACAGTCGAACCCTGCGACCTGCGCGGTTCCTTCCGTTGCCGGAATGAAGGAGGTCAAGATGCGCATGGTGGTCGTTTTTCCAGCACCATTCGGGCCGAGGAAGGCCAAGACCTCACCTTTGTCGACACGAAAGGTGACGCGGTCGATCGCCGTCAGATTGCCATACCGTTTTGTGATGTTACGAACTTCGATCATGCAGTCGAGAGAGACGGCTGGATGGGTGTGCTTCCTACTGTTTGTTGATACGGCACGTGGTGTGGCAAATCGAAATGAATATTACCGACCGCTCTTGGTGCAGTCAAGAGACGCATAAGGGGTTCGGTGTTCGGAATGGCAGGAAAGACCCGGTCCGTCTTTACAGCGTGATGCGTAACTGCTAAAGTTCCGCGACTTTATCCATCCAGTTGCTTCGCACAATGAACGGAAAGAGGTTTGTCTGGGATGAGGAGTGAGTTCAATCAGCCGAGACCCAGCTTGCTCGGCGTGTTAGTGATCGGCGCCGCACTCTGCGTGGCTCTTGCCGGACTCGGAAGTTTTTTGACCTCGGTCTATGCCGCCAGTAACACGGTACACGAGATCAAAGGTACGGTTGAAGCCGTCAATCCAGTGGATGACCCACCTGTCATTGTGGTCAGAGGGCAGCATGGAGCAAATGAAGAAACGGTGGTCGGTGCGGTGCTCAAGCAGGGTGCCACCATCGTGCGCGGGAAAAAGCGGATCGGGCTCGATCGGATTCACGCTGGAGACAAGGTGACGTTGAAGTATGTCAAAACTCGCGACGGCCTCGCCGTTCGGTCAATTGTGCTCCACCGCAATTAGCCAGTGACTAGATGCCAGTTATGGATTTGTTACTCACAAGGAGGTAGAGAGATTTTATGATTCGACAGCATGTGGTGCGGGGGATATCTGCGCCGGTGGCCGTCGGGTTGCTGCTCCTGTTGGGCTGCTCCGGAAAAGGCGACATTATTCCGATGAACCTAACCCCGAAAATGCAAGCGGATGCCACAGGTGCTGCGCAGGTGGTAAAGCCTATGGCGGGGCCTCGAGTGATGGTCATTCCGTTTGAAGATGGGCGTGCCGATCGAACCAAGGTAGGGAGTCGAAGCTCGATGTGGGGAGGAGAGACATATTTTAATGTGTCGAGCGGAAGTGCTGGCGAGGAAACCGCCCAGGCATTTGCCGATTATCTCAAGCGCAAGGGATGGCAAGCGCAGTATGCCAAGACTGCTCCCGTAGCCTCAGAAGCCGGTCCCGATGTTGTGGTTTCCGGGAAGATTCTCGAATTGGCGGTCGATGCCCGGCGCGGGGTATTTCTTACTGATATTGAAGCCCGAACCAAGCTGGTCATTCAGGCGAGCAACCGAGAAGACAGCAGCTCACTCGTACGAACCGACGCACATTCTGGTAGCCATGACAATGTGTTGTGGTTCGAGCCGCAGGATGGAGAAAGTATTCTGTCAGAAGTGTTGGAGAAGAATTTCGAGCGGTTCGTCGTAAACACCAAATTCGAAGACAGGGCTATTCGATTTCGTTAGATCAGGTCGCGCCGGGAAATCGATGAGCTGGTCCGATTTTATCCGGCTGATCCGAGAGCCTGACAATTTGGACTTGTGTTCACTATTGAACTATCAGTCAGTTTTGAGCGCAGAGGCGTCCTGCGTATCGGTGAGCGGAAGAACCTCCCCTGTTTCGTCGTTCCGCTTAGCAAAATTATGGACTTCATCTTCGTCGAGCATTGAGTTCGCTGCCCGTTTGTAGGGGGCATTGCTACCCAGACGGTATTGTCGCCAAAGGCAATCTTGAGTAGCCTTACTTCACTGAGTAGGAGAGTTGTCTGGCAGGCGGTGAGGTGTAGGCTTTCACACGAGGTGTTTCTATGGATATGAACTCCCCAAACCCCTTCCGTCGTAAGGCTGGTTATGCTGCAATTCCTTTGGCTGGCTGTCTTCTCCTGAGTGCCTGTTCCGCGCTGCCGAAAGGTGAACTTACGTTGGATCTTGGCATTAAAGATCGGGGAGTCGCTTCATGGTATGGCAAGGAGTTTCATGGAAAGCTCGCAGCAAATGGGGAGGCCTTCGATATGACAGCCTTCACTGCTGCTCATCGCAAATTGCCGTTAGGTAGTGTGGTTCGTGTGGTCAATTTGACCAACGGAAAAACCGTTCAAGTTCGAATTAATGACCGAGGACCATACGTTGCAGGGCGTATGCTGGATCTTTCGCATGCGGCGGCTCGCGAGTTGGGCATGGTTGACGCTGGTACTACGGCGGTGCAGATTGAGGTGGTTGGAGATCATCGTCCGGTCGCGCAGATTCCCTCGACGAAGATTCCTTCTGTAGCCGGTATGGTATTGAATACGGATATGCGCACAGTAAGGCAACATCGTCGACCGGATGAGGGAATTGAACGACATGCCGTTCCTTTAAGAATCATGCCACAAGAAGCCCTCTATGTGAGGCGTGAGCGCCGTATCGGTAGTATGTTGGCAGCCGATCACACGGCTCACAACACCGTCCCCGTCCTCATCCTATCCTAAGTAAGCGCTACTCCGTTAGTTGACACTTCCGCCCGTACTTGATTAGACTGCCCCCTCTGGAGCAAAGCCTGATTGTGCTCCTATTTCTTACGTTTGTTGATCTCAATTGTTGGAGGTTGAAAGCTGAATGGCAAAGAAACCAGCCGGTGAATCAGACGAAGTCCGACTCAAGAAAAAAGTTGCGGCACGAGTAACAAAAGAAGCAAAACTTTCAGGTGATCCTGCTGCACGCTCTTTGCGCAAACGGCTCAAGCGGGTGCAGCGCAAACGGCGTGCGCTCGTATCGAGAAAAAAACATGCGGCTGGCAAGCAGGTTGAAGCGAAGTCATAAACGATTGCGGGCGTGATTTGATCACCATGCCCACCCCTCTGCGGAACAAGGAACCCTAATATGAAACACACTGGTGAAAAAGAAGAACAGGCCCAGGCTGTTTCCCCCATTGGACAAGTTGGGGATGAGACCTTGACAGATCAGGTCTCGGATCAACTGGCTGCGTCCTTGGAATCTTCGGCAGGGGGCCAGGACCTCACTGAACCATTGCAGGAAGTGGTTCTTGAGGAAGAACAAGTCAAGGACGAGATCGATATTCAAATTGATCTGCTCAAAGATCCTGATTGGGTGGTCAGGCGTGAGGCCGCAATCACGCTGGGAGAAATGGGCGATGAGCGTTGCGTTGAACCATTAGCTGCGGCTCTTCGCGATGGTGACTGGCAGGTGAGGGAAGTTGCAATTGAGGGAATTGGGCAGATCGGTTCTCCCGCCGTCGAGGTTTTGCTTAAGTTGCTTCGAGATTGGGACGTGCGGAAGTCGGCCATCACGGCCTTGGGGAAAATTCGTGATGAGCGTGTGCTTGAGCCTCTGATGCAACAGCTCCGAAATGATGAATTCATGGAGGATGCTACCGACGCATTGGTCAATCTTGGTGAGCCAGCCCTCCCCGGACTGATCAAGGCGCTGAAGGACAAAGAAGAGTTAGTGCGGAAGCAAGCGGTGATAGCACTGGGCCGGATTAAGTCTCCCGAGGCCATCGATCCGCTGATTGAGATGTTGCAGAATAAGGACTGGTTTACTCGGCTGACGGCTGCTGCGGCACTTGAAGCGATCGGTGATGAGCGTGGCCGCGAAGCGATCAAGCCGTTGTTGAAAGACAGTGATATGGTGGTCAAGATGCGAGTCGAGCGTATTCTGGCTAAGTGGAAGAAGCAACCGGCGGCTGTTTAGCATCCGGTCACTTGCGGAGAAGAAGGTCCAGTTCCTTTTGGATGTCCTCCAGTTTCGTGGCGGATACCTTTTTTCCAAGGGATAGTTCAAGGCGAAGTTCTCTGATTTTTCCTGCCAGCTCTTTGACCGAAGCGTTAGGATCTACTTGTTTTCCCCCACGTGTGACTAGCTCGAGTGAATTGAGAGCGTCCGCGAGTTCCTTGGCCGCATCGGCTGTATTTTTGTTGTAAAGGTCCGCTTTTGCTTGCACGACGTTGGATTTTGCGTCAACCAGGCTCTGGCGGCGATGCAGGTCCCGTTCTATTCCCAGGGTAGTATCCACGACATTCCGTGAGAAATCCCGCACCGTTTGCTCAAGATTATTCGCCGGCTGTTTTCCCCAGAGGTATCCGAATCCGAAGGAGAGGGCTAGTAGCATCAATAGCCCTATAAATCTGAGCATGCTGATTCTCAGCCCCTAGCGGGCGCTCCCTTGTTTGTCTTTTGGGGACAAGACACGGATGAGGCTTCCTGCTGAAGCAATGCGGACTGCGGGATCCGAATCTTGGAGACCGGCTTTAAGGGGCGAGACAAGAGATTTTTGTTGAAGTTTGCCCAGCGCCCGCGCTGCCATGAGTCGCGGTAGCGGCTGCTGATCTCGAAGTAAGCTTTCAAGCACGGCCAGGGCATTGGGAGTGGTTGCAGCCGCCAGGGCGTGCGCAGCTCCGCCACGTACTGAGGGATCGGGATGACGGGCGAGGTCTGCGGCATTCAAAACGGCGCTTGCGTCACCGAGTCGGAGGAGCGCCTCGACGGCGCTGATGCGAACGTGCTCATCAGGGTCCCGCAACAGCGGTTGAACAACGCTGCGAGTTTCATTGTCGCCCAGTCGGCCGAGACTCGAAGCAGCGACACTGCGGACGCGCGGGTTCTCGTCACTTAGCGCGTGTGTCAGTGGAGCGATCCCGTCTGTGCTACCGAATTCTCCTAGTGCCCCCGCTGCAAACGCACGGACCGCAGGATGGGGGTCGTAGACAGCTTGGCTCAGGATCGACAGGCTTGCAGGTCGTCGCAATCGTCCGAGCATGCCTAGGGCTGCCATACGCACCTCTGGGTCTGGGAGCGTGACGGCATTGGAGATGTCGGTTAGGACATCCGTCCGCCCAAGCTTGTACAATCCCGCGAAGGCAAAGATGGATTCCGGGCCCTCATCGACGCGGGCGATTTCAGTCAGTTGATCCGCAATCCCGGAGACCTTGGCATCACTGAGGGCATTGATGGCTGCGATGCGGACGCCGGGAGCTTCGTCGCGCAGCGCTCGTTTGAGCGCCGAGGAGCGTCCGGCTAGGCCGGCTCGTCCAATGGCCTCGGCCGCGCGAGCGCGGACCAGAGCCGATGAGTCCAGCAAGCCGTCTTCGAGGATCGGTAATGTGTCGCTCTCGCCCATTTCCGCCAGCGCCGTGTAGGCAGCGATACGGATATGTTCCTGCGTATCACGAACACGAGTGACAATAAAACTTCGTGCAATCTCCCGCAGCAACGCGGGTTCGTCCGGACGATTGTTTGCGACGAGTTTAGTGTAGAGTTTCCAGGCCTCCTCAGGCTTCCCTAGTTTGAGATGACTGAGAAGGCTATAGCGCAAGACTTCTAGCCCCGGTTGCTGGCCAGGGGGCAACTGTTGCAGGAGCTCCAGCACTCGATTGTATTCAGCCGCTTGGTAGAGCGTCATGGCCTGTCGCTCGAGTGAGGGGACGGCGGGCTTGGGTGAAGATGGGGCTGCTGTTGCCAGGTGGGGAATGGACAAGACCAACAGTACAACCCCAGCCTGAAATGCCCAGGTTGTGTGTCGGCGGATTCGCTGAAGATTCGGGCAAGGCCCGCTTATGCTACCACTTGTTCGGGGTGCGCGCGGTGGCCGGTGCATACAGCTGCCTCATGTATTCCTTGACCATCCGTTTGGTGCAAAAGCGGGGCGCAACGGTCTTAATGCTCTCTTTGACGATCTGAAGCCATCCGCGAGGAATGCCGTCCAGGTCGCGTTGGTAGAACAGGGGTACGACCTCCTGCTCTAGCAAGCGAAACAATTGTTCCGCATCGTGAGCATCCTGCGCCTGGGTATCCGTTCCCTCGGGCAGAGGTTGAATGCCCCATCCGTTCGCGCCGTTGTACCCCTCATGCCACCAGCCATCGAGGACACTGAGGTTGATCACCCCATTGAGTGCGGCCTTTTGGCCGCTGGTTCCACTTGCCTCGAGCGGGGCCCGTGGAGTGTTTAGCCAAATATCGACGCCTTGCACCAGGTACTTTGCCATATGCATGTCGTAGTCTTCGAGGAAGGCGACATGACCACCGAGTTTGTGATCGTTGCAGAAACTCAGCACCTCGTGAATGAAGTAGCGGCCCGGTTCGTCGGCGGGGTGCGCTTTACCTGCAAACACGATCTGGACGGGCCGCCACCGATTGTGGAGCAACTGTTTAAGTCGATCGAGATCTCGGAACAGGAGTGTTGCACGTTTGTAGGTCGCGAACCGTCTGGCAAATCCGATCGTGAGGGCTTCGGGGTCCAGTAGGGTTCCCCGGGCGATCGCTTGCATGGGCTGGAGATGGCCGCGAATCCAGCCGTCTCGCGCGCGTTCGCGAATAAACCGCATCAGTTTGCGCCGAGTTGTTTGTCGAACGGCCCAGAGGGCGTCATCCGGCAGATCGGTGACTCGCTGCCAGATGGTGGGGTCATCGACCCGTTCCGCCCAATCGGGGCTGAGATATTTGGCATAGAGCGAGTTCGCTTCCGGGGAGATCCATGTGGGCGCGTGAATGCCGTTGGTCAGGCTACGGATGGGGACGAGATCCTGCGCCAGTCCCGGCCACAGGTGTTGCCACATTTGTCGGGAGACGCGTCCGTGCTCACGGCTTACGCCGTTGACGTGGGCCGACAGCCGCATGGCGAGGGCCGTCATGTTGAATCCGTGTCCCGCGCTTTCCGGCGTTTCACCTAGACGTAGGAACTCTTCCCTGGAGAGTCCGAGTTGGCCCCAGTAGTTGCTGAAGTACCGATCCATCAGATGAAACGGGAAAATATCGTGTCCGGCCGGAACGGGAGTGTGGGTGGTGAAAACGGTGCTTTGTCGAACCAGATCGCTTGCTTCGGCATGGCTGTGGCCGGTGGTGACGAATTCCCGGATGCGTTCCAGGGTCAGAAAGGCTGAATGGCCTTCATTGCAATGCCAGACCGCGGGATCAATGCCCAGGGCGCGTAAGATCCGTACGCCGCCGATCCCGAGCAAAAATTCCTGACAGAGCCGGATTTCCTGGTCTCCACCGTAGAGCCGCGCGGAGAGGGCACGATCTTCGGGCGTATTCTCAGGCACATCGGTATCGATGAGATAAAGGGACATACGCCCCGCACGCACCTGCCAGACGAGCACCGTAACCTGGCGGTGGCCGATCTCGACCTTGATGGAGCAGGGGATGCCGGTCGATGTCATGGCCTGGTGAATCGGAGAATCGTATCTATTAAAGGGCACATAGGTGGCTTCCTGCCATCCTTCCGGGTTGATACGCTGCTTGAAATATCCTTGCGGGTACATGAAGCCGATACCGACGAGAGGAATGCCCAGGTCACTGGCCTCTTTGCAATGGTCTCCGGCCAGGATGCCAAGTCCTCCGCTGTAAATCGGGATGGAAATATGCAGCCCGAACTCAGCAGAAAAGTAGGCGATGGGCGAATTCTGGAGCGCGGGGAATTCCGTCGCCGCCCAGGTGTTCTTACTGCTCAGATATTCGTCGAAGGCGCGCAAAACGGCGGAGTATTGCCGGGCGAAATTCGGATCGCCGGCCAAGGTTGCGAAGCGTTCGGGTTTCACGCCAGAGAGTAGCTGAACAGGGTTATGATGGGTCAGAAACCAGAGCGTCGGGTCGATGGACTCGAACAGCTGACGCGCCGGTTGGTTCCAGCTCCACCAGAGATTGCGGGCCAGTTCGCCGAGTCGATGCAGGCTTTGGGGAACCGTATCTTGAGGGGGTTGTATGTGGTCGGGTGCTTGCACGACGCCTCCGTGGAATGTGATCGATGGGTGAGGAAGGAGACCACGAGGTCACGCTTCCGGAATGCTGCGTCAGGCGTGTCCGGCTTTGTGCCAGGAAGCCCACTGGTCAGAAAAGGCGACGGTGGCGTAGCGCTCTCCGAGAATCTTGGCGACTCGATTCATGGTCGTCGTCAGTTGTTTGGCCTCCTCTTGCGTCAGGTCCTGACGAAAACGCGGATGGAGTCCCCATCGCGTCTCGACTTCCTCGCCTTTGATGCTCGACATGACACTGACCAATTTGATATCGGCGCCGGTAGCTCCTCGAGGCGCGCTGCTTCCCTCGGTCGTGGCCGGGTTGGGTGTCGCATCGACGGCAGCCGGGGGCGTTTGTCCTTCGAAAATCCCGATGAGGGCCGGAATCACGGCGCTGACACAGAGCGTGGCCGCGGCGGTTACAGCCGGGTTACGCGGCGCTCCGACCGCACGGGCGACGCGATCACTGAAGTCACGGTACAGGTCGTTCTTGGCAGGGCTGTCCTCCGTCACGAGAAACCGGTAGCGCTCATAGGTCTGTCGGCTTTCGGCCACGGCCGTTCCGATCGTCAACACGATTTCCGTCTGGTCGCTGCCGGCGCCGAAGGCCGGCTCCAGGGCTTTCTTAAGCTGGTCGATGACCGTGTCCGTCAACTGGTCCATGAATTGCGGTTGTTCTTTGAGTGGAATGTGGAGGGCCGATACACGATCGGTCAGGTTGAACATGACGCGCAAGAATTCGAGATAAATGGTCCACTCATCCTGGTGTTTCAGCTTTAAGGCCTGCTCCGGGGCCGCACGTTTGATGACGGAGACGGACTCTCCTGCCACTGCGAGCATGAGCTCTGCCACGGTTTGCATCTGCTGAGCGAATGAATACGGTCTGGTTGTCATAGAAGTCCCCTGCTGGTCGGCATTATATACAACTCAATTTGAAGGTCCAAGTGTTGATCTCGATGCATGCGCGCGGAGCGGGCGACTCGCGGTTCTGTCGTTGCAAGGTCTTCGGTGGTATGTTATACAGCGCGACCGCTCCCGTCACGTGCCTCACTGCCTGGTCGGATGCCAACATGGACCGAGAGATCAAGCCCTACATTCTGAAACGGACTCCGGATCAAGACCAGGTCCGGAAGTTCTCGTTGGATTATGCCAAGGAGCTCAACGCGCAGCAGTACGCGGCTGTAACGGCGGCGGATGGCCCCGCCCTTGTCATTGCACGGGCCTTCAGATACCTCCGGCAGAGAGGTGAACGAGGAAAGCGCGCGATGATCAGGGGCATCCATCATGTCGCGATCCACGTCCGTAACCTTGATCAGATGAT
>WBZV01001340.1_pt1 | contig 11417 bp, 12 predicted proteins | sample 5204221 | NCBI WGS metagenome assembly WBZV01 (sample SAMN12344360, study PRJNA552823) | activated sludge metagenome | biome: Activated sludge suspended growth; feature: Nitrification reactor; material: Wastewater; isolation source: activated sludge from nitrification reactor of wastewater...
CGACGGCAAGGTGATCCGCGATGCGCGCCTGGATCGTTATCTCGCCGCGCACCAGCGCTTTGCCGGCACCTCGGCGCTCGGCGTGCCCTCGGCCTTCCTGCGCAGCGCGACGGCCACCGAGCCGGCAGCAGCCGCCGGCCGCTGAGCATCCTCACGGCCACGACCGGACACCCCATCTCATGCTGCTGCGCCCCGTCCTCGCGCTGACCCTGTTCGGCGCTCTCGGCCATGCCGTGCCCGCCGCTGCCGCCCCGGCGACGGCGCCCGACGGCCGCGAGATCAGGACGCTGCTCACGCGCATCCACGACGCCGCCAGCAAGCAGAACTTCCAGGGCACCTTCGTCGTCAGCGGCGGCGGCGCGGTGTCCAGCGCGCGCATCGCCCACTACGGCGAGGGCAGCAACCAGTACGAGCGCATCGAGTCGCTCGACGGCCAGGCCCGCTACGTCTACCGCCACAACGAGGTCGTGCACACGCTCTGGCCGGGCAGCCGCGTGGCGGTGGTCGAGCAGGCCCAGGCGATGACCAGCTTCCCCGCGCTGCTGCAAGGCGGCATCGAGCGGCTGGCCGAGTTCTACGAGGTCAATCCGCAAGGCGCCGAGCGTGTCGCCGGGCGCGATGCCCAGGTGTTGCTGGTGCAGCCGCGCGACGCGCACCGTTTCGGCTACCGGCTCTGGTCCGACAAGGCCTCGGGCCTGCTGCTGCGTGCCGACGTGCTCGGCGAGCGCGGCGAGGTGATCGAGACCTCCGCGTTCTCGGAGGTGACCATCGGCGTGAAGCCGCAGTTCGAGAGCGTCACCGGCCCGATGCGCAAGCTCGACGGCTACCGCGTGCTGCGGCCGGCGCTGAGCGCCACCAAGCTGGAGGCCGAAGGCTGGGCCATGCGCCAGGTCGTGCCGGGCTTTCGCGAGGCCAATTGCGTGAGGCGGCCGATGGAGTCGCCGACCGCGAGCGTGCAGGAAGCGCCCGCCGACCCCGTGCTGCAGACCATCTTCTCCGATGGGCTGACCTACGTGTCGGTATTCATCGAGCCCTTCGACCCGCAGCGCCACCAGCGCGCCATGCGCACCGCCGTCGGCGCGACGCAGACGCTGATGCGGCGCCAGGGCGACTGGTGGATCACGGTGGTGGGCGATGTGCCGCCGGCCACGCTGCTGGCGTTCGCCAACGCTCTTGAACGGCGCAAGTGAGGCGCCCATCTTCACGGCTTCTGGACAGAAGAAGGTCAAGCGGACCATGAACCACCTGCACACCACCGTCATCGCGGCGACGCGCCGCGGGTTCGCCGCGGCGCTGGCCGGGCTCGTCGTCGTCGGCGCTGCCGTGCTCGTGCCGCCCGCGGCGCGCGCGCAGGGCGGCCTGCCCGAGTTCGCCGACCTGGCCGAGCGCGTCGGGCCGGCGGTCGTCAACATCCGCACCACCGAGCGCCGCTCGGCGCGCGGCAATGGCGGCAGCTTCGAGATCGACGAAGACATGCTGGAGTTCTTCCGCCGCTTCGGCCTGCCGATCCCGAACCAGCCCGCGCCGCGCGGCCAGCGCCCGCAGCCCGACGGCGAGCCGCAGCAGCGCGGCGTCGGCTCGGGCTTCATCTTCAGCGCCGACGGCTACGTGATGACGAACGCCCACGTCATCGAAGGCGCCGACGAGGTGTTCGTCACGCTCACCGACAAGCGCGAACTGAAGGCGCGCGTGATCGGCTCCGACCGCCGCTCCGACGTGGCGCTGGTCAAGATCGAGGCGAGCGGCCTGCCCGCGGTGCGCATCGGCGACGTGAACAAGCTGCGCGTCGGCGAGTGGGTGATCGCCATCGGCTCGCCCTTCGGCCTGGAAAATACCGTGACGGCGGGCATCGTCAGCGCCAAGGCGCGTGACACCGGCGAGTTCCTGCCGCTGATCCAGACCGACGTGGCGATCAACCCCGGCAACTCCGGCGGGCCGCTGATCAACATGCGCGGCGAGGTGGTCGGCATCAACTCGCAGATCTACAGCCGCTCGGGCGGCTACATGGGCATCTCGTTCGCGATCCCGATCGACGAGGCGGCGCGCGTGGCCGAGCAGCTCAAGACCACCGGCCGCGTCAGCCGCGGCCGCATCGGCGTGAGCATCGACCAGGTCACCAAGGAAGTCGCCGAGTCGATCGGCCTGGGCAAGGCCGGCGGCGCGCTGGTGCGCAGCGTCGAGGCGGGCGGCCCGGCGGAGAAGGCCGGCGTCGAGCCGGGCGACATCATCACGAAGTTCGATGGCAAGGCGGTCGAGAAGTCGGGCGATCTGCCGCGCATCGTCGGCGCGGTGAAGCCGGGCAGCAAGGTGTCGCTGCAGGTGTTCCGCCGCGGCGGCACCAAGGACCTGAGCGTCACCGTCGCGGAAGTCGAACCCGACAAGGCACGCCGCACGGCCGAGGCCGAGACGAAGCCGCAGGCGACGGCGACGACGCTGGGCATCGGCGTGTCCGACCTGAGCGATGCGCAGAAGCGCGAACTCAAGCTCAAGAACGGCGTGCGCGTCGAGGTGGCCGATGGTGCGGCGGCGCGTGCCGGCTTGCGCGAGGGCGACGTGATCCTGTCGATCGACAACACCGAGATCAGCAGCGCCAAGCAGTTCGAGTCGGTGGTCGGCAAGCTCGACAAGAGCCGCGCCGTCACGGCCCTGGTGCGCCGCGGCGACAGCGTCAATTTCCTGATCATCCGGCCGGCCCGCTGAGCGCGACGCCCGACTGTCCCAACGGGTCTTTCCGGGATACGGGAAGTGATCGCTGGTGAGCTTAGCTGCACGGCCGGCCTGCCGACGCACGTTCCCGCATTCCGGAAGTCAGTGACCGCCAACGTTACCCGGCCGGCGTGGATTGCTCCCACCTGAGGCTAGAATCTGACCGTTAGCGCAGCCCGTTTCGACGTTCCGGGCAACAAAAATGGGGCTCTTGAACTATCCCCAGGTGATCCACAAGGCTTTGTGGATATCCTGTGCATGGAATTCGATGTTGGAGCTCAGCAACGCGCAGAAATCGAGGATTGGCGCGGCTTCCCGAAGGGTGCTTTTGGCTACAATGAAGGCCCAACAAGCAGTTGCCATACGTTTTGTTGGAAGGCGCGTCAGGTTTTCGACGTGCCTTTTTTTTGTTTACGGCACGGCGCTGCGCGCCTTCACATCGCTTCGCGATATGAGCCTCCAACGCAACGGCTTCGCCGTTGTGTCTTCCGCGTGAGCTTCGGGTCACGGTGTTCATGGACCACATCCGCAACTTCTCCATCATTGCCCACATCGACCACGGCAAGAGCACGCTCGCGGATCGGTTGATCCAGCGCTGCGGTGGGTTGTCCGACCGCGAGATGGAAGCGCAGGTGCTCGACTCGATGGACATCGAGCGTGAGCGCGGCATCACGATCAAGGCGCAGACGGCGGCGCTTCAATACAAGGCGCGTGACGGCAAGGTCTACAACCTCAACCTGATCGACACCCCGGGGCACGTCGACTTCAGCTACGAGGTGAGCCGCTCGCTGTCGGCCTGCGAGGGCGCGCTGCTGGTGGTCGACGCCAGCCAGGGCGTCGAGGCGCAGACGGTGGCCAACTGCTACACCGCCATCGAGCTCGGCGTCGAGGTGGTGCCGGTGCTCAACAAGATGGATCTGCCGCAGGCCGACCCGGAGCGCGCCAAGGAAGAGATCGAGGACGTGATCGGCATCGACGCCGACCGGGCGATCCCCTGCAGCGCCAAGACCGGCGAGGGCATCGACGACATCCTCGAGGCGGTGATCGAACGCATGCCCGCGCCGCGCGGCAATCCGGACGGCGCGCTGCGCGCCATGATCATCGACTCCTGGTTCGACAACTACGTCGGCGTCGTCATGCTGGTGCGGGTGGTCGACGGTTCGCTGGGCAAGGGCGAGCGCATCCGCCTGATGGCCAGCGACGCGGTCTACGGCGTCGAGCAGCTCGGCGTGTTCACGCCCAAGTCGCTGTCGCGCGAGACGCTGAAGGCCGGCGAGGTCGGCTTCGTGATTGCCGGCATCAAGGAGTTGCAGGCGGCCAAGGTCGGCGACACCATCACGCTGGAAAAGAAGCTGCCCAACAACAACGGTGTCGCCAGCGAGCCGCTGCCCGGCTTCAAGGAGATCAAGCCGCAGGTGTTCGCCGGCCTCTACCCGACCGAGGCGAGCGAGTACGACCAGCTGCGCGACGCGCTCGAAAAGCTCAAGCTCAACGACTCCTCGCTGCGCTACGAGCCCGAGGTCAGCCAGGCGCTGGGCTTCGGCTTCCGCTGCGGCTTCCTCGGCCTGCTGCACATGGAGATTGTGCAGGAGCGCCTCGAGCGCGAGTTCGACCAGGACCTGATCACCACCGCGCCCAGCGTCGTCTACGAGGTCGAGCTCAACGACGGCACGGTGCTGCAGGTCGAGAACCCCTCGAAGATGCCCGACCAGGGCCGCATCCGCGAGATCCGCGAGCCCATCGTCACGGTGCACCTGTACATGCCGCAGGACTACGTCGGCCCGGTGATGACGCTGGCCAACCTCAAGCGCGGCAACCAGATCAACATGGCCTACCACGGCCGCCAGGTGATGCTCACCTACGAGATGCCGCTGGCGGAGATCGTGCTCGACTTCTTCGACAAGCTGAAGTCGGTGTCGCGCGGCTACGCCTCGATGGACTACGAGTTCAAGGAGTACCGCGGCGCCGACGTCGTCAAGGTCGACATCCTGCTCAACGGCGACAAGGTCGACGCGCTCTCGATCATCGTGCACCGCAGCCAGAGTCTGTACCGCAGCCGCGCCGTGGTGACCAAGATGCGCGAGCTGATTTCGCGCCAGATGTACGACGTGGCGGTGCAGGCCGCCATCGGGGCCAACATCATCGCGCGTGAGACAATCAAGGCGCTGCGCAAGAACGTGCTCGCCAAGTGCTACGGCGGCGACATCACGCGCAAGCGCAAGCTGCTAGAGAAACAGAAGGCCGGCAAGAAACGCATGAAGCATATCGGCTCCGTCGAGGTGCCGCAGGAAGCGTTTCTGGCCATCCTCCAGGTGGACGACTGATGGGAATCCTGACCGGTGCGCTGTATGGACTGCTCCTCGTCTATCTGGGTGGCTGGTACGTCGGCAAGTGGAGCGGCAACTTCTCGCTGCTGCTGTTCATCCTGAGCGTCGTGACGCTGGCCTACTGGCTGGCCGAGCGCTTCCATTTCGCGCCGCAGCGCGCGGCCGCGGCCAAGGTGCTGGAGCAGCAGGAAGCGGCGCGCCGCGCCCAACTGGCCGCGCAGGGCATCACCAAGGTCGACACCGACATCGCGCCGGCGCGCGAGAAGCTGCTGATGCAGCCCTGGTGGCTGGACTGGACCGCCGGCCTGTTCCCGGTGATCCTGGCCGTATTCCTGCTGCGCTCGTTCCTCTTCGAGCCGTTCAAGATCCCGTCCGGCTCGATGATCCCGACGCTGCTGGTCGGCGACCTGATCCTGGTGAACAAGTACCACTACGGCGTGCGCCTGCCGGTGATCAACAAGAAGATCATCGCCAACCACGAGCCGCAGCGCGGCGACGTGATGGTGTTCCGCTTCCCGCGCGACACCAGCGTCGACTACATCAAGCGCGTGGTCGGCCTGCCCGGCGACGAGGTGAGCTTCCGCAGCCAGAAGCTGTACATCAACGGCCAGCCGGTGCCGACCGAACCCTCGCCGCCGCCGGGCTTCTACGACGAGACCACGCTGCGCTACTACCCGGAGTTCAAGGAGAAGCTGGGCGAGGTGGAGCATCGCATCCTGCTCGACCCGAATGCCCAGCGCCTGTTCGGTGCCGACGGCGCCTACGCCTTCCCGCACCGCGAGAACTGCCGCTACAGTGCCGAGGGCGTGACCTGCAAGGTGCCCGAAGGCCATTACTTCATGATGGGCGACAACCGCGACAATTCCGAGGACTCTCGCTTCTGGGGCTTCGTCCCGGACGAGAACATCGTCGGCAAGGCCTTTTTCGTGTGGATGAACTTCGGCAATCCGAAGCGCATCGGCTCGTTCCAGTGACGCGCCGGGGCACGCCAGTTCACGTGGGGAGCATGAACGCATGACTGCAAAGCTGACATCGAGCCGCCGCCAGCGCGGCGTCACCCTGTTCGGGCTGATGTTCTGGGCCATCCTGATCGGCATCACGGCGCTGGTGGTGATGCGCGTGCTGCCGACGGTCAACGAGTACTACACCATCCAGCGCGCGGTCGACAAGATCGCCAAGGAAGGCGGCACGACGGTGCCCGAGATCCGCGCCGCGTTCGAGAAGCAGAAGCAGATCGAATATTCGATCAGCTCGATCAGCGGCAAGGACCTGCAGGTCACCAAGGAGAACGAGCAGGTCGTCGTCAGCTTCGCCTACGACAAGGAGATCGAGCTGATGGCGCCGGTCTACCTGCTCATCAAGTACGAGGGGCGCTCGAAGAAGTAGCGCAACGGGGCCGCCCGGGCAGGGTGACAAGCCGCCCGAGGACAATCCACCCGATGGACCAACGACTCGACGAACTCCAGGCCCGCATCGGCCACCGCTTCCGCGAGACGGAGTTGCTCGCCCGGGCGCTGACGCACCGCAGCTTCGGCGCCGACCACAACGAGCGCCTCGAATTCCTCGGCGACGCGGTGCTGAGCCTGGCCGTTTCCAGCCTGCTGTTCGAGCGCTTCGCCGGCTCCGACGAAGGCGACCTGACGCGCGTGCGCGCGCACCTGGTGCGCGAGGACAGCCTGCACCGCATGGCGCTGCAACTCGGCCTGCCCGAGGTGGTGCGGCTGTCCGAAGGCGAGGCGCGTGGCGGCGGCGCGCAGCGCGCGTCGATCCTCGCCGATGCGCTGGAGGCGCTGATCGGCGCGGTCTTCCTCGATGCCGGCTTCGACGCCGCGAAGGCGCTGGTGCAGCGCCTGTTCGGCGAGGTCATCGCCGGCTCGGAGATCGGCGGCTGGGCCAAGGATGCCAAGACCGAACTGCAGGAATGGCTGCAGGCGCGCCGCCTGCCCGTGCCGGGCTACCGCATCCTGGCCACGCGCGGCCAGGCCCATGCGCAGACCTTCGACGTCGAGTGCGCGGTGCCGGCGCTGGGGCTGACGCAAAGCGGCGAGGGCCGCTCGCGCCGCCAGGCCGAGCAGGAAGCCGCGCGCCGCATGCTCGACGTGCTGAAGGCGAGCGACCGCCCGGGTGGCCCGCTGCGATCATGAACGAGCAGGGCACCACCCCCGACGAACCGCCCGCGGCGCAGCGCTGCGGGCTGATCGCCATCGTCGGCCGGCCCAACGTCGGCAAGTCGACGCTGCTCAACGCGCTGGTCGGCCAGAAGATCAGCATCACCTCGGACAAGGCGCAGACCACGCGGCACCGCATCACCGGCATCCGCACCGTCGACGACACGCAGTTCGTATTCGTCGACACCCCGGGCTTCCAGACGCGCCACGCCGCGGCGCTGAACCGCACGCTCAACCGCACGGTGCAAGGCGTACTGGCCGACGTCGACGTGGTGCTGTTCGTCGTCGAGGCCGGCCGCTTCGGGCTGGACGACGCCAAGGTGCTGTCGCTCATCCAGGGCGAGGGCCTGGCCGGCAAGCCGGTGTTCCTGATCGCCAACAAGCTCGACGCGGTGCAGCGCCGCACCGAGATGCTGCCCTGGCTGAAGAGCATGCAGGAGCGCCACGCCTTCGCCGAGTACGTGCCGCTGTCGGCCAAGAAGTCGGCCGACATGGAGCGGCTGCTGCAGATCATCCGCCCTTACCTGCCCGAGCAGGGCTGGTTCTACGAGGAAGACGCGCTGACCGACCGCAGCGAACGCTTTCTCGCCAGCGAGATCATCCGCGAGAAGCTGTTCCGCCTCACCGGCGACGAGCTGCCCTACACCTCCACCGTCGTCATCGACAAGTTCGACGAGGAAGGCAACCTGCGCCGCATCGCCGCTTCCATCGTCGTCGAGCGCGACGCCCACAAGGGCATGATCATCGGCAGCGGCGGCGAGCGCCTGAAGCGCATCGGCTCCGAGGCGCGCCAGGAACTCGAGAAGCTGATGGACGCCAAGGTGTTCCTCGAACTCTTCGTCAAGGTGCGCTCGGGCTGGGCCGCCGACGAGGCGCACCTGCGCAGCTACGGCTACGAATGAGCGCCACGCGCGCCGCCGCGCCGCTGGCGGCCTTCGTGCTGCACCGTTACGACTGGAGTGAATCCAGCGTCATCGTCGATCTCTTCACGCGCGCGCAGGGCCGCACCGCGGTGGTGGCCAAGGGCGCGAAGAAGCCGCATTCCAACCTGCGCGCGGTGCTGCTGCCCTTCCAGCGCATCAACGTCACGCTCGGCAAGCTGCCAGAAGGCGAGGGCGCGAGCGACATCCAGACCCTGCGCCAGGCCGAGTGGGCGGGCGGCCTGTCCATGCTCACCGGCGAGGCGCTGTTCAGCGGCTTCTATCTCAACGAGCTGCTGATGAAGCTGCTGGCGCGGCACGACCCGCACCCGGCGCTGTTCGACGCCTATGCGCAGACGCTGCCCTCGCTGGCCGACGTCGACGAGCTGCGCGTGCAGTCGGCCTTGCGCGCCTTCGAGCTGACGCTGCTGCGCGAGATCGGCCTGCTGCCCGACCTGGCGCTGGCGACGCTGACGCTGCAGCCGCTGAAGCCGGAAGGCCTGTATGCGCTGCGCCCCGAGGCCGGCGTGATCGAAGCGGCGAGCGACGAGGCCGGCGTGCCCGGCGCGGTGCTGGCTGCGCTGCAGGTGGCGCTGGCGCGCAGCCAGCTCGATGCGCTGCAGCAGACCTGCGCGCTCGCGCTGCCGGCGCTCAAGGCGCAGTTGCGTGCGCTGCTTCACTATCATCTCGGCTCCACCCCGCTGCGCACGCGGCAGGTGATGCACGACCTCCGCACCCTCTGACGCCGCCTTCGATGAACCCGCTCGTCACCACCGGCCTGGATGCCCACCGCGGCACGACCGCGCTGTCGGTCAACCTCAACAAGGTCGCGCTGCTGCGCAACACGCGCGCGCTCGGCATCCCGAGCGTGATCCGCGCCGCGACGCTGGCGCTCGAGGCCGGTTGCCAGGGCATCACCGTGCACCCGCGGCCCGACGAACGCCACATCCGGCCGCACGACGTGGCCGAGCTCGCCGAGCTGCTGAAGGCCTGGCCGCAGGCCGAATACAACATCGAAGGCAACCCCTTCCACAACCTGATGGACTGCGTGCGCGATCTCGTCGTGCGCGGCCTGCCGGTGCACCAGGTGACCTTCGTGCCCGACAGCGTCGACCAGCCCACCTCCGACCACGGCTGGCGCTTCCCCGACGATCACGCGCGTCTCGCGCCGCTGGTGGCCGAGTGCAAGGCGATGGGCCTGCGCGTCAGCCTGTTCATGGATCCGGAGCCGGCGCAGATGCGCGGAGCGCGCGAGGCCGGCGCCGACCGCGTCGAGCTCTACACCGAGACCTACGCGCGCGCCCACGGCACGCCGCAGCAGGCGCAGGTGCTGGCCGGTTTCACGGCCGCGGCGCAGGCGGCGCTCGCCGAAGGCCTGGGCCTGAACGCCGGCCACGACCTCAACCGCGACAACCTCACCGACTTCCTGCGTGCCGTGCCCGGCGTGCAGGAGGTGTCGATCGGCCACGCACTGATCGCCGATGCGCTCGAGCTCGGCATGAGCGAGACGGTGCGCGACTACCTGCGCTGCATCCACCGAGCGTTCGCATGAGTGCTGCGTCGAGGCGGGCCGAGCGCCGGGCCGCTCCCAAGCCGGCCCACGCCAGCCCCGAGACGGGGCTGGCACTCCGGCCGTCCATGCCCGCGCAGGCGGGCATGGAGCCGCGGCCGTCGTTCCCCTTGGGGGATCGGCCGGCGTACTCGACGGCCGAGGGGTCGTCATGATCTTCGGAGTCGGCACCGACATCTGCGACATCCGCCGCCTGCGCGACACCTTCGCGCGGCGCGGCGAACGCTTCGCGCAGAAGGTGCTGGGGCCGCACGAGCTCGAGGTGTTCCGCTACCGCCTCGCCAAGGTGGAGTCGCGCGGCATCAGCTACCTCGCCACGCGCTTCTCGGCCAAGGAGGCCTTCTCGAAGGCGATCGGCCTGGGCATGCGCATGCCGATGACCTGGCGCGACTGCGAGGTCGTGAAGGCCGCGAGCGGCAAGCCCGAGATCCGCCTGCACGGCGCGCTGGCCGAGTGGTTCGCGCAGCGCGGCTTGCGTGCGCACGTCAGCGTCAGCGACGAAACCGACTACGCGGCGAGCTTCGTCGTGGTCGAAACCCTGGACATGCGATGAGCCACTCTCCCGTCATCCTCGACGTCGCCGGCACCACCCTGAATGCCGACGACCGCCGCCGTCTCGCGCACCCGCTGGTGGGCGGCATGATCCTGTTCGCGCGCAACTGGGCCGATCGGCGTGCGCTGGTCGAGCTGACGGCCGAGATCAAGGCGATCCGCCCGGATCTGCTGATCTGCGTCGATCACGAGGGCGGCCGGGTGCAGCGCTTCCGCACCGACGGCTTCACGCACCTGCCGGCGATGCGCGTGCTCGGCGAGCTGTGGATGAAAGATGCGCTCAGCGCCACCGATGCCGCCACGGCGGCCGGCCATGTGCTCGGCGCCGAGCTGCGCGCCTGCGGCGTCGATCTCAGCTTCACGCCGGTGCTCGACCTCGACCATGGCGGCAGCGGCGTGATCGGCGACCGCGCCTTCCACCGCGACGCGCGCGTCGCCACGCTGCTGGCCAAGAGCCTGATGCACGGCCTGCTGCTGGCGGGCATGGCCAACTGCGGCAAGCATTTCCCCGGCCACGGTTTCGTGAAGGCCGACAGCCACACCGAGGTGCCGGTCGACAAGCGCAGCCTCAAGGCCATCCTCGCCGACGACGCCAGGCCCTACGAGTGGCTCTCGACCAGCCTGGCCAGCGTGATGCCGGCGCACGTGATCTATCCGAAGGTCGATGCGCACCCGGCCGGCTTCTCGCCGCGCTGGCTGCGCGAGATCCTGCGCCAGCAGCTCGGCTTCACCGGCGCGATCTTCAGCGACGACCTCAGCATGGAAGGCGCGCGGCGCGTCGGCGGCGTCGAGGTGAGCTACGCGGACGCCGCCGCCATCGCGCTGAGTGCGGGCTGCGACCTGGTGCTGCTGTGCAACCAGTCGATCGACGGCGGTGCCGCGGTGGATGAACTGCTGGAGGGCATGGAACGCGGCCTCGACGAAGGCCGCTGGCAGCTCGACCCCGACAGCGAAGCGCGGCGCATCAAGCTGCTGCCGCAGAGCCATCCGCTCTCGTGGGACGAACTGATGCACGACGCCGGCTACCAGCGCTCGCTCGAACGCCTACCCTGAACCATCAAGCGGCCGCCGCGGAACCGGCTTCGCCGGGCCGCTGGCGGCGCCCCCTGGGGGGAGCGCCGCAGGCGCTACGGGGGGGTCATCCCTTGTCGAACGGCAGCGTGATCTGCGAGAG
>WBZV01001342.1_pt1 | contig 11405 bp, 6 predicted proteins | sample 5204221 | NCBI WGS metagenome assembly WBZV01 (sample SAMN12344360, study PRJNA552823) | activated sludge metagenome | biome: Activated sludge suspended growth; feature: Nitrification reactor; material: Wastewater; isolation source: activated sludge from nitrification reactor of wastewater treatment...
TAGTCCTTGCGTGCTTCTTGAACCAGCCGTACAGCACGCTCTTTGATTTCGGGTGAATATTTGTTCGTCTTGCTCATGGCTCCATTCTCTCAGGTAATGGAGCCTCCTCAATTCCCGGGGCGGTTCACCGAGACCCATGGCGTGATCTGGATGCCGTGGAATAGGCCACCTTGCAGTGGGTCGATTGGTTCAATAACCGCCGGTTGCTAGAACCGATTGGCAACGTGCCACCAGCAGAGTTGGAAATGGCGTACTATCGCCAATTGAAGGAGTCAGCTGAAGCAGCCTGACTCAAACAAAATCGTCTCCGGTAAACCCGGGGCGGTTCAATAGTGGCGAAGTTAATAGTGCTGAACAAGGTTTGAGTGTGTTTATCATAGCGGTAGCAATGTACCTAAATTATTTGTTAGTGAATTTTTAATCAGATATCTAGCTTTATGCATTTTCTTGTCATATTCGCGCTGTATTTTGCGTTTTGATTATGGGAAGTAATCATTATGCCCTAAACTCATGAAAATAAATCCTAATATTTCCTGCTAGCCATACTTATGGCTTTACTAATAAATTCCAACCTAAATCACAAATCAAAAGTTGATTTTGATCAAGCTGCACTATCCTGATTTTATAAATCCCTGGAGACAAAGAATCAGTCAATATAGTTACCATGAATCCAGAGTTATTAATTTTTTTATTTTTAAATGCCCGAGCAACATCCTCTCTAGGAGATCTAAGGGCTTTGTAATATATTGAACTGTTAGCCTCTAAAAATTCGGCGAATAACTTGTGAGAAGGTTCGCTTCCTGATAATGGGTTAAAAGCCCATCCATTTAGAGTTATAACTTGACCTGGTTTTATTTGGTATTTACCACCACCTGTAGCATTAATCGTATCGAGATAACAAGCTTTTTCGATGAAAACTTTTTCAGTATTTACTATCTTATCAGATAGTAAAGTTGTAGGCAATTCTGGCGGAGTAGTGCTAACAGGTGTTTTTTGGTTTTCCAGCTTCTGATCAACTTTGTCACAAGCTGAAATTGCTAATATCGTAAATACGATTAAATGAAGCTTTTTTATCATTATCTATCTTCTTAAGTTAAATCCCTAAAGCTTTTTTATATACGTTTATAGTGGTTTTTGCGCAATTTTCTGGTGTAAACAGAGCGGCTCTTTCTAAACCATTTTTAGAAAGAAATTCTTTTAGTTCAAAATCATTCGCAATTTTTACCATGGCTTCAGCGATTTCCTGTGGATCAAGAGGATTATCGATTAAAATCGATGCGCCCTCACCAATTTCTCTAAGTGAAGAATTGTTTGATATAATAGTCGGCGTACCACACGCCATACTTTCTACAACTGGCAAACCAAATCCTTCATAAATAGAAGGATAAACCGTAGCTAGAGCGGCGCTATAAAATAGTGGCAATTCTTGTTGTGGTATATATCCCATAAACCGTACTTTATTTTTATGATTTTCAATCATTAAATGTAAATCAGAGTTTAACCATCCACTAGCTCCAATTACGACTAGAGTCTCTTGGCCATCATAAAGTTTCATCGCATTAATAACCGATTTAAGATTTTTCCTGGGTTCAAGACTACCAACATACAAAAAAAATCGTTCGGGCAAATCATACTTTTTTATTAAATTAAGAATTTTTGTAGGGATAGCACGATGAAACTCTTCATTATCTACGCCGACATAAGTTAATGAAATTCTTTCTCTATCTAATTGATAATATTTAACCATATCTTCTATAGTATTCTGGGAGATCCCGCAGAAATAGCAGTCTGATTTCAAAGCGTAAGCAAAGTTATTTACACAAAGATTAATGTTTTCATCAGTATGGAACTGTGGATGGGTGTGAAAAGTAATATCGTATGCGGTAAAAACACTAGGCAAATCAAATAATTCAGGCATAACATTGCTTGTGCAGTGTACTAGATCTAAACCAGAGACATAATGATCCAATTCACTAAAGGCAGGCAGAGGACCTCGATAAATAGTAAATCGGGAATCATTTATATACTCTAGAAATATTTTCTTAGGATAATGAGGGTGAACATAATTAGCGAATCCTGGTAAAATAATAAACTCGAAAGGATTATCATTATTACCTAACTTTGATAATCCTTTTATCAACCCTTTGCAATATCGCCCTAGCCCCGTGATCTGCTCACCAACGGCCCGTGATATGTCAATGCCAATCTTTATCTTTGAATCAGCTTTTTTGATGTTAAAAGCAGGTGCTTTGAAAGAGGTTCTCTCAGTAGTAATGTTCTCAAGCCGATCTCGTATTCTTTTTGCAGTTCTTTCAAGCGCCCATTTTTCTTGAACATCAATTGCAGCTTGTCTTCCCTTTTGTTTTGCTTCCTCCTGATTTTCGAAAACATGTCGTAGCAGGTGAACCAAATGATCGAAGTCAGGATCAGCCCACTTAAAGCCATCATAATATGGACATTTAGCTTCAGCATTAATCAAATTGACTTGCAGAGGATAACTGTTAGCATCTGTCATGAAATATTGTTGTGCACTCCAATAACTGGCAATTACAGGTAAGCCACATGCCATTGCTTCGAGGATAGGCATACCCCAACCTTCACCACGAGTTGGTAAGACAAAGCAATCCACTGATCGATATAGCTGAGGTATCTGATAATAAGGCACTCTTTCATTTTCACTGAAAAGCACCGTCCCTCCATCAGGGTCTAAGGTAAGAGATTTAATAATTGCCTGCGGGTTGATTCCTGGATCATTATTAATATACTTGCAAATTAATACTACTGGTTCTTTTTTTCGGAAAGCTTTATTAAAAGCTTTAATAAGAATTTCTGGCGCTTTTCTTTCTCCCCATTCAAAGATACTTAAAAAAGTGAATTCTTCAATTAAAGGGTAGCTAGTGATATTTGGATTAAAGTAATTTGTATCAATCAATCCTAAAGGCATTATACAAATTGGTCTTGTTACACCACTACGTCGAAAGGTCCATGCATTAAATGGAGAAGGCACCCAAATTTCGTCCATTAAATTGCTTTGCCTTGCCCATTCTCTTGGAATACCTGTCGTTTCTAACATTGTAAAACCTATTTTATAACCCTTCTTTATATATTCAAAAGCATCTGCTTGTGCATAGATAATATGTGGTGCATCTTCTTTAGTAGTTCTGCGTTTAATAATATCAATTCTATAGTCGCCAGTGCTTTGATCTTCATCAATTGGGAAGACAGTTCCAACCCCATAAATATATTTATACGCAATTTTAATTTTAGCATCTTCGAGGGCTTTTGCCATTAATTTACTACTATTCGCATACCCAATCGGCCTGGAAAAAGTTGAATGCCAATTTGCTGATATATCTAATCTGTTCTTAAGGTATTTTTCCCATTTTCTCAAAAATATTTTTTGAGAATCTAAAAACATAGTTTCTTGACATACGTTATTCGCAGAAGTCGAACCATGTTCACGATGCTCAATTGTTAAACTACCGCAGCAGATAACTCTAAAACCTGCCTGTATGGCTTTTAAGCAATAATCAGTATCTTCATAATAAGAAAAATAATCCTCATCAAGATAGCCAATCATCTTCATTAGGCTAGCTTTGATATAGACACAGGCAAAGACAACACCTTCAACATCATGATCTCGGTTATACTGATTAATGTCTTTTTCATTAGCCGCAATTTGCTGTCCCCAGTAGGTAAAATCTGGCATATAGGTGCCAACGTGTTGCATAATGTCTCTACCTAAGCGGCGGATACGGCATCCAACAATACCAATTTTCTCATCATAGTAAGCAGAGTTCTGTAGTTTTTCGATCCACTTTGAATCGTGTATTTCAGTATCATTATTGAGAAGAATGACATCATTCTGGCAATTAATAAACTTTAATGCAGTATTATTACCTTTTACAAAACCCAGGTTTTCAGAATTAAAAATAGGGTTTATCCAAGGGATGGTTTGGAGATACTCAACCGTACCATCGGTGCTACCATTGTCAACGACAATTATTTTACATAGGTTGAAATTAGTATTCTTATAAATAGAATCCAAGCACTTTTTCGTATATTCAAGGCCGTTCCAAGTCAGTATGATAATTGAAACTCTCACTTAACTTCCTCCTGATCAGTTAGTTGAAGATCTACATTGGTAATTGAAAAAGCAAGTTTTCGAGTATCACTATTACCAGGTAATTGTGCTGGTATATCTGTTTTTAAATTTAATTTAGTCTTCCCAGATACTAACTTTAAGTTTAAAGTTACTCTTTGTGGTTCTCCTGGCTTTAAATGGATTTTTATATCCTGTAAATTGCGATTTATACTGATAATTACATCGCGTGGTAGTAAAGTGGTTATTTCAAAATACAATTTTACATTTATTGGGTTTTTATTAGGATTATTAAGCCATAACTCAGCGTCTCCACTAGACCATGCAAACCTGTCTATGCCACCTTCCCATTTATAAAATCCTTTACCTAGTAAAGGAGGTGTTACAATGGCTAATGTATTTCCAGTTAGCTCGGGAACCCTTGGCCAACAAAAATTTAAACCACTATATTTATTAAAAAACTTGCAATCATGCGTTTTCATAAGGTAATCATGGTATTTTGAGAATAGGGCGTTAGATAAAACATAAATTGTGTCTTTCCTTACTGGTTTATCGAGGGATAAAGCATTATTCAAATTGCAGTGATACTCAGCCTGTTCCGGTAGAGTCCGAGCCGCGTAAAAACTATTGATTTTGAGACTATGTTGCAGTGCAAATTCACCTAAAATTTCATATCCACGCTCACCACCTAATTTCTCATTCGAATTACATTGAAATGGTGGTAGTGCGATTAAGGTACTATAATGTCCGACGGGAAGCGCCCATTCTCCATTTGTTAGGCTTAATCGTTTAAATGTCCCAATGCTAGTACGTACAGCAAATGCGACGCCAGCAACATCAATTAGTTGCACTAAGGCAAAAATGGAAAAGACGATCGTAGCAACACGATAAGGTAGGGCTCTAATTATCAAGGCAATCGCTATCAATATAAGCCAGAAGCCTCCAATCCAGAATAACCTGCCACTAGCACGAAATGCGCTTAGCAAACCTATTAATTGTTGTGGGACTGGGATAATAGTAATTAGTGATCCATTAAATGTAAGATTTATAGAAAGGGCGAAACAATACGATCCTCCTACAATAAGAAGCGCGGGAAACAACCAAGTTGGTAAAGGGTATAGTTGCTGCCTGCGAAGTGCCAAAATACTTGATGTGGCGATCATTGTGAGTAGCCCCAGCCCAAGGTAATCAAAACCCTCAAAAGTTTGGCCCCCCGTCGCATCTGGTATATCGAGTTGAAGCAACAACGCCTTCCCATTAGAATCCAATGGCCCAAGGATATCCATTGAATAATAACCATATCCACGATGGATACCAGTAATAGCCGCTGAGGCAAATCCGAAAATATAGAGACTAATGCTGCATGCCATAATAACAGCAGTCACTCGCACTAAAGCATTTAAAGAGGAAATATGTCTTGATACAAGATCAAAAAATGTGAAGCATAGTGGTGTGGCTATAACCATCAATGCGAGATAGGGACTAAGGCCAGCGGCTAAGAAAGCAACTCCAGCATTCGCAGTAATCCAATAATTATTTTTAGAATTCCTGAATCTTAAAGCTAGCCAAATACCAAGAACGATTACCCATTGTGAAGACAATGCAGTATGCCCTTGAAATCTCCAGAAAGTGAATGGCGTGACTGCAAAAAAAATAGCCCCTAGAAAAGCAATTATAGTGTGTTGTGTCGAATCGGTTGAGGTAATATTTTTTACAACTTCTATAGTTGCTAGGTAACCGAGTATCCCTTGAAGCATCAGACAGATGATAAAATAAACTCCAAAATATTGGGAATTTTCCGGTAGTAGCGGGCTAACCCATGATAATAACATTAGTAGAAGAGGCATTGGATCAAAAAGAGCCAAAGGCATCTGTAATGGAAAGCTTAAACGATCAGTGACAAGACACATTGGGCATTGATCAAGATTATGTTGCGCCCATGCTATATATACTTGGAATAGATCGCCCCAGAGCCATTTGTTGTTAAAAATGTTGATCTGCTCAATTCCAACAGTATAAATAGCTACTGAAAAACCTATCATCGCAGCAGAAAAAACGCTTAGCCGAGTAAAGATCAATTGCTGCAACTCTTTCTTTTTCCTGATAGTTTTTATCATTTTTAAATACTCACGACTGTTCGTCCAAAGTATAAGCAGATCCATCATGATGATGTACTTCAGCACATTTTTTTAATATTAACATTAAAAATACAAACCATACGATGAAAATAATATAGTTTTTAGAAGCTATTCTTAATGTTATTGGGATTAAGATATTTCGATTATAAATTTCTAGAGATGCTTCCATATAGAGATTTGGAGAAACAGTCTGGATTATAAACTTACTAAAACCAAAATCCTTCTGTATAATAGTTGGAGCAAACATTTTTTCAAAAAACTCCCTCTCATTGAGACGAACTGCAATATTAGGCGTGGAGAGAAGAAAAATATATATGCCTATACCAATGAAAATTGTTTTCTTTCTAATCAGCAACGATAAAATTTTTACTATATCACCCCCAACCAAAACAATTAAAATGATTCCCGCTCCTCCAAGAAATGGTAAAGTTAGCCTTGGACCCCAAGCGTACCAACCAAAAGGGCTATACCATTTTGCAAGACCAATATTAACTAAGGCAATCATGCCTGTCATTAATGATAATTTCCATAACCGGTTCGAGTCGTGACGGCAGAAATAAAACCCAATAATAACCAGTAGGCATAGTGTTCCCCATACGAAAAATAAACCGCCCGCGGGGGAAAACAAAAGGTAGAAAAAAAATTCTGGTACATAAGGCCATGGTGTATAAAATAATGGATCTAGAGTGGCCATATTATGTATTGAACCGAATCGAAATAGATTAAACACCGAATTTACTATAACTCCAAATATTATAGCGATGATTGCAAGTAGATACTGCAACATAAAAGTGTATACCCACTTATATAAATCAGAGAGATTAGGTAATTCTTGATCCCTTGTTAAAGCTGCAATTGCTATAATAATAAAAACAAAAGGAAAGGCTATCTCCTTGGTGATAGTACAAAGAAAAGCGATAGTAGCAATCCAAAAAATTTTCCATTGATCTAAGATAGATAAGGCGAGTAGTGCAAATAAAGAAAATGCAGCTGCTTCATTAAAAGAAGCAGTTGCATACCATGTAATGTAGCCGGAAAAAAGTACTATAGACGCTAAATGACCGCCACGAATGCCTGCTGCTAAGATACCTGCTCTCCAGAAAGCCGCAATTGAAACGAGAAACCATCCAAAATTTAATAAGGCGAGCAGTGGTAGAAGGGTATCGTTTTTAAGTCCTAATAACCGGAAAGGCAATGCGATAAGATATTGGAAAATTGGAAAGTGAGCTACTTGAGGGCCACAGGGATAATGAATAGAATCCGCGCGAAAACATTGAATGACATGATCAAGCCCGTCAACTAAAGCTACACTGTCTCCGCTGATATAAAGCTTAAAAGTTATGACAAGGAATATTAAAATCCAAACATATAGCCATAAACCATTTTTAGTGAAAATTTGCCCACTTTCAGTGACAAATAGTTTCATCTCGTTTAACTGTTTCATGGGCTCCACACTTGATTGCTTATACTGAGCCACCGAACCCAAGGAGCACAAGTCCGTAAAAGTACAATGGGGGATTGGCGCAGATTATTAAATTCAGAAGACAGGATCAAATTTAGTTCTGGGCGGCCATATAGATCCAGTAACAATGAAGGAGCTAATGGTATTAATGTGCCATTAGCATGCATACTAGTTTGAGGTAAAAAAAACCACCAAGGGTAGTAGAATTTCAATAAAAAAACTCCATTAGCAATTAGGTCATTTTTAAATTGAATATTAACATGATTACTTTCTTTGTCATAAATTTTAATATCTACTGACTTGACTATAGATGTTCCTAGAAAACCTAATAAAAATAAAATTCCAAAAACCCATCTTTTGTATGGATTTTTTTTGGAAATCGATTGGATTGCAAGTCCAATTAATATTAGTAATAATAATGCCTTCCCCTGCCAAGGTTGCCCAGCAACAATAAGAGGAATACCAAAGTGAAATACAGGCATTATTTCATGCCAATAATCATAAACACGTGAGATCTGTCTATTTTCAAGGTACATGTTCGGGTACATGGTATAGGTCAAAGTGTTGAGTAGGGATACGAGAATAAGTATGATAAATAATATACGCCCAATACAAGAAGAATATTGCCAAGCTAGCAGTAAGCCGACAGTCAATGTAGGGATAGCAATTACCCAAAAACGTGCTGGCCAGCATTCACCAGCGTCAGGCCCGATGAAGCCGATAATCAAAAAACCTAATAGCACTGAGGAGCGAATAGCCCAAATATTATTATGCAAACAACCTAAAATTAAACCACTAATTCCCATCATCCAGATGGGTGCATAGGTCAACAATCCGTGACGTGCGCCAATTAATGCACTTGCTATACCTAAGTCGCTAAATATAGGCCTGACTATATTTATAGCACCAAATAAATTACCATAGATGGATAAGTTAAATACCACAAATAGGGTTAAACTAATCATTAGTATTGTCATAAATATGACAGAGTTACGCCAATTATGCCAACTAAGTTGATAATCATATTCATCAATTTGTCTAGCAAGAAATAAGATAGGGGTACCTAAAATTAATCCTAATGCTTGCCAGTGAATAAATGATAAGAATATTAGTAGTAGTGCTATAAGGATAGACGATTTAGTGGTTGAGTTTCTAAAAAGATAGAGTATCCAAGCGGTACCACTAAATAATACGATTTCTGGTAGTGCTAGCGATAAATAAGGTAGTATTGGAAATGTTATTGCTATCAATAAAGTGAAACAAAATGCCTGAAGTTTAATCCTTGAAATTTGATATAATAATAAGAAAAGCCCTGCGAGGCCGCTAAGGCCAACGAACAGTGATACTAATCGTCCGCCAAAAACCCCAATTTGACCTACTGCGGTAGCAATGATAGCAGGGTAGATGATGTTATGTGTTGGCTTAGAAGCTACGACCATATTATATGAAGGTAAGCCATTGGAAATTTTCCCAAGATGAACCAATACAGAGTTATAATCCAAGTGAGATAAGGTAGGATTATGCTGTTTCCAAAAATTAATCGCATAAAACAGATAATACGGCTCGTCGCCCGTTATGGACTGTGTTTCTTTAGTTAAAATCAATAGTGGTATAAATGTAGACAAGAGAAGTAAAGTTACTAATACAGCCCATAAATCAATTCGGTTTAAGGTTAAAACGATACCAGTTATCTTATTAAAATTAGTAACCATTAGGTGCTGGTTTTTCAGATTAAAATAATGGTGTCTATCTCCATGTCAACCGGTAGAGATTTCACGGTTGGCAATCAATGGAGATTGTAATCACAGTTGACTTTAGTCATAAACTTGTTCAGTTGGATTGATGGCGTGATGTGTGTCTTTCCTAAGTATTTCCAAGCTCAATTCTGGCCTAGCAGGGTAGTGGCCTTGAAGGCATCCGATTACCCACAATTCCTCCATCTCCAGCATACACGGCACGGGTGGCTTCAAAGGCAATGGCAAAGGCTCTGACTTTTTGCAGGCCTTCCCAGAGGGCTTTGGGACCGGGATGACCGTCATGGTTACGGCCGAGAAAGCCTCCAAAGCCGGCGATCAGCTGCACCATCTGCCCCAGTGGGGGTGGGGTTACCGGTGGTTTGACGCGGTACGCGACGATCCAGGCGGCCTGCCATTCCTCGGGATCGAACACCACGTCGCAGGGCAGCTGCGGGCAGTCGCGGCCCCAGGTGACCAAGTGCAAGATACGCCAGGCGATGATCAGATAAACCACCAGCGCCCGTTCCAAGCGCTCAAGAGTCCCCAGTTGCAACGCCTCGACCCGGCAACCCGTTTTCCAGATTCGGAAAAAAACTTCGATCAGCCAGCGTTTTCGATACCAATCAATGAGTTGAACAACATCCTCCAGGGTTGCCGCCGACCGGTTGGTCAGCAACCGCCAGACCAGCGCCGGTTGCCCGGCCGGGGGCTGTTCCTCCCGGGCCAGGCTCGCGGTCACGGCCACCGCCGGTTGGCCGTGATGGGCCGGCAGCGTGACCACCTGCCGATACAACGTTTGCCGCACCAGCCGGGCGGGACGATCCGGCGCCGCCGGCAGGGTGAATTCCACCTCCCCCAACGGTTCGCTTTGGGCCAGCCGCTCCCACAGCTTCTCGCCCGTGGTGGTCTTGCGGTCGTGCTTCGACCGGATCAGCCAGTCCGCCGGCGTGCCGCGCCGGGCCGCCGCATCGATCAGTGCCCGCAGGTCACCTTCCCGATCCGCCACGTAGACCAATCGCGTATGAGGGACCATCTCCGCCAGATCGGCGACAATCTCGTAGCCTTCGGTCCAGCGGGTGCTTTCCTTGACGTCGGGCTGGTCTTTCGGCTTCCGGGCCCACATCCAGGCGTCCAGTACCCCCAACGCCACCCCCGCCGGTGTCGCCGCCAAGGTCGGATGGACGTACATCCCATGCTGGGCCTCGTAGCTCAACCGACCCAGCCCGGCAATCCCCGGTTGGGTGGTGAAATCCAACTCGGTCGTATCCTGAATGCACAACACCACCGGCCGGCCGATCATCCGCTCGACGGTCCGCTGGGTATGAACGTCCAAGATTTCCCGCCACTCGACCGCCGGGTTGTCCAGCAACCGGTAGGCCGCCTTGGCCTCTGGCCAACCCCCACAGGCCTGCGGGATGCTCCCGGTCGGCTGGGCCGACAAATCGTCCACCAACTTGATCAACCGGTGGGTCCGCCGCGCATCCCCTAACTCCAGATCGTGAAACTCTGCCTGTGCCCAATTCATACCACACGCCTATCGCTCGATGATAAATTACATCTTAACAATGAGTTGGGATTTGTGGGTAATCGGGTGCCTTGAAAGATGCTGCCATGCTCTGAAGTGGTCGGCAACCGATCTACTATCATTGGCTAATTTGTGATTATTACTTACTTTATGTCATTATCCATCGGTAGTAGTAGACCTTACGATTCTTAGTTAGCCCATATTGCTGGGAGTTATGGTACAACCTGACCCTATCCTCTTTATCAGTTATACCAAAAAGATGGTGCAACAGGTATATACTCAGCTGGACTTTAGCCATTTTTGTGGTGCACAGGGGTCGGCAAGCAGCGACCAAGGAACATTTTCTCCGACCCAAGAGAGATGTCCATGGGAGTGCTGCCTGTCGAGCTGATGAAAATCATAGAGGTGTTCGCACCGTTATTTACCGAGCGGGTATGGTGTC
>WBZV01001343.1_pt1 | contig 11404 bp, 6 predicted proteins | sample 5204221 | NCBI WGS metagenome assembly WBZV01 (sample SAMN12344360, study PRJNA552823) | activated sludge metagenome | biome: Activated sludge suspended growth; feature: Nitrification reactor; material: Wastewater; isolation source: activated sludge from nitrification reactor of wastewater treatment...
GTCGATCGCCGCACGGATGATCTCCTGCGACTCCATCCGGGCCAACGCCGCGGCTTCGAGGGTGTCGACATACGCCTCAACGCGGTTGCGGCCACCGTCCTTGGCGCGGTACATCGCCAGATCCGCCTGCCTGAGCAGGTCCTCGCTGCTGGCGCGCGGATCGGTGGTCGTCGCCACGCCCACGGACAGACTCAGCCCGACAGTGCGTCCCTCGACACGGAACGGAGCACGCAGACTCGCACACAGGCGGTCTCCCAGCGCCACCGCCTCCTGGGGGGTGGCCACATCTTCGGCGATCACCACGAACTCGTCGCCACCGAGCCGGGCCACGGTGTCCTGCGGCCGGACCGCACCGCGCAGACGTTCGGCCACGCTGGTCAACACCTCGTCCCCCGCCCGGTGACTCAGCGTGTCGTTGAGATTCTTGAACCCATCGAGGTCGCAGAAGAGGACGGCGACATAGGACGAGGTCCCCCACAGTCTCTGCAGGGCGGCCTCAAGCCTCTCGACGAGGGCATACCGGTTCGGAAGCCCGGTGAGCGCGTCGTGACGGGCCTGGTAGGTGAGGGTCTGTTCGGCTGCCCGCCGGTCGGTGACATCGGCGAGGACCGCGAGCGCGAAGGCCTCGCCGTCCTGCCCACCTTGGACCACGGAGATCGTGACCGCGGCCCAGAGAGTGGACCCGTCAGCCCCGACGACCCGCACCTCGCGCGATCCGCGGGCGCCCTCACCCTCGGACACGTCCGGGGCCCAGGCGATGTCGCGCTCCTCGGGGTGCAGGTACTCACGCAGGTCGGTCCCCCGCAGGCGGGTCGGCGTACGCCCCACCAGGTCCCCGAGTGCCTCGTTGGCGTCGAGGATGTGCCCGAGGCGGCCCTTCTCGACCGACAGGCGCGCCATCGGGACCGGGGAGAGATCGAACGTGAGCCGCATGATGCGATCGCGCTGACGGTGGGCTGTGACGTCGAGGGCCACCATCCCCACGACCCGCTGGCCGTCCTCGGTGCGCGGCAGCGGGAATTTCGTGGCCATCAGTGTCCGGCGCCGTCCGCGTGGCCCGAGCCGGGTGACGAAGACCTGAGAGCGACCCGACCGCAGTACCTGCAGGTCCTCGTCGCGGGCCGCGGGGCCTGCCTTGCCCCCCAGCACAGCGGGCCAGGACATGCCCATGAGGTTCTGTTCGGGCACACCGACGAGATCGACGAGGCTGGGACTGGCCAGCACCACCGAGCCCTCACCTGCCTCGTCGTAGTGTGTCACCGAGACCAGGGCGGGGCTGTTGTCGAGCAGCGAGCGCACGAAGTCCTGGCTGGCCTGCAACTGCCGCTCGCCGGCCCGCCGCTTGCCCTCCAACAGGGCCACCGCGTAGATCAGCAGGATTCCGGCGACAGTCGCACCCACGGTCAAGAGGTGCGCCGACCATTGCGCCTGGCTGGCCGCCGCCCACCCGCTGCGCAGTTCCCCGCCGATCAGCACCGCGCCCACGACGGTCGCCACGGCGCTGACCGCCCGTAGCCCGAATCGCAGTCCGAACCACAGCAGCAGCGGGGGTAACGCATAGGCGGGGCGCCCCGGCACCAGCCCGGATGCCGTGTTCGCGGCCAGCAGGGTGACCACGGCGATCAGCCCGGTCAGCACGATCGCCTCCAGTCGGCGTCGCGTGCCGCGGGGCACCTGCCACTCGGTGACATCGAGCATCCCGGGCGCCGGCAGGGCGATGCCGAGACACAGCGAGACCCACCAGAAGGGCCACCGTGCGGCCTCCGCAGGGATGACAGTGGCGAGCACTGTCGCGCCCACCGCACTCACCGCCACGGTGGCACATCCGAACACGAACAGATCGAGCAGCGAGCTGATCCGCCGGATGCGCACCACGGCCAACAGTGCCGCCACGGCGAGCGCCCCCAGAACCGCCCCGAGCGCCAACAAACCACTGTTCGACAGTGGGAATCCGATGACCCGATAGACAGCCATCGTGGCCACGAATCCGCCGAGTGCCACGAGCCCGGCATGCCGCGCCGGCAGCAATCGGGCAGCAGCCACCACCACCCCGGCGGTGAGGGCGAGTGGCGGCAGACCATCGCCGGGCGCCGACACGAGGGTCAGCAGTCCGGTCAACAGCAGCGCCAGTGCCCACCGCACTGGCGGGCGCGGCAACCACAGACCCTTGTCGGGCATGAAACAGAGAGTAGTTGATTAGTTACGGATTGTGAACGTTGAGAGGGACGTGCTCACTCAGCCGTCTCATCCAGGGCGGCGGTCACGTCGATCGATTCCGAGGCCGCCGTCATCCAGCCGATCACCTGATGGCCGATCTGTTGAGCTGTCAGGCCCACCTCGTCGAGGGTCTGGGCACGCGAGGCGTGGTCCAGGAACCGCTGCGGGATCCCCAATGCGCGCGCCGGCACCGTACATCCCGCGGCGCTGAGCGCCCCGGCGACCGCCGCGCCGACTCCTCCGACCACACCGTTGTCCTCGATCGTCACCACCAGTTGGTGCTCACGCGCGAGGTCCACGATCTCAGCGGGCACAGGCTTCACCCACCGCGGGTCGACGACGGTGACGCCGATGTCCTGTGCGGACAACCGCTCGGCCACCTCGACTCCGACACCGGCCATCGACCCCACTGCCACGATCAGGACTCCGGACGACCCGTGCTCGGCCAGCACGTCCACGCCACCGACTGCACGGATGGCCGGGATTTCGGCCGGCAGGGCACCCTTCGGGAACCGCACCACGGTGGGGGCATCACTGACGCCCACGGCCTCCCGCAGACTCTGTCGCAGGCCTGCGCCGTCGCGGGGCGCCGCCAGGCGCAGCCCCGGGACCACCTGCAGGATCGACATGTCCCACATGCCGTTGTGGCTCGCCCCGTCGTCGCCGGTGACGCCGGCCCGGTCGAGCACGATGGTCACGCCGGCCTTGTGCAGGGCCGCGTCCATCAGCACCTGGTCGAACGCCCGGTTCAGGAACGTCGCGTACACGGCGACCACCGGGTGCAGGCCACCCATGGCCATCCCGACCGCCGATGTCACCGCGTGCTGCTCGGCGATACCGACGTCGAAGACCCGCTCCGGGTACATCTGCTTCATGGGCGCCAGGCCGGTGGGCCCGAGCATCGCTGCGGTGATGGCCACCACATCGGGACGTTGGGTCGCGATGTCGCACATCTCCTCGGAGAACACCGACGTCCACGAGGTGGCGGCCTTCCCCGTCGGGCGGCCCGTCACCGGGTCGATCACCCCCACACCGTGGAAGCGGTCGGCCTCGTCCTGCTCCGCCGGCGGGTAGCCGCGGCCCTTCTGCGTCAACACGTGCACGAGGACCGGTCCCGGATACCGCTTGGCCCGGCGCAGGGCCTGCTCGACCGCCGCACGGTCGTGGCCGGGTACCGGACCCAGGTACTTCAGGCCCAGGTCCTCGAACATCCCCTGCGGGGCGACGACGTCCTTGACGCCCTTCTTCAACCCGTGCAGGGTCTCGAACGCGGGACGACCCACCACCGGGGTCCGGTCGAGCACGCGGCGCCCCCACTCGAGGAACCGCTCGTAGCCCTTCGTGGTCCGCAGGGTGGCCAAGTGGTTGGCCAAGCCGCCGACCGTGGGGTCATAACTGCGTTCGTTGTCGTTCACGACGATGACCATGGGGCGGTCCGACCCGGCGATGTTGTTCAGCGCCTCCCAGGCCATGCCGCCGGTCAGAGCGCCGTCGCCGATCACGGCGACCACATGCCGGCTGTTCAGCAGCCCCCGCGCCTCCCACGCCTTGGCCAGACCGTCCGCGTAGGCAAGGGCCGTGCTGGCGTGGGAGTTCTCGATCCAGTCGTGCTCGCTCTCGGCGCGACTGGGGTAGCCGGACAGGCCGCCGCGTTGGCGAAGTGTGTCGAAGTCGGCGCGCCGACCGGTGACGATCTTGTGGACGTACGCTTGGTGCCCGGTGTCCCACAGCAACGCATCCCGCGGGGAGTCGAAGACCCGGTGCAGCGCCAGCGTGAGTTCCACAACCCCCAGGTTGGGGCCGAGATGACCACCCGTGCGCGAGACCTTGTCCACGAGGAACTCACGGATCTCACCGGCCAGCTCCTCGAGCTGGGCATCGTCGAGAGCCCTCAGGTCAGCCGGCTCGTTGATCGCCTCCACGTACACCGTTTCAGTGTACGGCGGGACCCGGCGAGCGCCCATCGGCAGACACCGGGGAACCTCCACCCTCTCCGCCCCGCTGTTGTTGCGTTGTTGGGCGACACGCCGGCGTGTCATCCCCACAACGCAACAACTGCGCGCTTAGAGCCTGGGTTTCCAGACCTGCCCGCGGAGGGCCTGTTCCACCAGCTCGACCTCACGCACGGTGCGACTGAACTGGGCGGCCAACTCCTCGAGACCGACCAGGGCGGCCTGGATGTCGGTGGGGTCGAGATGGTCGCGCAACTCGGCCCGCAGGTCGCGGTACACATCGCGAGTACCGGCCAACGTGGCCTGCGCATGCAGACGCGCCGACATGGCGAGCACCAACGGGTAGCGACGCAGCGACGACGTGCGGTATTCGGGTGGCAGCCGGTCCAGCAGCCACCCCGTCACCTGCTCCGCGAGCCCCGCGCCGGGACCCGGCAGATCCGCCGGCCAGCCCGGTGGGGTCGCGGTCACGACTCCATCAGGGAGCGGAGCACGTACTGCAGGATGCCGCCGTTGCGGTAGTAGTCCGCCTCTCCGGGGGTGTCGATCCGGACAACCGCATCGAACTCCACCACGCCGGCGTCGGAGGTGGCGCGCACCTTGACTGTGTCCGGGATCCCACCCTCATTGAGCGCAGTGACCCCGGTGACGTCGAACGTCTCGGTGCCGACGAGCCCGAGACTGTCCGCGTTCTGTCCCTCGGGGAACTGCAGCGGCAGCACACCCATGCCGATGAGGTTCGACCGGTGGATCCGCTCGAACGATTCGGCGATGACGACCTTCACGCCGAGCAGCGAGGTCCCCTTCGCCGCCCAGTCCCGCGAGGATCCTGAGCCGTACTCCTTGCCGGCCAGGATCACCAGGGGCACACCGGCCGCCGCGTAGTTCTGCGCCGCGTCGTAGATCGTCGACTCGTCACCGGTCGTGAAGTCCACGGTGAAGCCACCCTCGACGCCCGGCACCAACTGGTTGCGCAGACGGATATTCGCGAACGTGCCACGGATCATGATCTCGTGGTTGCCTCGGCGCGAGCCGTAGGAGTTGAAGTCCTTCGGCGTCACACCGTGCTCGGCGAGGTAGCGGCCGGCCGGGGAGTCGGCCTTGATCGCACCCGCCGGCGAGATGTGGTCGGTCGTCACCGAGTCGCCGAGCTTGGCGAGGACGCGCGCGCCCGTCACGTCGGTGACCGGCGCCGGCACGGGCTGCATACCGTCGAAGTACGGAGGCTTGCGCACGTACGTGGAGTCGGCATCCCAGGCGAAAGTGGAACCGGTCGGGGTGGGCAGGTTCTGCCACGTCTGGTCCCCCGCGAACACGTCGGCGTACCGGCGCGCGTACATGTCGTCGTCGATCGCCTGCCGGATGACCTCCTGAACCTCCGCATCGGTGGGCCAGATGTCGCGCAGGTAGACCGGCTGACCGTCCGCCCCGGTCCCGAGCGGCTCGTTGACGATGTCGACGTCCATGCGGCCGAGCAGCGCGTACGCCACCACCAGCGGCGGCGATGCCAGGTAGTTCATCTTCACGTCCGGGTTGATCCGGCCCTCGAAGTTGCGGTTGCCGGACAGCACCGACACCGCAGCCAGGTCCGCACCCTGGATCGCTTCGCTCAACTCGGTCGGAAGCGGTCCGGAGTTGCCGATGCACGTCGTGCAGCCGTAGCCGACGATGTCGAACCCGAGTTTCTCCAGGTACGGCAGCAGCCCCGACTTCTCGTAGTAGTCGGTGACGACCTGCGATCCGGGCGCCAGGGTGGTCTTCACCCACGGCTTGCGGGTGAGGCCGGCCTCCACCGCCTTCTTGGCCAGCAGTGCCGCACCGAGCATGACCGAGGGGTTGGAGGTGTTCGTGCAGCTGGTGATCGCCGCGATGACGACCGCGCCGTGCCCGATCGTGACCTCCTGTCCCTCGAGGGTCAGCGTGGCGGTCTTGTCCGGTTCCTGCGTGTAGGTCGGCAGCGCCTCGGCGAACGAGGTGGCGGCCGCGTCGAGGGCGACCCGGTCCTGCGGACGCTTGGGGCCCGCCAGACTCGGCACGACGTCGGCGAGGTCGAGCTCGAGGTATTCGGAGTAGACAGGCTCCCGGCTCGGGTCGTGCCACAGGCCCTGCGCCTTCGCGTACTCCTCGACCACCGCGATCTGCTGGTCGCTGCGTCCGGTGAGCTTCAGGTACGCCAACGTCTCGTCATCGATCGGGAAGATCGCCACGGTCGAGCCGTACTCCGGGCTCATGTTGCCGATGGTGGCACGGTTGGCCAGCGGCACCGCTGCGACGCCTTCGCCGTAGAACTCGACGAACTTGCCGACCACTCCGTGCTGACGCAGCATCTCGGTGATGGTGAGGACGAGGTCCGTCGCGGTTGCGCCCGAGGGCAGCTCCCCCGTGAGCTTGAAGCCGACCACCCGAGGGATCAACATGCTGACGGGCTGGCCGAGCATCGCGGCCTCCGCCTCGATGCCGCCGACACCCCAGCCGAGGACCCCGAGACCGTTGACCATCGTGGTGTGCGAGTCGGTGCCGACGCAGGTGTCGGGGTAGGCCTGACCGTTGCGGATCATCACCACCCGCGCGAGGTGTTCGATGTTCACCTGGTGGACGATCCCGGTGCCGGGCGGAACCACCCGGAACTCGTCGAAGGCGCTCTGGCCCCAGCGCAGGAACTGGTAGCGCTCACGGTTGCGCTCGTACTCCAGGGCCACGTTGAGCTGCAACGCCTGCGGCGTGCCGAAGTAGTCGGCGATGACGCTGTGGTCGATGACGAGCTCGGCCGGCGCGAGCGGGTTGATCCGCGCCGGGTCGCCGCCCATCTCGGTGAAGGCCTCGCGCATGGTGGCCAGGTCCACGACACACGGCACCCCGGTGAAGTCCTGCATGATCACCCGCGCCGGCGTGAACTGGATCTCCTGACTCGGCGCTGCGGAGGCGTCCCAGGCGGCGAGCGCACGGATCTGGTCGGCGGTGACGTTGGCGCCGTCCTCGGTCCGCAGGAGGTTCTCCAGAAGCACTCGGTGGGTGTATGGGAGGTTCAGATCCCCGAGGGCGTCGAGCCGGAAGATCTCGAACGAGTCCTCCCCCACCTGCAACTGCGACTTGGCACCGAAACTGTCGAGGCTTGCCACTGCATCTCCCATCGCTGGTCGGTCGCCCACCAGCCTAGTTGCTAGGCCGTGCGCGGTGCCCCCGAGGCCTCAGCCCGCCTGCCTGCGCAACCGGACCACGGTCTCGACATGGGCCGTGCCGGGGAACAGGTCGAAGCCGCGCAGATGATCGGGACGGTAGCCGTGGGCTGCGAACAGCGCCAGATCCCGTGCCAGGGTGGAGGGTTCACACGAGACGTAGACGATCGTGCCCGCTCCCGATCCGGCCACCGCGGAGACCACACCCTTCCCCGCCCCGGCCCGGGGCGGGTCGAGCACCACGAGGTCGGCCGGGGTGGCCCGCCATTGCCGCACATCCCGAGCGATTACCCGCACGCGGTCATCCCCGGCGGCGTTCTGGCGCGCATACGCCGCGGCCCGCCGGTCGCCCTCGACCAGGACGAGTCGCGCGACGTCGGCGGTCAACAGGCTCAGCCCGAACAGACCCACCCCGGCGTACAGATCCACGATCGAACCGGCACCGTCGACGAGTCCCCGCACCTCGTCCACCAGCACCTCCGGTGCCAGGCGATGTGACTGCCAGAACCCGTCGACAGCACACGCGAACAGGCGACCGTGGACGTCGAACAGGTGCTCATCAGGACCGTCGAGATCCCGCGACCCGTCCGGCCGGCGGGTGATGACCGCCCTCCCCGCGGTGCTCGCACTGACGTGGACATCGGCCCCTGCGGGCCATTGGCGGGCCAGCAGTTCGGCCAGATCAAGATCGTCCGCCGCCTGCAGGCAGTCGCCAACGGGCACGATGTGGTCGCTGCGTGCCGCGTGGAAGCCCAGCCTGCCGGCAGCGTCGGCGTGCAACGTCATCCGGGTGCGCCAACCGGATTCGAGACCCAGGGACACCACGGGGACCTCGCCGGCGACGCCTCCGAGGCGTTCGAGTGTCTCGGACAGCACCTGGGACTTCAGTCGCACCTGCTCCGCGGGCGTCGCGTGGAGCCAACTGCATCCGCCGCACATCGCCGGACCGAACCATGCACAGGGGCTGGTCTGACGATGTGGATTCGCCTCGAGCACGGACACCGCATCGGCGCGCAGGAAGCGCCCTGAATCCTCGGTGATCTCGGCGGCCACGGTCTCGCCCGGCAGGCTGTGGCGGCAGAACACGACCTGCCCGTCGAGTCTGCCGACGCAGGACCCGCCGTGGGCCGGCTTATCGACGTGCAACGTCTGAGCCACCGGTCACTCCCGGGACTGCGAGGGGATCCCCCGGTAGATGGCGCCCGGCGCCTCGGCCTCCACCCTGTCGGCGACGCGGTCACTGGACTCCAACTGCCACGGCACGCTCACGACCATGACACCCGGCGTGAACAACAGCCGGCTCTTCAGCCGCAGGGCGCTCTGGTTGTGCAGCAGGTGTTCCCACCAGTGGCCGACGACGTACTCCGGGACGTACACGGTGACGAGATCCCGCGGACTCTCACGACGGAAGTTCCGCACGTAGTCGACCACCGGTTTGGTGATCTCGCGGTAGGGGCTCTCGAGCACCTTGAGGGTCACGGGGATGTCGCGTCGTTCCCATTCCTCGATGATCGCCTCGGAGTCGCCCGGACTCACTTCGACCGTCAGGGCCTCCAGCGTCGACGGCCTGGTGGCGCGGGCATAGGCCAAGGCCCGCAACGTGGGCTTGTGGATCTTCGCGACCAGGACGATCGCGTGGACGCGCGCCGGCAACAGGAAGCGCTCGTCGTCCAGTGGCGTCAACTCGATGGCCACCTTCTCGTAGTGACGCTGGATGGCCTTCATGATGATGAACAGCACCGGGATGGCGATGCAGACGATCCATGCACCGCGTGTGAACTTCGTCGCGAGGACGATGACCAACACCGTCCCGGTCATGACGAAGCCGATGCTGTTGACCACCCGCCGCCGCGTGTACTGCGCGCGGACCGTCGGATCCTCCTCCGTGCCCAACAACCGCGTCCAGTGCCTGATCATCCCCAATTGGCTCAGCGTGAAGCTGATGAAGACGCCCACGATGTAGAGCTGGATCAGCGCCGTGACACTGGCCTCGAATGCGTAGACAAGCACTATCGCGGCCAACGCCAGGGTCACGATGCCATTGCTGAACGCCAAGCGGTCGCCGCGATTGTGCAACTGGCGGGGCAGATAGTTGTCCTGGGCAAGGATCGAGCCCAACACCGGGAAGCCGTTGAACGCCGTGTTCGCTGCCAGGACCAGGATCAGTGCCGTCACCGTGGAGACGTAGATGAACATCACCGGGAAGTTGCTGAAGACGGCCTGCGCGATCTGTGCGATGACCGTCTTCTGATCCTGCCCTGCCGGGAGTCCGATGAGGTCCTCGTTGTATTCGGCCACCTTCACCTTGGTGACCAGCGCCAGGATCGTGATCGACATGAACATCGTGACGCTGAGCACGCCGAGCATGACCAGCGTCTTGGCGGCGTTCTTGCTCTTGGGTTTACGGAAGGCCGGCACACCGTTCGAGATCGCTTCGACACCGGTGAGGGCCGTGCACCCCGACGAGAACGCCCGAGCGAGCAAGAAGACCAGTGCCGCCCCGGCGAACGTCGCCTCCGGCTCGATCTCCCAGTTCGCCGACTCCGCGAGCATCGTGTCGCCGGCGGCCCATCTGACGGCCGCGGTGATGATCATGGCGAAGATGCCGAAGATGAACGCATAGGTCGGGATGGCGAAGAGGGTTCCGGATTCGCGGACCCCGCGCAGATTGAGCAGAGTCACGATGATGATCATGCCGATCGTCAGTGCCACGAGGTGCTCACCGAACCACGGGATCGCCGACGCGATGTTCGCCGAGGCCGCGGACATCGAGACCGCCACGGTCAGGATGTAGTCCACCAGCAGTGCGCTGGCGACCGTCAGACCCGCATTGGGCCCGAGGTTCTTGGTGACCACCTCGTAGTCGCCGCCCCCGCTGGGATAGGCCTGGACGTTCTGCCGGTAGGAGGCGACCACCACCAGCATGACGGCCACCACGCCGAGCGCGACCCATGGCGAATACGCGAAGTAGGCGAGCCCGCCGAGGGAGAGGACAAGCAGGATCTCCTGCGTGGCGTACGACACTGACGAGAGCGCATCGCTGGCGAACACCGGCAGGGCGATGCGCTTGGGCAGCAGGGTGGAGTGCAACCTGTCGCTGCGTTGGGCCCGGCCGAGCAGAAGCTCCTTGGGTGTGAGCACGACACCGATCGTAGACCGGTGAGCACCCGACTCGGCGCGCGAGTAGCGTTGGACTGTGCATTTCGTGGTGATGGGGTGCGGGCGCGTCGGATCCCGGCTCGCGCGCAACCTCGACGAACTCGGTCACTCGGTGGCCGTCATCGACCAGGCGGCGACGTCGTTCAGCCGGCTCGGCACGGGTTTCGAGGGCAAGACCGTGGCGGGGATCGGCTTCGACCGGGACACCCTGCTCGCGGCGGGGATCGAGGAGGCGCAGGCGTTCGCCGCGGTGAGCAGCGGTGACAACTCCAACATCGTCGCCGCCCGGGTGGCTCGCGAGAAGTTCGGGGTCGAGCGGGTCGTCGCCCGCATCTACGACCCCCGCCGGGCCGCGATCTACGCCCGGCTCGGGATCCCCACCGTGGCGACCGTGGCGTGGACGACCGAGCAGATGATGCGCCACCTGCTGCCTGGCGACCCCGCGCAACTGTGGACCGATGAGACCGGCGCCGCGGTCATGCACCGGGTGGACCTGAACCGCACGTGGTACGGGCGGCGCGCGGAGGACCTCACGTTCGGGCTGCCCTCCCGCGTGGCCATGATCTACCGCGAAGGGGGTGTCATCGTGCCGACCGCGGACAGCGTCCTGCAGGAAGGTGACGAGCCCATCCTGCTGACCGCGAAGGAAGCCGTCGACGAGGTCAGCGAGCACTGTGCAGCGAAGGCGGTGGATCCGGAATGAAGGTCGCCATCGCCGGTGCCGGCAAGGTCGGCAAGTCCATCGCAAGGGAGTTGGCCGGGATCGGACACGATGTCCTGCTCATCGACCGCGACGCCGTCCTCGTCGAGAAATCCCGTATCGAAGGGGTCGACATCGTCAAGGCCGACGCCTGCGAGATGGCGTCCCTGGACCTCGTCGGTCTCGAGCAGTGTCAGGTG
>WBZV01001058.1_pt2 | contig 11373 bp, 8 predicted proteins | sample 5204221 | NCBI WGS metagenome assembly WBZV01 (sample SAMN12344360, study PRJNA552823) | activated sludge metagenome | biome: Activated sludge suspended growth; feature: Nitrification reactor; material: Wastewater; isolation source: activated sludge from nitrification reactor of wastewater treatment...
ACGCGGGCCGCGCAAATCGAGGCGCTAACCCCCCATGCCATGAAGACCCGCTACCACGGGGATTATCATCTCGGCCAAGTGCTGGTCGCCAAGGACGATGTGATCATCATCGATTTCGAGGGTGAACCCTCGCGATCGCTGGCGGAGCGACGCGCCAAGCATTCGCCGCTGCGGGACGTGGTCGGCATGATGCGTTCGTTCAACTACGCCGCTCATGCCGCCCTGCGTTCGGCCACTGCCGATGGCATCTGGGATCGGGCGGTACTGATTCCACACATGATCGACTGGGAACAGAAAAGTCGGACTGCATTTCTGGATGGATACGTCGCGGCTGCCGGCGACAGTCCAGGGTATCCCGCCGATCCCGATCAAGTCAGGGTGCTGATCGAGCTATTCACACTGGAAAAGGCCTGCTACGAACTTCGCTACGAACTGGACAACCGTCCCGACTGGGTCGAAATCCCGCTTGGAGGATTACGCGAACTGTTGTCGCTGCCCGCATGATGATAGGGGGGCCATGAAGCGCCCCCGCAAATCCTTCACCAATCCTCGATCCGTAGGCTTCGCTTGCGGACGACATCTTTTGAACCGCGTTGGCGCGAAACGGCTGTGAGGCGGCAGAAACCGCCTCATCGCTGATGCAAGGAATTTCACCAATCCGAATCATCCGGTTTGGAGCCACTACTGAGCGGTATTCAGCTCAAATTAAGGTTTGCGTTGCACCATGTCGGGGCGTTCGCACGTTTTTTTCGCGATGCGCAAACGGTTGTGGGTTCGATCCGGAGGTGTGGAGCGACCGAACAGCCAGATAATAACTTGATTTCATTGAGGTAAAACCAATGACTTCACGCTTAATGCTGGTCATTCCGTGCTGCTTTATGCTGATTTCACCGCTTGCCACAGTGCAAGCCCAATCCCCAGCGGGTCACCTTCTAGCTTCTCAGTGCGCTCAGTGTCATGGCACCAACGGCAGAGCGGTCGGTGATATGGAAAGCTTGGCGGGAGAAAGCGCCCGAGAGCTGTACGGAGAGATGCTGGAGATGAAAAACAGCAACGACGCAAGCGACATCATGCATCGCCAGGCGAAGGGCTACAGCGATGCGCAGTTGTGGTTGATCGCCCAGTATTACGCCACATTAAGCGGTGGGGGTAGCAACAGCGGCGGCGGCGGCGGCGGCGGCGGCGGCGGCGACCGAGATCGCAACCGGGATAGCACATACGAAGACGACTGAGATTCGAAGCATCGGTCATCCGAGATTCCCGAATTAAACGATCCGAGAAGAGGAGAAAACCATGAACGCGATCTCTCGTCGCCATTTATTGAAATTGATGGGTGCGTCCACTTTATTGGCGGCCACCCCCGGTCTGTTGCGGGCGCAAACTGGAACGGTCGCCCGGGTGGTCGTGGTAGGGGGTGGTTTCGCCGGCGCCACGGCGGCCAAATATTTGCGCCTCTGGAGCGGTGGCAGCGTCGCGGTGACACTGGTGGACGCCAATCTCGCTCACGCATCGTGCATCTTGAGCAACCTGGTCCTGAACGGTTCACTTGATCTGCGGAACATTACCTTCGACTATACAGCGCTCGGCAATCGGTACGGCGTCGGTTTCGTGCAGGGCCAAGTGGAAAGTATCGGCGGCGGCGGCAATCCATACGTGCAGTTGTCCAGCGGCCAGAGGCTCGATTGCGAACGCCTGATTCTGGCGCCCGGCATCGACTTCGACACTATTCCTGGCCTCGACTCCACCAAGGTTCCTCATGCCTGGCAAGCGGGACCGCAAACCATGTTGCTCAAGGAGCAACTCGCTGCCATGCGGGCGGGTGGCACCTTCGTAATGACCATTCCGCCGGCGCCCTACCGCTGCCCGCCGGGGCCTTACGAGCGCGCCTGCCTGGTCGCCGACTACCTGAAACGCACCAAGCCCGGCTCCAAGGTGATCGTGCTGGACGCTAATCCGGGCATCGTCGCCGAGGTCAATACCTTCACCAAGGCGTTCACTCAAACCTACGCTGGCATCGTGACATACATGCCCAACGTGACGGTGCTGTCGGTCGATTCCGATCATCGAAGCGTCATGACCAATCAGGGCCAATTCAACGCCAGCGTCCTCAACGTGATCCCGCCGCAAAAAGCGGGCAGCATCGTCACCGACCCCGACGCCGGACTAATCCTGTCGGGCGGTCGCTGGGCGCCGGTCAATCCGTTGAGCTATGAATCCACCCTGGTTCAGAGGGTGCACATCATCGGCGACGCGCAGGGCACCGGCCAGCCCAAATCCGGGCATATCGCCAACGCCGAGGCCAAGGTCTGCGCCGACGCGCTCCTGCGGGCGTTCACCGGCGAGTCGCCGGACCCCGCACCCATGACCAATTCCGCCTGTTATAGCCCGATCACCGCCAACACCGCTTCCTGGCTCACGGCGGTGTTCGCCTACGATCCGGTCAGCGGTACCATGAAGGCGGTACCGGCCTCGTCCGGCGAAGCGCCGGCTCCAACCCAAGATCATTTCGAGCAGATGTTCGATTGGGCCGACAACCTGTTCGCCGATACGTTTGCCTGATCGAGCGGTTGCCATCAAGTTGCCTTCCCGCGAGGATAGGTTCGATCCCGTCTCGGGGTTGGGACCGTCCGAGCGGAGGCAACGATTCCGACCACGGATTCCATGATCGGGCGCGACCTGCCGACCGACGCGCGGCAAACCTTGGCACAAACCGCCGCGCTTCTCGCCAATACGGATCTGGCGAAAGCGGGACAAAGCGGCGGCGTGCTGCTATGAGCGACTCTCGAAGAATGAATCTTCTGGCCTGATCAGATTTTGTGGACAATGGATATCGACCTTCCTCAAAACCCCGACCCAGCAGCTTCCAGAAGGACCGAGCCTGAAATTGATCAATCAGCTTGTGGTTTCGATCAAAAACATGGCGTGTAGATAAGGCTCGATCGCTTCCCATCGGATCGATTCCACGCACGATTTCCTGACCGGCTGCTTGAATGTGGCAAGCTGTCGCTTTGCCTTGAAATCGAGAGGCGGGTTTTCAAATCCCAGTCTGGGCCCCGGTTTCAGTGTTTTGAGCCGCAGCAAGGAAAGGGAGTTCTTTATGACCGGATTCAATGAAATCAAGGTATCTTCGCTTTGCCGGTAACGGTTCCATGCAAGGCGATTTTCGGAATCCTCCACCCGCCCAGCGAACAAAATGAAGTTCGTGGATAACGCGTTGGCAAGCTCCAGGTTTCTAAGTCTTGCGATCTCTTCGCCGATATCGGAACAGGCACCGGGATGAATGAACAGAATTGGCTCCAGTCGAGCGTCACGGAGAATCTTTAGCAACTCATCTATTTTGTAGGTTTTCGCATAGGGGTGTAGAAACATGTCCGCAAGCCCCCAGTCAAACCTTGCTTCATAAGTCGAATCCATGCAGTCCTTAAAACGACCGCTGTCGGCTGCTTTCCCGTATAGGCGCTTGATCGCTTTCACCTCACCTACCTGAAGCATCCTCATGGCTGTTCTAACAGATTGGATGGATCTTCTTGCGCCTGTGCTGTAAACCATGATTCTAACGATAGCATTTTTCTCCAGAACCGAATGAATCGATCGCAGGGCGGAATCGACATCTGGAATATGGTGTAGGACACCGTAGCAGTCGATAAAATGAAAATGCTGATCGCCTAAAATGGTCCGCGCATCCACCAAATCGCCTTCAACAAATTTCACGTTAAAGCAAAGATGAAGCGACGTATGTAATTTTGCTCGGTCGAGATTGGCTTTTGAAAGATCCATTGCTGTTATGATAGCTTTTCTATTGGCAACCGCTGTGGGATAAGGCGAGAAGCTACCACTACCGGCAAGTAAAATACGACTATCTGCGGGAAGTAACCGCTCCCCATTAAATCGTCCCCAGAGCGATTCGAGATTGAGCGCGTAGGTGTCACATTCCCTGACCGATGCCAGTAGTGGAAATTGCGGATACACATGCTGCTCATAGTGCATCTTCACCGCTTGACGGATAGCTGAAGGTTTCTCCATCAGTTGTGCCCGCTCTTCAAAACCCTTGTTGGAGTTACATATCGTGCAGTAAGCCGCAGGGTATCCATCCAGAAAGAAAAAAAGTTTGCCAACCTACGCTCTGTCTCCATCGAAAACCGATTAATGCACGCTGAGATACTGCAACATCTGTCGAGGAGTGAGTTTAATGGTCGATGGCCCGCTGCGAATGTGAAATTCTTCGTTGCCGCCGCCGACGATCAGAAACGCCGGTTCCCTGGCCTTTTCGCAGACCACCGCCACCAGCGTTTTGCCGGCGACGGGGCGGATTTCGGCATGGAGATACTTGCTGAACTCGGCGCCGATGTGCTGGTTGATCAGGTTCTTGAAGTGCAGCAGGCACTTATCATCATTTTCGAACTGGTCCGCTGCGATGCCGATCACCTCGCCGCCGTCGTTGACGCCGATCAGCAGCACGCCGCCGTCGGTGTTGAGAAAGCCCACCACGCTCTTGAGCCAGGCCAGTTCGATTTCCTTGCCCGCCTTGCCGGTTTTGAGGTTGGTGCGCAGCGTGGATTTGAATTCCAGATTCGGGCTTTCGCCGTAGCGGATCAGGGCCAGTACCTTTTCCTCGAATTCGGCCGGATGGTCGGTCAGAGAGGGCAGCGCCTTGAATTGGCGGCCGTAGTGGCGGGTGAGCAGCAGGGTCATGAGTAAACCAGCGGCTAGTGCCAGCGTTCCCACCGTGAGCACCAGCGTCCAGCCACTTTGCAGGGCACCGAGAAAATCCAGTTCGGGCACCGCGATGCCCAGCCACAGCCCCTTGTCCGGATTACTCAGCGGTTGCAACCAGGCCCACCAGTTGCCGCCGCCGCTCGGGTAGGTCAGCGGTTGCCGCGCCGGGCGGCCGGCCGCTAGCCAAGCCTTTGCCGCGGCGAACACCGGTCCGGCATCCAACTGCTCGGGCGATAGGCTGACCGGGAAGGCGGAACTCGTGTTCTCGTCCATGGCTGGCGGCAACAGCACGGCGCCGTTGGCTTCGGTGATGAACGCCGCGCCGCCTAAACTTACTTTCAATTCCGCCAGTGCGCCGAGGACGTTACCCAGCGGTAAGTCCAATCCCAGCGCGTAATTGCGGCCGGGTTCGTCCGAACGTTGGAAGCGCACGGCACCGGTGATGCCGGACGTGCGTTCGGTGAAAAATAGATAGGGGTGGGTCCAGAAGACGCCACTGGCATCCGTCATTGCCAGAGCGCCCTTGAACCAGGCTCGGGAGCGCGGATCGTAGTCTTCCTGTCCCCGGCGTTCCTCGATTTGCACACCGGGACCGCTCCAGCGGCGCCAGACCGCGTTTCCCTGGGCGTCCACGCTGCGGGAGAGCCACGCCTTTTCCTTCCGGGCCAGGTAGAAAGACCGTCCGTCCGAATCGCCCAGCACCAGGGCGGATATCCGGGGCAGATTCTCCAGGACCGGAATGAAGCGGTCGACCAGGGCCGCCGCGTCGTCCAGATTCAGGGCGCCCGCCGCACCCCAGCCCTGGGCCATGCGCAGGCTGTTTTCCGGGATTTGCAGAAAGCCGGTCAGGTCGTTGCTGGTTTTTTGGGCCAGTGCCTGCAATTGTTCCTGGGCCAGCTTGTCGCGCAGCGATTCGCCGGCAAAGAACACGGCGACCAGCACACTCCCGATGGTCAGAACGAGCAGCAGCAGCAGGTCGCGAAGCAGCCGCTTGCGCGGACCGAGGCGGGAAGGCTTGCGGCGTTGGATTGAGGAGGTCCACATGGTGGTTGGCGAGTCCATGAACGATGGCAACAAAATGGGTGGAGCAACTTTTTCAGGATCGATCGAGCGCGACCTGCAGTAGAATTCTGGTGGATGCGCCGCCTTTCGTTCAATCATCGGATTGACGTAGGGTGATCGGCCCTTTCGACCTGACGAGTTTATCCCGATGTGTATGCCTCAGCACTGCCCAAAACACCGCTCCGAGGAAGAGGAAATCAAAGTCTGGCGCTGTGGCCGCTGTTGCCATTCCAGCCTGCCTCGCCAGAAACAGGGCGCTTGTCAAAGCGAAGCTCCAAAACAGGGGGTTGGCACCAGCGGGATCAAGGTTCGGCAGCACTCCCGCCACCGAGCGGCCCAGCAACAGCCGAGTGGACGATGTTCCAAAGCCAGTTCACCTCCTACTCCGGGAAGCGGGCAATAAAGGAATCGTTTCACGATGAGCGCGCCACGCGCTCAAGACTCTCTCAGCTTCGCAAGCTACTGAAAAAACGTTGGAATAGGAGACTTCGGCATGTCAGGGTTACGCACTCAGATTTTCGTCAGCTACAGCCACGCGGACGGTGACTGGCTGAAACGGCTGCAAGTTCACCTGAAACCGCTGGAACGGGCGGGGTCGATTGAGTGGTGGGACGACACCAAAATTCTGCCCGGCATGGTGTGGCGAGACGAAATCGAAAAAGCCCTGAACGCCGCCGCTATCGGCGTGCTGCTGGTCAGCGCGGATTTCATGGCATCCGATTTCATCGTTGATCACGAACTACCGTCGCTGCTGGCCGCTGCCCAAGACAAGGGCTTGACGATCTTGTCGTTGATCGTCAGCCCATCCCAGTTCGAGCATACGCCGGAGTTGTCCCGGTTTCAGGCGGTGAATCCACCCTCCCAGCCGCTCATCGGGTTATCCAAGGCGGAACAGGAAGCCATATTGGTTACATTGGCCAACCGGATTCGAGGGTTAGCCACCCCAAAACCCTAGCCCCCGACTCTGGGTCAGGGCCGGGGGCCAAGGATAGCCAAGACAACCGTCCACTCGCCCCGATCTGGAACATCCCCCACCGGCTGAGCGCCTGTTTCACGGGCCGTGAAAAGGAGCTGGCCGACCTGCGCACCACGCTCACCCAACACGGCAAAGCGGCGCTGCAAGGGATGCCGGGGGTGGGCAAGACGCAACTGGCCCTGAAATATGCCGAGCGGCACCGGCAGGACTACGCCGCCGGTTTGTGGGTGTCCGCCGCCTCCCGTGAAACCTTGCAGTCCGATTTCGCCGCCCTGGCAACGACACTGAACTTGCCGGAACAGAACGAGGCCGACCAAGACAAGATTGTCGCCGCCGTCCGGCGTTGGCTCGACACCACCGACCAAGCTTGGTTGCTGATTCTGGACAACGCCGACGAACCGGAACTGCTACAAGGTTTCTTGCCCAGCGGGCGCGGCCATTGCCTGCTGACCACCCGCCCCCACGATGTGCACGCCTTAGCGCCGGCGGAGCGGGTGAAAGCAATGGAATCCGCCGATGGGGCGCTGTTGCTGTTGCGGCGGGCGGGCCGCCTGCGCCCGGATCAACCGCTCGACGCCGCTCCCGCCAAAGATCGAGACCAGGCGCTTGCCCTCGCCGAGGAACTGGGCGGTCTGCCGTTGGCCCTCGATCAAGCTGGGGCCTTCGTCGCCACCACCGGCGTCAGTCTGGCTGAGTATCTCGACCTGTACCAGCAACGCGGCCAGCAACTCCGGGCCAAACGCGGCTCACTTCACCTGGAACATCCTTCCGTCACCGTGACCTTTACGCTGGCGTTCGAGCAGGTCGCCGAACGCAACCCGGCGGCGGTCGAGTTGCTGCGCGCCTGCGCCTTCCTGCACCCGGACGCCATTCCCGGAGAACTCTTGAGCGAGGGCGCGCCGGAGTGGGGCGAACCGCTGGCGACGGCGTTGGCCGATTCGTTGGAGTGGCCTGAACTGCTCGCGACCCTCAACCGCTTCTCGCTGATCGTCCGCGATCCTGACGCCCACACCCTGAGCCTGCACCGGGTGGTGCAAGCCGTTCTCCGGGACGAACTGGATGAGGACAACCAGCGCCGTTGGGCCGAGCGCGCCGTGCGGGCGGTTGATCGCAGCTTTCCCTCTGTGGAATTCTCCAACTGGTCTCAGTGCGAGCGGCTGTTACCGCAAGCGCAGGCGGCGACGTCGTGGATTGAACGCTGGGATTGCGCCTTTGTGGAAGGGGGGCAGTTGTTGAACGAGGCAGCTCACTATCTCCACCAGCGCGGCCGTTACGCGGAGGCCGAACCGCTCCATCAGCGCGCCCTAGCGATCCGGGAACGCGCCCTCGGCCCCGACCACCTCGACGTCGCCCAAAGCCTCAACAACCTGGCGGTGCTGTTCCACGGTCAAGGCCGCACCGCCGAAGCCGAACCGCTCCAGCAGCGCGCCCTGGCGATTCGGGAACGTGCCTTGGGCCCCGACCACCTCCACGTTGCCCAAAGCCTCAACAACCTGGCCGGGCTGTACCACGACCAAGGCCGCTGGGCCGAGGCCGCACCGCTCTATCTGCGCGCCCTGGCGATCCGGGAACGCGCCCTCGGCCCCGATCACCCCGACGTCGCCAACAGCCTCAACAACTTGGCCGGGCTGCACCACGACCAAGGCCGCACCGCCGAGGCCGAACCGCTCCACCAGCGCGCCCTCATCATCCGGGAACACGCTCTCGGCCCTGACCACCCCGACATTGCCCAAAGCCTCAACAACCTAGCCACGCTGTACCACGACCAAGGCCGCACCGCCGAAGCCGAACCGCTCCAGCAGCGCGCCCTCGCCATCTTGGAACGTGTCCTGGGCCCCAACCACCCCGACGTCGCCAACAGCCTCAACAACCTGGCCGCGCTGTACTACACCCAAGGCCGCACCGCCGAAGCCGAACCACTCTGCCAGCGCGCCCTGGCGATCTGGGAACGCGCCCTCGGTCCCGATCACCCCGACGTCGCCACTGGTCTGGAAAACTACGCCGCCTTGCTCGAAAAGACCGACCGCGCCGCCGAAGCCGCGACCCTACGAGAACGCGCCCAAGCCATCCGCGCCCGCCACGCCCAAGCCAATCCTTCCACAAGCTAAAATCGCCTAAGTGAGCGATATTGTTGGTTCGGTCGCTCTTCTTGGATGGCGGTTGCCCAAGCGATCGACTATCCCAACAGGATTGCTATAGTTCGTCGGTCCTCGGGCCGCATGAAGGAAGATCATGAACGCCATCGGCGATCCGCCAACCGCCCCGCCCGTTACGATCTTTGCCATCCCGAATATCCGTCGATTTCTGGTTTTTCGGCTGTTGTTCGGAGTCCGTTTCTACTACCCCGTGTTCGCGGTGCTGTTTCTCGATTTCGGCTTGAGCATCGGCCAGTTCACCGTATTGAATGCGATCTGGGCAGGGGCCATCGTCCTCTGCGAAGTGCCGTCCGGCGCCCTGGCGGACGCACTCGGTCGGCGCGCGCTGCTGGTGGCGGCCGGCGCGCTCATGGTCGTCGAGATCGCGCTACTTTGCTTCGTCCCGTTGGGCAATCCGCAACTGGTGTTCGCGGTGTTTTTGCTCAACCGCTTGCTCAGCGGTCTGGCCGAGGCATTGGCCAGCGGCGCCGACGAGGCGCTGGCCTACGATAGCCTGAAAGCGTGCGGTCGGGCGGCGGATTGGCCGCGCGTGCTGGCCACGCTGATGCGCTGGAATGCGTTGGCCTTCGTCGCGGCGCTGGCGCTCGGCGCGCTGGTCTACGACGCCACGACTTTACAGGGATTGCTGCGGGGACTCGGCTGGGATCTGACACTCGATCAGCAAACCACGATGCGTTTTCCGCTGTATCTGACCCTAATCACCGCGCTCGGCGCGTGGTGGGCGACGCTGGGGATGACGGAGCCGGGCGGGCGGCCCGAACGGAAGAACGGCTTGCTCCAAGCCATCCTGGCCGCCTTTCGCCTGACGCTGAACGCCGGCCGCTGGATTTTGAACACGCCACTGGCCTTGACGGTCATCGTCGGGGGCATGTTGTTCGATCATCTCTGCCGATTGTTCGTGACGCTGAACAGCACCTATTTCCGGCTGATCAGTTTGCCGGACGCCAGTTTCGGCTTGATCGGCGCCGGGATCGCCTTGCTGGGCGTCGCCATTGCCCGACCGGCCGCGGCATTGGGCCGGCGCTCGCCGCGTTTCAACTTTGTGCTGCTGACGCTGTTATGCCTGCTGGGCTTGGCCGGCGCGGCATTGGCGTTACCGTTCGGCTTGGGCTTGCTACCGGTCGTGTTGCTCCATATGGCGATGCTGCTGACCTCTTTTCTGGTCAGCCATTATCTCAACGCGATCACCGATTCCACTCAACGCGCGACGGTGCTGAGCTTCAAGGGTTTAACCTTCAATCTCGGTTACGGTGCGCTCGGCTTGCTGTACGCGGGATTGCTGGCGGTGTTGCGTGGAGAAGTGGTTTCACCCGAAAGCGAGATCGCCATATTCCATGCCTCCCTGCCGTGGCTGCTGGGCTATGGCGCGCTGGCTTGCTCGCTGTTTGCCGCTTTCGTGGCGATGTGGATGCGCGGGAGACGATCCCACGAATTGGATCGTCTGAATGTGCCAATCGGGGAAGCTCCACCTTGAATTGAGCCATCCGGTACAGTCAAGCGGGCGCTGGGTCCGAGACGAAATCGAATCGCGACTAGGCGCGGGAAGCCGGAGCGGCTTCACCGCGCTTGGTGTGATGGATGGAGGGTTTTATCGGATGACGGCGTCGTCGATCGAACTCTTGCCGCCATCGTTGCCGATCGCGAGTTCCACCGTTACCGGATTCGTGGCTTCGGCCAAATTGGCGCCGTAAGCTGCGGCTTGGAACCCGAAGCGATTGCCGCGCAAGGGTGTGATCAAGGCTTCGATCCAGACGTCGTCGACCCTGCCAACGTAGCTATAAACGCCCAACCGTCCCTTGCGGAACGCGCCCGCCGGAATCGTCGCCGTATAGCCAGCCACCGTCAAGGTAAGCGGCTCCGTCGTGGGGTCGATGCCGTCGCTCTCGCCGCCCAAGGTGAAATGAGACAACAGGAACAGTGTCTTGAGGCGTAGGTTGATTCTGAGCTGATCGACGCCGAAGGCACCGAAGGCGACGGGCGCCGCCGATGCCGTCTCCAGATTCAGACCCACCACGACCGGATCGTGATCCGAAACGCGGAACTCGTCGGCGGCATACAGGCTGGTCTGCTGGTCGGCGCTCTTGAACTCGGTGTTGTAGTCGAGCACGCTCGGTTCGCCGGCGTTGATGTGATACTCCGCCGTGCCGGTGACCTGTGCGCTCAGGCTCGCCGAGGCCAGCGCGTGATCGAGCGAGCCCCATTGGCCGTCGAACACGTAGGAGTAGGCATCGGCGCCTAGAAATTTGGGCGCCAGATCGACATAGCCGGCATCTTCGAGCACGCGAACCGGATCTTCCTTGGCATAGGCGTTCAAATCGCCGAGGATCAGGAAATCAGGATCGCCGCTACCGGTCGGATCGCTGTTCAACCAGTCGATCAGCGCCAGCGCCGCTTGAGTGCGGGTGACATTACAGTTGCCCTGACCGTCGCCCAAATCCGGGTCGCCGACATCGTTGCAGTCGG
>WBZV01000333.1_pt1 | contig 11366 bp, 6 predicted proteins | sample 5204221 | NCBI WGS metagenome assembly WBZV01 (sample SAMN12344360, study PRJNA552823) | activated sludge metagenome | biome: Activated sludge suspended growth; feature: Nitrification reactor; material: Wastewater; isolation source: activated sludge from nitrification reactor of wastewater treatment...
CGTTCTGGGAAGGCGAATTCGGTTGTCTCTTTGCCAAATGAAGTGGATTTAATGAACAAATAATCGAGGCATAAAATAACACAAAAAAAAGTACATCTACGCAGGCAGATGTACTTTGAAACAAAAATAAGAAGAATTTTTATTCTTGTACGTCCGTATTGACTTCTTTTACTAGCGTGATGCGCAACCCCTCTCCGTCGTCGGTCATGATGGCTTCCAAAGCGCTTCCCTCGGCAGGGTTTTCGTTCAGGATAAATTCTGCGAGGGGGTCTTCCAGATATTTCTGGATAGCCCGATGCAGAGGCCGCGCCCCGAATTGAGGGTCATACCCTTTATCTGCCACAAACCGCTTGGCTTCCTGCGACAGCGACAGCGTGTAGTTCATTCCTTCCAGGCGCTTGCGCAGATCTTTGAGCGTGATATCGATAATCCGGAAGATCTCGTCCTGGCCGAGTTGGTTGAAGATCACCACGTCGTCGATCCGGTTGAGGAATTCCGGGGCGAATGTCCGCTTGAGCGCGTTTTGGATCACTGAGCGGGAGAAGTCGTCTGCTTGTTCCTGCCGGGCTTTGGTAGCGAAGCCCACGCCCTGGCCAAAGTCTTTGAGCTGGCGCACGCCGATGTTGGACGTCATGATGACGAGGGTATTCTTGAAGTCGACCTTTCTTCCCAGACCGTCGGTAAGCTGGCCATCGTCGAGTACCTGAAGGAGGATGTTGTAGACGTCGGGGTGGGCCTTTTCGATCTCGTCCAGGAGGACTACAGAATACGGCTTACGGCGTACTTTTTCCGTCAGTTGTCCTCCCTCCTCATACCCAACGTACCCGGGAGGGGCGCCGATAAGGCGGCTCACGGAGAATTTTTCCATGTACTCGCTCATGTCGATGCGCACCAGCGCGTCGTCGGAGTCGAACAGGTAGCGGGCAAGGGCTTTAGCCAGTTCGGTTTTCCCTACGCCGGTAGGCCCGAGGAAAATAAACGACCCGATAGGCTTGGTGGGGTCTTTAAGGCCAACCCGGTTGCGCTGGATGGCTTTGGTGATCTTCTGGATCGCTTCGTTCTGACCTATGATGACGTCCTGAAGGTCTTTCTCCATGCCAATCAGCTTCTTGCTTTCGCTTTGGGCTACGCGCTTGACCGGGATGCCGGTCATCATGGATACTACTTCGGCAATGTCTTCTTCGCCCACGGGGTAGCGTTTGGTCTTGGATTCCTCTTCCCACTGGGATTTGGCGAATTCCAACTGGCGAAGCAGCTTGCTTTCGCGATCGCGCAGGTCGGCCGCTTTTTCGTACTGCTGGCTCTTCACCGCCTGATTTTTGAGTTCCTTCAGGTCTTCGATCTGCTTTTCGAGTTCTTCGATATGCTTGGGCACGTGGATGTTCTTAAGGTGCACCCTGGCGCCTACTTCGTCGAGTACGTCGATCGCCTTGTCAGGCAGGAACCGGTCGGTTACGTAGCGGTCGCTGAGCTTGACGCAGGCTTTGATCGCGTCGTCAGAATAGGTTACGTTGTGGAACTCTTCGTATTTGCTCTTGATATTGTGCAGGATGTTGATCGCTTCCTCGGCGGAAGGCGGGTCGACCATGACTTTCTGAAAGCGGCGGTCGAGGGCGCCGTCTTTCTCAATATGCTGGCGGTATTCGTCGAGGGTGGAGGCGCCGATGCACTGGAGTTCGCCCCGCGCCAGCGCAGGTTTAAAGATATTGGAAGCGTCCAGGGATCCCGTAGCGCCGCCGGCGCCTACGATGGTGTGGATCTCGTCGATAAACAGGATCACGTCGCGGGATTTCTCCAACTCGTTCATGATCGCTTTCATGCGCTCTTCGAACTGGCCGCGGTACTTGGTCCCTGCCACGAGGGCGGCGAGGTCGAGCATCACAATGCGCTTGTTGAACAGGGTGCGGGACACCTTGCGCTGCATGATGCGAAGGGCCAGGCCTTCGACGATGGCGGTTTTTCCGACGCCAGGCTCCCCGATAAGGATCGGGTTGTTCTTTTTGCGGCGGCTCAGGATCTGGGAAACGCGTTCGATCTCGTTTTCCCTCCCGATGATCGGGTCCAGGCGGCCTTCCTCGGCAAGTTTGGTGATGTCTCTGCCAAAGTTGTCCAACACCGGCGTCCGGGATTTGGTATTCGCTTTGCGTTGCTGGAAGCCTCTGGACTGGTCGTCCTCTTCGTAGGGGTCTTCCGAATCGGAAGGCGCCTGATTGAAGGGTTCGATAGAGGTGAAATCCTGTTCCTGCCGTACGTATTCCAGTTCCGCTTTGAAAATATCGTAGTCGATGTCAAATTGATGCAGGATCTTGGAAGCGGGGTTTTCCTTATGTTTCAGAATGGAAAGCAGGAGGTGTTCGGGGCTGATCTCTTCGCTCTTCAGCATCTTGGCTTCCAGGAAAGTCACCTTGAGTACCTTTTCGGCTTGTTTGTTCAGCGGAAGGGTGCCCACATTCAGGTTGGCGCCGGCTGCCGGAATCTTTTGAACAGATTCTTCCAGCAATTGGCGAAGTTCGGTCGAGTCGACATCCAGGGATTCGAGCACTTTAACAGCCAGGCTCTCCTTTTCAGCGACGATGCCGAGCATGAGGTGTTCGGTGCCGATGAAATCGTGGCCCAGCCGGACGGCCTCTTCCCGGCTTTTTGCGATGACCTGCTTAACTTTTGGTGAAAATCGTCTATTGTTCATACGTACTCCTTTCTGGTTCGTGGTTATGCTATGCCTAACAATAATAACGGAGTTTAGGTTACAATACAAACAAAATTCCTGCTAAGTTTAGCGAGGGTTGTTTTCCCTTTCAATTTCCTGCAAAATCTAATCCAAATAATGCGGTTCTGCAAGGCAAGGTTCCTGCAGGAAGATATTTTAACACAATAGCAACAACCTTGCCAGGGTTTTTTAGATTTGCATCCGGAGATTTGATATTTTTGCCCTTTCAGGACGGTCTGCGGTTTATAGGCCGGTTCCTACTAATCACAAGATTATGAAATACGCAGTGGACAAACAGGAGCGGTATACCGTGTTTAGCGTACAGGAAGAGAACCTGAATTCGCTGGTCGCTCCGGATCTCAAATCGGAATTTGTCATTCTCTTTAACGAAGGAATAAACAACCTTATCGTCGACCTTTCTGCCGTGCAATATGTCGATTCGTCAGGATTAAGCGCCATTCTGACGGCAGACCGGATATGGAAAGATTTGGGCTCGTTTGTGCTGACCGGCATCGAACACCCTTCCGTCAAAAAGCTGATCGAAATTTCCCGCCTGGATACCGTCCTTACGATCATCCCCACGCTGGATGAAGCCATCGAATACGTCTTCATGGAAGAGGTGGAGCGGGAGCTTGGGCTGGACAAAGCCGAAGAAGACCTGGGCTGATTGCTGCCTATTCGTCAGGCGAGTTTTGCCAGGTCCCGGATGAGAATACTCCGGCGGGTAAAATAAATGAGGTTGGACTTGCGCAATTCGTTCAGCACCGATGTGACGGTCTGGCGGGAAGTACCCGTAAAATTGGCGATATCCTGTTGGGTAAGGCTGTGCCGGACCAAGGTTTCGAAACCGATTTTCTCTCCCTGCCGTTGAGCCGATTCCTTTATGAAATCAATGATCCGCTCCCGGGCGTCTTTGAGGAACATCCCTTCCAGCCGTTTTTCCGTTTGGCGCAACCTGTTGCCCAGCCAGTTCATAAAGGCAGACATGAACGGCCCGTTCTGTTGCATAAGCTGCACCACCACTTTCTGAGGAAAACAGAAGACCTGCGCTTCCTGACTTATTGCCAGGGCAAAGTTCAGATGAACAGGCTCGCCCAAAATCCCGGATTCTCCGAAAAAAGCGCCCGGACTGAGAAAGTATTTGATCACCTCCCGGGAATCTTCCGATAAGACCCCCACTTTGATCAGCCCCTGCCGGAGATAGTACAACCGGTCGGAAGGAGAGCCTTGCTCAAAAAGAAATTGCCCCCGGTTAACCTGACGGATTTCTGCAAGGTTTTCCAGTAATTGCGTTTCTTCCGGCGCTAAGCCCCGGAATAAGGGAATCTGACGTATTTGGTCAAAAGCGGTTTTTTCCTGAATTCGCATGCCACTCCAAATTTCTATGCCCAGGAAATATGGTTTTGTCTATAAACCGGAATAGACGCCTTTTTGTTCTTGAAAAGGTAACTTACAGATTTTGCGCCGCTTGAGAGCCGGGCGTTTATTGGCTTTGGTGGAGTGTCTGAAATCCGGGAGGAAATGGGGGATGAGGGCGTTGGGGCGTTTAGGCGTTGGGGCGGGTTATATTTTTCTTGTTTAAAAAATGATTTTCTTTCTTGTTGATTTGTTAAAAGGTCTTATATTTGCATCGCTTTTGACGGCAGGTAACTGTATTCAAGTAAAAGCGGAAGATTCCGTAGCTCAGTCGGCTAGAGCACTTGACTTTTAATCAAGGGGTCCTGGGTTCGAATCCCAGCGGAATCACAAAGCCCCCGGCAACCAAGCTGCCGGGGGCTTTTTTGTTGTTGCGAGTAGCGGGGATGCGTTATCAAGGGAACAGCCCTGTTGTTCGTAGACTTCTCCTGTTGTTCGTAGACTTCAGTCTACGATTCCGTTCAATCTTCAGATTGCAACCAGTATCTACAACTTTTTGAGGCAATAATCCCCTGTCTGAACTTTTAATTAAAAGAATGCAGCAGCAAGGGGGATGGGGCAGAAGCCTCGTGCAAGTTTAGGCGCTAGCTTTCCACCTCTTTTTCCCCCTCCCAACAATATTCCCAACCCCTCAATACGTTGAAAAGAAAACCGCCGCCATGACCCGGACCCTTCTTTTTTGCCTGCTTCCTCTATTCGCCGCCGCCCAGCAGGCCGGCAACTACGTGCAGTACTCCAACTTCGATCCGAGCCAGAACTCCCGGTTCCTGTCGGTGCCCAAAACGGCAAAAATATTGGACGACAACACGGTAGAGTGGCGCATCAACGGCTTGTACAACAAAAAAGCGGATGCGTATGTGGCGATTTTCAACGTCATTCAGCTGGGCCGGACGGCCGACGAAGCCAATACCCTGCTCAACAACCGTATCGAACCGCTGGTGCGCGATATTCAGGCCCTGGGTATCCCGGCAGAGGATATCGTGGTAGATATGGTGAATTTCCTGCCCAAGTACGAGCTGGATGTCAGCAAAAAATTGTTCAGCAAGAAGACCTATACGGAAATCCCGAAAGGGTTTGAACTCCAGAAAAACCTCCACGTGCGCTATACCGAACCGGCTCAGCTCGACAAGATCATCACCGTGGCCGCCCGCCAGGAGGTGTACGACCTCGTCAAAGTCGATTATTTCGACGAGCGGCCGACCGAGGCGTATGCCGAACTTCGCGCAAGATGCTTCGAATACCTGGAACAGATCAAAAAGGCGTATGCCGGCGCCGGGTTTCCTCTCGACAGCGCCGTGACCGTCACCGCAGAGAACGCATGGGTGGCCTATCCCGGCAACCGCTACGAAAGCTATCAGGCGTATAGCGGGCAAGCCCTCGACGCACAGGAAAAAGGCGGCGTACTTACCCCCGCAGAAAAGCCCGTTTCGCGCTTTTACAACGCCGTGCCGACCAACGACTACGACCTCGTCGTTAACCCCCAGGTCCTCGAACCGGTAATCCAGTATTCCTTCAACCTTATTGTCCGGTTTACCCTGCCCAGACCCGCCGCCCCGCAGGCCAAATCCTATTTCCTCGTCACCCCACAGGGGGAACTCAAGGAAATCAAGTTTTAAGGTCTGCTGATTTTCGATCATTGGCTTTCAACCGGCGCCCCGTTCGTTTCCCGAAAAAAATCCGTTTCTTTCGGTTTTTAAAGCCACAAAACGAATTCGGTTATGCTTCAGATTCCGGTTAAAGCAGAAGGGAAAGAGGCTGTTTTGCAGAGAATCCGGGACCTGCAGGAAGGGGACGTTTCCTGGAAAGAAGGCCGGACCTGGAGTATGGTCTATTATATCGACGAAGACCATCTCCAGTTGATCACGGAAGCTTATGGCGCTTACCTGTCTGAAAATTTCCTCAACCCGTTTGCCTTCAAAGGCCTGCGAAAAATGGAAGAGGAACTCATCCGTATGGGGGTAAGTCTCTTGAATGGCGATGAGAACTCGACGGGTACTATGACCTCCGGCGGCACGGAAAGTATCTTCCTGGCTGTATACGCCTACCGGCAGCGGGCAAGGGCGCTGCATCCCCGGATCAAAGCCCCGGAAATGGTGGCCCCGGCCTCCATCCATCCTGCTTTCGACAAAGCCTGCCACCTGCTCGGGATCAAACTGAGGAAAGCGCCGCTGGCAAAGGATTTCCGGGCAGATCCCAGGCAAATGGAACGGCTGATCAATTCGAATACCATTCTTCTTGCCGCGTCTTCTCCCTCCTATCCTCACGGACTGCTCGATCCGATCGGATCTATAGCGGAAATAGCGCTTCGCTGCGGGCTGCCCTTACACGTTGATGCCTGCATTGGCGGCTTCATGCTGCCCTGGGTGGAGCGGCTGGGCGCTTCGCTCCCTCCCTGGGATTTCCGGGTGAACGGGGTAACGTCTATGTCTGCCGACTTACATAAATTCGGATATGCCGCCAAAGGCGCTTCGCTGATCCTGTACCGCGAGCCCGAATACCTGAAACACCAGTTTTATGTGGCTACCGACTGGCCCGGCGGCATCTACGCGTCGACGACTATGTTGGGTACCCGTCCCGGCGGGGCCGTTTCTGCGGCCTGGGCGGCCGTTATGGCGCTTGGCCAGGAAGGATATCTGAAGGTAGCCGCCGAGATCATGGATGGGGTGCAACGCCTGAAAACCGGCCTGAAGGAAATTAGTGACCTGGAGATTATCGGCGATCCCGTCATGAATATCGTAGCGTTCACCACCCGTCATAACCAGCCCGATATTTTTGTCGTTGCCGATCAACTGGAGGCCCGTGGCTGGGTCGTCGACCGCCAGCAGTCGCCCCATTGCCTGCACTTGACGCTGATGCGCTACAACCTGCCCGTTCTGGACCAGTATATGGCGGATCTGAAAGATGCGCTCGATTTTGCCAGGGCCAATCCGCGCGCCGTCTCTACCGGCAACGCCGCCATGTATGGCCTGATGGCCAGGATTCCGTTTCGCGGGGTAGTAGAGAAAAACGTCCGCCGCCTGTTTGAGGAGTTGTACAATTTTTCTTCGGCTATGCTTGCTAACGACCACGCCGATGCTTCAGCAGAGGACCGTTCGTCCTTGAATCCTGCCCCCTGGATTGGAAAGCTTAACCGGTTCCTTACCCGGTGGTTCGCGTTTAAAACCTGGATCAAGGGGCGGAAAATCAAAGAATAACCCGTATTTTGGTTTCGAAAAAATCGCTTTTCCCCATTCCCAAAACTCCGATTTATGCTGGTTCCTTTCTTTAACAGGCAGGTTACTGCTCTTTTCATTCTTTGTTTTCTTAGCGTTTCTTCCCTTTTTAGCGCCGATTATTACTGGGTTGGCGGTTCCGGCAACTGGTCCGACATCAGCCATTGGGTTACGACCTCCGGAGGCGCCGTTCAGCACAATCAGATACCTACGGCCAACGACCGGGTATTCTTTGACGCCAATTCGTTTACCGGCCCAAACCAAACCGTAACCGTGACTGACCAGGTAATTTTCTGCAATGATATGTCTTGGACAGGTGTTACGGGCAACCCCCGTTTTACGGCTTCTGCTGCTTATGTTCTCAATATCTATGGAAGCTTGGCGCTTTCTCCAAACATGGTCTTTGATTTTCTGGGGGATGTGGTCTTTCAGTCGACTGTCCCTGGCAAAACCATCGACCTGGGGGGCCATGCTTTGCGCAGAAACACCTCATTTTCCGGATCTGGCGGCGGCTGGACGCTTTCATCTGCCTTCCGTGTTGATAGCCTGTTGCTGCTGGAGGAAGGGGATTTTAATTCCGGCAACCAGTCAATTACCTGCGAAATCCTGCGCGCCGATCCAAGAACGGCCCTGAAAGCCGATCTGGGAACTTCCCGGGTTACAGTAACCGGCGTTCCGTATGTACTCTATCCCGGGTCCTATTTTGAAGAGCCGGTTGCCGATTTTTCCCTGGTCAACCTGACCTGGAACGCCTCTTTATCGACTCTTGAGTTCACCTCTCCAAAAGTGGCGCTTCGGCTCCGGGAATACGGGACGATTGCTTTTGGCACGGTGTTGTTTTCAAGCCCTTTGGGCAAGTCCCTCCTTTATCTGGAAAACCCTTTGGTGGTCGACGTCCGGTTTGAAAAACTGGAGATGCGCAACGACTCCGAGCTCCGGGGGCCGATGAAATTCGGTGAACTATCCCTCGGTCCCGGAAAAAACTTCATCCTGGAAGGAGGACGAACCTACGAATTAAGCGGCCTGACCGCCCCGGGAACTTGCCCGGCGCCCATTCAGGTTTTCAGCAGCGTGCCGGGAACTCCGGTTACCTTCCGCGCCGCATCAGGAACCATCACCGGCGATTTTATGTCGCTGCGCGACATTCACGGTACAGGAGGAGCTTCCTTTATTGCCAACAACAGCTCCGACCTCGGTAACAACACCGGCTGGAGCATCAGCCCCAAAGCCAACGCTTCTTTGTTCTGGGTTGGCGGCACAGGTATGTGGAACGACCCGGCGCATTGGTCGCTGACCAGCGGCGGACTGGGGGGGGCTTGCGTGCCTACCGCCAACGACGATGTGTTTTTCGATGCCAATTCCTTCCCCGGCCCGGGCGCCATGGTGATGATCAATGCCGATAACGTCTACTGCCGCTCCATGAACTGGACCGGAGCAACGGGAAACCCCGAATTTCTGGGATCCATGGAAAAAAATCTGCACGTGTTCGGCTCCCTGACCCTTATTTCAGGCATGCAGTTTAAACTCGAAGGCGATCTGTTTTTTGAAAGCAGCCAGGCGGGAAACACCATCACCAGCGCCGGAAAAACCTTCAACCAGGACGTAACGTTCAATGGCTCAGGCAGCTGGCTTTTAACCGACAGTATGACGGTGGTCCGGGACCTGTTCCTGCTTCAGGGCAGCCTGAATACCAACAGCCAGCAGGTAACGCTCCAGCGGTTTGAGTCGCTGACGATTTCCTCCAGGAATTTGAAGCTGGAAAACTCGTACGTTAAGCTCCGTTCTGTGGACTTTCAATACCTGACCTGGAGGGCGGAATCTGAAAACTTCCAATTTGACGCAGGAAACTCTACCATTGAATTTTTCTGGTATGGAGACATGGTTAAAAATAATACCCCTTCGCTCACGTATAACCGGGTAATATTCAATTATCCAGGCAGTATCTATTCGGGTCTGAACACCCAGCCTACTATTTTTGACACCCTGACATTCAGGGCTTCCGGCTATTTCACCGATTGGAACCAGGCGAACGTGCTGGAGATCGTAAGGGGGACCAATTACACCATCCACGAAGGGGATACCCTGGAGGTCAACGAGATCATCGCCCCTGACGGTTGCGCAGCTTTGATCGAATTTTCCAGCAATGTAGACAACTTCGCAGGCTATATTAGCGCGGCGTTTCCGGACACCCTGTTCCGGGTCGTGGTGAAGGATATCCATAGTGTTGGCCCGGGGCAACTCACGGCAGCAAATTCCACCGATCTGGGCAACACCGATGGGTGGGTTTTTAGCCAGGACTCCGGCAGAACCCTTTACTGGGTAGGCGGTTCGGGCGACTGGCATGACGAGGCGCATTGGTCGCTGTCCAGCGGCGGCCCAGGCGGTGAATGTATCCCAACGCCGGCAGACGACGTGATCTTTGACGCGAATTCCTTTACCGGCGCCAACCAGCAGGTGGATGTCAATAACGCTCCTGCTTACTGCCACGACATGACCTGGGATGGGGTTACCGGAAGGCCCCGGCTTTCTTCCAACACCTACTTTAACCTGTTCGGCTCCCTTTCTATGGACCCTGACATGGAATATTCAAATTTTTTCTACCTCTATCTCCGCTCCACGGAACAAGATCAGACGATTCGCACCGGCGCCAATTGCCTCGTCACCTATTTTGTCATCAAATGCCCGGGAAATTATCTCTTGCTGGATTCGCTGAGAGCCTTTAACGTGCAGCATATTCACGGCACGTTTAGTTCCAATGGCCAGGCGGTAAATGCCGAGTTTTACTCCGCTTATGGAGACCCCAACCCCAAGCGGCTGATCCTTGGGGGGAGCTATTGGACCTTGACCGGCAGGGACTACGGGTATCAAACCGCCTGGGTTGTATACGATACCCTGGAACTGCAGGCCGATTCGTCGTTCATTGAGTTTACGCACCCTACCGCCCGTTTGTACACTCAGGAACCGCTGCATTTTAACAACGTGCTTTTTTCAGCTGCCGAACAAACGAGCAAAGTGGAAACTTTCCGCGGAACGGGCTCGTTCAACCGCCTGGAATTCCGGAAAAGCGGGACCATCGTAGGCCAGTATATCATCGATTCCCTGATCTTCGCGCCGGGCAAATCGTATCAGTTGGATGCCACGAAACAACAGGAAATTCGCGAGTATTTTCAGGTGATTGGAAATAACTGCTTGTCCATTGAACTGTCGTCCACCATCCCCGGGCAAAAATCCACCGTCGTTATGAACGGCGGCACGATCAAAGCCGACTTCATCCAGATGCGCGATCAGCTTGCTCAGGGAAGCGCCGCCTTTTTTGCCGGCGTGCACAGCACGGATATTGGGGGCAGCAACACCGGCTGGATCTTCGATAGCCCGGAGGATTATGTCGAAGAGGGGATTCTAGGCGATGACGTAGTATTGTGCAGGAATGCCCAGGTGGAACTGGATGCCCGCACCTTCAGCCCTGGCGAGACCTTCCGGTGGAGTACCGGAAGTACCGATCCCATGCTCTCGGTTAACGTGCCTGGCGTTTATTGGGTGGACGTTTCGTATACCGACAATTGCCGCCTCCGGGATTCTATCACGGTGCTCGAACCGGCAGATTTTGTTGCCAATCTCCCAGCCGATACTACTTTGTGCGAAGGGGATACCCTTTTGCTCGATGCCGGATTGCCGCTTTTGGGCCTGACTTACCTTTGGCAGGACAGTTCCAAAACCGCTTCCTACGTCGTGCGCAATCCGGGCAAATACCGCGTGGAACTGACCCTGACCGGTTGTACGACGGCCGATTCCCTGAACGTTCAATATACAGCAAACCCGAAAATCGATCTTGGCCCGGATCTAACCCTGTGCCCGGGCGTTGTGGATACGCTAAATGCCCAGGTGGCCGGGGCGACCGGGTACCGGTGGCAGGATAATTCCACCGCTTCCTTCCTTGTGGTGCGTCAGGCCGGCATGTATTCGGTTGAAGTGTCTGAAGGCCGGTGTACAGGCAGGGATACGTTGGAAGTCCGGTATGAAGCGCCGATTGG
>WBZV01001351.1_pt1 | contig 11355 bp, 7 predicted proteins | sample 5204221 | NCBI WGS metagenome assembly WBZV01 (sample SAMN12344360, study PRJNA552823) | activated sludge metagenome | biome: Activated sludge suspended growth; feature: Nitrification reactor; material: Wastewater; isolation source: activated sludge from nitrification reactor of wastewater treatment...
AGCCGAAGCCGCCGATCAGCCAGTTCTCCACCGGCACCATCAGGAACTGGCCGAAGGAGCCGGCCGCCGCGGCCACGCCCATCGCCCAGCTGCGCTTCTCGGGCGCGACGTTGCGGCCGATCACGCCGTAGACGATGGCATAGGTGGTGCCCGATTGCGCCATGCCCAGCAGCAACCCGGCGCTGCCGGTGAAGGCCAGGCCCGTGGTCGACAGCGCCATGGTCACCAGGCCGAGCGAGTAGAGCAGGCTGCCGACGATCAGCACCTTGAAGGCGCCGAAACGATCGGCCAGCGCGCCGGCGAAGGGGCCGGCGATGCCCCAGGCGATATTCTGGATGGCGAGCGCGAAGGCGAAGGTCTCGCGTGTCCAGCCGCGATCCATGGTGATCGGCTGCAGCCACAGGCCGAAGCCGTGGCGGATGCCCATCGACAGCGTGACGACGGCGGCGCCGCACCACAGGACTTGCGTCATCGACAGGCGGGCGGGTGCGGGCGCGGTGCTCATGGGGCGGCATTCTCGCCGCTCCTAGAATCCGCTGCATGGCGACCAAGAGCAAGACCCCCGGCAGTTACGGCGAAGCCTCGATCCGCGTTCTCAAGGGACTCGAGCCCGTCAAGCAGCGGCCGGGCATGTATACCCGCACCGACAACCCCCTGCACATCATCCAGGAGGTGATCGACAACGCCGCCGACGAGGCGCTCGCCGGCCACGGCCAGCGCATCGACCTGACGCTGCACGCCGACGGCTCGGTGAGCGTGGAAGACGATGGCCGCGGCATCCCCATCGGAGTGCACCCCGAGGAGCAGGTGCCGGTGGTGGAGATCGTCTACACGCGGCTGCATGCCGGCGGCAAGTTCGACAAGGGCGCCGGCGGCGCCTACAGCTTCTCCGGCGGCCTGCACGGCGTGGGCGTGAGCGTCACCAACGCGCTGGCGAAGCGGCTCGAAGTCACCGTGTACCGCGAGGGCCAGGTGGCGAACATCGCTTTCTCGGGTGGCGACGTGGTCGAGCCCTTGAAGACGCGCAAGGCCGCGGCCGGCGACCGCAAGAGCGGCACCACGGTGCGCGCGTGGCCGGATGCGAAATATTTCGAGAGCGCCGAGCTGCCGCGTGGCGAACTGATGCACCTGCTGCGCAGCAAGGCGGTGCTGATGCCGGGCGTGACGGTGACGCTCCTGCACGAGAAATCGGGCGAGCGCCAGCAGTGGCTCTACAAGGGCGGCCTGCGCGACTACCTGATGCAGACCCTGGCGGCCGACCCGATCATCCCGCTGTTCGAGGGCGAGCACTACGCCGACGGCGCCGAGACCGAGAACTTCGCCGAAGGCGAGGGCGCGGCCTGGTGCGTGGCCTTCACCGACGACGGCAACGTGATGCGCGAGAGCTACGTCAACCTGATCCCGACGCCGGCCGGCGGCACGCACGAGTCGGGCCTGAAGGACGGCCTGTTCGGCGCGGTGAAGGGCTTCATCGAACTGCACTCGCTGCTGCCCAAGGGCGTGAAGCTGATGCCCGAGGACGTGTTCTCGCGCGCCAGCTTCGTGCTCTCGGCCAAGGTGCTGGATCCGCAGTTCCAGGGCCAGATCAAGGAGCGGCTCAACTCGCGCGACGCGCTGCGACTGGTCTCCACCTACGTGAAGCCGGCGCTCGAGCTGTGGCTCAACCAGCATGTGGACCTTGGCAAGAAGCTCGCCGAACTGGTGATCAAGCAGGCGCAGACGCGCCAGCGCGCCGGCCAGAAGGTCGAGAAGCGCAAGGGCTCGGGCGTGGCCGTGCTGCCCGGCAAGCTGACCGACTGCGAGAGCCGCGACCTGGCCTTCAACGAACTCTTCCTGGTCGAGGGCGATTCGGCCGGCGGCAGCGCCAAGATGGGCCGCGACAAGGAGACGCAGGCCATCCTGCCGCTGCGCGGCAAGGTGCTGAATGCCTGGGAGGTGGAGCGCGACCGCCTGTTCGCCAACACCGAGATCCACGACATCGCGGTGGCGGTCGGCGTCGATCCGCACGGCCCGGACGACGAGCCCGATTTCTCCGGCCTGCGCTACGGCAAGGTCTGCATCCTCTCGGACGCGGACGTCGACGGCTCGCACATCCAGGTGCTGCTGCTCACGCTCTTCTTCCGCCACTTCCCCAAGCTGATCGAGCGCGGCCATGTGCACGTGGCCAAGCCGCCGCTGTTCCGCGTCGATGCGCCGGCGCGCGGCAAGAAGCCGGCGGCCAAGATCTACGCGCTCGACGAGGGCGAGCTGACGGCCGCGCTCGACAAGCTGCGCAAGGAAGGCGCACGCGAGAACAGCTGGACCATCAGCCGCTTCAAGGGCCTGGGCGAGATGAATGCCGAGCAGCTGTGGGACACCACGCTGAATCCCGACACGCGGCGCCTGCTGCAGGTGAGCTTCGGCGCGCAGGGCTTCGCCGCCACGGTCGAGGCGCTGACCAAGCTGATGGGCAAGGGCGAGGCGCAGGCGCGCCGCGAGCTGATGGAGCTGCGCGGCGACGACGTCGAGGTGGACGTGTGAACCTGAGGTTGCGACCGACGATGCTGTCGGACCTCGACTTCGTCATCTCGGTCGAACAGGACCAGGCCAACCTGCCCTTCATCACGCCCTGGGAGCGCCCCCAGCACGAGGGCGCGATCCGCTTCCCCGACTTCCGCCACTTCATCGTCGAGACGGGCGCGGGCAACGAGCGCGTCGGCTTCGTCATCCTGCAGGGTTGCCGCAACCCGCACCGCTCGGTGGAGCTCAAGCGCCTGGTGCTGACGCCCGAAGACCAGGGCCACGGCCTGGGCCGAGCCTGCGTGCGGCTGCTGGCGCAGATGGCCTTTCGCGACCTCGGCGCGCACCGCTTCTGGCTCGACGTGAAATCGCTCAACGAGCGCGCGCTGGCGCTCTACCGCAGCGAAGGCTTCGTCGAGGAAGGGCGCTTGCGCGAGAGCGTGCGCACCGCCGAAGGCTGGGACTCGCTCATCGTGATGTCGCTGCTCGAGCCGGAGCACGCGGCGCTGCAACGCGCGCGGGAGCAGGGAGCGGCCTGATGCGCGCGTGGCCGGTGCTGGTGCTCGCGGCCGCCGCAGCGACCGCGCTGCGGCCTGCCGCCGCGCGCGCCGAGGTCTGGGCCTATGTCGACGGCCAGGGCTTGGCGCACGTCGCGCCGCAGCAGATCGATTCGCGCTACCGGCGCGTGCTCGGCGATACGCCGGGCGGCAGCGGCAGCGAAGCCGTGCCCGGCAAGACCGACCGCGCCGACGGCCTGCTGCTGTGGCTGCAGATCGCACCCGAGGTGAAGGCACTGGCGCCGCTGCTGCGCGCGGCCGCCGAGAAGCACGGTGTCGACGAGGAACTGCTCAAGGCGGTGATCACCGTCGAATCGGGCTTCAATGCCAAGGCGGTGTCGCCGCGCGGCGCGATCGGGCTGATGCAGATCACGCCGGTGACTGCCGATCGCTACGCCACTGCGGCCGAGCGGCGCACGCCGGCCGAGACGCGGCTGCTCGATGCGCAGGTCAACGTGCACACCGGCGCACGCATGCTCGCCGACCTGATCCGGCGCCACGGCGGCATCGACATCGCGCTGGCGGCCTGGAATGCCGGCGAGGGCGCGGTGCGCCGCCACGGCGGCCGGCTGCCCGACATCGCCGAGACGCGCGCCCACGTGCAGCTGGTGCTGGAGCTCTACTGGGCGCTGCTGCAGGAGCGCCAGGCGCGCCGCGCCACCGGCATGACGCTGCAGCCCGCGCGCTAGGGCCGTCGCATGCAGACCGTGCGCGGGTTGAAGGAATGCCTGGCGGCCGCCGTGCTGGCGCTGCTGCCTGTCGCGGCGGGTGCTGCGCCCAGGACGGTGTGCACCATCACCGTCAACTCGCCCGACGAGAAGGAGAGCTTTCGCCGCCACCTCGGCAGCGAGAACTACCGCTTCGTCGAACTGGTCGAGCGCGGCCGTGCCGACTGGCTCGATTCCTCCTGCCGCGCCGGCGTCGCGTGCGACATCCTCGTGATCTCGGCGCACTACGACGGCGGCAACGAGTTCTTCCCCGACAGCCTCGATGCGCGCGAGTTCCTGCCGGTGAGCGAGCTCGAGCGTGTCTCCTGCAGCGGCTCCTGCCCGGCGCTGTTCTCGCGCCTGCAGGAGGTCTACCTGTTCGGCTGCAACACGCTCAACCCCGAGCCGCACAGCGGCGCGACCGCCGAGGTGGTGCGCAGCCTGGTGCGCGAGGGCGTGCCGAAGGAGCAGGCCGAACGCGAGCTGAAATCGCTGACCGCGGCGCAGGGCGAGAGCAGTCGCGACCGCATGCGCCAGGTGTTCGACGGCGTGCCGACGATCTACGGCTTCTCGTCGACGGCGCCGGTCGGGCCGATCGCCAGCCGCGTGCTCGACCGCTACTTCCAGCAGGCGGGCGATCGCGACATCGGGCGCGGCCGCACGAGCAGCCGGCTGCTGTCGGCCTTCACGCCGTTCGGCCTGACCGCCGTGTCGGGCCTCACCCCGGCCGATCCGAACTGGGCGACGCGCCTGGACATGTGCCAGTTCGCCGACGAGCGCCGTCCGGTGGCCGCCAAGCTGGCGTTCGTGCAGGGGCTGTTGCAACGCCACGTCGGCGAGGCGCGCCTGTACCTCGACCGCATCCGGCGCCTGCGCGAATCGCTCGACGCCGGCGTGCGCGACGACCCGCTGGCGGCGCAGGTGCTGGAGGCCATCGCGCGCGACGAGGAGGCGCGCGAGCGTGTGCTGGCCTACGCGCGCCGCGCCGACCGGCCCGACACGCGCGTGGCGATGTTCGACCTGGCGCGCGACGTCGGCTGGCTGACCGAGCAGGCGCGCCGCGACGAACTGATCGCGATGCTCGCCGAACTGCATGCGCGGCCCGAGGTGGGCGTGCCGGAGATCCACCTTGCGTGCCGGACCAACGCCGAAGGCGCCTTGAACGGGCGGCTCGCCACGGGCGCGGCGCCGGGCGAGACGGCCGGCGGCACGGGCCACGCCGCCTTGCGCGCCTGCCTGGGCAGCGCGCCGGATCGTGCCGCCACCTTGCAGGCGCTGCTCAGCAGCGACGAGGCCCAGGTCGAACTGGCGCAGGCCTATCTGCGCCAGCGGCCGGTCGACGACGTGCGCGAGCTGCGTCGCTTGACCGAAGGCATTTCCGCGCTGCCCGCCGGGCCGGCACAAATTCGCGCGCTGGAGGCCCTGGGCCGCCACTATGTGTCCGACCGTGAGGTGCTGGAGCGCCTGGTGGCGCTGTACGGGCAGACATCGTCGGCGGCCGTGCAGACGGCCGTCGCCGGCATCCTGCTGCGCGCCGATCGTTCGGCGCTGCCTGCGCAGGCCTTGCGCCAGACCTTGAGCACGCTCAGGCGCGATGCACGCAACGGCGCCGGCGACGGAACCATCGACGCGCTGATCGCTCTGCTCGACGCGCGCTGAGCCGCCGGCACGGTGGTTACATGTGTTTTCGCCGCGGCGGCGCGCTGTGGAAGACTGAAGCGATGAGCCTGCGTGAGCCGCTAGCGCGATCCAAGACCCGAAGCTGGCTGCCGGCCGTGGTGCTGGCCGCGGCGGCTTGGCCGGGCTGGGCTGCGGCCGCGCCGAAGACGGTCTGCACGGTCACCATCAACTCGCCCGACGAGCGCGACGTGATGATGCGCCAGTTGCCGGCGGGCGAGTACCGCTTCGTCGAACTGGTGCAGCACGGCCAGCCCGACTGGTGGGCGCAGGCCTGCCGCAGCGGCGTGCGCTGCGACGCGCTGGTGATCTCTGGCCACTTCGACGACGGCAGCGAGTTCTACACCGACCGCTTCGAGAACCACGAGGCGCTGCCGGTCGAGGATCTGCAGCAGGCCTCGTGCAGCGACTCGTGCAGCGGCCTGTTCTCGCAGCTCAAGGAGGTCTACCTGTTCGGCTGCAACACGCTCAAGACCGACCCGCGCCGCAGCGCCGGCAGCGAGGTGCTGCGCAGCCTGCAGCGCGCCGGCATGTCGGCGCCCGAGGCGCAGCGCACGGCGGCCAAGCTGAGCGAGCACTATGGCGAGAGCAACCGCGACCGCCTGCGCCAGATCTTCAAGGACGTTCCGGTGCTGTACGGCTTCGCCTCCAAGGCGCCGCTGGGCCGCTACGCCGGCCCGCTGCTCGAGCGCGTGCTGCAGTCGGCGCCGGCCGGCGAGGTGGCCAGCGGGCGGCCCAGCGCGTCCTTGCTGGGCGCGTTCGGCCCCGCGTCGATGGTGAGCGTGAAGGGCATCGGCGCCGACGATCCGCACATCGGCCTGCGCAACGACATCTGCAGCCTCGCCGACGACCGGCGCAGCACGGCGCAGAAGATGGCCTTCGTGCACGAGGTGCTGCGGCGCGACGTGACCGAGGTGCGCATGCTGCTCGACCACCTCGAGCGCTACGTCGGCTCGGTGGGCGTCTCGCAGCGCTTGCAGCCGGACGTGGCCGCGGCCTTCGACGCGATCGGGCGCGACCTGAAATCGCGCGAGCGCTACCTCGCCTTCACGCGCGATGCCGACCTGGCATCGGTGCAGTCGCGCATGATCGACCTGGCGCGCAAGCTCGGCTGGCTGACCGATACCCAGCAGCAGGACGAGTTCGTCCGCCTGATCACGACGCGCATGGCGCGCGACGGGGTGGGCAAGCACGAGGTCGACCTGGTCTGCGCCTCGCCGCTCGCGCACGAGGACGGCCTGCTGGCGCGCGTGCGCGCCGGCGGCACCGCCGATGCCTCGAAGGTGGCGCATTCGGCGGTGCTCGCCTGCCTGGGCAGCGGCGAGGCCCACGATCGCACCGTGCGCGCGCTCACCAGCCCGCGCCCCGACGACGTGGAGGTCGCGCAGACCTACCTGCGCCACCGGCCGCTGGCCGGCGCCGGCGAGGTGCAGGCCATCGCCGCCGACATCGGCCGGCTGAGCGGCCCCGAGGCACAGGTGCGCGCGCTGGACGCGCTGGCCAGGCAGCGCGTGTCCGACCCGCACAGCCTGAAGGCGATCGCCGGGCTGTTCACGACGACGCGCTCGCTGCAGGTGCAGCGCGCCATCGCCAATGTGCTGCTGCGCGCCGATACGCAATCGCTCGAGCGTGGCGACCTGTTGCGCTCGCTGCGCCGCTACCGCCTCAAATCGCCCGAAGGGCAGGACGTGATCGACGCGCTGATCCGCGTGCTGCAGCGCGCCTGAATCTGGCCTTCACGACAGGCCGCTGATCCGCCCCTGCGAGTCGATGTCGATCAGCTCGGCGGCTGGCACCTTGGGCAGGCCGGGCAGGGTCATGATGTCGCCGCAGACCATCACCACGAACTCGGCGCCGGCGGCCAGCCGCACCTCGCGGATGTCGAGCACGTGGCCGCTGGGCGCGCCGCGCAGCCGCGCGTGGGTGGAGAAGCTCATCTGCGTCTTGGCGATGCACACCGGGAAGTGCCCGTAGCCCGCGGCCTGCAGCCGTTCGATGCGCTCCTGCACCGGCGCCGAGGCGGTGACGCTGGCGGCGCCGTAGATCTTGGTCGCGATCGCCTCGACCTTCTGCCACAGCGGCGGCGCCTCGTCGTAGACGAAGCGGAAGTGGTTGGTCTGCTCGCAGGCCTGCACCACCGCGCGCGCCAGGTCCTCGGCGCCGGCGCCGCCCTCGGCCCAGTGGCGCGCCACCACGGCCCGCGCGCCGAGCGCCTCGACGCGCCGCGTCAGCAGCTCGATCTCGGCGGGCGTGTCGTGCGCGCGGTGGTTGATCGCCACCACGCAGGGCAGGCCGTAGACCTCCTGCACGTTGTGCAGATGGCGCTCCAGGTTGGGCAGGCCGCGCTCGAGCGCCGCCACGTCTTCCTTGGCGACGTCGGCCACCGCCATGCCGCCGTGGTACTTGAGCGCGCGGCAGGTGGCCACCAGCACCGCGGCGTCGGGGCGCAGGCCGGTCTTGCGGCACTTGATGTCGATGAACTTCTCGGCGCCCAGGTCGGCGCCGAAGCCGGCCTCGGTGACCACGTAGTCACCCAGCTTGAGCGCGGCGCGCGTGGCGATCGCGCTGTTGCAGCCGTGCGCGATGTTGGCGAACGGCCCGCCGTGCACGAAGGCCGGGTTGTTCTCCAGCGTCTGCACCAGGTTGGGCGAGATCGCGTCCTTGAGCAGCACGGCCATCGCGCCCTGCGCCTTCAGCTGAGCACAGGTGATGGGGCGGTGTTCGGCCGTCTCGCCGACCACGATGCGCGCCAGCCGCTCCTTCAGGTCGGACAGGCCGGTGGCCAGGCACAGGATGGCCATGATCTCCGAGGCGACCACGATGTCGAAGCCGCTCTCGCGCGGCGCGCCGTGCGCCGGCCCGCCCAGGCCGATGATGATGTCGCGCAGCGCGCGGTCGTTCATGTCGACCACGCGCTTCCAGGTCATGCGGCGCACGTCGAAGCCGAGCGCGTTGCCGTGGTGGATGTGGTTGTCGATCATCGCCGCGAGCAGGTTGTGCGCCAGCGCGATGGCGGCGAAGTCGCCGGTGAAGTGCAGGTTGATCTGCTCCATCGGCACCACCTGCGCATGGCCGCCGCCGGCCGCGCCGCCCTTCAGGCCGAATACCGGCCCGAGCGAGGGCTCGCGCAGGCAGACGATGGCGCGCGCTCCGATGCGGTTGAGCGCGTCGCCCAGGCCCACGGTGGTGGTGGTCTTGCCTTCGCCGGCCGGCGTGGGCGAGATGGCGGTCACCAGCACCAGCTTGCCGTCGGGCCGGTCGGCCAGCGTGTCCAGCCAGGGCTGGGCGACCTTGCCGATGTGGCGGCCGCGCGGATCCAGCGCTTCCTCGGGGATGCCCAGCGCCTCGCTGATCGCATGGATGGGCTTCAGCCGCGCGGCCTGCGCGATCTCGATGTCGGACGGCATGGGGCTCCCTGGCTTCTGGGCGTGGCGCGCATGGTAACCAAGGGTCAGCGGCGGGCCCGGGCGGGGCGTCTTCGGGTTTGCGCGAGAATGCCGGCCGCTTCCGACCGACCTATGAACGATCTCTTCGACCCCCCGCCGCCGGCCCCTGCCGAGGACGGCGACGCCATCGCGCTGTCGCTCTATGCCGAGCAGGCCTACCTGGAATACGCGCTGAGCGTGGTGAAGGGCCGTGCGCTGCCCGACGTGTGCGACGGCCAGAAGCCGGTGCAGCGGCGCATCCTCTATGCGATGGAGCGCATGGGGCTGGCCTTCTCGGGCGCCTCGGGCGCCAAGCCGGTGAAGAGCGCGCGCGTGGTCGGCGACGTGCTGGGCCGCTTCCACCCGCACGGCGACCAGGCCGCCTACGACGCGCTGGTGCGCATGGCGCAGGATTTCAGCCAGCGCTACCCGCTGATCGACGGCCAGGGCAACTTCGGCAGCCGCGACGGCGACGGGGCCGCGGCGATGCGCTACACCGAGGCGCGCCTCGCGCCGATCACGCGGCTGCTGCTCGACGAGATCGACGAAGGCACGGCCGACTTCATCCCCAACTACGACGGCTCGACGCAGGAGCCGCGCCTGCTGCCGGCGCGCCTGCCCTTCGTGCTGCTCAACGGCGCGAGCGGCATCGCGGTGGGCCTGGCCACCGAGGTGCCCAGCCACAACCTGCGCGAAGTGGCCGCCGCCGCGGTGGCGCTGCTGAAGAACGACAAGCTGGCCGACGACGAACTCGCCGCGCTGATCCCGGGGCCGGATTTCCCCGGCGGCGGCCAGATCATCAGTAGTACCGAGGACATCCGCGCTGCCTATGCGAGCGGCCGCGGCAGCCTCAAGGTGCGCGCGCGCTGGAAGATCGAGGACCTGGCGCGCGGCCAGTGGCAGCTGGTCGTCACCGAGCTGCCGCCGGGCGCGAGCGCGCAGAAGGTGCTGGAGGAGATCGAGGAGCTCAGCAACCCGAAGGTGAAGACGGGCAAGAAGACGCTCTCCACCGAACAGACGCAGCTCAAGACCACCGTGCTGGCGGTGCTCGACGCGGTGCGCGACGAGTCGAGCAAGGATGCGCCGGTGCGCCTGGTGTTCGAGCCCAAGTCGCGCACCGTCGAGCAGCAGGAGCTGATCAACGTGCTGCTGGCGCACACCAGCCTGGAGAGCAGCGCGCCGCTCAACCTGACGATGATCGGCGCCGACGGCCGGCCGACGCAGAAGAGCCTGCGCCAGGTGCTGACGGAGTGGATCGCCTTCCGCCTCGCCACCGTCGAGCGGCGCACGCGGCACCGCCTGGCCAAGGTGCTCGATCGCATCCACATCCTCGAAGGCCGGCAGCTGGTGCTGCTGAATATCGACGAGGTGATCCGCATCATCCGCAACGCCGACGAGCCGAAGGCGGCGCTGATCGCGCGCTTCAAGCTCAGCGACCGCCAGGCCGAGGACATCCTGGAGATCCGGCTGCGGCAGCTGGCGCGGCTGGAAGCCATCAAGATCGAGCAGGAGCTCAAGGAGCTGCGCGCCGAGCAGGCGAAGCTGGAAGACATCCTCGGCAGCCCGGCGAGCCTGAAGCGCACGGTGGTCAAGGAAATCGAGGCCGATGCGAAGCAGTTCGGCGACGAGCGCCGCACGCTGATCCAGGAGGAGCGCCGCGCGGTTGCCGAGGTGAAGGTGGTCGACGAGCCGGTGACGGTGGTGGTCAGCCTGAAGGGCTGGGTGCGCGCCTTGAAGGGCCACGAGGTCGACGCCGCGACGCTCACGTTCAAGGCCGGCGACGGCCTGTACGGCGCCTTCGCCTGCCGCTCGGTCGACCCGCTGATCGTGATCGGCAGCAACGGCCGCGCCTACTCGACGGCGGTGGCCGGCCTGCCCGGCGGGCGCGGCGACGGACAGCCCATCACCACGCTGATCGAACTCGAATCGGGCACCACGCCAGCGCACTACATCGCCGGCAATCCGGCCACCACGCTGCTGCTGGCCGGCACCGGCGGCTTCGGCCTGATGGCGAAGCTGGGTGACCTGGTGGCGCGCCAGAAGGGCGGCAAGAGCTTCATGAGCCTGGAGGCCGACGAGAAGCCGCTGCCGCCGGCGGTGGTGGATGGCGCCAAGCAGGTGGCCTGCCTGTCGCTCGCCGGGCGGCTGCTCACCTTCGGCCTCGACGAACTCAAGCTGCAACCCAACGGCGGACGCGGCCTGACGCTGATCGACCTCGACGCGAAGGATGCGCTGGTGAGCGTGGCCGCCTTCGCGCAGGCCTTGCAGGTGATGGGCAAGGCGCTGCGCGGCGACAAGCCGCGCGAGGAGGTGCTGAAGGGGGCTTCACTCGCCGCCTACGCCGGCAAGCGTGCGCGCAAGGGCAAGGCGGTGGAGGGCATGAAGGCGCAGCGGGTGTTGCCGGTTGCGTGATTGCCTGTTTGCAGGCTGAGCGGCAAAGGGCCGTGCGGGCCGCCCGCGGCGCTTCGATGAAGCGGCCGGCTGCGCCGG
>WBZV01001353.1_pt1 | contig 11347 bp, 7 predicted proteins | sample 5204221 | NCBI WGS metagenome assembly WBZV01 (sample SAMN12344360, study PRJNA552823) | activated sludge metagenome | biome: Activated sludge suspended growth; feature: Nitrification reactor; material: Wastewater; isolation source: activated sludge from nitrification reactor of wastewater treatment...
TGGTGACGCCGTTGCAGCCGCAGACCTCGTCGGAATCGGCCATCGCGGCGGCCTTGCTGTGGCCCTCGTGGCCGACGTCGCCGATGTTGCTCTCGCCGAACATCAGCCGGTCGCGGATGTCGCCGATCGCGCGGCCCTCGCGCAGCAGCTTGAAGTACCACGAGCCGTCCACCGTGTCGCCGTACAGGCAGGCGCCGACCAGCTTGTCGCCCTTGATGACCAGCTTCTTGTAGACGCCGCCCTGCGGGTCGCTGAGCACGATCTCCTCGGTGCCGTCGCCGCCCATGAATTCGCCGGCGGAGAAGAGGTCGATGCCGGTCACCTTCAGCTTGGTGCTGGTCTGGCTGCCGGTGTAGCGGCCGATGCCGAACTCGGCCAGGTGCGTGGCGCACACCTTGCCCTGCTCGAACAGCGGCGCCACCAGGCCGTAGGCGATGCCGCGGTGCGCCGCGCATTCGCCGACCGCGTAGATGCGCGGGTCGGTGACGGTCTGCATGGTGTCGCTGACGACGATGCCGCCGCGCCCGTCGTTGGCGCAATGCAGGCCGATCTTCAGGGCGAGTTCGGTGTTGGGGCGGATGCCGGCGGCCATCACGACGAGATCGGCGGGGATCTCGTTGCCGTCCTTGAACTGCACGGCCCGGACACGCCGGTTAGGCGTGGCCTTGTCATCTCCGCGTCCATCCTTGCCGCCGATCAGAGCCTGGGTCTGCGCGCCGATCATGAAGCGCAGGCCCCGCGCCTCGAGCGACTTCTGCAGCAGCTGGCCCGCCACGTCGTCGAGCTGGCGCTCCATCAGCCAGGGCGCGATGTGCACCACGGTGACCTGCATGCCGCGCAGCATCAGGCCGTTGGCCGCTTCCAGGCCGAGCAGGCCGCCGCCGATCACGACGGCGTGCTTGTACTTCGCCGCCGCGTCGATCATCGCCTCGGTGTCGGCGATGTCGCGGTAGGCGATCACGCCCTCGAGTTCCTTGCCGGGCACCGGCAGGATGAAGGGGTTGGAGCCGGTGGCGATCAGCAGCCGGTCGTATTCCTCCTCGGTGCCGTCGGCAGCGCGCACGATGCGCTTGCGGCGATCGACCTCGACCACCTTCTTGCCCAGGTGCAGGCGGATGCCGTGCTCCTCGTACCAGCTGAGCGGGTTGAGCACGATCTGGTCGATGGTCTGCTCACCGGCCAGCACCGGGCTGAGCAGGATGCGGTTGTAGTTCGGGTGCGGCTCGGCGCCGAAGACGGCGATCTCGTAGAGCTCCGGCGCGATCTTCAGCAGTTCCTCGAGCGTGCGCACACCGGCCATGCCGTTGCCGATCATCACGAGTTTGGTCTTCTTCATGCGGGCCTCCGAAGGGCGTTGATAGCAAGAGGGGTGCCACGAGGCGCGGCGACAATGGCGCCATGAGCTTCGAGGTCGAATTCGGTGTGGCGAGCCGCAGCGGCGCGCGCGAGGCGAACGAGGATTTCGCCGCCGCATTGCGCTCCGCGCCGGGCGATGCGGTGCGTGGCGTGATCGCCGTGATCGCCGACGGCGTGAGCAGTGGCGGCCGCGGCCGCGAGGCCGCGCAGACCAGCGTGCTCGCGCTGCTGGCAGACTTCTTCGCCACGCCGCCGACCTGGGAGACCAGCGTCGCGCTCGATCGCCTGATGAAGGCGCAGAACGACTGGCTGGTGGCGCTGAACCGGCAGCGCGAAGGGCGCGCCGACTCGACCGCGCTGACCACGCTCTCTGCGCTGGTGCTGCAGGGGCAGGGCTGGACGGTTGCGCACGTCGGCGACACGCGCGTCTGGCGCATCGCAGGCGGCGAGATCCAGCAGCTCACGCAGGACCACGCCTACGCGCAGCCCGACCAGCGCAACCGGCTCACGCGCGCCGTGGGCCTGGACGATCTGCTGCATGTCGACTACCTGCAGGGCGAGGCGCGCATCGGCGACCGCTTCGTGCTGACCAGCGACGGCGTGCACGGCGTGCTGCGGCCGCGCCGCCTCGGCGAACTGGCCGCGCAGGGCAGCGCGGCCGAAGCGGCCGAGGCGCTGGTCGGGGCGGCGCTGGCAGCCGGCAGCAAGGACAACGTCACTGCGCTGGTGCTGAGCGTGCGGGGGCTGGACGCCGCGACGCTCTCCGACGCGACGGCGCGCATCCGCCACCTGCCGCCGCTGCCGCGCCTGCGCGTCGGCGAGACGATCGACGGATTCGCCATCACCGCGCTGGTGGCCGACACCGGCGTGCACCGCATCTACCAGGCGCGCGACGTGCGCAGTGGCGCGCTGGTCGCACTCAAGACGCTGCACGAATCGCGCGCGGCCGACGCCGAGGAGCGCGCCATGCTGGCGCACGAGGCCTGGCTGGCGCAGCGCGTCACCGAGAAGGACGCCCGCGGCTTCGTGCGCGGCCACGCGCCGGAGGGCGCGAGCGCGCTCTACACGGTGTTCGACTGGCATGCGGGGCAGACGCTCGAGCAGATGTTCGAGCAGCAGCTCGCGGCGCGGCGAGCGTTCAGAGTCGCCGAGATCGTGCAGGGTGCGCGCGAGATCGCCGCGGCGCTGGGCCGCCTGCACCGGCAAGGGGTGATCCACCGCGACATCAAGCCAGCCAACCTGCATCTCGGCGACGACGGCCAGTGGCGCGTGCTCGACCTCGGCGTCGCGCTCTCGGGCCGCGAAGGGCAGGCCGCACGCGAGCTGCACGCCGGCACACCGAGCTACATGAACCCCGAGCAGTGGCAGGGCGCCGCGCCCGATGCCGCCGCCGACCTCTACGCGCTCGGCGTCACGCTCTACCGCTGGCTCACCGGCCGCCTGCCCTACGGCGAGATCGAGCCCTACCAGGCGGCGCGCTACCGGCGCGACCCGACGCCGCCCTCGCGCGGCCGGCCCGATGTGCCGATCTGGCTCGATCACCTGGTGCTCAAGGCGATCGCGCTCGATGCACGCGCGCGTTTCGAGACCGCCGAGGAGATGCTGCTCGCGCTCGAGCGCGGCGCCTCGCGCCCGGTGGGCGCACCCGCGGCCACGCCGCTGCTGGCGCGCGACCCGGCCGCGCCGTGGAAGATCGCCCTGGGTGTCTCGCTGCTCTTCAACGCCTTGCTGATCTTCTGGCTGGTATTCCTGCCGCGATAGCCCGTGACGCGGGCGTTCGTCAGCCATGCCGGAGCCCCCTCGTGGAGGGGGCTTGGGGGAGCGGTGTGTGCCGGCCCATGGGCCGAGCGCGCCCGCCGCGCTCGGCCCAGGTGCGCGTCCAGCGGATCTGCACCACGCGCAGCATCACCAGCATCAGCAGCGCCAGCACCGCGAAGGAGACGAAGCCCCACAGGTAGCTGCCGCTGTACTGCTTGGACAGGCCCATGGCGTTGGGGATGAAGCCGCCGCCGAGCGCACCGACCTCGCCGATCATCGAACCGGCCACCGCGGTGGTGAGCGGCCAGCGCAGCGGCACCAGCTGGAACAGCGCGCCGTTGCCCGCGCCCAGGCCCGCAAAGCAGAGCATGAAGAGCAGGGTGCTCGCGGCCAGCGAGCCGGCGCTCATTCCGCACAGCGTGAGCGTCGCCGCCACCGCGACCAGCACGCCGGAGAGCGTGTTGACGCCGCCGACGCGATCGGAGATCCAGCCGCCGACCACGCGCACCGCCGAGCCCATCAGCGTGGCCAGCATGGTGAGCTGGCCGGCCTCGACCTTGGTGACCTTGAACTGGTCGTAGAAGTAGGTGGGCAGGAAGCTGGCCAGGCCGATGAAGCCGCCGAAGGTGACGACGTAGATGAGGCTGAAAGCCCAGCCGTCCTTCTCGAACAGGCAGGCGATGTGCTGGCGCAAGCTCTGGTGCTCGCGATCGGGCGGCTCCTTGGCGGCGAACCACATCACGGCCATCGGCAGCAGCATGCTCAAAGCGGCGAAGCCGTAGACGGCCTGCCAGCCGAAGCGCATGGCCAGCGGCGGCGCGAACAGCACGGCCAGCACGGTGCCCGAGTTGCCGGCGCCGGCCAGGCCCATCGCCAGGCCCTTGTATTTCGGCGGGTACCAGCCGCTGCCCAGGCTCAGTGCGACGCCGAAGCTGGCGCCGGCGATGCCCAGCAGCACGCCCATCAGGATCACCTCGTCGTAGGTGTCGACGGCGAGCCAGCCGAAGGCGAGCGCGGCGACGATCAGGCCCATCTCGACCAGCGCGGCGTTCTTGCGGCCGATGTACTGCGAGAGCACGCCGAGCGGAAAGCGCATCAGCGCGCCGGCGAGGATGGGCACCGAGAGCATGAAGCCCTTCTGCGCGGCGCTGAGCTGGAAGGTCTCGCTGATGAACGGGCCCATCGCGCCGTTCAGCACCCAGATGGCGAAGCAGAAATCGAAGTAGAGGAAGGAGGCCAGCAGCGTGGGCCAGTGGCCCGCGGCCAGGAAGGCGCGGGCACCGGACGCAGGGCTGGATGGAGGACGGACGACGGCCATGACGGGCTCCAAGCTGCTTCGCAGGCGCGTGTTCGCCGCGAAGAAGGAGATACCTCACCGCACACGGCGTCGTGCGCGTGGCCCGCGGTATCGGAGCGGGCCGGGTGCGTCGTCACACCCGTGCTGCCTCTACGCAAGAGGTGGGCCAGCCGCCGGAGCACGCCAGGGCCCCGGTGCGCGCGCCGCGGCGGCGCACGGTTCCCCATGTTGGTGCGGTGCAGCATGGGGCTTGGTGCGAGAGGCTGGCGCGCCATGTGCTTGATCGCATGCGACACCGCGCCGCCATGCTGAACTCCGTCCTGCTGATCACCACGCCCGATGCGCCCGCGCTGGCGACAGACCTGGCCACGCTCGGCGTGCGCGTGGCCGCGTGCGCTGTCGTCGACACGCTGCTGCGCGAGGCGCTGCGCGCCGAGGTACAGGCGGTGGTGGCCTGGGATCCCTATCCGGCGCTGGGCCTGCTGCCGGCACTGGCGGCGCTGCACGAGCATCACCCGCTGCCGGTGCTGCTGTTCACCAGCGACGCCGAGGTGGAGACGCTCGCCGAGGCGCTGCGCTGCGGCGTGCAGGGCTACGTGGTCAACGGCTACGCGCCGGCGCGGCTGCGTCCGCTGCTGCAGCTGGCCGAGGCGCGCTTCGAGCGCGAGAACGCGCTGCGCAGCGCACACGACGAGCTGGCGCATCGTTTCGAGGAGCGCAAGCTGGTCGATCGCGCCAAGGGCATCCTGATGCGTTCGCTGCAGATCCCCGAGGACGAAGCCTTCCGCCTGCTGCGCCGCGCCTCGATGCAGGATCAGCAGCGCGTCGGGATGGTGTCGCGCCGCGTGATCCAGGCGGCGCACGACACCGAGGCCGTCAATCGCGCCGGGCAGCTGCGCATGCTCTCGCAGCGCATCGTCAAGCTGCACGCGCTGCGCCAGGCGGGTATCGCTTCCGTCTTGGCGCGCAGCCTGCTCGAGGCTTCGACGGCCCAGGTGACGGCGAACCTCGACCATCTCGCGCGCGAACTCTCCAAGCCCACCTTCGGCGACCTGCTGGCGGCGGCGACGAATCGCTGGCGGGCCTTGTCCGCGCTGCTCGATCGTGATGGCGACGCGGCCGCGCTCGGGCCCATCGATGCGGCGGCGGAAGAACTGCTGGTCGCGGCCGAGGCGCTCACCGCGGCGCTCGCAGCGGCCAGCCCGCTGGCCACGCTGGGTGTGATCAACCGCGCGGGCCGGCAACGCATGCTGTCGCAGCGTCTGGCCAAGCAGGCCCTGCTGGGCACGCTGGCCGATGGCGAGGCCGGGCGGCGTGCCGCCATGGACGCGGTGGCCGGCATCCAGGAGTTCGAGGCGGCGCTGGTCGAGCTGGAACGCTCGCCGCTGAGCACACCGGACATCCGCGCCGGCCTGGCCGATGCGGTGACGATCTGGCGGCGCCTGACCGCCGCGCTGCGCGATGCCCACGACGCCGCGGCGCGCACCGTGATCGCCGCGGACAGCGAAGCCTTGCTGCAGGCCTTCGAGCGGCTGACCGAGCTCTACGGCCGCGGCGCGCAGCAGCTGCTCGAATCCGCCTAAGCGCCCGGCGCGGATTGCGTCGCACTTGCCCGGCACTTGCCCCGAGGGAGAACCCGATTCCCCCTTATTCAAGCGGTGCTTGAACGGGGGGCGTGGCTATCATGCATGCGAACTTAGGGGGCAGGCCCGATGCAACAGACGGTCGCCATCCTTGAAAACCATCGCGCACGAGAACAAGATTGTTGGGGTCGTCGCCCGTCGGGCCGGCGGCACGTGAGCACCACATGACCGATGCCGCACCGTCGATGACCACCCTGGACGCCGAGGCCCTGGCGCGCGCGTTGCGTGAGTTGCTCGATCGCCTCGACCTGGGTTATGCGGTCAAGGATCCCGCCTCGCTGAAATACCTGGAGGTCAACGGCCGCCTGGCCGGCTGGCTGGGCAGCACCCCCGAGGCGATGACGGGCACGGCCGACGCGCAATGGCTGGAGGCGAGCCAGTGGCCGGCACTGCGCACGGCGGAAAACGCCGCGCTCGCGATGTCCAAGGGCGCCTTGACCGAGCACAAGCTGGAGCTGGGCGGCGCACGCCGCGAGTTCGGCGTGGCGCGCGTGGCGCTGCGCGACGCCGAGGGCGCGCCCACCGCGCTGGTGAGCGTCTGGACGGAACGCAGCGCGCAACGCCAGGCCGAATCCAAGCTGCAGCTCGCGCTCGCGCAGCTGGAACAGCAGCAGCAGGCCGCCGAGGCGCTGCGCCGCGAGACGCAAGACCAGAGCCTGCGCGACAACGTCACCGGCCTGTACCAGAAGGTGCACTTCGAGGATCAGCTGCGCCGCGAGGTCGACCTGTCCTCGCGCGAGCACCGCGAGTTCTCGCTGGTCTCGATCGAGCTCGATGCGCTCTCGGCCGAAGCGCAGGCCATGGGCCCGGCTGCGCGCACGCGCATCCTCGAGGCACTGGGCCGGCTGCTGCGCGGCAACACGCGGGCGATGGACGCTTCCTGCCGGCTCGACGACAGCCACTTCGCGGTGCTGCTCTCGGGCGTGGGCCTGGCCACGGCGCACTCGCGCATGGAAGGCCTGCGGCGCCAGTGCGCCACGCAGATCGTCGTACTCGAAGGGCGCAACCTCGGCTTCACCGTCTCGATGGGCGTGGCGAGCTTCCCGCACACCGCCCACACGCAGGAGGCGCTGCTGCAGGCCGCCGAAACCGCGCTCACCGAGGCGCGCAAGCGCGGCGGCAACCACGTCACGCTGGCCAGCATCCGCTTCGAGCTGGAGTGAGTCTGGGCGGCGGGCTCAGCCCGTCAGGCCCTTGTAGACCATGTAGGCCGCCAGCGCATAGAGCATGAAGGCGAACACGCGCTTGAGCTGGCCGACGTCCAGGCTGTGCGCCACGCGCGCCCCCAGCGGCGCCGTGCTCACGCTCGCGGCCGCGATGCACAGCAGCGCCGGCAGGTAGAGGTAGCCGAGCGAGCCCGGCAATGCGTCGGGCAGGTTCCAGCCGCTGATCACGTAGCCCACGGTGCTGGCCAGCGCGATCGGGAAGCCGAGCGCCGCGCTGGTGGCCACGGCGTTGTGGATGGGCACGTTGCACCAGGTCATGAAGGGCACCGACACGAAGGCGCCGCCCGCGCCGACCAGCCCGGAGAGAAAGCCGATGCCGGCGCCCGCCGCACCCTGACCGAGCCGCCCCGGGATGGCGCGCGAGGGCTTGGGCTTGCGGTTGAGCAGCATCTGCGTGGCCGAGAAGCCGACGAATACCGCGAACAGCACGGCCAGCGCCGCGCCTTTGATGAGCGCGAACGCGCCCGCCCCGGCGGCCAGCGAGCCGACCACGATGCCCGGCGCGATGCCGCGCACCAGATCCCAGCGCACCGCACCGCGCTTGTGATGCGCGCGCAGGCTGGAGATCGAGGTGAACAGGATGGTGGCCATCGAGGTGGCGATGGCCATCTTCACCGCGAGACCGGACTCGACGCCGCGTGACGCGATGATGAAGGTGACGAAGGGCACCATCAGCATGCCGCCGCCGATGCCCAGCAGCCCGGCGAGGAAGCCGGTGAAGGCGCCGAGGGCGAGGAATTCGGCGAGCAGCGCAGGGGAAGGCAGAGGCAGCGGCAACGGGCGAAGGCTTTCGGGAAGACCATGGATTGTGCCGCCTTGACCTTGACGCTATAACGAGCACGCTTGCGGTCTGGGCCTGCATCGAGGCCCTTGTGTCGTGCCGGCCATCAGCCGGACATCGGGCTGCAGGCTTTTCCCCGCGCCCTTGTTTGAGCCATATCGCCGACGCGAGCCGCCGGCACGGGTTGCCTATTTCGTTGCTAGGAGTTTCATGTCTCGTACCTTGAAGGAGCTGCTGGCGCAAGGCGCCGAGTCCGCCACCGCCGTCTCCGCGCCGGGCCGCCCCGCGCTCAGCCACGGCGGTCTGCGCCGTCTGATCGAGGCCACGCTGGCCCGCCTCAATTCGCTCGGCCTGGGCCGCAACGACCGCGTCGCCATCGTGCTCGACAACGGCCCCGAGATGGCCACCTGCTTCATCGCCTGCGCGAGCGGCGTCGCCAGCGCGCCGCTGAACCCGTCCTACCGCGCCGACGAGTTCGAGTTCTACCTCTCCGACCTCAACGCCAAGGCGCTCATCGTGGCACGCGGCAGTGCTTCGCCGGCGATCGAGGTCGCGCTCAAGCTCGGCGTGCCGGTGCTCGATCTGGTCAGCGACGCGGCGCAACCGGCCGGCAGCTTCACGCTCGAGCCGCGCGAGGCGCGCGCCACGGCGCCGGCCTCGAACGGCGGGTTCGCGCAGCCCGACGACGTCTCCATGGTGCTGCACACCTCGGGCACCACCTCGCGGCCCAAGATCGTGCCGCTGTCGCAGGGCAACCTCACGGCCTCGGCGACGCACATCGCGCGCACGCTGCAGTTCACGTCCAAGGATTGCGGGCTGAACATCATGCCGCTGTTCCACATCCACGGCCTCATCGCCGGCGTGCTGGCGCCGCTGTCGGCCGGCTCGCAGGTGTTCTGCACGCCCGGCTTCAACGCGCTGAAGTTCTTCGCCTGGATGGACGAGGCCAAGCCCACCTGGTACACGGCCGTGCCGACCATGCACCAGGCCATCCTCACGCGGGCCTCCAAGAACCTCGAGGTGATCGCGCGCCATCCGCTGCGCTTCCTGCGTTCCTCGTCCTCGTCGATGCCGCCGCAGGTGATCGGCGAGCTCGAGCAGGTGTTCAAGGCGCCGCTGATCGAGGCCTACGGCATGACCGAGGCGACCCACCAGATGTGCTCCAACCCGCTGCCGCCGGCCGTGCGCAAGCCCGGCACCGTGGGGCCTTCGGGCGGCCCCGAGGTGGCCATCATGGCGGAGGACGGCACGCTGCTGGCGCGCGGCGAGACGGGCGAGATCGTCATCCGCGGCCCCAACGTCACCGCCGGCTACGAGAGCAACCCCAAGGCGAATGCCGAGGCCTTCGTCAACGGCTGGTTCCGCACCGGCGACCAGGGCGTGATGGACGCCGACGGCTACGTGTCGATCACCGGGCGGCTCAAGGAGATCATCAACCGCGGCGGCGAGAAGATCAGCCCGCGCGAGATCGACGAGATCCTGATGGACCACCCCGCGGTGGCGCAGGTGGTGTGCTTCGGCATGCCGCACCCCAAGCTCGGCGAGGAAGTCGCCGCGGTGGTGGTGCTGCGCGAAGGCCAGCAGGCCACCGAGCGCGAACTGCAGGAGTTCGTGGCGCAGCGCGCCGCCGACTTCAAGGTGCCCAAGAAGCTGCTGTTCATGACCGAGATCCCCAAGGGCGCGACCGGCAAGCTGCAGCGCATCGGCCTGGCCGCCAAGCTCGGCCTCGGCTGAAGCGCAGCGCGCTGCCATCGCCCTCCGGAATTCCTTCCAAGCACAGGAGTTGACATGACGACGACACGACACACCCTCACGCGTCTGCGAGCCGGGCTGCTCGCGGTGGCAGGCGTCTGCGCCAGCCTGGCGGCATCGGCCTGGGAGCCGAGCAAGCCGATCGAGTTCGTGGTGCCGGCCGGCACCGGCGGCGGCGCCGACCAGATGGCGCGCTTCGTCCAGGGCGTGGCGGCGAAGAACAAGCTCACCGCGCAGCCCATCATCGTCGTCAACAAGTCGGGCGGCGCCGGCGCCGAGGGCTTCCTCGACATCAAGGGCGACAAGGGCAACCCGCACAAGATCATCATCACGCTGTCCAACCTGTTCACCACGCCGCTGGCCACCGGCGTGCCCTTCAACTGGCGCGACCTGACGCCGGTGCAGATGCTGGCGCTCGACCAGTTCGTGCTGTGGGTGAACGAGGAGTCGCCCTACAAGACCGCCAAGGCCTACTACGACGCCATCAAGGCCGGCACGCCCAACCAGTTCAAGATGGGCGGCACCGGCTCCAAGCAGGAAGACCAGATCATCACCGTCATGCTGGAGAAGGCGGCTGGCAAGAAGATGACCTACATCCCCTTCAAGGGCGGCGGCGACGTGGCGGTGCAGCTGGTGGGCAAGCACATCGACTCGACGGTCAACAACCCCATCGAGGCCGAGTCGCACTGGCGCGCCGGCAAGCTGCGCGCGCTGTGCGTGATGGACAAGGACAGGCTCACCTACAAGGAGAAGGTCACGGCCACGCAGTCCTGGTCCGACCTGCCCACCTGCTCGTCGGCCGGCATCCCGGTCGAGTACCTGATGCTGCGCGGCATCTTCATGGCGCCGGGCGTCACGCCCGACCAGGTCAAGTACTACACCGACCTGTTCACCAAGATCCGTGCGCTGCCCGAGTGGAAGGATTTCCTGGCCAAGGGCGCGTTCAAGGATTCGGCGCTGTCGGGCCAGCCCTTCGTCGACTGGCTGGGCCAGAACGAGCAAATGCACCGTGTGCTGATGAAGGAAGCCGGCTTCCTGGCCCAGTGACGGGCGAACCGAGGGAGAACCCATGACGGACGAGAAGGAGGCCGGCGACGCCAAGGTCGTCGGCAGCCGCGGCCCGGAGGTCGGCGTGGCCGCCTTCCTGCTGGCCATCGGCGCACTGGTGGTGGGCGACAGCCTGCGCGTGGGCATCGGCTGGGCCGACGACGGCCCGCGCTCGGGCTACTTCCCCTTCTACGTGGGCCTGTTCCTGATCGGTGCGAGCGGCTGGACCTTGCTGCGCGCGCTGCTCGGCCAAAGCCCGCTGAAGGCCGGATTCGCCACGCGCGCGCAGCTCGGCCAGGTACTGGCCGTGCTGCTGCCGATGGTGGTGTACGTGGCGGCGATCGCCGGCCTGGGCATCTACGTGGCCTCGTTCGCGCTGATCGCCTACTTCATGAAGCGGCACGGCCGCTACGGCTGGCCGTTGACGGTTGCGGTGTCGGCCGGCGTGCCGATCGCCTTCTTCCTGCTCTTCGAGCGCTGGTTCCTC
>WBZV01001355.1_pt1 | contig 11338 bp, 14 predicted proteins | sample 5204221 | NCBI WGS metagenome assembly WBZV01 (sample SAMN12344360, study PRJNA552823) | activated sludge metagenome | biome: Activated sludge suspended growth; feature: Nitrification reactor; material: Wastewater; isolation source: activated sludge from nitrification reactor of wastewater...
GCCACCAGCCCGCCGACGACGCCAAACGCCTTGCTCAGCGTGCCCACCTCGACATCGACGCGGCCGTGCAGCCCGAAGTGATCGACGATGCCGCGCCCCCCCTGGCCGAGCACGCCCTCGCCGTGGGCGTCATCGACCATCAGCATGATGCCATGCTCCTCGGCCACGTCGCAAATGGCATCCAGCGGGGCGATGTCGCCGTCCATGCTGAAGACGCCGTCGCTGACGATCAGCCGCCGGCGGAAGTCGCCGCGGTTGTCGATCTGGCGGCGCAGGTCGGCCACGTCGTTGTGGGCATAGCGCACCGTCTCCGCCCGGCTCAGGCGGCAGGCATCGATGATGCTGGCGTGGTTGAGTTCGTCGGAGAAGATGAGGTCGCCGGGGCCAACCAGGGCGGGAATGGTGGCCAGGTTGGCCGCGAAGCCGCTCTGGAAGGTAATGCAGGCCTCGGCGTGCTTGAACTCGGCCAGGCGGCGCTCCAACTCGACGTGGAGCGACATCGTCCCGGCGATGCTGCGCACCGCGCCGGGGCCGACGCCATAGCGGTCGATGGCCCCCTGGGCGGCGGCGCGCACGCGCGGGTGGTTGGCCAGGCCGAGGTAGTTGTTGGCGCAGAAGTTCAGCAAGCGCCGGCCGTCGATGGTCACCCAGGCGTCCATCGGCGAGTCGAGCGTGCGGATGTGGTTATAGAGTCCCTTGGTCTTCAGGTCATCGATCTCCGCCTGTAGCCAGGCGGTCGTTCCGTCCTGCATCTTGCATCTCCCTTGGATCGCGGCGCGATCCGCTAAAGTGTGGATTGACGAACGTCTTGCCCCTCAGTATACTCAGGCGCGTATGAGCAGAGATGGCCTACTAGAGGAGCCAGTGCTCATCCTGAACGTGACGTTTGAACCCATACACGTCTGTAGCACGAAGCGGGCTCTGGCTCTGGTACTATCCGGTAAAGCTGAGATCGTGGTGAATGGTCGGGGGACCATTCACAGTGCTGTCTCATCCTTCGAAATCCCCTCCGTCATCAAGCTAAGCCACCTAGTGCGCCGGCCGCGCGCGCGGGTTGCCCTGTCGAAGCGCGAGATCTTACGGCGCGACGAGTACACCTGCCAGTACTGCGGCCGCAAGATGCGCACGCTGACGCTCGACCACGTTGTGCCGCGGCGCTCGGGCGGCCCGCACACCTGGACGAACCTCGTCGCTGCCTGCTCCACCTGCAACCGCCGCAAGGGCGGCAAGCTGCCGGACGAGGCCAACATGATCTTGCGGCGGCTGCCGTTCGAGCCTAACCCCACGGCCGCCTATCGCTTCGGCACGCACCTGGAGCAGCGCCAGGAGTGGGCGCAGTTTATCGAAGGTTGGTAGGCTGAGGCGCGACCCTAGCGCCGCTCATTCTGCCGCGCCAGGGCGATGATGCGTTCCATGCCGCCGTCGATCACCGCCACCAGCTCGTCGTACATCGCCTGATAGCCCGCCTCCGGGCCGCCATAGGGGTCGGGGATGTTGTAGCCGCGGCCGATCATCTCGGTCAGCAGATAGACTTTGTGCGCCTGGGCAGGGAACTCGGCCCGCAACGCCTCGGCGTGGCCGTCTTCCATCGTCAGGGCCAGATCAGCGTCGCGAAGGTGGCGCTCTTCGACCATCGTCGAGCGGTGGTCGGTGATGTTGAAGCCGTGGCGACCCATCACATTGACGCTGTAGCGCGAGGCCGGCCGGGCGTCCATCGCCCACGTGCCGGCCGAGCCGACCGTCCAGCCGTCCAGCCCGCGCTGGCGCAGCCGGTCGCGCAGTAGCGCCGCGGCCACCGGCGACCGGCAGATGTTGGCCGTACAGATGACGAGAATGCGCGCCATGCTGTCGGCCGGCCTAGCCCATTTCCGGCTGCAACAGGCCAAAAGTGCCGTCGCGGCGGCGATAGACGACATTCACGGCGTCGTCCTCGGCGTTGAAGAAGACGTAGAAGTCATGGCCCAGCAGCTCCATCTGGTCGATGGCCTCTTCGGGCGACATGGGGTGCAGGGCAAAGCGCTTGTTGCGGACGATGGCGTGGTCTTCCTCGTAGATTTCCTCGGGGATGGGCAACGGTTCGCCCATGTCGATCTCTTCGACCTTGCCGCGCGTCTTGGTGCGGTTCTTGCCGCGGTAGCGCTCGATCTGGCGATAGAGCTTGTCAATGACGGCGTCGATGGCGGCGAACATGTCGCTGTTGCGCTCCTCGGCGCGCAGGATGGTGCCGCGTTCGTCGCGGATGGTGATCTCGGCCACGTGCCGCTGGACGGCGCTGCGCGTGTTCTCCATCGCCAGCACGACCTGAATGCTGGACAGCTTGGGGAGATAGCGATCGAGGCGCGCCGTTTTCTTTTCCACGTAGTCGCGCAGACGTGGGGTGATGTCCATATTGTTCGAGAGGATTTGCAGTTCCATATTGACCTCTACTCCTTTCACGTGAATGTGGTGCGTTGTTAGCCGGCCCGCCGGCCGAAAGGTATCAAGCTGGGATAAGCGGATTATCCCATGACTAGGACACGCGCGCCAAACAATAGGCCGAGACAGAAACCGCGCCGGCGGCCAGCAGCGCCCCGGCCGCGGCGGTCATCGTCGCCCCGGTGGTCAACACGTCGTCGATGAGGACGATGGCGCGGCCGTGCGCCTCGGCCGGCGCGGCCGTGAACGCGCCCTGCACGTTGGCGGCGCGCGCCTCCGGCCCCAACCCGACCTGGGGTTGGGTGTGGCGCGTGCGTTGCAGGGCGGTGGCGCTATAGGCCACGCCGACGGCCGCGGCCAGCGGCCGGGCCAGCAGTTCCGACTGGTTGTAGCCGCGCTGCCGCCGGCGGCGCGGATGCAACGGGATGGGCACGATGAGGTCGGGCGGCGACGGCCAGCGCGGCCACCCGTCGATGAGCACGCCCGCCAGCGCCGGCCCCAGGGCGAAGCAGCCTTCGTACTTCAAGCGATGGATGAGACTGCTGGCCGGTTCGGCGTAGCGCAGAGGGGCGCGCATTTGTGCCAGGAGCGGCTGCGTCGCGGCGCACTCGTGGCAGAGACCGCCGGCGATGTCGGCCGCGCGCTCCAGGGCGCGCCCGCAGCAGAGACAAATCGGCCCGGCCACGGGCACGAGACGGGCCACGCAGGCCGGGCAGAGCAACACGCCGACCCGCCCACAACCGGCGCAGACGGGCGGAAAGAGCACATCCAGGCAGAACGCCCCGACACGCCGCCAGGCAGCGCCGGGGGAGCCTGGTGAAACGGTGGGTGTCGCCATCGGCGCTTACGGTTGTGACTGGGAAAGCTCGGCGACGATCGCCTCAAGCAGTTGTCGCTTTTCGCTACGGTTCAGGACAATGCGACGTTCATCCAGCAGGGCGTCGAGCCGGTCGTGGACAAACGGCCGAATCTGGGCGCGGTCGCTCACGTCCAGGGCCGGATCGCGCAGAGCCAGAATATGGCGGCAGAGTTGATTTTTTAGTTCCAGAAAGGCGTCGCGCGCGCCGACGGCCGGTGAGTCGCGGCGCACGCGGATTTCGCTCAGTTTCGATTCCGGTTTTTTGTCGTTGTCGCTCGTTGTCCGGTCTGTCACGTTTGCTCCCGCCACATCGGCCGGCGGCCAGGCAGCACTAGCTGCTCAGCGCCTGCCGGAACCATTCGCCGGCGTTGCTGAGCCACTGGCTGATAGAGGGGCCGAGCAGGGCCAGAATGGCGATGACCACGACGGCGACCAATACCAGCACCAGGGCATATTCCACCAGCCCCTGACCATCTTCGCCTCTCAAGAAGCGCATACGTTCGTTCCTCCGCGGCTAACCGTTACTGGATCGCTATTGACTCGGCGGCCGGGCCGCTTCCAGGCGCACCCAGCCATGTCGCAAGGCATAGACCGCGGCCTGCGTGCGATCATCCACGCGCAACTTGCGCAGGACAGCGGTCATGTGATTCTTCACTGTCTGTTCGCTGATCGTCAACCGGTGGGCGATTTCCTTGTTGCTGGCCCCGCGCGTCACCAGTTCCAGAATCTCCATCTCGCGCGGCGAGAGAGGGGTGACGGTCGCCGTAGACGCGGACGCACCGGCCGGTTGGCCCTCGGCTCCTTCGGTTGCCTCGGTCGGGTACGTGCCGTAGCGCGTCGCCCGCCGCTGGAACCAGGTCTGAAGCTCCTCGTCGGTCATGATCTGGTTGTTGATCACGTAAGCGCCTTCGCAGACGGCGTGGATTGTGTCCAGTAGCTCGTCTGGGGGTACGTCCTTGGCGCAATAGGCCACCGCGCCCAGCCGCAAGGCATGATAGACCTGCTCGGCGTCGTCGTAGCCCGTCAGGATGACGACTTTCATCGCCGGATTCTGACTGACAACGCGCCGTGTCACCTGCAAGCCGTTCATCTTGGGCAGGTTGACATCCATCAGGATGATGTCAGGTTCCAGTTCGGTGGCGCGCTCGACGGCAGACTCGCCATCGGCGGCCTCCCCCACGACCAGCATGCTGGGGTCTGTCTCCAGGACATCGACCAGCCCTTGCCGGAAGAGGGGATGATCATCAACGATGAGTAGCTTGATAGGCTCCATTGACGTCTCCCAAGCTCCGTGGTTTATGGCAGTATAGCATGAAGTTGCCCAAGATTCTACCGTGCTTAGAATGGCCTTTGCCCAATGCAGGTGATCAGGTCGCCGAAGTTGACCGGCACGGCGGCCTCATGCAGCCCCAGGCCGTCCACAACCGCCCCGGCCAACCGGCCCAGGCCCGCGTTCAGCCCGCCGACGCGCGTGGCCAGATATCCCAGCCGCAGATAGCGCCCCTGTGTCCCCTGCCAGACGACGCGCAGGCCGTTGGCGGTGAACATGGCCGGCAGCGTCCGCCGGTCGAAGTAGTAGATGTGCATATCCATCAGCCACGGCCAGCGCGGCCCCATGATCCGGGCCAGCGGCGCGCTGATGTCCATCGTGTGGGCCACCAGCCAGCCGCCCGGCCGCAGCAGCCGCCGCGCGCGGGCCAGCTCGGCCGCCGGGTCGGACAAGTGCTCGATGACATCCCACATGGTGATGAGGTCAAACGATTCCGGCGGCAGGTCAACCGAGTCCAGCGTGCCCGTGTGGACGGCCAGGCCGCGGCGCTGGGCCTCGGCCGCCGCCCATGATGACGGCTCGACGCCCTGCGCCCGCCAGCCGGCGGCCGCGGCCACCTCGACGAAGACGCCGATGTAAGCGCCCACGTCCAGCAGCGCCCGCCCCGCCGCCGGGCCGACGATGCGCTCGATGCGGCGCAAATGGTGGCGGAAGGTCAACTCCCGGCCGTGGCGCTCCTCGACATAGGTCTCGTCCTCGACGGAGGTATATGCCTCCAGGACGGTGTCGGTTGGCCAGCGCGGGTTAGCGTAGACGAGACCGCAGTGGCGGCACTCGACAATCTGGGGGTGATGGCCATAGCCGGCGTGGGTGCAGCGAAAGGCATCGACGCGCAGGGCGTCCGGCTCTGTGGTCGCCGGGAAGCGCACGCGGTAGTCGTCCCGGCCGCACAGGTTACAGGGGACGGTGATCATTATCGATAGCGGGGGTAATGGAGATGGCCGGCCGGCGCGGTTCGCCGCCGCGCAACCGGCGCAGGAACAGGCGCAAGACGGTGTATTGGGCCTTGAAGATCTCCTGGCGGGAGATTTTGGTCGCGCCCTTGCGCCGATCCTCGAAGATGATGGGTACTTCGCCGATCTGCCAGCCGCGCCGCTGACACAGGAAGAGCATCTCGATGAGGAAGGAGTAACCGCTGGAGAAGATGTCATCCAGCGGGATCGACAACAGCACCTCGCGCCGGTAGAGGCGGAAGCCGGCCGTGGCGTCGCGCGCGCGCAGCCCCAGCAGCGTCCGCGCCACCGCGTTGGCCAGGCGGCTCAGGAAGATGCGCTGCCAGGTGCAGTTGCGCGCGCCGCCGCCGGGCACGTAGCGCGAGCCGATGGCCACGTGGACGCGCTGGCTCAGGGCGATCAGGTCGGGGACGTAGCGCGGGTTGTGGGAGAAGTCGGCGTCCATGGTCAGCACCCGCTCGGCGTTCAGGTCGAAGAGGGCCTTCTTGAAGCCGGCAATGTAGGCCGTGCCCAGGCCCAGCTTGGCCGGGCGATGGACGACGGCGACGCGGCCCGGCTGCGCCGCGGCCCAGCGGTCGGCCAGCGCGCCCGTGCCGTCGGGCGAGTTGTCATCCACGACCACCGCGCCCAGCGCCACCGGCAGGGCCAGCAGTTGGCTCAGCAGATCATCCAGATTGTCGGCCTCGTTGTAGGTGGGCACGATCACGAAGGTATCAATGGGCATGGACGGCGCTCCAAAGGTGGATTGTAGCGAGTTGGGCAAGATGGGGCAAAACCTCTAGAAACCGACCTCTAGAAACCGAGTTTCTTCTGAGAAACTCGGTTTCTAACGTAGAATACCCTCATGCGCATCGGCATCCTCTCCCGCAACCCCGCGCTCTACAGCACGCGCCGGCTGGCCCAGGCCATCTGGGCGCGCGGTCATCAGGCGCAGATCATCGACACGACGGCCATCGCCGTTCACCTGGGGGCCGCACCCCCATCGACAAGCGCGCCCCAGGTACTGACCGCCAACGCCGTCGGCCTGGCGTCCACATCGCCGCTGCCGCCGCTCGACGCCATCATCCCCCGCATCGGCACGTCGGTGACTTTCTACGGGCTGGCCGTGGTGCGCCAGTTCGAGACGGCCGGCGTCTTCAGCGCGGCCTCGTCCGACGCCATCGCCCGCTCGCGCGACAAGCTCCACAGCCTGCAAGTGATGGCCCAGGCGGGCCTGCCCATCCCGCGCACGGCTGTCGTCGCCCGGCCGGAGGCGCTGCTGGCCGCCGTGCAGGCTGTTGGCGGGCTGCCGGCCGTGGTCAAGCTCATTCGCGGCACGCAGGGGCGCGGCGTTTTGCTGGCCGACCACGTCGCCACCATCGCCGCCATGCTGCGGCAGGTGGAGGAACTCAACCAACAGGCCATCATCCAGGAATACATCGCCGAGGCCGCCGGGCGCGACCTGCGCATCATCGTTGTCGGCAACCGGCCGGTGGCGGCGATGGAGCGCCACGCCCCGCCGGGCGATTTCCGCGCCAACCTCCACCAGGGCGGCTCGGCCGAGCCGGTGACGCTCGACCGGCCCACGGCGGCGCTGGCCGTGGCCGCGGCGCGTGCACATGGGCTGGCCGTCGCCGGGGTGGACGTGTTGCTGTCGCGGCGGGGGCCGCTACTACTGGAAGTGAACTCCTCGCCGGGTCTGGAGGGGATCGAGAAGACAACCGGCGTCGATGTGGCCGAGGCCATCGTCGCCTATGTGGAGAGCGCCGCCGGCCGGCCGCGCCGCGACTAGTGGACGGCTTGCCGGGCCGCCCGTTGACCCTTCTTCTCGGCAATGTTGGCCGCGGTCAGCTTGCTGTCGCTGCGGTCGCCGACCTCCAGCCAGTGGCAGGCGGCGTAGTGGCCGCCGCCATAGTCCTTCAGCGGCGGCTCCTCCTGCGAGCAGAGGTCAAACGCCAGCGGGCAGCGCGTGTGGAAGCGGCAACCGCTGGGCGGGTTGAGCGGGCTGGGTACGTCGCCCTCCAGCAGGATGCGCTGCCGCCGGACGGTCGGGTCGGGCACGGGGATGGCCGACATGAGCGCCTGGGTATAAGGGTGGAGAGGCTCGGCGTAGAGGGCGTTGCGCGGGGCCATCTCGACCATCTTGCCCAGGTACATGACGCCGACGCGCTCGCTGAAGTGCTCGACCACGCTCAGGTTGTGGGCAATGAACAGGTAGGTCAGGCCGAAGTCGCGCTGCAACTCGCGCAGGATGTTGAGCACCTGGGCCTGAATGGACACGTCCAGGGCCGATACCGGCTCGTCGCAAACGATGAATTTCGGCCGCAACGCCAAGGCGCGGGCGATGCCGATGCGCTGCCGCTGGCCGCCGGAGAACTCGTGCGGGTAGCGGCGGGCGTGATCGGCGCGCATGCCGACGCGGGTCAGCATCTCGGCCACGGTTTCATAGCGCTCCTGGCCGCTCATGTCGGTGTGAACGCGCAGCCCTTCGCTGATGCTCTCGCCGATGGGCAGGCGCGGGTCGAGCGAAGAGTAGGGGTCCTGAAAGATGATCTGCATGTCGCGGCGCAGGGCCTTCAGGTCGCCGCCCTCGATCTCGAAGACGTTGCGCCCGTCAAACAGCACCTCGCCCGACGTGCTGGGGATGAGGCGCAGGATGCTGCGGCCGACGGTCGTCTTGCCGCAACCCGACTCGCCCACCAGGCCAAACGTCTCGCCCTCGTTGATGAAGAAGCTGACATCATCGACGGCCTTGACCCAGGCCTTGACGCGCTGCAACAGCCCGGCGCGCACCGGGAAGTACTTCACAAGGTGATTGACCTCGATGAGCTTTTTGCGTTCGTGCAGCGCGGCGTTGCCGTTCGCGCCGGTCGGCTCGACCATCAGCGTCTCCTCAGCATGGCCCGCTCCCGCGGCAGGATGGCCCTTACTCATAGAGCCAGCAGCGCACCGTGTGGTTGGGGGCAATGGGTTTGAGCGGCGGCTCTTCCTGGTTGCAGATTTCCAGGTTGTGCTGGATGCGGGCCGCGCAGCGCGGCCAGAACTTGCAGCCCGTGGGCAAATCGACCAGGTTGGGCACCGAACCGGGGATCGTCGTCAGCGGTTTGTCGGTCTGCCCCAATACGGGCGTGCTGCCGATGAGGGCCACCGTGTAGGGGTGCTTGGGCGACTTGAACAGCTCGACCACCGGCGCTTGCTCCACGATGCGGCCGGCGTACATCACGTTGACCCGGTCGCACATTTCGGCGACGACGCCGAGGTCGTGGGTGATGAGGATGATGGCCGTGTCCATCTTGGAGCGCATGTTGCGCATCAGGTCCAGAATCTGGGCCTGGATGGTCACGTCCAGCGCCGTCGTCGGCTCGTCGGCGATGAGCAACTCCGGCACGCAGGCCAGGGCCATGGCGATCATCACGCGCTGGGCCATGCCGCCCGATAGCTCGTGGGGGAAGGCCTTGGCGCGCGTCTCCGGGTCGGGCACGCCCACCAGCGTCAGCAGTTCAATGGCCCGCTTTTCGCCGACTTCCTTGCTGACGTCCTGATGGATTTGCAGGACTTCCGACAGTTGCTCGCCGACGCGGAAGACCGGGTTCAGACTGCTCTGCGGCTGTTGGAAGATCATCGAGATGCGGTTGCCGCGGATCTCGGTCATGCGCGACTCCGGCAGGTTGACCAGGTCCTGGTTGTCGAAGAGGATTTCCCCAGCGACGATGCGGCCGGGCTGGCTCAGCAGGCGCATGATCGACAGCGACGTGACGCTCTTGCCGCAGCCCGACTCGCCCACCAGGCCGACGACCTCGCCCCGCCGGACGCTGAAGTCGATGCCATCCACAGCCCGCACGACGCCGCCCTCAGTGAAGAACTGCGTGTGCAGGTTGTGGATGCTGAGCAGGGTGTTGTCGCCGTTCTCCGCGGCGGCTCTGCTCTCTTTGGGAGTGCTGCGCCTAGCCGTCATACCAGTCATCGCCACGCTGTTTCTTGCGCGCCTTGCCAACGTGCAAAGCGACGCCCAGCACGGCCAGGAAGATGCCGGCCGTCGAGGCCGTGTAGGCCACGAAGTTGAGCAGGAACGTCGATGGCACAATCTGCATGACGATCAGGAATGGCAACACCGCCCCAATCACAACCAGGAAAAAACCCGCGACGATCAGTCGGTTGAATGGCATGGCTACCCTTTTGCGCTTTCATCATATAGCCAGCATGCCACACGGTGATGTTCCTCGACGACGAATTGTGGCGGCGTCTTCACGTTGCACAGCCCTTCCATGAAGTGGGGGCAGCGCGGATGGAAGCGGCACGCCGGCGGTGGGTTCACCAGGCTCGGCGGCTCGCCCTTGGGAATCTCGCGCATCACCAGGGCGTTGTCGGCATTGGGGTCAGACGACGCATCCAGCAAGGCGTGGGTGTAAGGGTGCTTGGGATTGTTCAGCAGGTCTTCCATCCGCGCGAATTCAACGATCTCGCCGGCGTACATCACGAAGATGTACTCGGAGAAGTAGCGCACGGTGGACAGGTCGTGGGTGATGTAGATGACGGCCAGGTTATGGCTCTCCTGCAGCTTGCGCAGCAGGCGCAGGATTTCCACGCGCACCGAGGCATCGAGCATGGACACCGGTTCGTCGGCCACCAACAGCTTCGGCTCCATGACCATCGCCCGGGCGATGACGACGCGCTGCTGCTGCCCACCGCTGAGCATGTGGGGGTACTTGGGCAGCACCTCGTTCACCGGCGTCAGCTTGACCTCTTCGAGGATTTTGCTGATGCGCGCGTGGCGCTGTTCCTTGTCGGTCATGCCGTTGATGATCAGCGGCTCCTCCAGGATGCGCTCGATGGTCATGAACGGCGGCAGCGCTCCAAAGGGGTCTTGCTGCACATAGCCGATCTTGGAGCGGTACTGGCGCAGGTCTTCGCCGCGGGTTTCGCTGAGCGGGGTGTCATCGAAGATGACGTCGCCACTGGTGGGCATGTTCAGGCCGAGGATGGTCTTCATCAGGCTCGACTTGCCGCAGCCGCTTTCGCCCACGCAGGCAATGGCCTCGCCCTGCTTCAGGTCGAAGCGGACGCCATCCACGGCGCGCACGTAGCCGGCATGGCCGAAGCCGAAGCGCTTCAGCTCATACCAGACGTGCAGATCGTCGATGCGCAGCAGCGGCTGGCCGCTGCCGTTCGTGTGGGTCGTCCCGTTTGCTTTGCCTTTGTCGTTACTCATGGTGTGGACTCCCTCATGCGGACGGCTGCTCATACAGCCAGCACTTCACCAGGCGGTCGCCTTCGCGGGTGTACATCGGCGGCTCCTGGTCGCACTTCTCAAAGCGCCGCGGGCAACGGTCCTTGAAGCGGCAGCCGGTCGGCGGGTTCAGGAGGCTGGGCGGCTGGCCGGTGATGAACTCCGGCTCAATCGTCTCGCGCAGTCGGGGCACGCTGGCCATGAGGGCGTGGGAGTAGGGATGCAGCGGCTTGGGGAAGAAGCGGCGCGCGTCGCCCACCTCGACGATCTGCCCGGCGTACATCACGGCCACGTTGTCGGCCAGCTCGCTGGAGGTGGCGATGTCGTGGGTGATGAGGATGAAGCTGGTTTCCAGTTCCTTCTTCATGCGCTTCATCAGGTTCATGATGCTCGCCTGCGTCAGCACGTCCAGGGCCGAGGTCGGCTCGTCGAGGATAACCACGTCCGGCAACGTCACCAGCGACATGGCCAGCGCCGAGCGCTGGCGCATGCCGCCGCTCAACTCGAAGGCGTAGCGGTGGAGGAAGTCGATGGGCACGCCGACGTGCTCCAGCATGCGTACGGCACTCTTCATG
>WBZV01001356.1_pt1 | contig 11337 bp, 7 predicted proteins | sample 5204221 | NCBI WGS metagenome assembly WBZV01 (sample SAMN12344360, study PRJNA552823) | activated sludge metagenome | biome: Activated sludge suspended growth; feature: Nitrification reactor; material: Wastewater; isolation source: activated sludge from nitrification reactor of wastewater treatment...
CCAGAGCGGGCACAAGCCCGCCGGCGATGAGCACCGGCAGCGCCAGAGAGGCCAGCGCCATGCCGGTCAGGCTGCCGGCGATGCCCGCGCCGGGCCGGTCGAGCCACAGCCAGGCCGCCGCCGCCGCACAGACTAGCGCGCCCACCAGAGCCAGGCTTCGGCCCATGGCCGCCGTCAACGTTGTGGAAGGGAGGGCGAAGGTGGCCACAACCCCGGCCAGGGCCAGCACGCCCAGCAACCCGGCCGCGGCCCGGCGACGGCCGGGCGGGCTGCCCGACGATGCCCAGCGCAACTCGCCGCCCTTGATCATCTCGCTCAGGTAGACCAGCCAGCCCAGCCCCCAGGCCAGCACGAACAGTGATAGAACGTAGGGTGACTCGATGAAGTCAGCCCGCGCGTTTTGGACGAGCGACTGGCGGAAGATCTCGCCCGCCGTCAGGTCAGCCGGGCCGGTGATTTCCTTGCCCGGTGGCAGGGCGTAGGAGACGAAGTTGTAGCCGAGGATACCCAGCATGAGCGTCAGCAGTAGGCCAGGCACGAGCAGCGCGCTCCAGACGCCCGGCGCGGCGGCGGTTGGTATGGCGGTGGCGGCCTTGCGTCGCCGCTTGTCCGGCTTGACGGGCGCGGGAGCCTCGTCAGGGATAACTTCGGCCCGCGCCGCCCGCGCGCCGGCCAGGGCCAGCATCAGCGCGGCGTAGACGAAGAAGTATAGCCGCGTGGCCGAGATGGCGATGCCAAAGTGAATCTCGACGTAGTGGGCCAGCACGGCGGCGACGAGACCATTCATCAGCAGCCGGTCGGCGGCGAAGAGGCCGGCGTTGGCGGCAACGGCGTCGGCCGTTGCCGGGCGGCCGGACAGGGCGTGGTAGATGAGGTAGACCACCACACCCAGGATAACGCCGATGGGCACGGCCACGCCCAAATAGATTGGCCCGGCCACCAGCAGAGCGATGAGCGCCGCCAACAGCGCGCCGCCGATCCATAGCCCGGCCAGTACCCACGTATCGCGCCGTCCGGCGACGACGCCCAGGTAACGAAAGGCGAAGTGGACGACGCTCAGGTAGAGCGCCTGCCAGGCCAGCAGGCCAAACAGGCCGGTGATGACCAGGGCGTCGAACGTCTCGTTGTGGGAGCGGTCGGGCGAGGCGTTGCGCGCCTCCACCGTGGCCAGTTCGCTCGGGTAGAAGCGGTTATAGGCGACGTACATTGTCTCCGGGCCATAGCCCAGCAATGGCCGCAGCCAGTTGAACGGGTCTGTGCGCCCGTCGGGGTATTCCAAAGGCGTGTGGGGCGAGATCAGATCAACCACCCCTTCCCAGATGAGGACGCGCACCCGGCCGCTCTTTTCGCGCCCTGTCGTGTTGCCGGGGTCCAACATGCGGCCGTAGGAGCCGATGGTCGGCAGTTCGCGCCACTGGTCCAGCATGTCGAAGACGCCACCGACCAGGGGCACGCCGCGCAGCCCGGCGGTGCGATCGGCGGGCACGTTGAACAGCAGCAGCCAGCCGGCCATGAAGACGGTCAGCAGAATCCAGGCCAGCCACAGCCAGGCTCGGCCGCGCCGCAGGGCCAGCAAGACGAAGATGGCCAGCACCGACAGGGCGACGACGCCGAAGAAGAAGGCCAACGCCGCCAGCGGCCCGGCCGCGGCCGACACAAACGGGCTGAGCAACAGAGCCAGCAGGGCGGGCAACAAGAAGAGGGAGCCGCGCAGCGCGTCGCGCCGCCGCTGCCCTTCGCCCGCGCCGCGCAAGGAGACGAGCAGCACCAGGGTGAAGGAGAACAACCCCACGGCCAGACCGATCAGCGGCCCGCGGCTGCCCGACCAGTAAATGGTCAGCAGTTGGATGGCCAGGACAAAGATATAGGCCGCGGCGCGGGCGATGTCGGCCGCGGACAGCCGCTCGTCGCTCAGGATGCCCCCCAACGCCTCGATGATGCGCCCCAGCGTCAGCGGCACGACCATGATCAGGTAGGCGGCAATGAAGATGGCGTTGCCCATGTGGCCGGCGACGCGATCTTGCACGTCGCCACCCCAGGGCAGTGGGTCGTGGCCGAAGTGCTGGATCATGCCGTAGAGGGCTACCGGGATGCTGGCGACGATGGCCGTGCTGACGACGCGCCGCACCTGTTGGGGCGTGCGAATGGTCGCCGCCATGAGGGCGAAGATGACCACGTAGGACAGGGTGGTGTACGTGCCTTGTAGCCGCTGGTAAGAGCCGATCCAACTGACGCGCGGCGAGATCGAGAACAGAGTGGACAGCGCGTAGACCAGCACCAGAATCAGCACGGGCAAGACTAACGGCCGATGCCAGATGGCCGCGGCGTTGCTGGGCCGCAGCCGGCCCAGATCGCGCCAGGCGCGGTTGTCCACCAGGCGCGTCAGCCACACGGCCGACATCACCAGGGCCACTGAGCGCAGCAGGGCCAGTTTGTCCGGCTCGAACACGCGCTCGGAGTGGATGTTGAAGAAGAGTGGAATGGCGAGAATGGCGACGAGCCAGCCGGCTTCCAGCAGGCCATCGCACCAACGTGTGAGTCGAGAGTCCATCGGCCCTAAGAATAGCATTACCGATTAGGGGAAACCACAGATTACACAGATTCCACAGATTTCAGAATGAATCTGCGGAATCTGTGTAATCTGTGGTTCCTTCTCGCTGCTTGCCGCCGGTAGCGATCTTGGCTACACTTTCGCGCCTATGGAACCGCTGCCCGTTGACGTCTTCCAGCTCCAGCGCCGCGACCCGGTGGCGTGGACGGTGCTGCTTTCGCGCTTGCCGGAGCTGGCCGACGTTATCGTGACCGCCGTCGCCGCTGAACCATTGTGGGATACGGCCCTGGTCACACCCGGCCGAGCTAAAATGGAGCGCGCGCGCCACATGCGCCGCTACGTCCTGACGTTGGCCGGCAGTTCCGATCCCATCTCCTTTATCGCCAAGCAGACGAACGCCGTTGAGGCGTTGGTCTACCAATCGTTGGGCGACCCGGCGGCGACGGGCGTCGTCCCCTGCCACTATGCCCACGTGGATGGCGACAACAGTTGGATCATCCTGGAAGACGTGCCCGACCACTTTCCCCCGGCCACGTGGCGGCTCGAGCACGCAGACGGGGTCATCGCCACGCTGGCCCGCATCCACGCCGCGCACTGGGAAACGGGCATCGCCGGCAACGGCGCGATTCCCCATTTTCTCCACCGCCCCGAAGGCCCATACCCCTGGGAGACACTCCAGCGCGAACATCTGCCTTTGTTCGAGGACGGGCCGGGGGCCATCCTTTCGCGCCACGCTGTGCGCCACGCCGGCCGCCTGGCGCCGCTGCTACTGCAAGCGGCCAACGGTCTCGTCGTCTTGCGCGACCTGGGCGGCTGGCCGGGCGTGCTGGGCGAAAGCCATTTGGCGGCGGCGGCCGATCTGCTTGACGATCCCGTGCCGTTGCTGGCCGCCCTCGACGAACTGCCCGACACGTTGCTCCACGGCGCGCCCCACCCTAATCATTGGCGGCTGACGCTCTTCGATGAGCAGTACCTCATTGACTGGTCAACCGTCCAACTGGGGCCGGGCGTGCTCGACCTGGTGAGCTTCCTGGAGCGCTATCAGCTCATCTATGATCGGTCGGAGGGTGGCAGCGGGGGGGCGGGGCAACTGCAATTGCGCCTGCGCGAAGTATCGCCGCTGTTCGAGGAGACGGCAATTGACACCTATCTGCTGACTCTATCGGTGGAGATGGGGCGGCGCTTTTCGGCCCGCGCCTTCCGTGCCGCCGTGCCCGCGGCGCGCTGTCTCCACGTGCTGACGACGTGGTTGCCCTTTTTTGCCCAATGGATTGACGACATGCCCGGCAAATACGTCTGGCAGCGGGTCAATCGCCTCAGCGAGGCCGAGTTGGCTCACTATCGCGTTGGGCCGATGGCCGGCATGCGCCCCTATCTGGCCGGCGTCTTCGAGCGCTTCCTGCGCGCTTATCGCAGCCTCTAGCCCACGTAGCGCGATTCGCTGAATCGCGTGCTGCTCCCCCCGTGGCGCGATTCGTCGAATTGCGCTACGTTACAACCAACTACTCTGAATTGCGTATAGACCTTTGATTATGGACGCACTTGGTGAAAGTATCGCCCTTCTGATTGTCTTTATTGCCTTCGGTGTCGGCGTGCTCGGCTCGTTCCTGCCCATCCTGCCCGGCACGCTGATCGTTTGGGGCGCGGTTCTCTTCTACGCCTGGCCGGTGGACGGCTTCGACACCTTTTCGCCGTGGGTCTTCGCACTGATCACTCTGGTCGGTCTTGTGGCCGGCACGGCCGACCTGTGGCTGCCGCTGCTGGGGGCTAAGAAGACGGGCGCGTCGTGGCGCACATTAGCGGTCGGTTTGATCGGCGGGGTGGCGGGCACGTTTCTGCTACCATTGCCCATATTCGGCACGGTGATCGGCTATGGCGCGGGCATCTTGTTGGCCGAGTACGTGCGTCTTGGCGCATGGCGGCCCGCCTGGCGGGCCACGCTGGGCGGCGTGGTCGGCTGGGGCCTCAGCTCCGTGGTTGAATTGGCCGGCGCCATCTTGATGATTCTGCTCTTCTTCACCCAGGCATAGTTACTCGAGCAGGTGTTTCCGTTGCGTTGTGTGGGCCATGCCCGCACGTTGTCTATGAGGCTGGAGTTGATGGAAGAGTTTTTGCAGAACTTTGGGTTGGTCTTGTTGGGAGTGATGGGCGTCGCCGGCATTTTGGCGCTCTTGCTGCTGGTCATCATCATTATCCAGGTGCGACGCATTCACGTGCCGCCCGATGCCGGTTTTAGCGAGACCCTGCTCTATACCCCGCTGCTGGTCGTCCTATTCCTCGACGTGCTCGATCTGGCGCTGGACTTTCTCTCCGCGCCCATTGCCTGGATCGTCCTCGACCGCCTGGGGCTGAAGGGGTTGAGGGGAATTGCCACGGTCGAGTCGTTTGTGCCCTTCACGCAGATGATCCCGACGATGACGATGGCCTGGATTGGGGTGCGGTTGATGGGCCGCGAGCGGATTCTAGAGAATCGCGGTTACGATTCGTAGGCCCGCGGCGCGATTCGGGAGCATCGCGCTACAGGCTTGGGTCAACCACGGGCAGAGTCAGATAGAAGACACTGCCCTCGCCCGGTGCGCTTTCGCACCAGGCGCGCCCGCCATGTAGCTCGGCGATGGACCTGACGATGGCCAGCCCCAGGCCGGAGCCGTGTTGTCGCTCGGTCGTTCCTTGCCGGCCGCGATAGAACTTCTGGAAGACGTTAGTTAGGTCGGCCGCGGCGATGCCGGGGCCGCGGTCGCGCACGCTCAGCACAACCTCTCCCCCTTGGCGCGCGGCGCGCAAGACGACGGGGCCACTATCCGGAGCGTACTTCAGCGCATTCGTCACCAAATTGGTCAGCGCTCGCCGCAGCAGCGTGGGATCGGCCTTCACCAGCGGCAGATCCGCCTCCACCTCAACGACAAGGCGCACGCCGCGCATCTGGGCCGGGGAGGCGTACTCGTGCATCACTTCTTCCAGCACGTCACCGGCATGCAGACGGTCTAATTGGGGGCTGGTGATGGTGCGCAGATTCGCCATCTCCAGCAGCCCCTCGACCAGCACCGACATGCGATCAATGCCCGTCATGATCTTGTTGACGTACTCCTGTTCCAATGCTGGGTCTTCCGGCAGGGGCAGCAGGCCGGTGTAGTTGCGCATGTAGGTCAGGGGGCTGCGCAGGTCATGGGAGATGCCGTCCAGGAACTCGGTCTTCAGCCGGTCAACCGCCTTCAACTCGGTGACATCTTGCAGCACGGCGACGCGGCCGATGGCCTGGCCGTTGCCGGTGGTCACGGTTGAGACGCCGGCCAGGAAGTCGCGGCCGTCGGCTGATAACTCCAGTCTGTTGTCCGTGGCCTGGTTTTCGTCCGTCAGCCGTCGGGTCAGCTCTTGCCCGGCGGCGCGGCCGGCCAGCGCGTCGGCCACCGGCCGGCCGACGACCTCGGATGCCCGCAGCCCGAAAGCGCGTTCCATGGCTGGGTTGAGCAGCAATACGCGGTTGGTCTGGTCGGTCACGATCACGGCGTTGGGTGTGCTGGCCAGCACCGCGGCCAGACGACGACGGCCGCCCTCGGCGGCGGCGAACAGATGGGCGTTTTGCACCAGCACCGCCGCCTGCCCGGCCAGCGTCCGCAGCAGGTTGCGCTCGTCGCTATCGAAGTAGTGGGGCTGGCGATAGCCCAGGTAGAGCGCGCCCTGATACTCCCCGGCCAGCCGCAGCGGCAAGGCGAACAGCGCGGCCACCGGCGGCGCGGCCCCCAACTCGGCCTCGATCTCGGATGCGCTGGTCAGGCCCAGTTCGTCGTCGGCGCGCATCCGGCGAACGACGGCGCGATCCAGATCCGCCAGCGCCTCGGCCGCCGGCCCTTCGGCGAAAGCCAACGGCGCGGGGCCATTGGGGTTGCGGATGACCACTCGCGCTCCGGCCGCGCCCGTGCCGCGCAACACGCCTTGCAAGACGGCCGCCATCCCCTCACTTAGATTGATCGTCGCCGCCACACCGTTGCTAACGCCCAGTAGCAGGGCCAATTCATCGAGGCGCTGTCGCAAAGAGCGCTGCATCTGGGCGAAGGCCAGGCCCAGTTGCCCGATCTCGTCCTCGCGCTGGTTGCGCACCGGCCTCTCTAGCCCCCCGCCGCCGGCAATGGCCCGCGATGCCTGGCTGATCTCGCCGATGGGCCGGGCGATGCCCCGTCCCAGATTGGTGACGTAGCCGAAAAACAATCCACTGACGGCCAGCAGCAGCAACGCCAGCGGCCCAACGACGCCCAACGCGCCGCCCAGGACCTGGGCGCGGGGGACTATGGCCACCACGCGCCAGCCGCTTTCGGGTACAAGGGCGTAGGCCACCAATTGGCGCGCCCCGGCGGCGTCGAGTGTTTCGTAGACGGCGCGGCCATCGGGCAGCGCCATGATTTGCTGATCAGCTGTGGGGGCGGTCCAGACAGATGTCCCGCCGGTCGTTGTCGCCGTGCCGGAGGTTGCGACGACGCGCGACTGTTCGTCCACCAGCAGTCCGCCCGCTTGTTCGTTGGCGCCCAGAGCGGCAACGGCATTGGCCAGCGCGGCCGGGGCGACGCGGCCCAGCAGCGCCTCACCGTTGGCCCGCGGAACGGCCACGCTGACCAGCGGGCCGGTGTCGCCCGGTTCGACGCCGAAGCGCGCTTCGCCGGCGGCCAGCGCGTCGGCGACGAGTTCGCTCTCGCCGGCCGACAGGGTCGTTGGTTCGGCGTTGCTGCCGGCGACGACAGTATCGGCGACGACGGCGATGTGGCTGAATTGCGGCGCGGCGCGTTGGAGGCGGCCCAGGGCATTCGCGCGGGCTTGGGGGTCGGTCGCGGCCAACTCGGCATCCATCTGAGAAGCAGCCAGGGTAGCCACTAGATCAGTTTGCAATGCGCCCAGGCGGATGGCGGTCGCATCGGCGGTGGTGGCCGTCTGTTGGGCCAGGCCTTGTCGCGTGGCGCGCGCCGACAGCGCCAGGGCGACCAACGTGCTGAGCAGCAGGCTGACGACGGCGAAGGCCACGAAGGCAGTCGTCAGTTGGCGCTGCAGCGTGCGTTTGAGTGGCGAGGGAACCAGACCGCGATCCGGCCGCCATTGGGGCGCGATCCACAGGACTAGGCCGACCAGTAGGCCGCTGACCAGCCCTTCCATCGCCAGCGGCACGGCCGCCGCCAGTCCCAGGAACAGGCCCAAATCAAGCGCGCCGAGCAGTCCGGCCCGTGGGGCAACGTCAGCCAGCGTGCCCAAGACGATGAAAACCAGCCACGTCAGCCGGCCCAGCGACCCGGCTACAGCCGGCCGTCGCAGCGTTCTGAACAAGCGGCCGGCGTAGTTCTGCTGCATGAGCCAGGACGACGCGCCCGCGGCCAAACCCGCGGCCAGGATGTCGGCCGGCGCGCCCGTCTGCCCGATGGCCCGGCCCAGCCCGGCAAAGAGACCGACGAGGATGGCCGCCGGGATGTTGAGCGTTGCCCCGGCCAGGAGAGCGGGCACGGCGGCGAACAGGGCCACAACGGCCGTTGCCGGGTGTTGGCGCAGGATGACGTTGGACCAGGGCAGGGCGATGGGTAGGAGTTGGCTGAGGACGAGGGAAGCCAGGCACAGCCCGCCGAAGGCCAGCCACTGCCGGCGGCTCATGGCGCGTAGCATGGCTGGGGCGCGCAGACGATAGAGAACGGCCAGCAAAACGGCCGCGGCCAGCAGCAGCAAGGCAACCGCCAGGGGGCCGCTGGGCGGCAGTAGCCCCAACGGCCCGACTCCCCAGATGTTGGTGGGCGTGTTCACGTGTTCGATACTCGCCTTCCACTACGCCGAATCTGGGCCGATACTCCCGCCCCCTGGCGATACATGGTCGTTCAAGATTCAGTATAGCAGCCGCGGCGGGATTTGTCATTGGTAGACCTCAGAGGTCTTCCGAGACCTCTGAGGTCTGGCCCCGGCCAGAACACGCTGTTTGTCAATTGCCGACCACTCTACTATGATAGCGTCCCCATGGATACGCGCCGCCGGACCTATGCCATCCTCATCGGCATCATCTTTCTCACCGTTCCCTGTTACTTGTCCGGCATCGCTCTGTTGGCGCGCGCGCCCAACCGCGGCGAAGCGACACCGACGGCCGAAGCGCCGACCGAGACGCCCACGATCACGCCGACACGCCTGCCGCCGTCGCTTGTCACGGTGACGCCGCCCGGTTCGCCCACGCCGCAGGCCACCGGCACCGCGTCCATCACGCCCACGCCCACGCCCTCGCCGACGACAACAGCCACACCGACGCAGACGCCCACGGCGACACCCACCGAGACCCCGACGGCGACGCCGACGTTCACGCCGACGCCGACCGAAACGCCCTCGCCGACGCCGACCGAAACGCCCTCGCCAACGCCCACGGAGACGCCAACCGCCACGCCGACCGAGACGCCGGAGGCGACGCCAACGATGACGACGACACCCACTCCGACAGCCACGCCCACGGCTACGGCTGAGTCCTAAACCCTTTCCCAATCGAGTTGCGCTCATGGAAACGTTCGATCTCTTGAAACGCCTGACGGAGACGCCCGGCCCATCCGGCAACGAGGACGCCGTGGCCGAGGTTATTGCCGAGTTGTGGCGACCGCTGGTAGACGAAGCGACGATTGACCGCGTCGGCAGCCTGGTGGCTATCCGGCGCGGCGCGGGGCCAGAGCCGCGTCCCGCCATTCTGTTGGCCGCCCATGCCGACGAGTTGGGGCTGATGGTCACGCGCATCGTTGATCAGCACGGCCAGGGCTTCCTACGGCTCACGAACCTGGGCGGCGTTGACCGGCGGCATCTGCTGGGGCAAACGGCCGTCGTCCACGGCCGCGAAGCGCTGATCGGCGTGCTCGGCGGCCTGCCCGATTCGATGCTGCCGGAGAGCGCGCGCGGCCAGGCTTACGCCTATGACAACCTGGTGCTCGACGTGGGCCTGCCCACCGACCGGCTGCGTGAACTGGTGTCGGTCGGCGACTTCGTCAGCTTCCGCCAGCCGTTGCGCCGCCTGCAAAACGGCCGTGTAACCGGCAAGGCGCTCGACAATCGCGCCTCGCTGGCCGCAGTGACGATCTGTCTGGAGCGGCTGCAAGATCGCCGCCACACCTGGGACGTGGTGGCCGTGGCCACGGCGCAGGAGGAGACAGTCTACCTGGGGGCTTATACCAGCGCCTACGCCCAGCGGCCGGACGTGGCCGTGGCCATTGACGTGGCCCACGCCAAAGGGCCGGGGGCCAACGACAGCGAGTTGAGCGAATTGGGCAGCGGGCCGTTGCTGGGTCTGGGCGCGGAGATTCACCCGGCGGTTCACAACGCGCTGCGCGACGCGGCCAAGGCGCTGGAGATGAGCGTCGGCGTGGAGCCGAACGCCACCGGCCGCGGCACCGACGCTTACGCCTTGCAAACGGCGCGCGAGGGCATTCCCACCGGCCTGGTGCTGATCCCGTTGCGCTATATGCACACGATGGTTGAGACGGGCGACCTGAACGACATTGAGCGCGCCGGCCGACTGCTGGCCGAGATGATCGCCCGGCTCGACGATGCCTTCTTGCCCGATCTGCGCGAAGAACTCATGCGGCCGGACAAGCCCAAGGACAACAGCCAATGAACGAACTGCTGCGGCAATTGACGGAGGCGACCGGCGTCTCCGGCGCGGAGAAGGAAGTGCGGCTGCTCATCCGCGATCTCATCGCCGACCACGTGGATGAGTGGTCGGTGGATACGATGGGCAACCTGCTGGCCACGAAGCGCGGCACGGGTGAGAGCGATCTGCGCGTGCTGGTTGACGCCCACATGGACGAGGTCGGCCTGCTCGTGGTCGAAATCGAAAGCAGCGGGATGCTCAAATTCGTCACCGTCGGCGGCTTCGACGACCGCGCCTTGTTGGGCAAGGTCGTTCAGGTCGGGCCACAAAAAGTGACCGGTGTCATTGGCGCGCGGGCCATTCATCTGTTGAAGTCAAATGAGTACAGCAAGGTCGTCAAGGTTGACGCCATGCGCATTGACATCGGCGCCAAGAACAAGGACGGGGCTGCGGCCAAGGTTAAGGTGGGCGATTACGCCGCCTTTGTGACGGCCTATGAGGAAAGCGGCGCGCCCGGCGGCCGGACGGCCATCGGCAAGGCGTTCGACAACCGCGCCGGCTGCGCCGCCCTGGTCGAGTTGCTGCGCGGCGAACGCTACCCGTTCAATCTGGTGGCGGCCTTCACGGTGCAAGAGGAAGTTGGCCTGCGCGGGGCCAAGGTTGCCGCCTATAGCGCCCGGCCCGACGCGGCGCTGGTGCTGGAATGCACCCCGGCCTATGATCTGCCCAACGAGAAGGACGTCAGCCCCAACGTCGCCCTGGGCCGGGGGCCGTCCGTCTACGTCATGGACGCGCGCACCATGCAAGACCCGCGCCTGGTAGCCCACCTGACGCGCACGGCTGACGCCCACGGCATCCCCTATCAGATCCGCCAGCCGGGCGGCGGCGGCACCAATACCGGAGCCATCCAGCGCGCCGCGGCGGGCATTCCGGTGGCCACGCTGGCCGTGCCCGGCCGTTACGCCCACACGCCAACGTTGATGATCAGCCTTGACGATTACGACAACGTCGTGCGTCTGGCCGACGCCGCCCTGCGCGGCCTGACGCCCGATATGGTGCGGCGCTAAAGAAGAGTTAAGAACCATAGGTTAGAGGTAGTCGTTGGTCGTTGGTCGTTCGTAGCCGCCCCTAAGTGATACTAACGATTAACGACCAACAACTAACAACCAATCTGTGGTTACACCGTGTATGAGAAGTGCTATGAATG
>WBZV01001357.1_pt1 | contig 11333 bp, 5 predicted proteins | sample 5204221 | NCBI WGS metagenome assembly WBZV01 (sample SAMN12344360, study PRJNA552823) | activated sludge metagenome | biome: Activated sludge suspended growth; feature: Nitrification reactor; material: Wastewater; isolation source: activated sludge from nitrification reactor of wastewater treatment...
CGGCTCATCACATCCTGGGGCTGTAGTCGGTCCCAAGGGTATGGCTGTTCGCCATTTAAAGTGGTACGCGAGCTGGGTTTAGAACGTCGTGAGACAGTTCGGTCCCTATCTGCCGCGGGCGTTGGAGATTTGCGGGGCGCTGTTCCTAGTACGAGAGGACCGGAATGGACAGACCTCTGGTGCACCGGTTGTCACGCCAGTGGCATGGCCGGGTAGCTACGTCCGGACGGGATAACCGCTGAAAGCATCTAAGCGGGAAGCCCCCCCCAAGATTAGATCTCCCGAGTCCTTGAGACTCCTAAAGGTCCGTTGGAGACCACGACGTGGATAGGCGGGCGGTGGACGCGCGGTAACGCGTGCAGCCTACCCGTACTAATTGACCGTGCGGCTTGACCCTGCAACACCCAAAGTATGTGGGATCTCCCCCTTCGCATGATGCATCGTGCCTTCCACCCCTTTTCGCCTGGCGACCTTAGCGCGTGGGAACCACTCGACCCCATCCCGAACTCGACCGTGAAACCGCGCCGCGCCTATGATCGTGTGAGATCTACTCACGCTAAAGTCGGTCATCGCCAGGCAACTTACACAAAAAAACCCCCGCTGAATAACAGCGGGGGTTTTTTTGTGTAATCCTCTCAGGCACGCGGTTGTGAGTTGTTTTGGCTGAATTCCGGTAACGACTGTTCGTATTCGGCGATCACCTGTGCGCCCAGCAGGATAATGATGCTAATGGCATACATGGTGATGAGCACGATAATCACACCCGCGAGTGAGCCGTAGATCACATTGACCGTCGAAAGGTTGGCGAAATACCACACCAAACCGTAGCGGACTCCTTCCCACAACAGAGCGGCGGCGATGCCTCCGATAAGAGCATGTCGCCACGGCAGGCGGCCGGCCGGCATGAGCATATAGATCAAAGTGAGCACACCGACTTGACTGCAAAAACCGATTCCATAGAGCAAGGTCACGGTCAAATCGCCTAGCGACCAGTGCCAGCCCAACAGTTGGATTTCACCGGTCGCCAAGGTTTGCAGCGCGCCATTGAGCAAGGTCGCTGTCAATAGACCAAACCCCAATAAGACAACATACAAGTAAGGAAGCAACAACGAAATCAAGGTGTGCCGGATGTGTAGCGCGCGTCGGTGAGCAAAAATCGCCGCCATCGCGCTTTCCAGCATGCCAAAGGCCGCCGCGCTGAAAAAAAACAAGGTACTGGCCATGATCCAGCTTAGAGCCCGCCTTTGATCGAGAAATTGTCCGACTTGGTTCAGGATGAGGTCCGATTCACCGGGCACGAGCTGTTCCAGAAAGCGACCCAGAGTGGCAAGCAACCAGGTTTTCTCCAATATATTGGATAGAGCGACCAATAACAGGATAAGCAACGGAATCAGTGACAGCAGCGCGTGATAAGCGACGGCGCTGGCCAGCAAGGTCCCTCGATTGGCCTGAAAATGGCGCAATACTCTGGCAAGGAACGCGAGAGGATGATGGAGAATGATGCGGACAGGATGAGGAGCTTGCATGAATGGTTGGGCCAGGCTCAATGGGAGGCGAGGTATTCCAGCAAGAGCTGGATTTCCGCCGCATACTGGTAGTGCAATTCCGGGTCGGCGGCTAACTCGGGATCGCGAGAACCCGCCAGAATAGCCTGTAGCTTTTCGATCAACAGCCTACCGGTCGACGGAACATTGGGGCTGGCCGCGATCTGGTCCAGTTTGGTGGCGAGCGCGCTGGCATCGCCGGCTTGAATGGCGTGACCCACTTGAGCGCACAAGCGGGTGCCGGGGTTGGTGTTTTCGCCACCCGCTTGCCGATACGCGAGATATTTCTTGATGGCTTGCCGCCGCGCTTGATCGGCCACGTTGGGGTTTTGAACCGCCTGACCCAGGTCGCGCAAACCGCGGCGGATCGCCCAGTTGCGGGCCGTGGGGCTGTCAGGCAGGTTGCATTCGCTGGCGCGGTAGAGTTCCTGACGGGCTTCGTCGTGCCGCCGCAACTGAATCAGTACGTTCGCCAGCTTGTTGCGGCTGGCTTCCTCGCTGTGACCGTCGCCCAACTCCCGGTAAAGTTCCGCCATCCGGCGATAGGACAAGGCGGCGGGTTCGAGTTGGTTGAGCAACTGATGCAAGTGGCCCAGCTCGCCCAGCGTTTCGGCGATCCCGCTCCGGTTACGCTGCTGCTCGTATAGGTAAAGAGCCTGCTGACAGGCATGAAGCGCCGCTTCGATCTCGCGGTTCATTTTCCGAGCCAGACCGAGTTGCCGCCAAGCCTGCGCCGCGCCTTCCGGTTCGCCCAGCGCTTCGAATGTCCGCCGGGCGGTGTCGTACATCTTGGCGGCTTCGGCGTAATGCCCCTGCCGCTGACGCACCAGGCCGAGTTGCATGTTGTTGGTTGCGAAGGTCGCATTGTTGGTGTTGGGGCCGGCGTGCGCCAGCGCGGTCTCATAGGCGTCGACGGCTTCCTGCAAGCGTCGTAAATAGGTCAGGCAATCGCCGTTTTCGGCATCGGCGACCGCAGCCATGCGGTTGGCGTTGTCGTTGCCGGCATCCGCCAGCTTCTGAAACAGTTGACGGGCGGTGGTCAGTTCCCGCGAGGCTGGTTCGGCGGCCTCGGCCAGCTTCAGCAGCTTGCCGAGTTGAAAATGCGCGCGGGCCAGATCGTAGCTGGCGCCAGCATAGGCATCGGCGCCGGCATCCTGGCAGAAACGCAGCATTCGCCTCGCCGCTTGCAGGGCATCTTCCAGCGCGCCATCGTTGCGCAGCCGTTCGACGTTCAAGCGCTCGGTTTCGAAGCGAGCTCGGCTCCAGCCGAGCAGCGCTTGACCAGCCCGCTCACGGGCGGTCACGACTTCGGCCAGTGTGGCGGGGAGGCCGAGATCGGCCAGCATGTGTTCCAGTTGAACCGCCATCCGAGCGACTCGTTCGTGGGCGGCGTGCTGGATATGGTCGCGCAGTAAAGCGAGCAAATTGGGCAGTTCCAGCCGCAGCAACCGGGTTGCGCGGGCGTTATCCTTGAAATATTGCTGGTAGAGGACCGCCAGCAGCCGTTCCATGCCGGCACGCCAGCGTTCCCGCCAGATCGTGCGCTGATCCGGGCTCAATTGGTAGGCCAAGTAGTGGGTTAGCGCGGGATCGAAGCGCAGATGGCCGTAGCCCTGATCTTCAGCCAAGCCCAAATCGATGATCCGCGCACAGAAAGTATCGGTGGCCAGCGTATCGGCGCTCATGGCATGCCCCAGGGCGATGCGGTTGATCCCCTCCCGGCAGAACGCGAGCACTGTTAGTGGTTCCCGATCTTGGCTGGAGAGTCGGCGCAAGGTGAGTTCCAGGCTCAGGTAGAGCGGCCATTGTGGGTCGTCGCCGTGAATGTGCAACAGCTTGGTCCGCAGCGGACGCAGCAGCTCGAAGGCCGCGCCCACGCCTAGGACGCCGAGTTCATGGGTCAGGCAGCGTAAGGCGCCCGGATGTCCCCCGGCTAGCGCGGCGACATCGCGCAACTGTCGGAAACTCCCGCCGCTATCGGTGTTCGGCGGCATTTCCCGTGCTTCGATCAGCATCTGACCGATCATGGCGATGGCATCGCTCTCGCTCAGCGGGCTCAGTACCGTTTCTGTCCAGGGTTGGGCGAAAGAGGGTGGGCCGATTCGGCCAAGCCCCAATAGACGAAGGTCGGGCCAGTCGTCCAGCAACTGCTTCCAAAATTGATCGAATGCTTCATCCTGCTCCGAGGGCCACCGCTCCAACTGGTCGAGCACGATCAGGGTCGGTTCCGTGTGCAATGTTTGCCGGAGGTAGTCCAGCGCTTGCCACTGAGTGGGGTAGCGCACGACCGACCAGTGCTTGCCTTCCGGGAGCAATTGTTGGCCCAAGGCTTCCAGCAGCATGCGAGTGTCGTCGACATCGCTGGCGCGGATGTAGGCGATGTGGCGGTAGCGGCCGCATCGTGTCTGCCAATCGGCCAGGGCCACCGCAGCGGCGGTTTTGCCGCTGCCACCGGGTCCGCGCAGGAAGACACTGGTGTGAGTTTCGAACAGTCGCTCCAGAATCAACAGGTCGCGCCCGCGCCCGATGCATCTGACTGCGGAAGGCTCGGGCAACGACTCCGGTGGGTCGGGTTGGGGTCGGTCGAGCAGCCGGCGCCAGAGATCCAACGGGGGGCGCACGGTGAGCCGGGGATCGTGCTGGCCCAGGTAAAGGGCACAAGTCGGCCAGTCCTGCAAATAAACCCCGCCGCCGCCCAAGCCGACGGTGCGGTAGCTATCGCTGGCCAGTTGGCGGTGGCCGGCGAACATGGCCTGGCTGATACGGGATCCTCGTAGTAGTTCTTCGTAGAATGCCGCCCAGAACCGACGCAGAGTCTCCATCGGTGTGCTGGGATGGACGGTGATCGTGGCCGCGATACCCGCCGCCAGCAGAGCGGAGATCAACTCGGACACGGCGGTGGAGCTGGTGTCGTCTCTGGAACAAGCCAGAACGACCAGGCGGATGCGGTAGGTAGCCAACAGGGACGCCAGTGCTGATGCCGGGACAAAGTGGGTTTCGCGACAAAGCGGTGCATGCAGCTCATGGCTGGACTCGAATCCGAACACGGCGACATTCTGGTCAGGGTCGTGGCGAAGATAGCCATTCAGATGCAGGGTGGTGAAGGGTCGCCCGGCGGACCAGGCATCGTTCAGCCGTTTTTCCAGCGTTGCGAGCGTCGGTGGGTTGAGCAGTTGCAGTTCCATCAGGCCACCCAGATTGCCGAGCGCTTCCAGTAGCGGTAGGGTATGGCGACGGTAATCGGGGTGGCCGGTCGGCTCGATGTCGGGGCGTGGGCTGATCGCCAGGACGCGCAGCGGTGGGGGAGCCGGCGAAAAAGGGTCGCCGCCGCCGGAGAGCTGGCGCTGGAACTGGATCGGCTGTTTGCCTTGGAGCAGAAAGCCGGCCTCATCGCGCAGCAATTCCCAAGGCAGGCCGAGTACCGCCGCGGCGGTTGCCGGAGCGGCATCTGTCCGCACCACCAAGCGGTGGTCGCGAGCGTCCGGATCGTCGCGCCAAGCCGTCACCAAGCCCCGCAAGTCCGGCGCACCGAGAGTGGCCTGATAGAGGGTGTGGCCCCAGGAGGCCAAGCAGGTATCGACATGGCGGGCAAGCTGGCGAACGGTATCGATTGGCCAGCAGAGGTGATCTTGTAGGTACCAACGCAGAATGCGTGGATCGGGTGGCTGGGGTAGTGAACCGACGTTCGTGCTGACGATGGTCGGGGTTCGCAAGGGGTGATGGTTGAGCCTTGCAGTGAGCCGCCAGGCATCGGGAACTGGTGGGCTGCTCTGACTGAAAGTGAGTTCCAGTTCCACCGGCGGTGGACGAGTGCGGTCGGTGGCGGTTTCGCTGGGCAGCGGCTCGCCCAGTGCCGTCAGCAGGCCCGGCATCACCACACCAAGCCCCTCGGTGGACAATCGAACCGGGGCGGTTCGCGGTGGCGGGGTAAACCAGTGATTGAGGATGGCGAGGTCAACACCGGGCAGTAAGAGGGGAATGACCCGATAGCTACTCGCTCGCCGCCGTTCCGTTTCCTGCGCGATCTCGATCTCCCGGCGCAACCAGGCCGGGTCGCCGGTGTTGAGGCCGAGCACCACGATGACTTGGCGAGCCTGTTCGATGGCCCAGCGGATCCCGGGCGCCAGCCGTTCGCCGCCGCGCAAGCCGTGAGTATCGCGCCAGATGTTCAGACGGTAGGTTTCCAGGGCCAGGGCCAAGTCCTGGGCGAAGGCGGCATCGGCATGGGCATGGCAGATGAAGATGGAGGCGGTGGCCATCGTGCGACTCCGGAAAGGTGTCGGATCCACTGAGGATGTTAGCGCAAAAATACCCCCATGGAACGCTTGAAAAGCGCGGGTTTGACCCCATCTTGACGGTAACAGTCAAGGGGCGTTCGATAAAACGCCGGAACCCAAACTATAGAGGAGGTTTGACCATGGCTCTGATGCGCTATGAACCTTTCAATCTGTTGAACCAGTTGCAGCGGGAAATGAACCGGCTGCTGGATACCGGTCGCTTGGGCGACGAGGAGTCCGGTAATATTTTGGCTGACTGGGCGCCGGCGGTGGATATCAAGGAAGAACCGAATCAATTCATCATCCACGCCGATCTGCCGGGTGTCGAGAGCAAGGATATCGAGATCACCCTGGAAAATGGGGTTTTGACCCTGAAAGGCCAGCGGAGCGCCGAGAAGAAGGAAGAAACCGAACAGTATCGCCGGGTTGAGCGAGTGCGCGGAACCTTCCTGCGGCGGTTCTCGCTGCCGGATGTGGCCGATGCCGACAAGGTGAGCGCCAAGTGCAAGGACGGCGTGCTGGAGGTGATCGTACTCAAGCGCGAAGCGGCGCAACCGCGGCGGATCGCCATCGAAAGCTGATTTGACTGCGGCGAGGCGCGGTGACGTGCCGTGTCCCGGTGGGTAGTACGGAGCAGCGCGGGCTTCGGCCCGCGCTGGCGTTTTGCGCGGCGGACGCGATCAATGGATCTCGTGCACGATTTCGCCCAGACCCGCGCGCCGGAGGGCATCGTTGAGCAGCCGGCGCACTTGCCGGACGGTATCCAGTTGCAGTGCCTGCCGTGCCAGTTCCCGCGTTTCGGCCCGGGTGAAGCTGCGGATCGCCCACTTGACCCGCGGCAGGCTGACGGTGCTGGCGCTCAGGCTATCCGCGCCCATCCCCAGCAGCAGCACCGCCGCGCCGGGGTCGGCCGCCATCTCTCCGCATAAGTTGACCAATCGATCGGCGCGATGTCCTTCCGCGATGATATGCGCAATGGTTTTTAGCACCGCCGGATGCAGGTTGTCGTACAAGCCGGCGATATGGGCATTGTCGCGATCCACCGCCAGCAGATACTGGGTCAGATCGTTGGTGCCGACCGACAGGAAGTCCACCTTCCGCGCCAGTTGCGCGGCCTGCCAGGCGGCGGACGGTACTTCGATCATCACCCCGATCGGGGGTCGTGCCGCTGGCCAGCCGTCTTCCCGCAATTCCCGATGGGCCTGATCCAGCAGTCGCAGCGCCTCCTCCACTTCTTCGACGGTGGTGATCATCGGGAACAGGATGCGCAAATTGTTGGATTCGGCGTTGGCGCGCAGCATGGCGCGCAACTGCGTTAGAAATATCTCCGGGTGATCGAGGGTGAAGCGCATCCCGCGCCAGCCGAGGAAGGGGTTTTTTTCCTCGATGGGGAAATAGGGTAGGGTCTTGTCGCCGCCGATATCCAGGGTGCGCATCACCACCGGTCGCGGCGTGAGGGCGGTCAGCATTTGCCGGTAGATCTGGTACTGCTCGTCCTCGCTGGGGAACGACTCGCGCACCATGAAGGCGAATTCGGTGCGGTACAGACCGATGCCCTCGGCGCCGCTGTCGCGGACGGTGGCGATGTCGGTCAGCAACCCGGCCTTGGCGTACAGCGACAGCGGATGACCGTCGCGGGTGACGGTCGGTTGGTCGCGCAAGGCGTTCAGCTCGACCGACAATTCGGCCTCGGCGGCGATCAGTTGCCGGTATTCCTCGCGCACTGCCGAGTCCGGTTCGATGTAAATCCGGCCCTGATAGCCATCCACGATAACGGCGCAGCCCTCGTAGCGGCCGATCGGTCGGTCGCCCAGGCCCATGATCGCCGGGATGCCGATCGCCCGGGCCAGAATGGCGACATGGGACAACGCCGAACCGCGCAGACAGACCAGACCGGCCAGCCGTTCCGGCGGTACCGCCGCCAGGTGGGCCACGCTCATTTCCTCGGCCACCAGCACGCAGCGTTCGGCGACGGGTTCGGTTTGCCGGTCGGAACCCGCCCGCAGATGATGCAGCACCCGTCGGCCCAGATCGCGGATATCCTCGGCGCGGGCGCTAAGGTAGGGGTCTTCGGCCCGTTCCAGCAGCCGGATCCTGGCCAACACCGCGTCGCGCCAGGCGGCCGGTGCCCAGCGGCCGGCCTGGAGGATGCCGGCCAGGGTGTCGCCGATCAAGCTGTCGCTGCCTAGCATCATGCGATGGACGGTGAACAACGCCTGTTCGGTCGGTGGCAACAGCGGCGATAGCCGTTCGCAAGCGCCGCGCAGCTCGTCATCGACGGTGGCGATGGCCGCCCGAAACGCCGCTTCCTCGGCGGCGGGATCGAACGCCCGACGGTCGGGAACGTCGTCGAGTTCTGCCAGCAGGTGCGGGATGGTCACGATGCCCATCGCTACGCCCGGCGCGCCGGCGATGCCTTGCAGAGCGCGGGTGCCGGTCGCCAGCGGGTTGAGTAGTTCCTGGGTGGCGCCGCTGAGAATGGCGTGATTGAGGGTGCTGGCCAGTTGGGCGGCGATGGTGACCAGGAAATCCACCTCGGCGGGATGGAACTGCCGAGAGGCGGTATGCTGGATGGTCAGCACGCCCAGTACTCGGCGATATTGAATCAGCGGTACGCCGAGGAAAGCGTGATAGTCCTCTTTGTCCACGTCCTGGACCAGATGGAACCGAGGATGGCGGGCCGCGTCTTCCAGATTCAACGGTTCCTGACGTTCGGCCACCAGCCCGATCAGTCCTTGCTGGCGGTTTAAGCGCACACGGCCAATGGCGCGCGGATTCAGGCCGGCGGTGGCCATCAGAACGTACTCGCGATTGTCTTCGTCGGCCAGATAGAGGGTGCAGGCAGCGACGTGCATCGCATCCCGAATCTGGTTGACCGTGATCGCCAGCGCGCTGGGCAAATCCGGCGCGGCGCTGACATCCTGAACGATACGGCGCAAAGTTTCGAGCATGTGGCGGGATTCCTTCCGGCTGGAAACGGTTCGAAGCATGAGGGACGCCACCACAATGGACTGCGATAGCGCGAGGTAACCAAACATTATTACGTGGTGGCTCAAAATGTTGGCAGCTCCATGAGAGGCGTGATCGCGAAGGTTCCGGGGTGGGTGAGTACACCTTATATGGCTAAGGTTACCAATGACTCCAAGAGTTCGCGCCGCGCGTCGGCCGGAGGCCCGTTAGAATAGATCGTTTTCAAATGACCGGGAATGAAGGCTTATGCACGATGAAACACCCTTGACCGCCGATCCGGCCCAAACCGCCCGCTTGATGCGGCGGGCGACTTACGCTTCGGTGTTTACCGCCACGATGTTGATCATCGGCAAGCTGGCGGCGGCGTTGTTGACCGGCTCGGTCAGCGTACTGGCGTCGCTGATGGATTCGATGATGGATGTGGCGGCGTCGATCATCAACCTGCTGGCGGTGCATTACTCCCTGCAACCCCCTGATCGCGAGCACCGGTTCGGGCACGGCAAGGCGGAACCGCTGGCGGGGCTGGTGCAGGCGGCCTTCATCGCCGGTTCGGCGGTGTTTCTGATCCTGAATGCGGTGGACCGCCTGCTACACCCACAGCCGATCAGGGATGCCTTGATCGGCGTTGGCGTGCTGTTGTTCGCCATTGTCGCCACTGGCGCGTTGTTGCTGTTCCAGCGCTACGTGATCCGCCGCACGCAGTCCACTGCGATCCGCGCCGATGCGCTGCACTATGCCACCGACCTGCTGACCAACGCCGCCACCATCGTGGCGCTGGGACTGGCGATGCTGGGTTGGCCGAGCATGGATCCGATATTCGCGATCGGCATCGCGCTGTACATTCTCTACAGCGCCGGCCATATCGGCTACGAATCCATTCAGTTGCTGATGGATCACGAACTGCCCCCGGAAGTGCACGCCCGGATCAGGGAGATCATCCGTGCCCATTCGCAGGTGCGCGGCATGCATGAGGTACGCACCCGCCGTTCGGGACAGACTTACTTTATCCAATTACACCTGATGATGGACGATCATCTGACCTTGGTGGAGGCACATCGGGTGGCCGACGAGGTGGAAGCATCCTTGCTGGCGGTGTTTCCCAACGCCGACGTACTGATTCACGAGGACCCGAACAGCGAGTCGCCACCACAACCGCTGCCGGGGTGAGCGGGCGCTCGCTGATCGGCGGGCGGTGCGTCAGGGCTGTACCGACGGTAGATGCACGGTCAATTGGTCGAACGGAATGGTCCAGCCGTATTGGTTGCAGGCACTGACGGTGGTGCGTTGCAAGAAGCGGCGAATGGGCCAGTAGTGTTCGGCCCCGCTGCCCATGAAGACCGCCACGATCAACAGATTGAGCGAGGATGCCGCCGCCTCGTTGAATTCCACCAGCAAATCCTTGAGATGGGAACGGAACGGCTGCTGTTCCAGGTGTTCTTCGAGATACGCGCGCAATTGAGGCACGATTTCGCTCAGGATTTCGCCTTGATGACAATAGTCCAGCCCGAAGACGACGGGTACCGCAAAGCCTTCCAGCGATAAATTGCGCGGGTTCTTGCCGAGATAATCGGCGACCGTAAAGGTCTTGACCGCTCCGATGACCTGTAGCTGCACCACCTCGGGGGTCTGTACCAGCACCTTGCCGTAGATGTCGCCGTCCAGAATGACGATGTCGTTCTCCCGGCTGGGAAACCAGGATTCCTCCGGCGCATGAGGACGCGACTGCAAATCGACCAGCCGGTCGAGCGGTAGACGCAAGGTGCCGCCGCGCAGCAGTGGGTTATGCAGGGTCGAATAGACGTTCAGTGAGGTGATTCGCCAAGGCACGCCGGCATATACGATCCGTTCGCCTTCCCGGACGCTGCCCATATCGAGCAGGATGCGGATTTCCGCCATGTAGCGCGGCAGCGATTGCCGCAGGCCCCACAGAATGCCGATCGCCAACAGGATCAACAGGCCAAGCAGCAGCCAATCGCCTTGAGCGTACAAGATGAAGGTGGATACGAAAAAAGCCAGCACCAAGGTGAGTGTCTTGAAGGCTAGCGCGGTTACCCGCGCCAGCCGGCGTGTTTTACGTTGGCGGCTTCGGCCAGTGAGCCGACCGGCCAGTGAACCGAATCCGCTCAGTAGCAGATAGGTCAGTATGAAACCGCTGATCGCCAGTGCCAGATTGAGACCGCGGCCGCTGGCGAATTCCTGAAGCGTAAGCGTGAGTCGCTGGTGGCTTCGTTCGCTTGACGCCGTCAGTCGTTCGAGTTGGGCATTGATGCGCTGCAGGCGGCTATCGGCTTCCTCGCGATGGTCTTGCCATTGTTCCAGTGTCGTCTGTAATGCCTTTTTTACGGGAGGTTCCTTCACCGTCGCCAGGGTGTGTTCGATATGGGCGATGGCCTCGTCGGTGGTTTGCAGCCGGTTTTCGTACAAGGTCCGCTCACTGCGCAGGCGTTCGATCATTCGCGGCCGTTCGGTCAGTCGCTTCAGTTCGTCGAGCAGAGGCCGAACCACATCCTCGATTTCCTGTTGCCAATCGAAGGCGGACGCG